>Ga0102934_1000169_pt1 | contig 38417 bp, 44 predicted proteins | sample SalPonR2_A_D1_MG_FD_78175 | JGI IMG/M metagenome (GOLD analysis project Ga0102934, IMG submission 78175) | Salt pond soil microbial communities from South San Francisco under conditions of wetland restoration - Salt Pond MetaG R2_A_D1_MG | ecosystem: Environmental > Aquatic > Marine > Intertidal... | reverse complement strand
CGCTCTCCCCTCGATGCCGCTTCTTGTACCGGGACGACCGGTCTTTGGTCGAGGGTTTCGCGGACTCGTACAAGTAGGAGGCCTCCGCCCGCTTGTGGAGGGACGAATGGGTATGAGAGCGGGGGGACGTGGAGGGACGAATGGGCATGAGAGCAGCCAGTGTTGGTTTCCGAAGCCAATCCAGCGTTCGGTTCCATCCGACCCGGCAAACACCTCCTTCTTAGGATTAGGGGAAGCAACGTGCGCTCGCGGCCTGCCCCAGTCCCTCCAAAACAAAAATTTCACCTGGAGAAATGCCTCTTCTTCCCTGCCACCGCATCAGCTTTCCAGTCACCCCTTCCATCCCTCCTTCCTCCCATCACAATTCATGCACACATCCCTTCCCCTCGCCCTCTCTACCTGTTTCCGCATTTGCTGCTCCTGCTCGCGTCTCCGCTTCTCGTTTTCATACGCCAGGGCTTCGGCCTGGAAGAACGAGGAGGAAGGCGGAGAGGGGGGTCGCCCAATGAGTGCTTGCGAGAACTCAAAGACTAAAGACAATCCGCACGTGGCTTTTAAAAGGAGAATGTGAGGCAGGAATTAAGATCGAACGGAAAAGTAAAGACTACAGACTTGAGGGGGGGCAGGGGAGGAAAAGGGGGGAAAGCAAAGCGATAGACTGGAGGAGAGAGGTAAAAACAGACCTGTGTGCGGATGCCAAGACGCCGGTACTGCTGGAGCTGTTCGATGCGCTTGCGCAGTCGCTTGGCCTCCAAAATACCCTAGAGAAAGATGATGGAGGAACGATGAAGGGGGGAGGGACGGGGGTGGAAGAGTAGATGTCAGAAGGATGATCGCGCGGTATCATTAGTAAAGGAGAGGTGGAGACGGCGCCCAAGGGCGCAGGAAGGGTGGCGAGCGGGGAGGAAAAATACGAGAAACACGGACATCGGGGAAGAGGGAAGAGGGAGAACAGAGACCGGAAGATGGGCACAGAAACTGGTGCCTGGGGAGGTAGAAAGGCAGTCTGAAGCGGCGCGAATGGCCATCACCGAAGCCAAGAGAGGGCACAAAGGCGTCGGGAGAGAGTCAAGACCGCGACCTACCAGGACAAACTGCTCGTGCTCTTGCGGGGTCTGATAGCGGGCGAATACCCGGAGTTTGGCAATGAGCTCCCGCTCATCCTTGGGCTTTCGCTTCTCCTTGTTCTGAGGGCGGGTAGGGAGGGAGGGAGGACGGAGACCGTCAGGAGTGCAATTTTATTGTCAACGGCGGCCATAAAAATAAAACGGAGAGGAGGATAAAAAGGGGCACAGACCTGGAGAGCCTTGTAGTCGATGAGATTGTACTCCTTCACGAACGCCTTGCGTTTCTCTCGCTCATCCAGTTTCCTGGAGAAAAGAAAGGGAGAGGGAGGGGACGAAAAGGAGGAAAATAGGGACTTTTGAATGGACAGAAACAGGTAGAGCGGAGAAACACAAAAAACGACCATCCACGGATGCCGTGAAGCCAGTAGGAGGGAGAGAGAATGGACACAGCGCGGGGTGGCAGGGCGGAGGACGTACCGGTTGAAGACGTCCACGACCATGAGCTTGAGCTGTTTCTCCGCCGGGTCCTCATCCGGCAAGATCTCCATCTCTGCCAAAATGAGCTCGGCCTGTACCCGAGAACAGGGAGAAAGGGAGGGTGGGTGGAGTCGGAAGGGTGCGAAGCAGGGAGGGAGGAGAGGGAGAGTACCTCGTTATCGTGCTCCACGTCGAAGTCCCCCCGGAGGGGCATGTAGCCGGGGATCGCGTCATTGGCTTGCGACGGACCTAGGGGCGGAAAGGGGGCAGAGGTAAAGGGAGAAAGAGTTGAGGTCCAGAGATAGGCCGAGAAGAAAGGTATGGTGGTAAGTAGTGCGCGAACTTCCCTCCCACACTCACCACCTTCCTTTCCCTCCCCCTCCTTCTCCTTTCCCGTCTTTCCCTCCCCCTCCTTCCCTCCCTCCTTTTCCCGCCCCGCCCTCGGTCGCTCGTAGGGCGTGCCGTCAGGAGGAGGGGGGGGCGCCCCGATCAAATGGACCGCCTCCGGGTATCTTGCCAGGTCCAAGGGCCGCATCCGATACTCCTAAGATTAGGACGGGCGTGGACGAAGGGAAGGCGTGCGGTCAACACGAGGTTCCCACGTCGACATGTTTGTGATCGATGTTTTTCAAACCCTGAACCCCTTTCAACCCTTTCCTTCGGCCCCCTCTCTCCCTACCTCCTCCGAGACCAGGGCCGTCGTCTCTCCCCCACCAAGAGTCTGCTTCGGCAGTATGCTACCGTAGGAGTGCAAGTACAGGTCATAATAATGCTCCATGCAAGCCTTCTCCGTTTTTTCCTGCAGTAAGAGGTGGAGACGAGGGAGCGGTGGGTCCGGGTGTAAGGAGGCAAGGAGGGAGGGGAGGAAGGAGGGAGGGAGGAAGGGAGGGAGGCAGGGAGGGAGGACCGACCTTGCAGTTGAGCAGCTCCGCTACCTTTCCCCAGTTTCCCATCCCATGCGCCTCAAGTGCTTGTGTCCATGGATAAGGAAAAAGATTAGAATGGCGTCCCCGATGGAAGTGTCCTGTGCCGTTCCGTCGCTCTACCGCGCCCCGAAAACCCCCTTCAATTTTTTCCCCTACCTGAAAGCAGCAGAAGCTCTTCCGTTGCAGTCCAGTCGGGCGAGAAGATGGGGTAGTGGGTGTTGTCGACGACGCGGTAGGGCTACGGGGGCCGAAGCGAGCGCGTGAGTATGGGCCGTGTCATGTCGGACTCCTTTCTAGATCTACACTTCCCCTGCCTCCTTTCCCCCTCCCGCTCTACACCCTCTCTCTGGCGCCAGGGCGTCCTCCTATACCCACATGGTCGTTCTTGTGCTTTCCCAACTCCACGCCGGCTCCGAAACAATCCACGCATAGGTCCCAATCAGGACACGTCGACACCTCCGCGCCTATGGAGAGCGATATAGGTATTTGAGAAAAAAGGAGGACAAGGCACGAATGGTAACAATGAATTGTAGGAGTTTTCTGCAGAATGTGGTGCTACCATTCTTGCTTTTCCTCTATGTCGTTCTTTTCTGTCACGTCTCGTCTCCCATCCAGGCGACGTACACTTGATCCGTATCGTGTTGCTGATATCGCGCATGCAATAATTACAATGGAAGAGCCCAGGTTTCCCGCCCACTAAGAGCATGTCCGAATGCAATTGTAAAGCGCCACCTGGAGTATGTTGAGATGTTGTTGGAGGAACGGCCGCTGCCGGACCGGCTGCTGTTTCCGCATCCCCCTTCATTTTCGATAGGGGAGTCACGGCAGTAGAATTCTCAGCCGCATCCTGTACGCTTGCATGGACGGACGTCGACACCTCCATGCTATCGTGTGCCATGGTAGCGACAGTGTCCGGAAGAGCCATGGATTTGAGCCCGTCTGTGTGTTAGAAAAGAAGTGCATGTGGAACGCCCTATCAAACCTTCTTCACTTCCATCTCTTGCAACACTCCATCCGATCATCCTCGTCGAGACATCGTACGGTTAGACGTTGATAGTCCCAACATTATGTCCTACATCCCAACAATATTCACACTTGAATTCCAATCCATTAAACGGTTTCGTGCGTTGTTTTGTGTTCAGGTAAGACCTTGACTGCCTGCCTCCGCTTCGCTCTGTCGCAGGGAAGTCGGGGCTGAGGTCTTTTCCATCATAGATGAGATCTTTTCCATCATAGATGAGGTCTTTTCCATCATAGATGAGGTCTTTTCCATCATAGATGAGCTCTTTCGGGACGGCACCCGCGACTCTTGAGGCTTCCAGGCATAAGCCTGTGCTCGGGGTTTCAAAATGTATCGCGAGCCCGTTGGATGCTTTGCATGAGAGGAAGAAAGGTGGCACTTTTCATCATGCATGGAATCGTGAATCATAGGTGGCACACTGGTTCGTAGGTCTATCCCTGGCCATCCCATCGCCTGAGAATGTTTGAGCGATGATGGGTGCCCTGTTCCGTACTTCCCTACATCCCTCGCAAGGTTTTTGCTCATAGAACACAACAACACAGAGGCAAGCTAATATGGCGGAGCCTGATGATCTCTATACCTTGCGCCAGGAGTTTTACGTGGGTAATTTTCAGGTAAGGACCACGGGGAGTGAAGAAGACATAAGAAACAGCGGAGAGACTACTACAACAGGGAGTAGACCTTGCCAACTTGGCTTGCTATCTTAATGGTCCTAAATAGCACTTGTAGCATGACTGGAATAGGGAGAGTATTTTTGTCGACTCCAAATTCCGACTCGTTCAGTTATCGGACGTCGTCAGAACCTGCGAATGTAACACCGGCCTCCCCGTCTGAAAAGCGGTGTGAATGGCCCGGTTCCTCATCTGTATCGCGTGCACTTCGCTCCTATCGTCGTAGCTTTGTATTTTCTTTGATCGAAAACATCACCACTCCCTCCTCATGACGACTCTTCATGCCATATCTTCCTTTCCAGGCCGCTATTAACGAGGGTACCTCCTTAGGGAGAGTGAGCCCCGACCTTGAAACAGAGAGGGCAGAGTTCGTCTACCGGTAACGAGGGGGAAATTCAAGTGGGTCGTGGAATGAATGTGAGGTGTGTGTCGCATGTGTGCGAACGCTGCTGCGATAATTAGAACGGAAGCGAGCGACTGACGATTTAAAAACGAGTCTGTGAGATGTCAAGGATAGTTCCAGGACCAGCGTGATGACCCTTTAAAGGCGAAAAGATTTTGCCGTCCTTAAGAGGAATATTTCTCATCCACCACATGGTTGCATTCATCGTGAATGGAGGACAGTGCGCGTTTGGGCCTAAAGGAGTACGACGTGATTTTTGGCGAAGTGAAGGAGGGCGGGGACACGCCCATCGGTAAGGCTCGACGGGGATGGAGGGGAGCTCAGGGACTGAATTGGGGACCTTGGTGAACATATATGGAGAGGGAAGACTTCAGGATGCAAGGGGAGCGTACGGTTGCCACCCCAAAAACGGACAATTCCTTGCCTTACCTCGTCCGCTCCCGGCACTCTCACCTTCCCCAATTGATCCCGCCCGGGCTTTTTTCGCGCCATTTTCAATCAGCCCTGCAAGCCGTCCGCTGGTTCGCTGAATACGAGGCCCACCCCGAGCAGCGTGAGGCCGTCGTCGGAAAATTTCAGGTGCGACGACCGAGTAGAGCAAGGGGGCAGGCCCCCCCTTCCCGCCGTAAACCGTCGCCTCCCCTCCGTTGCACGATCGCCGCGATGCGCGTGGCCCTTCTATGTACTGACGGGCCCATTCCCTTGTATGCTCGCCCTCCCTCTTTCCACCTCAGACATCTCTTCAAGAGACTGCCACGGCCTCCTGCCCCTCCCTCCAAACCATGGCAGCGATTATCTTCCTTAAAGAGGGACTTGTCAAGGATGCCCTTAGGGCCGTGCATCGAGGCACCACCCTCGAACAGTAGGAAGGGGGGGAAGAAGGGAGGGAGGGCGGAAGGGAGGGAGGGAGGGACCTCGGATGTAGGACGTAACTGACAAGGAGTGGCTTCTCTCACGAGCAGGCGCGCCTTGATGACGGCCATCTACCTGCGTATGGACCGGCTCGACCACGTAAGCTCCCTCTTCCCTCTTCCTTCCTCTTCTCTATTCTCCTTTCCTCCCTCCCTCCTTTCCTCTTTGCCCTCTTTCATGCCTTCTGTTACGCGCCTACCCCCCCCTCCCCCCCTCGCACGCTCCCTAGGCTCAGAAGCAGCTGAAGCTCATGCAGGCCTCGGACGAAGACGCCACCCTCACTCAGATGACGGGCGCTTGGGTTGATCTCGCCCAGGTGAGAAGAATGAGGGAAGAGGCGCCATTCAACGCCCTAAATTTTATTGCCAGGCATTTTGCCTCGTGCCCTGCGTCCTTGCTGCCTCACCCCCTTCGACCTCCCTAGACGGCGCCTCACCCTCTATCCTTTCCTCCTCCCCTCCCTTCCTTCTCCCTCCTCGCAGGGCGGCACGGGCTACCGTGACGCGCAGCTACTCTTTCAAGAGCTGGTCGCCAAATACGGCAACAGCGCCCTGCTCTTGAACGGTGGGAGAAGGCGGGGTGGAATGTCGAGGAAGGGAGATGAGGAGGGGAGGGACGGGATGAGGGAGAAGGCGAGGGGGGCGGGGGGCTCTGGTCGTTGCGTACATGTGATCTTATGCTTTTCATTGCTTGACTTTCCCAGCCTTTGTTACATTCCATACAATATTGAGGCTCACTTCTCTCTCTCCCCTCCTTCCCTCCCTCACCACAGGGCTGGGGGTCTCTCTCCTTCATCAAGGTTTGTACGAGGAAGCCGACAAATACCTCGCACAATGTCTCCGAGAGGTAAGAAGAAAGAATATTTTAAGGAATTAGATATGTCTGCAGGGTGTATGATCAACAGATGAAGAGAGAGGGGACAGATGAAGCAGGAAGCGACGGTGCTTTTGAGTTGGTTTTATAAAAAACCGATAGCGCGGTGCGAACAAGTCGAGGACAAAACTCGTGAATTTCGATCTCGATGTTTTTCCTTGCCCTTCATGTCTACAACCCTTTTCCCTCCTCCCCTCCCCAGGACCCCGACAAGAGCAACGCCGACACCCTCATAAACCTTATCGCCACGGCCCAGCACTTACACAAACCCCCTGAGACGGTGGCCAAGCTCTTGAGGTAGGAAGGAGGCATGCGGAGAAAGCTAGGTCTATACACAGAACCGAGACTCAGTCTATCGGCGTGCATGATTTCTCGCTTTTCCCATCATCTTCCTACAATTTCCCGCTCTCCCTACGGACAGCCAATTGCAAAAGGTGGCACCCGACCACCCTTACGTCCAAAATCTTGGCACTTTAGAAGGCGCTTTTGACCGTCTCCAGGCTCAGTTCGCCTCCCATATCGTGAACGCATAGGGAAGGACTTCAAATGTGGCGGGAGGGATGGAGGGCAGAGCAGGCAGGAGTCCTCACATGAGGTAAATGATGCCAAGAGAAGAAAGAAATTCTCAATAGAAATAATGCGTATTGAGACCTATCTTCCTGTTCCGTTTGCTGATGACACGTAATTGCTTTATCATGCTCTGTCTCAGTACCCCTCTGATCATCTTGTCGGGGCTTGTGGAAGGGAGGGTAGGCGCTGACGCGTTGGAGGCGGCCAATTGGGAAGACGAAGTTTATCGGCTTTTGGAATTTCAAGCGGTGAGTGCAGGAACGAAGGGGGTTGGGTAGTGATGCATGAGTCTGGGCGGATGGAAGATAGATTAGCGAGCTCCCGTCCGACGTGCTCAGGCGGAGACGATATTTGGATTGAATTTGCTGTTGTAACAGAAGATGGATGCACACGGTTCTCCTGATATATGGTTTTGACCTCATCTGTTGTCATAGTTCCAACATGTTCCACATCCACTCTTGGTCTTTCTTGGCTTTCGCTGTTTTCCTTCTTGGATCTCCTCTTCTTATCTATGACCTCGCGACGTTTCCTGTCAAGGGCGTCGCGAGCCCGTGCTAGCGCCGCCAAGATATTTTCGGCCCACGCATCCATGCCGTCGGGATCCATAACACGGCTGTGAAATTCAAGAAATTCAAGTGTTTTACAAAAAGTAAGTGTTGTTCCTTCGGTGGCGGGGCAAAGCAGCTTTAAAAAGAGACTACCTGGACTAGTGTTCGTGACTGTGTGGCAGTCGCACGCAACACAAGTACGGAAAGAGGCAAATATCCATCTAGATATGCAAGCAGTATCTTCCCGTATTTCCTTTCAATTTTATAAAAAGCCTTTTTCTCATCGAAAAGTCAAGTACGCTTCATGTGCACCCCAAACCGAGCAAAAAAGGCAGAGAAAAACACCCTCCCTACGCGCGAATAACGGCTCATCCGGGGCGACAGCTGACGTTTGGCGCCGCGGGCGACCTCCTCCCTCCTCTAGATGGTCTCCACTAGGGGAAGACAGATATTATCCACCAAACAAGCGTATTGATTGTGAAAGAATACAATCAAACATAACGATCAAATCACGTTTATAGGTCTGGAGCAAGAAGAAAGCGAAAGCCTTGCATGGGAGCGGGAGAATGGAGACTTCGCGTAAAGAGACCACAGGAGCAGGTGGAGGACAACATAAGGACGAATCGGGAAATCTCAGAGAGGAATTTTTGTCCTTATGCCTCAGCCATGCAGAGGTAGGGAGATGCAGGCGAAGAACGCGGGGCCCAGTAAAGATTGCTGTAAAGCAATCATTGCTTTGGTAGCATTCTCCCTTTCCCATTTTGCCTCGTCCATTTTCTACTTCCCAGGGCTTACGCAACGAGCAACTACGGGAGCATTTTACGGAGCGATACCTGCATTTAGTCCCTATCATTAACAGCTGTCTTGCCGAGGTATGAAATCAATTGATTGGCATTGGAGATGGGGAAATAATTGCGGATAAAAGGGAATACTTGGAAATCCTTCCTGTGCGGCGAGAGGAAAATGATTTCGATGAATGTTAAAGCGAAGGCAATGCCAGACTCTATGATTCCTACATCGTTACTTACATTATAACTCACGTCTTGCTATCCTGCTACTTAGAATCTCATCCGATGCATGAAAACCGAAAGCAACGAACTAGTCTATCAAGCGGTGGATCCGAATCTGGCAGAAAAAATGAGAAATTTGGGGTACGTTAATATACATAATATAATAATATGTATATATATATTTACAAGGGGTAGAGATTGCTCGAGCATGAGGGAAGCGAAGGAGAGGGGAATGGATGATGAAGACGGAGGAAATGGGAGGTGTGGGGTGCAGGGGATTGTGAGTAGTTGTCCTTGGTTGGCGGCTCCCTGTATAACTATCTATACTTCATATTCACGGCATCTAGGGCGGAGCAACTGTTGGTTTACCAAGTGGTGGAAAAGGCGGGCAATAAAGGAATTTGGCACAAGGACATTCGGTCACAGACCTCTTTACAGCAGCCGGTGAGGCCGGGAGCTAGGATTACTGGAAACGGGAAAGGCAGATAGTAGAAGTTAGGGGCGACAGTAGATAATGTAGGAAAAACTATGTCGTCAACTCAAGCGATGATTTTATCTGCCATGCCTCGACTGGTTTTGTGTCGCTACCGGACTCACAGGCCTTGAAAAAGATATTGAAAAACCTGGAGTCCCGTCAGCTGGTAAAGAGCACCTCTTCGATCAGTAGCAAGACGCGCAAGCTGTACCTCCTCTACGACCTGGAGCCGGCCAAGGAAATCACCGGCGGACCCTGGTATGGCCAGAGGAATGGAAGCAGAGAGGAATAGAGAGGGGAAGAGAGGGGAGACGGGACGGGGAAGAAAAGAGGCGCTCTGGGAAGATGGGTATACTTCTGTACTTTACTTGCGCTTGAAAGCTGATTTCTTGTCTTTGTCATATGTGACGTCAACGAGCTCCGTATAACTTAAGCGCCTTCACGCCCTGAACCAGGTACACGGAACACGAGTTTGACCACGAGTTTATCGAAGAACTCTCTCGCGCCATTTACCACTTCATCAAGCAACAGCGCAAACCTCCGTCACTGGGAATTATCGCCGACTACGTCCGAAATTCCGGCGTTTCCAAGGTGAAGAGCGAGATCAAAAATGTAGAGAAACGTGTAGAATGGCAGGGAGGACGAGTGATTCTTTGAGTGCGAATATGCGGCTCATTGCTGGGTGCGAGTATGATGTCTTGCGTCTACCTGCATGCACCACTTGTGCTCATTGCTTCTTCTCATTGTGCACAATTTAACCTTTGTACGAAATTGCATCCCCATTTCACACCCCTTTAAGGTGGAGCTGGCTCCCGGTGAGGTCCAGCTTATCATCAACAGCCTTGCCTACGACATGAAGATCGAGCCTGTGCAAAACAGCCTTGTCGGCGCTCTGCCTGTACGCAATTATTAATTCCCTCTTTTGTGTTTCCCTCCATTTCCAACTCCACCCTTTATGCCCTGATGGGCAGGCATTTTACTCTCGACAGCTACGTCATTAATGCACTTTCTTTTCTCTTTGACTTCCTCTTTACCGGCCTTCCTCCCACGACCATCGCGGTCAACCTTTTTTTCCATGTCTGCCCTCCATACCTTCCTTCAAGTCCTCCGACGGGACCCCTTGCTACAAAATTTCGCGCCAGGTCACGCCGCTCAATCACTTCACGGACTTCCCATGTGGTCGATGTCCTGTGCAGGCGCAATGCGAAGAAGGGGGTGAGATCTCTCCGGCAAACTGTCGGTACTTTAATGTGTGGCTGGATGTCAACAATGGAGCGGGGGGGGTTGGGGGGGCGATGATCGGAGGAGGAAATGCAGGGTCGTTGGATTTTTGAGGGCTTTGTAATCTTAGTCATTTGTCGAATGGCATTTAAAAGAAGGCGCAAAAAGTATAGGCGAATCACTCGTTTCCTTATCGCCCAGCGCGATACTTATGTGGTTACCCACTTCGTTTTCAAAATAGTATGCATCCCCAGTATGTACACTGTCACTACCCCACATGTAATGCACGTCTCGTCTTGCCATTATCCTTCTCTCGTAGTCAGTTTTTAATGTACGCAAATATATGAATGGGTTCCCCACCAAAATAAAAGCGATGGCCGTAGTTCACTGCTCGTGCAGTTGACAGAAGGCCAGTTTGTTATCACCCCCATACATGAAGTAGATTTTCATATACAAGGCCCGGCAGGACTCGGACGGGTGAGGCATGATATCTTGAATCATGACACAGTCTCTCTTCTCTCCCATATCGTCGGCGTCTTCCTCCTCATCCTCCACCATGATCTCCTCCTCCTCCCCCGCCGCCGCCCCCTCAGCTGCCCCTTTAATTTGTTTTGTTTCCGATTTTTCCTCCGCTTTCCCCGTAATCTCGTCACCGTTACCGCCTTCCGTTTTCCTCCTCCCTTCAGAAGATGGCGTGGACAAGTCGCTTGAGTTGCCTCCCTCTTTTTTCCCCTGTTTACTCATATCCTTGCCAAAAAGATCTGCACATGTTTTGAGCAGGGATGATTCAGCCTGAGGGTACGGCCGAATGATTCTCGCGAAGCCAGTGCTGCGATTGAAGCTTTCGAGGTGGGACTGGAAGACGCAGAGGACACGCGAGATTAGAGGGGAAATGAATTTCTCTATAGGGAGATATTGAAGTGCAAATAGGGAAGTAGTAGGAAGGAAGGAAAGGTAGCAAAGCACCACTCCCTGTCCGCCTTACCTTGTTGCGCTGCTCCTTGATGAAGCAATAGGCAAATTCCTGCCCTTTCTCCTTCAAGAGGGCCTCCAAAAGACACTGATACTCCACGTCCGCCACCGGCTGCTCATCGCGCAGGGCTAAATAGCAGCTGCTTACCCGCCTTCTCAGACGGAAGCGTGCCGGACGCGAGGTCGGGGACGGGTTCGAGGCCCCGGAGGGAGAAGAATTGCTCAGAGAGGGAGGGCGAGCGGGTTCCAAGGATGATTCCGCTCTTAGGTACAAATCGGAGAGCGTATGTTTCGTCCTCCCTCTCTCTTCTCGCGAGCGCGAACTTCTAAGGTTCGCACCTTGTAGTTCGTCCATGGATCCCTTTCGATTGTCAGCCGAGAGCCAGCTTCCCCAACCACCCCACGAAAATGTCCCTTCTTTCTTCTTCTTTTGGTTCTCCTTGCCCTCTACCTTGTCTTCTTTCCCTTCCTTTCTCTTTCTCCCCTTCTCCAGCTCCTCTCCGAGTTGGTTGCTTAAATGCGTGATGAAAAAGGAGGTGACGCAGGAGAGCGCAATGGTCACCACGAGGACTTGATAGGCCATGAAGAAGAGGTAGGCAGCGGGATGCGTGACCCGGACGAATTGGGCAGAAATTTGGTTCCAGTTATTGACAACTAGCAGCATGAAGAGGGTGAGCATTCCCTCACGGTACGTGTTGAAGTTGAGCAAATAGTACAGGGAACCGGGAAATGGCAGCGTGGCCCATATGGGTTGACTCGGGTAGATGCGTCCGCCGAACAGGTACATGCCCGCGTAGCAGGTTAAGTGCATGAGGAAAAAGATGACGGTGGCTTGGCTGAGGAGGGCAGGCACGAGCAGATCTCTGAAGACCTAAGTGAAGGGGAGGAAAAGATGGAGAACTATATGATCAAACAGAGAAGCTCTGTACCATGACCTACTGTGCATGAAATTCTCGCTTGCGATACTTAAGGTCAGTGTCGTGTTCACTCCCCTCCCTCCCGCTCCTCCTTTTCTTCCTCCTTTGCACTTTCTACCCTGTCCTGACGCGGTGACTTACCTGCACTAGAGCTGCGTACTCGGGGACGCGCGTGGACAGACGCACCACGTCTGCAAAAACGGATAAAAGAAGGAACATGGAAGCTGCCTTCTGAGTCATGTTGACCTCTTTTGACTCCCCAAGCACCCTGTCATTCGTCAGCATGCAGACGAGTGCGACAAGGAAGAACAAAAGCGCGAAGAGCTTGCATTTATGAACGCTGCTCTGGGAATCGAAAGGATTGGAAACGAGGTCAGCATGATACGGTGGCAGCCATGAATCCCTCCCTTACAGGACGGTCTCTCCTATGCGCTGGGTGTTTTTCAACTATTCCGTCATTTTTTGGGTCCTTCACACCCTTCATGATCCATCACATCGAAATTGTCCACGTCCATCTCTTGTCGATCAATATATTATCACTATTTGTCTTTCGTTTTAAAAAAGGATGCAGTCGTTTAGCATGAGCGTTTGGTACCTGCCTCACTTCCTCCCTCTCCTCTTCTCTTTCGTACTTTGAGATATATCTTGAAACCTTTGATTTGCAGTAGCCCGTAAATGATGTCTAGTGCAAAAATGAAGCGAAATGCGGCGAGCGTCGCTACTAGCCAGATTTTGTAAAAAATGTGCCAATACTGTGCGAAGGAGAGAGAAAAAGAAGATAAATGACAAATAAGAGGGTGGAGAGGATAGGCAGCAGAATGAAAGTGCACACAAATAAAAATTGGATCGCAAATACCAACAGTGGGAGTACAAGCCCAAAAACGTACCCGAGCAACAGCGACAACCGCGACTAGGAGCTCAGCAAGGACCAGCACATCAAGAAAGCTGTGGAGACGACCTGCGAGCATTCGAGATCCGAGATTTCTCATTCAGTTCCATCGCTTGGCACATTATCACTCATTCCCTTTTCCCCTTTCCCCTATCGCACTCGCGCAATTTTCTCCTCACCAGGGTAGGCCACACTTGGCCGGATGACGTGAAGACAATCATCCGCGATGGCTGACATGAGGATAAGGAATCGGTCGTAGTCATAGTCTTGGTCGTCGTCATTGGAGTCCTCCTACAAAAAAGGAAAGACGAGAAGGAAAGAAGAGAATTAATTTAGTGACACATGCAAATAAAAGGTGAAGCGAAAGGAAGAGGAGGAAAATATGATATTAAGTCAGGGGAAGGCATGAGAGTGGCGCTTGAGAGAAAGAATCTGCGAGACAATGCATTACGTTAGCATTTGCTGCCGTCTCCTCCCCCCTGCCCTCTCACACACATCTGCTTTATACTCCTGCCTTTTAAAACCCTGTTGATCCGTTCCCTCCTGCTCCTCCTTTCTATCCCTCTCGCTCTCCATCAATCTTCTTCCCCCTTCCCCGTGTTCTTCTCAATGCCATTCCTCCTCCCTTTCCCCACCCCTCTTTCTTCTCACCCGATCCGCGTACTGCATGAAGGCTGAAATTTTCTCGCTGCTGTGGTGGGGAAACACCCTCTTCAGGACATGGGCCAGTAAATCCTTGTGAACCCTACCGGTAGGACCCTGGTTCTCCCCCACCAAGGCCCGGAAGGCGAGGTTGAGAGCAGACTGGGACGGGCGGAAGGAATGCCGAAAGAAGGAGAGCAGTCAGGTAAGAGGGAGCAGGCAGAAGAATCGGCGGGGCAGGGAGAGGAAGCAGGGCTTACCTCTCGGTAGCTGTTGCGTCGCACGGCGGTGTCTCGGAGCTTTGCCGAGTAAATGCGGAAGACAGAGGCAAGGATGATGTTGTGGAGCAGGAAAAAGGTCAATATCAAGAAAGCGACGAAGAGAATGGCGTTTAAGGCATCGATCCTGTAGTATGGCTGTAGAAGAAAGGCGCGGAGGCGCAAAATGCGATGAAAGGAGCGGTAAGGGACAGTACTGTTGATCCTTGTTTAATGCGTCATCCCCCCCAAGGTAATCAAGTCCTCACAAGGTAAATGTCTGGATCGTTGACAGTCAGCGAGAGCTCATAGAGGGAGATGAAGGCCCGATTCAAGGAGAGGAATGCGGTCTGTTCGCTGGCGCCGCCTCGGTCCACACTCGCGTACAAAATGACCGCGAAGCAGGCGAAGACAAGAACGGAGAGAAACTCGATGCCTATCCACTGGATGACGGAGGGTACGGTCCGCAGATAGTCTAACATGGCGTTTCGGGCTGGTAAGAGAGGGTTAAAGGTAAGGAAAGTCGTGAGAGGGTGGAGGGAGGACGGAGGGGGGGGACGCACAAGCGCGCGATGTGAAGATCGGGCCTCCGTGTGTCACTGTGAAACCCTATCCAACACTCCTGAGAGCCCGAACGAGTTACCTTTCTTGCTGTAGTATACAATTGGGTAGCATCTCACGATGCCGGTGACCATCAAGAGCCTAGCCTGCGGCCAAGCCATCCCCACCACGTCGAAGGCCAGTAAGACAACAAAAAGCTGCGTCCAACGGTACCCAAATGTCTTCTTCTTACCCATCGCCTGAAATTGTATCCAAATGTCGAGGACAAAAAAGAGGACCGATATCACGTTGAATGTTAACTCGTAACCATGGCTCGTGTCCCGTGATACTTGTTCTCGCTTGCGCGAATAAATCTGGAAGTTGGGGGCCTCCGTAAGCGAGATGGAGAGATACATGATGCACGCCACGATTATACACGTCCGGTATGCGAGCGTCTGTCGCAGGTAGTAGAAGCGCATAGATTTAGCGTCGTCTTGAAAGTGGGATTGCTGCTTCCGCCCGCCATCGAGAAGGTAAAGGATGGCACGGAAAAACTCCAGATTCCGTCTTGGCGAGAGCAAAGGACCCTGGGTGGGGTCGGGGAAGCACGACCACGTAGGCAGGAACCGGAGGCATGGAAAATATCTGTAGATCCAGCGAGGAAGGATGGCGGCAGAAGTTGTTTGGAGGACGGGAAAGTCCTTGATGGCCAGTGCATTGCCACTCTCGACGGTTGCATACACGTGATCGAGTTCAGAGTCGGAAGCGTGGACAGAGGACGGCAACGTGTTGAAAGCTTGAGAAGTAGGCGTGGAGACATTTTCACTCTCTTCAGGATGCGTCAAGGCGGCATCTGTGCGCATGGTGGTAAAGCCATCGTCAAATTCTCGCGTCCTGTCGACCTACTTTGAAGATGTTCTCGCACACCTCTCATGTGCGACTCCAAGAGATTCACAAAGATGTGATGCACCGATGATTGGGGGATTGATTGCGCTGCCAGCTCAAAATCATACTACAAGCACTGGCTCGCATTCAAAGCATTTTCCGCCAGCACATATCCTGCCGACATCCTCAGGTACTTCGGAAGAATGCTTGCTCGTCAGGGGGCTAAACAGACATTGGCGACCAGTACTTAAGTGTATGAGCTTTCTCTTCGAGAACGTACCGTGGAATGTAGGTATTGCGCCGTAATCACTCGTTCGACTCACATCGAGGCCTTTGCCCGGGTCTCCCTCATTTTCCATCATGCTATCCCCGCTGCTGCCCCCTGATGTATCCTGCAAGAGAAAGCGGTCGGTGTTAAAAAACACGGACTATAAGCAGCTGGAGGCAAGCAAAAAAAGCCACATTGCGTTCAACAATAGTTCCATCGATAATTTTCAATGTCGAATGGCTATTTGCGCATCTAAAGGACTGTATTAAAAGACACCAAAGGCGCTTAACGGTCCTGGATCATTTTGACGCCATAGCTACAAAATATCACACAGCATGGGAAAAATCAATACATATGATGGAAACGTTTGTTCATGAGCAAGCGACCAAAATGTTTTATAACATAATGCAATATATACTCACGGTAGAAGTTGTTTGTAGGAAATTGGTTGCTTTGTCCCCGTCAGGCCAAAAAAGCCAAACCGGCCTGTTTGCTTTTTGATTCAAATATACCCTCCCGAGAGAAGAATCCAGTCAATTTTCACAGAATGAGTACCAACTGTTGCGTCACAAGGAGCCATACAATCGACTCCTGTAATATACTTTTTTGGATGTCCTCAAATGACCACGTAATGTACGAAAAAAGCGTATTGGGTGAGCGGAGAACTTTTTCAACTATTGCATATCCTGCTGGGCGATTTTTCTATGTCCAGCTTCTTGTCCTATAATTTTTGGTAATTTCACTTTTTGGTTATTGCAATAGATGTTACATGAATGTAATTGAATACAAATTCATTGTCGGCCAGTGGAGTCAGGCAAGTCTATGACATAAGGGACATCGCAACGTCGCTTCGACAAAGAATAGCGAACAGATAGAGCCATATTCGCAAAAAATACACGAGAGGGAACTCGAAACTTTTCCGAAAGTAGTTGATGCTAGTGTTCACGAAAATGTGTCGAGAGCACTAAATACTACCATTGCTGTGTATAGCTGATGATTGTGCCCGTGGAGGAGGGCTGACATATCTAATTACGGCTTCGTCTTCAACCCATTTATGATCCACGGCTGAGATGAAATTTGAGAATACTTGCTCACTTTGAACTCGAATCGGATTATGGTTATCCGATAATATATTTTAAAACAGAAGAAAAAGCATGATTTTGTAGAAAGTAGATTTTCGTGTAATAGGATCAAGGAAGCGCTTTCACCGATTAACTAATCCCCCTCCGTAAACACGACGCAGCCTGGTGTGCAAGGGTGATCACATCAATCTAATGGCCACATCTTCATTTCAGCAATTGTAGATATGCAGGACGACGCCTGGACCGATGGAACGAAGCAGGGGTAGAAAAGACAGAAGATTAACTCTGAGGATGGTGAGGGACAAGAACGTCCTTATCATCAAACACGAAAGGGAAGCTATGTCTTGAGCATACGCGACTCTTGTTTGTCGCCTGTAGAGCAGCTCGCATTCCTCGAAAATCGGTACGGAGATACAGCGCTTTAGCACTTTAGGAGCAGTACATCAAGCGACAGGGGCTCGATAGACAGAAAGGATTGCTCCCTCATAGTCGGAACAGCACCGGATGCCATATTGCTGCTCTCTAGTGGCGTAAACGGCTACAACATGCTTGTCAGCAAAAAATGTAAGGAGATAGTGCAATTAGCACTATGTAACTGTGTGCAAAGCTGTTAATCGGACGGTGGCTGTGGGAGTTGTTGGAAGCACCGTACAGGTATTTGTTCCATACAACCGTTCAAATAAGCGTCATTGTGAGGGATTTGACCCATACGGTGCGTCGTACGGTTTGAAGACCCTGCGCAGTAACAGATAATCCCATATGAAAGCGGTCGTAGCAGCAGCTGTAGACAAAAACAAAGCCATGAAATGGTCAAATGGAATCCGTGTACATTTTTAGTTCATCGTGTCTTGCGTTTATCCCTTGTACTTCAACCGTAGCCGCTTAAAAATTGCAGTGGCACCCTGTCTCTAGGGATGCAATGCGTGATTTACTTAACTGGGTAAATTACGGGCAGCTTTAAACAGACCTCAAAAGCAAGCAGCTTCACTGTCTACATGTCGCGTCATATATCCTCTCTAGCGTCCCAAAAACAAGAATTTACTCTATCATGACTTTGTCAGTCTACGCTGACTGACAGACTGCGGGATCAATTCCACGACTATCCCCCCCAAAAATCCGAAAAGAGAATGAATAGAAGCACATACGGCACCCCATTTTTACCCATGGAATAGGACTGTCCTGACCATCAATATCCTTGAGGCCCTTACATTCTATAACATGAAGAGATTATGTAAAAGGGACGTTGTCAGCCAATCGGCATGCGAGAGCGATTGGCGGCATTTTCATGCAAGAACTTCAACGCGCAGCCTCCAGAAGACACGCCCACACGAATCGACTGCAAATTCCTGTCTCCTCGTTTTTTCCTCCAGAAAATCTTACCACCTGAACCTTCCACGTACTATTTTAATAACGTTTTCAAAGGTAAAATTAACAAGAGATCACATGGACCAAGCACAAATGCTTCTACCACCCTATCAGGCCTCAGCACCATGTTTCACCGTCTTCGAAGGAAAAATGATGACTTCAACACCAAAAAGAGCCTTTCGACCAGTTACCTGACCAGCCATCATTATTGTCCAATTTGCCTGGAGTGGTTGCCCCCTAAACATCCCCTGCGCTTTCTGTCTCTTCTTCTTAAAAGAGAGGGTTTGAATTTCGCTGCTGCGACAGCATGCTGTCCCTCGGGGCACGAATACTGCATCCCTTGCTTGACAATCTACGTCAACGTGTCCATAAATGAAGGTAGAACAAGTCACGAGACGTTGCGGTGTCCTCTTACGCATTGCAGCACGCCTTTCCAAGATACATTGCTCCACTCTTTGGCTACTGCTGAGGCCTGGGAAAAGCATAAATACTTTGTAAATGAAGCGAAGGTTTGCCAGAACCCTTTATTACGATGGTGTCCTCAATCAAACTGTAATGGCGTAGCGAGGCTTACGCATGCACCACAGCAAGATCATGAAGGGATATATGTATCGGCCACTTGTCCTGTATGCTCTGAAGGATTTTGTGGAAACTGCGGTGGGGACCCGCATAGGTCGAAAAAATGTGATCAATCGGGCAATCAGGCGTACGCCATGTGGAAAAAGCGGAAAGGGGATGCTGTCAAGCCATGTCCGGGATGCGGCCACCACATTGAAAAAGGAATAGGCTGCAATGCTATGACTTGCACGCGATGTCGGACTAAATGGTGTTGGAGTTGCGGTTTAAAGGCGAATGCCTGCACGTGTGTCGGCATGCGCTTTGCCATGTGGCATGAGGAGAACCAGCAGTTTCCTCCCCTGCATATTCTCTTCAATGGGATGATTATAATGGTTGCGACGGCGTGGGTATTAGTCATCTTGTCTGTGTGCTTGCTTACTTCGTTTTTTTACGGAACCGACAAGATGGTCAGACGCATCCTATTTTATCGCCGACTCTTGTACGAAACATGCAGCTTTGTCTGGAATGATGTGACCGAGCTGGTGACCCGCCCTCTGCAAAAATAGGGTCCTGAATTCTCAGCTGCTTGAAGAACCAAAATAGAGGGAAGGAAGGAGTGTCCCTTCACTGCCTCAGTGGCGGTGAACATTCTCTTGTGGGTACTCGGATTGTGATGCCACAAATAAGGCGCAGCGGACAGAGGCACAGGCTGCTATTATCCAAAGATCTCAAATGCGATGTTTTGTTTTCACTGGTCTGCCTAGAGGCTTCCAGATTGCGAATTTCTACTATGCACTCGACCCCGTTATGACACTGCATGTCTTCCACTTCGTTATTCGCAGTCACTTCTGCAATGTGATGTCCTGATTTCTGAGTTTGTACTTACTTCAGACAATTTGAGAGCTTTGTAACGTCGAAAGCAAATTTACGAGTACAACGAAAGAGCATCCGCGTGCAATTATGTGAGGTAAGTCGTGAAAGCAACGTAGAAGGTATCTGATGTAGAAGGTATCTAAATTTTCTTTCGCTGAAAATATCTTTCGCAATAAAAACTTCTTTATTGTTCACAAACACGCTGACCTTGCACTAGTAAGCGCTGCAGATTGCAGTTCGCTTTTCTTCCTGACCAGCTCCAAAGTTGCACTGTTCCCTGTGCTCCGCAACAAAGTTGACTCCTTTTGTTCTCCTAGAACTCTACAGAGACACCTTCTCCGACACACCCAGTCTTCTAAACCTCTGACAGTTTTCAGTATTGTTAAGTCCCACCCTAAGCTTCTGGATCCATTTCTGCATCCATTATCCGCTTGTACGGTTGCTAACTTCTTGTGGCCGAACTCGTCCGAGTGGTGCTACCTGAAAAAGAGACGATCCAACATCGATCCAGATTCTGTCTCGTTCCTCCCTTTTTGATACGAGTACGGGCTCCAAGCTCTGGAATTCACACCTCTTCCTCCTTCTCTTCCTCCCGAAGATCCTCCGGAGCCCACCCCAACCCGCAGCACTCCTTTGCTATCCACGCCGCCACCTGCGTCAAAGGAGACGGAGAGTTAATATCAAACACCAACGCGACAAAATAATGACGACAGGGACAAAATGGGAGAAGAACGCCGAACAACATACCTCCTCCTCCTTGCAGGTCCCCTATGTACGCGCCCAGAGTCTCGTCACTCATCCAGTCCTGTGCCACGGTCATGCGAGCTTGTTGTTCCCGACGCCCGGCAGCAAGGGCTGAACAGGTAGCGAATCGAAAAATAATGAGTAGGTCAGCTCGCAGAAGAGCGCAGAAATTTTATGCAGTAATTTTCGACATGTGGTTGTAAAAGTAACATCGCCAAAAGACTCCTCCGAAATGAACAGTGAGATGTGCCCACCTGCCAAGGCAGCTTGGTCCTGCTCACAATCCCAGGGCAACTTCTCGGAGGCGACCTTGACGGCTCGGAGATTAGTTGGCACATCCTCCTTTATGCGCCATTCGAGGGCACCCACTGGAACGGGGCCTTTCGGTTTCACGTTCACCATGTAGAAGAGCTTCGTGCTGCGAGCAAAAGGGATAAAAAAAGAGCGATGTGTGACATGAGTCTCCACAATGTATCTAACATTCCTAAAGACCGCAAAACCCGCTTGCGCTCACAAGCACACCATCGTAAATGTGCGCCTTAAATTGTTGTTGTGCTCTTCACCTGTAAGTCCATTCCTCGTTTTCGCAAGCGGTGCGCATCCTTGAGTAGCATTGTAGGCGCCATTCCCCTGTAGGGAGGTCAGATTCGGACCGATGGGAAGGAAGGCAATTTGTAAATAAGGAGTGCCTACCACTTATAAAGACTGATTCTTGGATAAATTCTTGGATAAAAAATCTTGATGTGCCCATTCCCCCTCAAATTCAGAGCATGGAAAATTTGTCCTTACCCGAGAAATCACTGAACATGGCCGAGTCTACCAAGCGGAATTTTATACGACGCTGACCTAGCTTTTCGTCCTCAGCTTCAAATACTTCTTCCATATCCATCGTCAAAGAGGCCTTTCATTTCAATAGAGCGGATACATAGAGCGAGCGTTAAAAAGGGAGAGTTCACAGAAGACGTGGCAAACAAACAAGACGAGCTGAAAGAGGCAGAGGAGAGCCCCGAAACTTTCCATTCACACTGTCAGAACTACTCTGCTATTACTACTCTGTGTGACACCGCCAGATCTTCGCGTAGCGCACCTTAAAGTTGAAACCCACAATGGTCTGAGCCCCCTCTTGGAAAAGGCGAACCTCCTTGTTCTTTCCTCGCGCCTCCCACCCTGGCGGAGTGGCGACAAGCCGCGACTGGGTCAGGTTAGGGACGTACTCCGAGAGGCTAGAAGAGGGGAAGACGGGAATGACGATTGGCATGACATGTCAGGCATCCACCAACACAGATAAGCGTACAGGTGCCCACACGTCATCGAAGCTTTATGGGCACAACCAATACACTTTAAAATCCATGGCCCCCATTCCAACTGGTCAAAGAGTAGAGGATGCTCCTTCTACTGCTGTGTCCCCCCTCGTTCAACTTACTTGTTGTAATCCGTAAGAATTTTCCATACGTCGGACAGGGGCCTGTTGACCACGATTGAGGAGGAGATGCGCCGCACATTGGCCGACGGGGACTCAATATTAACCAGCACTTCTTCTTCGTCTTCGTTCTTCCCGCCCCGCCATCTGAACGCAGATACGGTGGGAAAAGGAAAGCAAAGAGGAAGAAACGACACGCGTCAGCTATTTCGCGACTAAGTCCTGTATTTCCATTGACACTCACCTGAACATGCTGCTGATCATCTCCAAACTGCCTGTGCGCTGTGAGGCTGCAGATTGCCTAGCAAAGACGGAATTGGAGAAAGCAGAAGGCGAGGAGGAAGAAGAGAGCACCCTGCGGCGCCGTCGAGGAGCGGCAGGTGGGAGAGAGGAAGGGAGGAATGCCGCCAAGGCGGAAGAAGGCAAGGAAGGGTAGAAGAATGAAGATGATTCCGATGTATATGTGGCTGATGCGAGGGAGCAACAGCAAACAAATGTCGCGGCAGCTGCAAAAAATACTGAAGGTGCTGTGGGAGATAGAGGTGGCGGTAGAGTAACGGAGGAAGTTGAAGTTGGAAATACATCCAGGTGTCGCCAGGAAAAGGTGGCCCCTTACCTGCTCTAGCGCTGCTATTCATTGACGACTTACTCCTCTTGTGACAAAGCGTGTCAGACTTACAGACGCATCCCAGTGGTTGGGCAGCCTTCTTCAAAAGTGCCTCTCTGTTCGAGCAGATCGCATGTATACGGAGATGAGCCTCGCTTCAAGTACTGGGAGGCAAACCTGAGGCAAGCTATCATATTCCGCTTTTGTGACAAATCGTACCTGTAATGCCGCTGCCGTGATAGGCAGGAGTGTGCGCACCCAGTGCAGGCCCGCCGAGGGACCGAGGATGGGATCGGCGAGGATATAGAGCCTTCCCCCTGTAGTTTTAATACAAGCTCCCGGGACGAAGGCGGGTAAGCCTCGGAGTCCCGTTTGCCTTGGTTGCGGTACATTCTGTGCGCTTGGTGAAGCTCCAGTGCTGGCGCCATGCGTGGTTGAGCCCGGCTTGAGACGAGAAGACAGCAAGGCTTCTCCGCACGCTAATACACTCTACAGAGTTCTGCCTATAGACAACAATGTACTATTGGAGGGTCACGAAAAAAAGGTTAATTGTCAGGGATAGATTACGAAACATAGAGCCGTAAGCTCAGTAGCATAGACAAGGAGAGATCGTGTGACGTGTTGAGCACTGCAGTTGAAGGCTCTTGGCCTTGGAGGGGGGCTGGATATACGTGCACGTCGAAGCCATGAACGGTCACGCTTTACCGCCACAAAGCACCCATTAGTCCACCACACGGCATATCATGTCCCAAAACGCACAAGAACGGTGCTCGCGGCCTCCAAGAGCCGGTACAATTTGTGCAACTTGGGTGTGATTCAGTTTGGGGAGGCTCGTCCTAGCCCTTTCCGAGACAACGGGAGCTGACAGCGAGGACCGGAAAGTGCCTTTGCACGCGGTCAAACCACAAAACCACCCCGCGCCAGGCCCCAAATGATTTTCAAGCATTCCTTGATTCCACAGTATAGTGCAGCTGCTCCTCCGGTGTTTGCGGAAGGAGAAGGCATGCATTGTTTGGGTTTTCCTACCGCTGCAGCTGTGGCAGCCTGCCTGGTCGCCTTGTTTCTCCTGCCCACCTCCTCTGGCTTCCCACGACCCGCAGACTTCACGCCAAAACTCCAAGCGCCCTTCATAAATGGTATGCCATCATCCTCCAGTCGAAGAAATCCTTCCAGGTACGTGCCGCCTTTGTGACCGACGTGTTATAATGTTGGAATTTATCTCTTCAAAGCGAGAAAGTCTGAGGTGGTCAAGTGTCTTACGCTCAGCCCGTGAAAGCCTGCCGTCTCTTCAGCATTTCCTCATCTCTATGTGTTTTCTCGTCCGCATTTAGGGATCTGAAATGCCCTTGTTCTTAGCTGTGTCATTCGAAGCCTGCTGTGAGCGAAATGCATATTTTTTCCCTTATCTACCTTAAAAGCCTTAATGGCACGTACTTTCCTGGTGCTAACTTCCTTTTCATTACTTTACGCATCCGTCCACAAGATTGATTCTATTATATGGACCTTTTGCTTCTCGTTGTTGATCTAATGCTTTTGCTCGCTGCGCTAATCGCTCGCTTCCTTCAGCGCTGTGCGTCTCCCTCTTAGCATGTCCTTCTCACAACTTTCCTTTTCCCTACAATCTCTTTTACTAAACAGATGCGTTTCGACGCGCTTTCGCAGAAGAATTCCAGTTCTCTTGTACCAAGAAGACGGCGGTGACGAACAGAAGGATGCTGAAGGACGAGCTCAAAACATCTTACCAGACGAAGGAGACGTGGGAGTAGAAGAGGACTACAGCGTGATGACTCGCCTCCGTGAGGAAGCCGAGTCTCCGTTCCGATCTCTTCGTTTCCTTATCTACGGCGGTGTGGGAGCTTCTGGGGCGATCGGTGCGCTCACAGCCTTGACTGGAGCTCTGGCCGCATTCTCGGGGGTGCGGGGCGCGGTGCCGCTGAGCGAGTCGGGAAAGGACATTGCCATCGACCTCGGGGCCATAGGGTTGGCCGCGCTCTTGTGGAATCTAGACTCGCAAACGAAAGCTCGGAAACTCGGCCGCCTATCCCGGGGGGCGAAAATCGCTTCCCTGAAAGTGCAGGTGCAGGATGGGGGCGGGGCGGGCGAGCGCCCCGTCCTAAGCCTGGCAGACTTTCGTCGGGACCGTGGGATGGCGAGGCGCGTGGTCATTTTTGCAGGCGGGGAGGATGTCGTCCAGGCGGCGTTGAACACGGCAGGGGAGGCTGGGATGAAAGAGCGGCTGATTCGGAATGCGTTCCTCGTCGTGCCTTTGGTGCTGCCCGCGGACGGTGAGGACAACCCCTCCGTCTTGGGCTTGGCGCAGGAGCGCTTGCAAGGCGCACAGGACGAGCCACACGTGGGGTGGCCGTTGCTCCTACGGGAATGGCAGGACTACCTGGCAGCAGAGGCGGCCGCCGCTCGCAAGCAAGGCATCGACCCGGTCCAGCAGGGCATCTCGGTAGTTCTAAAACTGAACGGACGGGTGGGGCAGCGCGCCTTTGGGAAGCCTGCATGGGAACGGCTAGTGGGCGATGTGGAACGGCGGCGGCGGAGGGGCTTGGATGTGACGAATATTTAGGGGTAGGACTGGTGTAGGGGGTGAAATGTGTCAGACGGAACATAGTGTGACAAAGAATGCAAAACGTGCGTGTGACACTCGCGATTGCGCGGCTCCTGACTGTGCTGGATAGGTTTTTAGTTCTTGGTAGATTCTTTCGTGGCTTATCGCGAATTTGATACATGTCTCCAACTTGCCCTCTTGAACGAAATTTCTTTTTCTTGTATCGCTCCCAGATCAGTGGCCTCCCCACTCTCGTGCCCCGCATATCATTTGAATTCCTCTTCTTCAAACGCACGCTTTCCTGGACGCAGGTCAGCGCAAACAGTATGGACAATCCTCATCCTTTGCCGTCCATCACTCCTCCTCACGGAACTCTCCGGGACTGATTATATCGCTCCCACTCCGACTCCTTCCCCCAGTCAAGCTCTCTGCCCTCGAGCTCAGACCTCTAACCCACCCTCAACATCTCCTCCCATCCCTCCATCGCCGTTCCCTTCCTCACCTGCTTCCTCTACGTCCACCTCATCTCCGCCCGGCGCGTTTCCTCCCTCAGCGTTCGAGATCTCTCCTCCCTCTTCTTGCCCGCCCCCTCCTTCCGCTTTCTCAGCGTCTTCACCCGGGCCCCCCCCCCATGTGGGAGGCTCCATCCTACTGACGGCCAGGAAGAGCCCGTTCGCGTATTTTCTTTTCACCGCGTCCAATTTCCTACCAGACAGCGTGGTCACGGTGTGCCGCACGTGCTGACAAATCCGCCGGGCGCAGGCCGCCACCTTCGTGTCCGAATACCCGGAATAGTGCGCAACGGCCTCTGTCCAGGACTTGGGCTTCTGGGTGGAGCATGGATGGACAACGACTGGGATGGGACTACTCTTCAAGGCAAGGATGACAGAGGCGGCGGCGATCAGCGACGGAGGAAAGGACAGCATGTCGTGCTCTTGGAGCGTCCGCTCGCAGTAGTACTGGGCCCGGCAAGAAGCGAGCTTCCCAGCCCCTACCTCCTTCAAATAAAGGGTGAGAAAGTCCTGAGCGGTGGGAGGGAGCGAGGGAGGGCGGAAGGGTGACTGCGAGAGGACCTTGAGAAGGCGGGATTCCATGGACGAGACCTCCAGGCCGCTGTAGGCGTTGTCGGTCCAGTAGGCACAGTCGTCCGGATCGGGGGGCGTGTGCTCCACGCCCTTGGCGGCCACCATGAAGGCCGTCACCCCCACCAACTGCAGCTTCTCGCGGGTCACGTTTTCAGTGCGGCTCAAAAACTGCCACGCGGCCATGTGAAAGGGAAGGGAGAAGAGGACCTCAGCACTGGCATGCCTTTTCCAAGCCGCAAACGACCAACACCCACCCCCACATCCCACAGGAGCACCATCCTCGCCCCTCAGCTACAATTCCCGCCCACCCCTTTCTTCCCCCTGCTTACTTGATCCAGCACCTGTGCCGTCCTGTAGAGGGTGGCGGGCGCGAAGGAGAGGGACTGGTGGACATCCGTTACCCAGTCGAGGAGGATGGCCCGCATCTTCGCGTTCAGGTGCCGCAGCTTACTGATATAAGGACGGAGGGATTGCAGGCTTTCTGCGGCGCGAAGATTCCAGTGAAAATAGAAGCCTGGACGTGGCGGAGGGAGAAGTAAAAAGGGGGGAGGGAAGAAGAGAATTTGGATGAAGGGAGGAAAGTTGCACAGGAATATAAGACAGATTAGGCATATTGCGAAGGGGGGGGGAGGGGGGGGGGTTAATCGGAACAGACATGCACACCTTTGAATGGCTCGGCCATGCTGCAGAAGGGACGGGCGGTGAGCATGACGCTCAACAGGTCGTGGGCAGGAACGAAGGAGAAGGCATGCTGCCAGACGGACTCGGGCAGCACGAGGAGTCCGTCGTCAGGGGGCTTCCCGGCGCGAGTAATGCCCCCCGGGTTCCCTTTTATAGTTCTGGGCAAGTCGTAGGAGGCATGTTTCGGGCAGGGGCCACTTTTGTACCTGAAGGCCCGCATGGCGCTCGATGGGCGCTTTAAGGAAAGGGAAGGGGAAGACAGCGAGGCAGCGGGAACGGAAGAGGAAGACGAGAGTCGGGATGGGCGATTGCCTGATCTTTGAGCCCCGTTATCAGTACTACTCAACCCGTTGTATGTACTTGATTCGTCGCTGGCGATACCACGGCCGCAAAGAGGCGCGAACGCCTTACTCGCCTCTCCTCGTCTTTCCTCCCTCTCTTCCTCACTCGCCGACACCATGTCCACACCGGCATGCTCTGCCCCCGCATATGACAATGGAAATCCGCTATTTTCCCCATCATCTGGCGCCGTTAATGCCATGAGTTGAAGCCCGAGCTTTCGGAGCGCCAGGCGTTCCTCTGCGAGCAGGACGGGAGGTGCGGAGGGACACCTGGAAATCGGTGTCAAATTTTGCAGGATTGCCTCCAAGCATTGTGTTTGGAGGATTATTAAGGAGGGTCGCCCTTCGACATTCCTCTTGGTGGTGTTTGTGCTCGAAATGCTGTCCATGTCCTCCATTGCTCCATGGCAATGAACTAGGCAAGGCTGCATGGGCGGCCGCGGCGAGTCTCTAGATTGATTCACAAGATTCTGCTCCGTGGCTGGCTCCTCGCGCGCATGCTTTAGGGAGAATTGTCCCCGTGACGGCCTGCTGGCTGCGCTCTTGGAGTCCGGAGCTGAAAATTGATTTTTCTTCGCCTCGTCGCTTATACCTTTATCTGTTGATCTTGAATGCGAGCGTGTTGAACGTGGATTGACCGCTCTTTTTACTTGAGAAGACAACGCTACTTCGCTATTCTGGCTGCTATCATCATGTCTGCGTTTGCGCATGATGATTGAGGCCTAATTATCCGGGTGCACGGAGAAAGAAGAAAATATGCCAGTTGGTCTCAACAACTGAAGGTTCGCATGCAACAACGCATGTTGGCAGATGATGCGGCGGGTCGAATTCAATAGCAAAGTCCAGAAGAAAGTTAAGATCGTACACTGCACACTATCCATACAATACAGAATCAACACATGCGCCAAAGGACCCAATGCAAGCTGTGTTGTCACAAAACATGGCAGGGAGGGTTGAGGGTTGAGCTTCCGGGTAAGCTTCTGTTCAACGGCAGCATCGAAACAATGACCGAGGTACACAGGACCCAGCGTAAAAGATATGTATATATCTATGCAAACAACAAAAAAAATATTTCGAGCATATACTAGCTACCGACGTCAAGAGTGGTATGTCATATATTCGGTTCCGTGGCAGCATAGGTTCTAGTGGGCAGGGTGTTAAAACGTTTTGCCCAAGACTACGACAAAACACGAAATCCCCACGTGTGTCGCCGCGTGGGTTGCATTAAACAAGCGATGATTTTAGGGCCCTGCTATGAAATTTCTTGTGGTAAGCTTTGGTAGTTTGAAAAAGAAGAATCGGCTGGAAATCTAGGCTTTATTCCAGAGAACCTCCTACTCCATGAGGAATTGATGGCCCGCCTGGAGTCCTTGGACCGGAAGAAAAGAAAATCCAACAATCACACTTCTGTAGAGGTCTCAAAGCTTAGATTATTCTCACTTTTCGACGATGCTTACTGACCTGTCATACATCTCACCGCTTATACAGGATCTTTTGTCTGGAAGCGTGCCTATTGAACCTATCTCACTACATGCACACCAATACGTGTAACGTTATGTCTGTAGCTATATTTTGCATACTGTGAGCTAGATCTGACCTATTTTTACTTCACAGCGTAATATGCACACTTAAGTTCCATGCTCTCATCACGCCGTCTAGGCGCAAGTACATGTTGCTCAACAATGTCTCCTGGATGTGGAGACATGCGTAGCCACCCCATCTTTGGACGATTTGCATCACATTTCGGACAGATGATGTGTGTCCATGCTCTGTTTGTCCTACCTTCGATGCATATTCGATACCTATCTAGCGCATTTTTCAGACAGGCTATCGGTTTTCTATACCTCTCTCCTGCCATCCACAGGCACTATTTGCCCCACCGTCCACTGGGAAGCACAAAACGATCACGACGACCAGAAGGCCATATCTGATGGAGTGAAGGCGCCCCTTTCACTGACCCATGTCTCCCGTCCTTCTCCTCCTGATCTCCCATCGTCCCCGGCGAAAGAGGAACAACGCGACTGGAGGGAGGAGGATGAAACAGAGGCTGATCTCGAGGTGCCTCCGTCTTGCTCGTCGCGATAGTGATGTCCCAAATCCTTTTCCCAGTCTACTTCTCTCTCGTAATTGTTGTTATTAAAATTGTTGCGCAGGTTCTCCATCTCCGAGACACGGAGGGAGCTGACACTGTTGTCGTCACTGTTGTTGCTGACCTGCTTGGAATAGGTGGACATCGTAGTGGACGAGGACGTACGGGGATGCACGATATCCTCGTCGTCCTTAGCTCCCTCCTCCTTCACATCTTCCTTACAGTTACCCACTGAGAGGGCTGAGAGGGCTGAGAAGCCTCCTCCTTGCGCTATCTCCTTCCGCGCCAGGACAGGGGGCGCCGAGACCGAGGAGGAATTGAACAGGGGCAAGGGTACTTCAACCTGTCCGTCCCACTCCTTCGCTTCCCATTCTTTTGCCGATGCCAGCACCCAGGGGTGCGCGGCCACCTCCTCTAGCGTCATTCGCTCTCCAAGATCCCATACCATCATCCGGCCCAGCAAGTCCTTTGCCTCCGCAGACAAAGACCGGGTCCTCCCCGAGAGTTCCCTCTCTGCCAGCAGCTTTTGTAGCCCGCCCATCCCCCCAGTGTCCTTCAACGCCGCGAACTGCACGTCAGTAACAGATCGATAGATGGTGCAACCTGTCCAGCACACATAGAGCAAGGCTCCGAGCGCCCAGACGTCTGCGGCGTAAGGATCGTAGTTCCGCTCTTCGAAGATCTCTGGTGCCATGTACTGCTTCTTCCCACGCCGGGGGCGAGCTCGTAAAAGCACTCCAGGGGGTACGGAAGAGGAAGAGTGGAGAGAGGGAGGGAGGGAGGGAACGCGCTCTGCCATGCCCAGGTCGATGAGGGTGACGTGCCCATCAGGCCCCACCATCACATTCTCCGGAGAGACGTCACCATGTCGGATTCCATGCGCCTTCTTCAAGTGCAAGAGACCTTGCACGATCTGCCGGAATATGGGCCGTGTTCCGTCCTCCCCTAGCCCCTCATGCCCTGCAGTTTTGGTGACGCGGTAGAAAAGCTCCTCCCCCACCAGGTATGGCATTACCATGAAGAGCAGTCCCCGACTCGAACCCACGCCCTCAAAGACCGTCTCCACCGCGATGACATGCTCGTCGCCGTGCGCTTGTCCTTCCATCGCGACTCCCCGCGACTGTCCAATGCGGAGGAGAGCTCCCGCCTCTGCTACTGGGTCCTCCCCCCAGAGTTGCCCGTATGCTCGGATGAAGGAGGCATCAGATTCCTTGATCACCACTTTTTTTGAACCGACGGGAGTATAAACCGTTGTCTCACCCCCCTCCTTTTCGCTCTCCTCCTGCAGCACCTGAGCTAACCAAAGTCGAACGCGGTCTCTGGGCTTCGTCAACTGCTTCAAAAGCAGGTACGCTTCGCTTGAAGGGTGCCGTGACTCCTGAGATGTGGTATGTTGAGTAGTGCATCGGCTACTACTGTCACGGGGAGCCAGGCAAGTCTGGGGCTGAGGCCGCGACGGAGGGTTGGGCAGCAGGCAAGTACACGGTTGAGGAGTGAGACCGGGAGAGAGGCGAACCGCTAGGACAACTAGCTCGGCGGAGGGCGTCTCCGTGGGTAGCTCGAGTGGCAATGGGGCTAAAACGATGCGTGAATCTCGCTTGGGAGTGGTTGGAAGGGGAAAGCGTGTTGACGGCGCGGGAAACGGGCTTTCAAGGTTGCGCTCTCCAGATATGGTAAGCGGTGTGGAGAACCCCTCCTGCGGGAAGTCGGCGACCGCGCTGTCCGTATCCTCTAGATGCTGCGTGAGCGCATCACAGTCCCGTTCGCCTGTCACGAGAGGCCGCCGACGGCTCACGCCGCCGGCTGGCGCGATCCTTACTTCCAAGGAAGCCGCGCTCGGGCACAAGTATGGACAGGCAGACGACGGGGGGCATGAGGCCTCTCGAGGCGATGCGCGTCTCATGCTGTTCCTACCAAGCAAGTGTATTGAAATTGTGAAGAGTGAGTGCAAAGGCTTCTCGTAAAGTGATGAGAGCCGAACAAGGAAAGGGCAGTGATTGGAAACGTATGCGTCACATCACAGGTCTATCACCAAAGCCACAAACACGCCGAGAGCCAAATCCTTCGTCGCGACACATTCAAACGGTACATTTCGCACAATTAATTGCTCCGTAGTATTCAAGAGGATGTAAGTGATCATTACTGCCGCTCTACCAAGGAAAAAAGTACTGCCGAATTGGAAAGCTCGTGTGAAAGCTTCCTTGCTCGGCTCCAGAAATCGTAGTACGTGTCCATCATAATTAGATACCAGTGCCCAGACCAGGCGGCACATTTCATGTGTACGATTACTGAACAGATTGACGTCCACAAGACAGGTCATGGAACCAAGATTCGTCGGAAGATCTTGCAAACCCCTGTGACACAGGCAAAGGCGACGTATGCACGAGCTTTAGCCTCTGAGAGTTGGGGGAGACACGTCATCCCCTCGCTGTTCAAAAGCCGGGGTCTGGCCGCGCCAAGACCACAAGTCCAATCAGCACCCGCGATATAGGCAACAATGATCCACCGGTTCATTTCATGTCTTGTGCCTCTTTGTCTAAGATTTGATATCTGCCCCGACTTGCCTCTCGTACCGGGGCAGACAGAAGCAGACAGGGCTGCAGAGAGTGCCAGCTGCTTTCAGCCGCACGGCTTGCTCGGGACTTCTTGAAAAATGGCGCGAAGCTTGCTCGAGGTTTCTTGGAAAATGGCGCGAAAGCTTTACGTTCAGGCCTTGGAATGCATGTCTTCTACGCCGGACCAGGAAACGGAATACTCATGGACCTTTTTGGCTTAAACGATCGACATCTACACACAACAGGCTTTACAGGCCAAACAAAGAAGTCTTGTGGTTGCCCCAAAAAAATCGTTCAATTTACTTCACTAGACATCAACATCGTTTTAAAGAAAGCCAGCGTGCAACTAGCCATGGCCTTGGAGTCGCCTTGGCCTGACCCGCTCTTCGATGGTAAAGTTTATAAATCAGAAATGGTAGCATGGGTGGAAGCAATTTCTGCATGCATCTGTTCAGTCATTTCCTCAAGCTTCATGTACGCGTCGAGAGACAGACTCTTTGACATCATATTACCCACCATTTGCTAGGCCGTACCACGGTTGAGCGGCGGCAACAGTTTGGACCATCTAGGACCCATTCAAGCACTTCGTCTGCCACACAGCCTTCCATTTTAACACAATGTCCTTCAGCGTGGGATCGTGTACGCCTCTTGGCGCAGACAGGGGCCATTTCCACGCCGACAAGGCATATGGGCCCTTTCCGTCCTTCACGAGAAGAACATTTTCAAAGCTCCCACCGAGAAAAGCAACCACTTCACTTACCACAACTCGACTCTCCGCCATATGTGAAGCATCAAAGTTCACAGCACATGAAGTATCGCCACGACGATGAGGATGTAAAACGGCAAGTGGATAGTGTTACCCAAAAACCTTTTAGCCCATGCTCTCCTTCAGTATTACCTTTGTCTCAGCCACATCTACCTAATTGGACCTCATGCCAAGAAAGGCATCATTCCACGTATGAAAGAGAGAGAGAAGAGAATATGCCCGGCAGCTTGGACGTCTTTGCAAGGCCAAAAAAAGGTGCTACGGCGGGCGCCTATCCCTTCATCGCCTTAAATCATCAGATTGGACATTGTCCTCAATCTTCCTCTTTACCTTCTCTCACGGATAGCTTTCGACGCCTGGGAGCCCTTCCAAGAGAAGTAGAAGATTTTTTCGAAAAATTGCTATCCGATCTTCCTCCAATGCACAGGCATTCCAAACCAACTGCCCCTTCCCTCCTCTTGACCCCCGCCTTCGACCTTGGCACTCTGAAGCGGCAAGTGCTTGACTTACGAAAGGAAGTAAGCAGGCTCTATAATGACCAGGAATGTCTCTTCAAGCAGAACAAACAGCTCTGGGAACAATTGCGGGGGATCTGTCAGGCTCCTGAATTTGTGGCGGCGGAGGGACAGGTCGAGCAGGTGCATGCCGCCTTGCTGGAACGACAGACAGCATTGGACGCTCTACAAGAATTCCTGCGACAGACACCGGATATTGAAGCTCACCTATCGACAGTGCGAGAAGACCGCGAAAGGGCTCGTGAGATCTTGAGTCTGGCGCATGGAGGCAGTGCAGAAGCGGCGCATGCCCTGACCCTGGTGATGGGTGAGAATAAGGCCTTGGAAGAGGAGTTAATGGAGCAGACAGTGCTGCTTGAGAACTTGCAAGAGTACCTAGTTAAGTGTCGGGTTGCGCAGCAGGAAGAGGATATGGAGGAGCTTGGGGAGGTAGCGGCTCGAATGCACGCGGCGTCCGCCTCGTGTCTCCGGCGCCGGCGCAAGGTTTTCTCCTTTTTGCGGTTGGCGGCGTGGAGGGCTCGGCGAATGCGAGAAATCGCGAGCCGTTTCGAAGTTGCTAGCGGAAAGTGCCTGGCCCGGAAGGCACTTATGGCTTTGGCTGAGCACCGGCGCGTGGGTCAAAAGGTTCGACAAGCCCGACAGAAGAGGGAGGGTACCTTAGTACGACAGGTTGTTGCCGCCTGGCATCACCACGTCTACGAAGAGCAGCTGGCGCGATTGGCGGACCGACGTCGAATTCTGCGCCTCTGCCTCGTGGGATGGCGTCAGGCGACGAGAGAGGGAGAGCGGCACCATCGGATAGAGGTCAAACGACAAAGGCTGCAGGAGCAACGGCTTGTGGTCGACGTACTCAAAAGCTGGCATCGTGTGATGTTGCTTGCCACAGCCTCATCGCGAGATGGTATAAAAAAAGCAATCTTAGCCTGGCAACGGAGAGCTTGGAGGATTTTTTGTCTACGGGTCGGGCAGAGGGAGAGTTAGTGCGGTCTTCGGGGCCAAGAGCTAACCTCTAGCGGGCTTATTTCATGAGCCACGTTTGCAAAATAGTGCCCGAAAGACGAGGCCCTCGGGCCTCGGGAGGACAGGTGCAAGTCCTCTTGCCTACGCAGCGCATTAGATACGTGAAAACATCATCAGACGGCAGCTATTTTAAATTGGAAGTTTTTGAGAATAAACATAATGCTGAAGAAAAGACGGATACCCTCGATTCAAAGCAATACCCCAAAAAATGGCGCACCGGGAGAAATTCCTGCCTTGTGCTTCCATGTGCCTTTTTTGGGGGGACGCAAATCTCTATACTTTATTTGCTTATTTACTTTGTTTTCTTCTCTTTACTATAAGTCGCTGCAGCAAGCTATGGTGTCCTGACGTAGTCATTGTACGTGGACACAACGTTGAGCAATTCTATCCTGTAGCACCTACACCGCCACGCAGCCAAATACATCATGGACCCCTCACCACGTCATTAACATTCTTTGTTTAAGACGCTTAAGGTGTGAAATGTATATTTATAGGTGTGATATATGTAGATACACCCATATCTTTTACGCTGGGTCCTGTGTACCTCGGTCATTGTTTCGATGCTGCCGTTGAACAGAAGCTTACCCGGAAGCTCAACCCTCAACCCTCCCTGCCGTGTCTTGTGACAACACAGCTTGCATTGGGTCCTTTGGCGCATGTGTTGATTCTGTATTGTATAGGCCTCAAGGATGTTTGGGTGGCGTGCAGTGAACGATCGATTGGTTTGTTTGTCCTTTCGTTGTAAATTCGACCGCATCATTATCAACATGCTTTGTTGCATCACAAGTCGGTGTTGCCTCGGAAATCTCGGAAGGCTGCATATTGGTTTTACTGGAAACTCATGGATGACGAATGTGGAAGTAATCGGGGAACTTATCTTTATCTTATCATGGCAGCAATTCATTGAAAGCAATCATATTCCCAGCTTATTTTTTTATTCATGGTTATACGCCCTCATTGTGATTGTCGTCTTCGGGCTCACTCTCCAAACGCCTCGACCTCGCACTGCGGGTTCAGCTGTAATTGAAAACGTATCTCAATAGTAATTTCAGGAAGCGACGTAGCGGCAGCTCATCGCTCAAGGTCGATCGTGGAAACATGGGTCACCGCAGGTATGTCTATACAAGCCCGGTATCGGATTCGTGAAAGAGGGTGCTCGCTTCTGTGCTTTGTGCGACCTGCTTGATATGCTGTCATCCTTCCCTTAAGTCAAGTCATCCCACAACTGCCTCCTTTCACAGCTTCCTTGAGCGAAGTGTCAAGCAGAATTTGGTTATCTTCCTCTCCTGTTGTTTAATCAGAGGATCGCATGTTACGTCTTTCCGATTGCAGCAACCGTGGCTACGCCCTCCCCTTTCGTCCACCGTTTCCGACCCCCTTCTTAAGTCCTCAATCGGCTATGAGCAGCACTATGGTCTGTCTTTACCACGCCATCCTATACCTCTGTATGGCTCGCGCAATCCTCCACCCATACAGCCCCAAACCGTCTCCCGCACGCCATGGCTCTTCCTCGTTCTCTCCAGCACTGCCATCCTCATCTCTTACGCGGACCGCGCCAACCTCGCCACCTGTATTTTACCCATGGCGCAGGATCTAGATTGGTCCCTTTCTTCGCAAGGCGTTGTGCTCTCCGCCTTCTTTGCCGGCTACGCCCTCACAGGTCTCCTTGGCGGCTACCTTGCCGACCGCTTTGGCGGGTCGCGCGTTTTGCAGGCGGGAATCATCCTCTGGTCCGTTTGTACGTTCCTCACCCCTGCGTTTGCTAAAGCTGGACTGGGCGCAATGGTCATGGATCGAGTCTTACTGGGGATGGGAGAGGGCGTCGCTTTTCCCGCCATCCACGCTATGATTCCTCAACGCGTGCCTGCTCCAAGCCGCAGTCTGGCTGTCTCCCTCATTACAGGAGCAAGCTATCTTGGGGCTGTCATAGCATTTGCATTGTCGCCCCTCCTGATTGAAGAAGCAGGCTGGCCATCTGTCTTCTATTTTTTCGGTGCTCTACCCGTCCTCTGGTTTCCTGTCTGGTGGGCGTGGGGGGAAGAGAGAAGCGAGGCGCTGGAAGGCAAGGAGGCGGAGAGTGAGGAAAAAGCAAAATGCGGAGAAGGGCATCCCTTATCAAATCCTTTATCATCCAACTCTCAACGCATCGACATTACGCCCTCGTCCGCCCCGTCGACGGCCGCCTCGACCACTTCGTCTGCTCCGCCTGAGGGACTGACTTGGGCCCAGGCCAGGTTTTTGCTCGCTCGGAAGGAGGTGTGGGCCATTCTGGTAGCACAGTATACGCAAGCGTGGGGTATCTACGGCCTTCTCTCTTGGCTACCCTCATATTACAGCAAGGTAAACGAAAGGGAGAGGCAGAGAGGGCCATGTTCCTGCACAGAAAGCTGGATTCCGTGGGTTGTTGTCGTGCCAACCAAAGTAAGCCTGTATAGTGTCGATCCTACCTTAAGCTGACTTCCACTGATACTAACCTTTTCTCGTAGACTTTTGATATCGACGTCACACAGCTGGCTGCTTTTACCCTCGCCCCCTATCTGCTGCAGACTCTGGTAGGGATCGCGTCGGGCTATTTGGCCGATAACTTGATAGCCGCTGGTTGGTCGATAAAGCGCATACGTCAGCTGTTGCAGACCGCTGGTACAGTCCTACCTGCGCTCTTTCTGCTCCTCGCTACTACAACACACAACACGTCCTCCGACTCCGCTTCCTCCCTACTCTTCTCCTTCTTCTATGTCACAATCGGCGCGGGCCTTTCCGCCTTCACTCTCGGCGGTGTTTCTTGCTCGCATTTGGACATTTGTCCTCGTAATGCAGGACTTATCTTTGCAGCTGGCAATACCTTGGCTACAGTGGGTGGCCTCGTTTCGGTGCCGATAGCCGGGTTAGTCCTTGAGAAGTGTGGGAGTTTCGATGCGGTTTTCGCCTTGTTCGCGACGCATTACTTAGTAGGAGCGGCCCTGTACGTGGCTTGGATTGGGGATAAAGACATTTTGCAAGAGCTATGGAAGCGAGAGGGGGTAGGAGACAGGAAAGTGTAGGAAGCTGATGTCAGAGAAGGGATTCAGTAGCGCCTAGGAATGACCAGTGATTATGTGTCGTTCAAGAAACATAGACACGCGGTAGCTCTCCGCCAGAAAATTGAAGTGTATATACGCAGAGCAAAATTGGTGACAGTAGAAACCGAAATCACGGACTGTAATTGAAGTATCTAGCAATGAGCCTTCACTACTAGCTGCCTGCCATGAGACTTTCTTTGGGTGATTCGATCTGTACACGAGGTGACGCCCTCTTTCTGGGAACCGTGAATATGACGTGTCTTCCCATTTGGTTATTTTTGCCTCAAATGCATGCATGACAATGCTCTGTCGATGAGCTCTTTTGTTAATTCACATTGTGACGTATGCTTTTCCCAAATGACGCTCTATTTTGCCCCACTTTCGAAGAGTTTGAGTTATCGAAAGTCACCTCAAAGAATGTCACAAGTAATGGATCGTTAAAATTGACATCGTACAATGGTGCAACCACTTATGGTTCTCGCCTTAGGAGTCCTCAATTACTCGACAATCTACCGTTTTCGTGGTGCTCTTTCTCCTATGTGTATCACACAAATTACTCTATTACCGCTCGAATGAGGCCTCGATAGTCAGGTCCTTTCGATATTTTTTACTTCTTTTTCAAGTTTTCAAAGTAGAAGTTGGAGACGTATGAGGAGTACCTCGCGATAATCAAATACATTACTGTGAGATGTCCCAAAGACAGCTTGAACACATGTCATGAAAACGTCTGTTGGGTTAGGGTTATCGAGTTTTTCTCCCGCAAGGGACTCACGAGGGGGGTAAAATTAACGCACTTAATTCCAATAGAGTGCTTACGTTATATGTTTCATTGAAGGTAAAATATAAGAATCAGCAGTTATGTGGCTTTCCGATAGTGCAACGATTATTTATTGATAACATTCTAATCCGACGAATAAGCAGAGATGTAGTAGTCAGCTAAAGTGCATATCTTTCATCAGTAGCTCATTATGAGCATACATAATATACACATAGAGATGTAAGCAACATGGCTCAGAAAGACACATAATAAAGCAAGAGAAGACCTCTTTAAATGGATAGACGGCTGTTTGACCAGAACGGTAATGGAGAAAGAAGTACAAGAGTGGACGTGCTCGTGCGGTTAGCAGACCGTCAGCACTCTCCCCTCGCTGGCTTGGACGTCTTCCCTAGGCTGAGACGGCACTTGACTTTCAGTCGCTGTCCCGAGCGGTCGTCGTTCAGAGCAGCTTCTGCCCAGATCTTAGGGAACACCGCTAACGCCTCGGAAATCCTCCGAGTGCTCTCGTCAACATTTTTAATCCTCTGAGTATATCATTGTGCACAACTACTAGAATGCACATACATCTTTCCGCGCTTGGCAACCATTGTGTTTTATTATGAATATTCAAACTTGACTTTCCGTTGGTGTCCGTTCTTTCCCGAGCTGCAGGCCACTGCCCAAAATCTTCAGGAACACCGCGTACGCCTCGGTGAATCCTTCGAGCAGTCCTCTCCACCTTCTGAATGATATTAATACTCTATTCAATAAAAGAATACTTGAGGAGAGTTCTAGTCTT
>Ga0102934_1000168_pt1 | contig 38550 bp, 29 predicted proteins | sample SalPonR2_A_D1_MG_FD_78175 | JGI IMG/M metagenome (GOLD analysis project Ga0102934, IMG submission 78175) | Salt pond soil microbial communities from South San Francisco under conditions of wetland restoration - Salt Pond MetaG R2_A_D1_MG | ecosystem: Environmental > Aquatic > Marine > Intertidal... | reverse complement strand
TCCAAATCATCGTTCATTAACACAACATCTGCCGCTTCGACAGCAGCATCCGAACCAAGCCCACCCATAGCAACACCTACATCAGCTCCGGCTAATACCGGGGCATCGTTGATACCATCCCCAACGAACATAACTGAATACTGACCATTTGCCTCGCTTTTCAGTATTTCGAGGCTGCGCAACTTGTCTTCCGGGAGTAAGCGTGGGTAATAGCGATGGATACCCGCCGCTTGGGCAATACGTTTAGCTGTGCTTGCATCATCGCCGGTCAGCATTACGGTGTCCTCTACTCCCAGTTCGTACAATTTCTGTAGTGCCCTGGGGACCTCCGGTTTTAGTTCGTCTGTGATGTTGATGTAGCCCATATAATTGTTATCCACGGCTACATACACCACAGTCCCTTCCGCATCGCAATCCTCATGGGGAATCTGCTGCTGATGCATCAAACGATCGCTTCCGACTGCCACATGAGAACCGTTTATTCTGCAGAGCATGCCGCGGCCCTTCAGCTCCCTGCTTTCTGATGTAACGGTTTCTGATGTAACGGCATTTGCAGTGGAAGACTCTTTTGCGGGGATTTCCTTTGAGCTATCCTCCGCAGCTTTGGTATATTCAGAATAAGCTTGCCGAACAGCCGCGGCTACTGGGTGGCTCGATTGTCGCTCCCCTGCAGCCGCCCAGCTAAGTAGTTCAACGGAGCTATAGCCGTTGCGCGGGACAACTTCCGTCACTTTGAAGTTACCCTTGGTTACGGTGCCTGTTTTATCGAAGGCTACAGTTTTTACCTTTAATAAACGGTCCAGATACTCGGCTCCCTTCACCAGCAATCCGGCTTGGGCAGCAGCGCCCACCCCTCCAAAATAGCCTAAGGGCACCGAAATAACCAATGCACAGGGACATGAAATTACCAGTAGTACCAGAGCCCGATACCCCCACACCGTTAGGGTTTGCCCGGTAAAGAACAGGGGTGGGACAAGGGCAACCAGAACTGCCGCAATTACCACAACAGGAGTATAATATCGGGCAAAACGGGTAATAAAGCGCTCGGTGGGAGCCTTCCGGCCGGCAGCATCTTCCACCATGTGCATCACCCGTGCCACGGCAGAGTCATCCGCCAATTTGCCTACCCTCAGCCTCAACGAACCTTCTCCGTTCACAAATCCGCCTAAAACTTCATCCCCCTGGTCAACTGATCTGGGAACCGGCTCGCCGGTAAGTGCTGATGTATCAACGTAGGAGCTTCCCCCCGTCACCTGACCGTCAACCGGAATCTGTTCGCCGGCGTAAACCTCTATTTCGTCCCCTATGCGGATATCATCAACATCTACTTCACGGATTCCCTCGGCGGTGATTTTCCGTGCTGTAGAAGGCCGTAAATCCAGCAGGGCAGAAATTGAATTGCGCGATTTATCAACCGCCTGATCCTGAAAATAGTCTCCGATTGTGTAAAAAAGCATCACCCCAACCGCCTCAGGAATCTCACCAATTGCTATCGCTCCAAAGGTAGCAACTGTCATAAGAAAATTTTCATCAAAAAACTTACCGTGGAATATATTCCGTGCAGCAGTGCCGAGTACTTTGTATCCCATCAGCAGATATGCCGCCCCAAAGACACCATACCTCAGGGCAGTAGCTGGGGACAGGAATTCGCCTAGAAGCAGCCCCGAAGCAAACAAGAGTATCGAAATAAATATTCGGTTTTTCGTATTTTGAAAAAAGCCGGAGGTTTCTTGATTCTGAGAGGTAGACTGAGAGACAGACTTAGAAGCAGAAGATTTTTGTTGAGGGGCCCTCATTTTTACTTGCGGCTCGGTTTTTCTAATAACCTCTTCGACTTCAGACTCATAACCGGCATCGAACTCTATTGATTTTGACACAAAGTTTACACTTACAGTAGATATTCCGGGTATCTTGGTAACGTGATGCTCGATCGCCGCTGCACACTGTGCGCAATCAAGGCCATCCAAGCTATATTTTTTTGTACCCCTGCTACTATCTTGAAGATCATCTTCCGACATACTACTTACCTTGTCTCTGAAAAATGTTCTTGCGCCACTTTAATCAGCTGGACTATATGTGCATCATCCAAACTGTAATAAGCCTGTTTTCCCTCTCGCCTATATTTAACTAGACGCATGGTTCGTAAAAGCCGGAGATGATGGGATACCGCGGGTAGACTCATACCAAGTATGTCCGCTATGTCACAGACACAAAGCTCACCATCGGCTAACAGGTAGAGAATTTTGGTCCGGGTTTCGTCACTAAGGGCTTTAAATAATTCCGAAACACCAGCTACCTCCAGCAACAGTTCCTGATAGTGGGGATCATCATGATTATAACCGGGACTAAAACTGTCACATACATCACCGCTCATTTTTGAACTCCTTGAATAATACCGGCTAACAATTAAGCAACCGTTTAATTGAAAATAACATAAAGAAAGCGGCTCTTCAACAAAAAAACAATTATTTTCTTCTATTTCCTCGAAAGCCTGTGTGTGTGGGGGGAGCGATACCTGCTTCTTTCAGCAGGCCGGGTATGCCCGCTTCGCTGGGCAAACAAAAACCGCCCGTTTCCGGGCGGTTTAGTCTTCTCAAAAGCTACAACCTATGAGCCTGCTTTATGGAATCCATTTCTCAACAACATCCATGTTGTCGTTCATCCACTGACGTGCAGCTTCCTCAGTATCCTCTCCTTCAGCAATGGTCAACATCAAGTCGGCCAACTGAGCATCGGTGAAGTATAGATTTTCGAGGAACTGTGCGAGTTCGGGTTTGTCCTCACGCAGGCCTTTTCGACCCTTAATATGGATGTTTCCTGTACCCCACACCTGATCTTTGTCCTGCTTGAGGAACCGAAGGTCCCAGCGACCAAACATGGTATGAGGTCTCCATCCGGTTACAACGATCGGCTCTTTGTTCGCAACTGCATCTTTCAGAGCAGCAGTCATTGCGGGACCACTGGAGGCCATCAGCTTCACATCAAGGTCGTACAGGTCGATTACCTGTTCGGTGGTCTTCATAACTCCAGCACCTGCATCGATTCCGGTGATTTTACCGTCTAACTCATCAGCAATGTCGTTGATTTCGGAAATAGTCTCTATTTCCATATAGTCGGGGACTACCAGACCGCTCTGGGTTCCTTCGTATACATGACCTAAATCGATGATGTCGTCCTGGTACTTGTCCACATAGTCTTTATGCAGAACCGGCAGCCATGTTTCCATGAAGGCATCCATATCACCCTGGGCGATTGAAGTATATGCAGGGGCTACATCAGCTGCAGTAATCTCAACATCGTACCCCATCTGATCTTCAAGAACTACCATTGCCAGGTGAGTGTAGGCAACACCCTCTTCCCAGTTTACATACGCCAGTTCGGCGGTTTTCTGGGCTTCTCCCTCTTGCTGACCCTCAGCAAATACTGCTGTAGTCGCTACCATCAAAATGACGGCAAAAATGAAAAGTTTCTTTGTAATTTTCATATTTCCTCCTTAAAGGTTTATAATAACTAATTTATATTCCGCCGCTCCCGCACTTTTCTACGGCCGCGGCTGAACCTCTAGCACAATTTTATATCAATTTTTATTCAGCCTGCTTCTGACTTGCAACGCCCAACGCCTGGGTTACACGGTCAAGAAAAATGGCCAAAATTACGATCGCAATTCCACTTTCAAACCCAAGGTCAATTTTCAGCTGGGTAATACCTTTCAGTACTTCGTTTCCAAGTCCGCCTGCACCAATCATACCGGCAATAACAACCATGGAAAGGGCAAGCATAATGGTCTGGTTCACACCGGCCATTATGGTTGGAATCGCAACCGGAATCTCTGCTTTCAGCAGCATCTGCCGGTTGGTAGCACCAAATGACTGGGAGGCCTCCTTGATTTCCTTCGGAACCTGTCGAATACCAAGGTTCGTAAGCCGTACAGCCGGGGGCATTGAAAAAATTAGGGTTGCAACAACGCCGGGTACCGCGCCAAGGCGAAAAAACAGTACCGCCGGAATCAGATACACAAAGGCCGGCAGGGTCTGCATAAAGTCCAGGATCGGCCTCACTATGGCCTCGACCGTGTCTTTTTTAGATGCCCAAATTCCAATTGGAATTGCAATCAGGATGGCAATAAACACCGAGGTTATAACCAGGGCAAGGGTCTCCATGGTCGCTTCCCACAAATTCATTGCATAAATAAGGAAAAAGCCTACCAGAGTAAAAATTCCAACCCCTTTTTTCGCGATCCACCATGCCAAAGCCGCAAACAGTGCGATCATGATAAAAGCATGGGGAAACATCAGTACATTAAAGAAACCGGTCAATAGGGCATCGATTACATCGGCGATAATATCAAAAACTACACTGAGGTTCTCAGTGAGCCAGTCAATAATAGCCTCGAATACCCCTCCTATATCAAAAATTTTATGTAAAGTTACACTATCCATTCGTTATCTCCTCTATTTGTCCGAATCTTTATTGCTGATGCCCTCTTCCATTTCAGAAAAGTTCATTGGAGACTCGGTTTCGTCAGTATCTTCACTGACTTCATTTATGATGGCCGCACGATCAACAATTCCCTTATATCGGTACTCTTTATCGATTACTGCAATTGGGTATTTGGTCGACATGGCTGTGGCCAAGAGGTCGTATATTGGAGTATCTTCATACGCAGTGTAGATATCACGAACAAGAATAGGCTCTAGATCACGTTCCTTTTTCTTGTGCAACTTAACCGTATCATCAATACGCGCAAGTCCTTTCAGATAGCGGTCCGTATCAACCACAAAAATACTGGATATACCATTTTTTTCCATGGTGCGGCTGGCCGCGCCGGGTCCGTCTTTCGGTATAGAAACTACCGGAGCTTTACGCATAATCGAAGAAACTGTAATAACCTTCGTCTTGTCAACTTTCTCAACGAACTTTGCAACGTACTCATCAGCCGGTTCCGAGAGAATTTCTTCCGGAGTGCCCAACTGACGGGAGGTGCCGTCGGGTCCTAGAATAAGGATTCTGTCACCAAGCTTCAGGGCCTCATCCAGGTCGTGGGTAATAAACACAATTGTTTTGTGCATCTTTGCCTGAAGTTCAAGGAGTTCGTCCTGCATCTGATTACGAATGAGCGGGTCCAATGCACTGAAAGCTTCGTCCATGAGAAGTATTTCAGGATCATTTGCCAACGCACGGGCCAACCCTACACGCTGCTGCATACCGCCGGAGAGCTCGTCGGGCATACTATTTTCATACCCCTTAAGACCTACAAGTTCAATAGCATCAAGGGCCTTCTTATTTCGCTCTTCCTTCTCCATTCCACCGATTTCCAGGCCAAACTCTACGTTGTTGACTACCGTACGGTGGGGCAACAAGCCGAAATGCTGAAATACCATCGACATCATGTAACGGCGTGCCTCACGCAGCTCCTCTCTTTCCATATCAATGATACTTTTTCCATCGATATAGATTTGACCGCTGGTTGAGTCTATAAGCCGGTTCAAACAGCGAATAAGCGTAGACTTACCACTACCGGAGAGCCCCATAATAACAAAGGTCTCCTTCTTTTTAATCTCAAAGCTTACCCCTCGGACAGCGACTACGTTTCCTGTTTTTTCAAGGATTTCCGTACGATCTTTTCCCTTCTCAATGAGGGGAAATGCCTTCTTTGGGGTCGGTCCGAAAATCTTATAAAGATTCTCGACCTTAATTTTTACGTTTTCGTCCATATTTATCCCTCTTACAATTATAACTCTATTAGTTTAATCAGTTAGCACTCAAAATGTTCATCGAGTTTCTTACAATCATATTAAACTCAAAGGAAAAAGTCAAGTTATAGACACTTTTTAATTTATTATATAATATCATTTTATTATTTATTTAGTTTTTTTTTATTAAATTTACCCCTATCATACAATAGAATAGAACAATTTACTATTCTAAATAATATGCATTTTGGAGATACGTGAAATAGTAACACAAGAAATTAAAGTTATCCTCTCACCTTCAACACCTCCTGCTTTTTTAGGCTAGAGTAATTGAATTTAGCTGTGCCGAAGGAACATAAATAGTTGTTCAATCCAGCATTAGTAGGTTACACTGCATACATAAAAATCGTAGAAACAAGGGTACACTAATGAACAGTAAAACTTTTCACGGGCAGGACGGGACCTCCCGGGCCTATTATTGCTGGAAACCGAAGGGCCCCTCGAAGGGAGATATAGTACTTTGTCATGGGTATGCGGAACACGCCGGCAGGTATGCAGAGCCGGCTTCCCGTTTAAACGACGGAGGGTATACAGTGTGGGCCCTAGACCACTACGGTCACGGTAAATCAGAGGGAAAGCGGGCGGATGTAAAAGATTTTCGGCTCTTTGCCGAAGATGTGCATATTTTTATCAATACCATCGTTCTGCCGGCGGCTTCAAAAGATACAAATAAGAATGAAAGAAATCCCCTTTTTCTGTACGGCCACAGTATGGGAGGGGCAATTGCACTACTGTATACCATTGATCATCAATCGGTGCTGAAGGGGCTTATTTTATCCGGCCCCATGGTCCGTCCGGGAGGAGTTTCTACACCCCTGGAAAGAAACATTGCCCATATTTTAAGAAAGATACTCCCCGGCCTCCCCTTTCGCCCCTTTCCCGCCGATTACCTGTCTCATGATAAAAAAGTAGTTCAGGCCTATAAGAACGACCCCCTTAATTATATCGGAAAAATGAAGATAAGGCTCGCGGATGAGTTTTTACACATGGAGAAATATCTTTCTGATGATGCCCTGGCACGCATAGAGCTGCCGGTTCTGCTGCTCCACGGCGGGGATGATATAACAGTTCCCCCTTCCAACAGCCAGGTGATTTTTAATAATATTAGCTCGAAAGACAAAACCAGAAAAGTTTTTCCGGGACTTTATCACGAAATTCATAAGGAAGATGAACGGGAATCGGTTTTTTCAACTATTTGTGAGTGGATTAAAGATAGAAGCTGATTTCTATCAACTACCTGTTTCTTACTTAGTGGTACTAATCTTGTGGTGAGCCGAATAATACCACAAGGTTGGTACCATTACCTACTTCTTAGAGCCGGCACCGGTTTTTTTTGACTTTACGATCTCCCGGACTTCCTCCACCGTCAATTTATCTATCGCTTCCTGTTCACGTTTATCCTCGGGAAGGGATACATTTTTTGTACCGGCTTTTATGTAGGGTCCGTACTTACCGTTGTACACGGCAAGTTTCTTGCCGAGCACTTCGTCTTTCCCAAAGTCCCTAAGTACCCGGGAGTTTCCTTTGCCCTTTTTAGGTTTTGCAAGGATCTCCAACGCCTGGTCCAGGGTGATGGAAAACAACTCTTCTTCGGATTTTATAGAACGAAAATCCCCGTCATGTACAATAAAGGGACCAAAACGGCCTCTATTCGCCGCCACCTCTTTTCCTGTTTCCGGGTGAGTACCTAATACCCTGGGGAGGCTCAACTGCTTCAGGGCATCTTCGATGTGTGCCTCACTCGGCTTAAGCCCCTTTGTCAATGCCGCCCGCTTTGGTTTGGGATTTTCGTCGGACACCTCTCCAAGCTGATAATACGGGCCGTAGCGCCCGGTAAGACAGAAAATAGGTTTGCCGGTTTCCGGGTCGTGCCCTAAAGGTTCTGGGCCGTTTTTTTGAATTTCAATTATCTCCCGTACTTCCTCCTCCGTAAGGTCGGCGGGGGCGATGTCCTCAGGAATTGAGGCGTGAATGGGTCCGTTTTCTTCATCCTTGTATACAATATAAGGACCGTATTTTCCAACTTTTATCCCGTCGACAATAGTGATGTGGGGTAATTTTATGGTCCTTGTTTCATCCGGAGAAATTTCCTTCTCCCGCTTCTCAACCTTTTGCTGCAACCCATCCTTACCGGAATAAAAAGATTCCAGATATTCAAGTCGGTCAATTTTACCCACTGCAACATCATCCAGGGCGGCCTCCATATCAGAGGTAAAATCGTATTCGATAAGGTAATGAAAATGGTTTTCCAGCAACTGTATCACCGCAAAACCGGTAAAAGTCGGGACCATTGCATTGCCCTGCTTACGTACATATTCACGATCAAAGAGAGTGTTAATAATAGAGGCATATGTTGAAGGCCGCCCAATTGCCATATTCTCCAGGGTCCTTACCAGTGTAGCTTCGGTATAACGGGCGGGGGGTTTAGTCTCATGATAGAGTTGTTGAACTTCAACAGGGTCCAACACCTCTCCCTCTTGGAGTGGGGGCAGGAAACTCTCTTTATCATCCAGGGCCGCTTCAGGGTCGTCTTTACCCTCTACATACACGCGAATAAAGCCGGGGAACTCAATTCTGGTCCCAGTGGCACTGAAAATCGCAGGGCCGACACTTATTTTAACGGTGGTTGAAACCTTGCGGGCCTCCGCCATCTGGCTTGCAAGAGTACGCTTCCATATTAACGAGTAAAGTGATTTCTCCCGTCCTGAGAGGCCGGTCTCGTCGGGATGCTTGAAGACTTCACCGGCGGGTCGAATGGCCTCGTGTGCTTCTTGGGCTGATTTAGACTTGGTCGCATATTGTCGGGGTTGCTCCGACAGAAAATTCTCACCATACAGCTGCCGGACAGCCTGCAACGCTCCGTTCAAGCCCTCTTTGCTAAGAGCGGGAGAATCGGTACGCATGTAGGTAATAAAACCTTGTTCATACAAGCGCTGAGCGGTCCTCATCGTCTCCCGGGCGGATAAGCGGAGTTTACGGTTGCCCTCCTGCTGAAGGGTGGATGTGATAAAGGGGGGCGCCGGCCGGCTTTTTGATTTTTTTTCGGCCAGTGACTCTACCTTCCACTCAGCTGTATCGACCTTGGCCTTTAATTCAGCTGCTTCAGTTTCATTTAAAACCAGTACATCCTTTTTGGGAAGAACTTTGCCCGTCTCCGAATCAAAATCCTTTCCTCCGGCAATTCTTTTCCCCTCTACAGATTCCAGGGCCGCCTCAAAGTTGTGTTGGGTATCATCATCGGCGGCCTGTTTTTTTAGCTGGGCCTTCAAGTCCCAGTACACCGACTTATTAAACCTAATACGTTCACGCTCACGCTCTACAATAAGCCGCAGACCCGGGGACTGCACCCGTCCGGCGGAGAGGCCGTAGGCTATTTTTTTCCACACAAGGGGTGATAGGGTATATCCGTATAAGCGGTCCAGAATTCGACGAGTTTCCTGGGCATTCACCAGATTTGTATCAATATTGCGTTCATTCTGCAGTGCGTTTTGAATGGCCGTTTTTGTTATCTCGTGAAACACCATCCTCTTTACCGGGACCTTTGGATTAAGGACCTGCACCAGGTGCCAGGAAATACTTTCACCTTCCCGGTCTTCATCAGTGGCCAACAGGAGTTGGTCCACCTCTTTAAGCTTCTTTTTAAGCTCCCGGATAATTTTCCCTTTACCCCGGGGCACAATATAGAGGGGTTTAAACCCGTTTTCTATGTCTATTCCCAACCGTGCCCATCCGGTCTTCTTAAGATCTTTCGGGATGTCCGAAGCCGATTGCGGCAGGTCACGCACATGACCTATACTCGCCTCTACGATGTAATTCTTGGGTAGAAAGCGTTTAATAGTACGTGCCTTTGTCGGTGACTCGACGATTACCAGTGCAGTGTGTTCCATAATATCACCTAACTATACAGATAGCAGGTTTTCTGTAAAGGGGCTGAAAGCACGCTTTATAAAAAAACAGTTAAAAGACTGATAAAAGAAAGACCTTTTAATCAATAATCCCTCCGCCGTACACAATATCCCCTTTATACACTACCGCCGACTGGCCCGGGGTAATGATATGGGGTTCTTCCAGCTCTATCCTGGCACAGTCCCTAGGGTCCTCTTCGGCGGGTATTACCCGGCAGGGGACCTCCCGTGCATTATATCGGACCCGTACTGCCGCCTCAAAAGGCCCCTGTATCGGTACAAACCAGTTACATCTGTGTAGTGAAAAGCTAGTGGTGCCCAGTTCATCCTTCCGAGCTACAATTACCCGGTTTTTCTCAGCATCAAGTTCGGCAACATACCAGGGCCCGTCGGACAAACCGAGGCCCTGACGCTGACCGATAGTGTAATGCATGTAACCACGGTGTTCTCCGAGGGGGCGACCCTGCATATCAACTATTTTACCTGGCTCCCGGACCGAGGTTTTCCCGGTGTACTCACTGATGAAATCAATATATTTTCCATCTATAAAGCAGACGTCCTGACTCTCTTTAATACTAGAGGAGGGAAAACCGTGCTCAGCGGCCATTCGGACAACATCGGGCTTATTCATCTCCCCTAGGGGAAAATCACATCGCGACAGTATATCCGAGTCAATATGGTACAGCATATACGACTGGTCCTTACTCATATCCGCACCTTTCTGTAAGAGTGTGCGCCCCTCATACCCGATGGTACGAACATAGTGCCCGGTTGCCATATGCAGGGGCTCATCAGCCGACATTACCCCCTTTTCTACCAGGAGCTTTTTTATTCTGCGGGGAAACACACCGAACCGAAGAAACTCGTTGCAGCGTACACAGGGGTTCGGAGTTTTTCCGTGAAAATAGTTATCCACAAAGTCGTCTACTACAAACTTTTTAAACTCGTCCACCAGGTTTAAGATATAAAAGGGGAACCCGAGGCGATCACAAATTTCACGGGCACGCTTCAAGGTTTCAGTATTACAGCAATTCGAATCTTCCCAAATATAATGGCTCACCCCTACCACGCGCTTCCAACGCCGGGTAAGAAGATACGCGGCGACACTGGAGTCGACGCCGCCGCTCATACCGATTGCAATTATTCCATCGTTCCTATTCATAGGGTGAATATAATCAAAATACTAATTCTTTGTTAACCGCTTTCACGGTAAATCATAAGCGGTTTTAAGACTTTTTGCATGGAAGGATTCATATCCCGTGCATCAAGCATCTCTATAAGCCGTTCACAGGCGAGCCTGGCGTGCTCTTCTCTGGGCTGGTGAACAGTGGTTAATTTTGGACGAAAATATCGACCAAGCTCGGTGTCGTCGTAGCCTATTACTCTAATGTCGCCGGGCACATCAAGTTGCAGTTCTCGCAAAGCCTCTATTGCTCCCAGGGCAACAAGGTCGGCCTCAGCAAAAATACCGTCTATTGAAGTGAGCTGGTCCTTTCGGTCCATTACAGTGTGAAAACCGAAGTCGAAAGAGCAGTCTCCTCCAACTACTAAGTCGGAGTTATAGGCAATATCGGCCTCCTCCAGGGCCAGTTTATATCCCTCGGTCCTCTCTTTGAACTGTATTTCATCAGAATCTTCCCGTAAACAGAGAATTGACCGAGACCCTCCGTCTATAAGCGCTTTTGTCGCCATATAGCCGCCCTGCACGTGATCGGTAAATAGATAGTTCATCCAGCTATAATCAAAGCTCCGGGGTTTAAAGTGGAGCACTACAAAGGGTATGCCCGATGCCCGAATATACTCCCAGTCATCTACCGGTATCTCAGGATGGATCACAAGCAGACCGTCTATCTTTTTACGGCTTATGAGCTTGCGAATATTGCTTTCGGCGGTGTAGTGGTTCCGTGGAAAGCTTCCAATACTGTCTAAAGAGGCCTTTTCCAAACCATGACGCAACCCCTGGACCAGCAAGCCCAGATAGAGGGAATTTCCAAAGGTATCAAACAGTTCGGGATATATTATACCGATAGTACCCGTGCGGCGGGTGGAAAGGCTTTGAGCACTGGCATTAAAAGCAAAATTAAGCTCAGCGGCAATCTTTTTTATACGCTTTTTAGTTTTTTCGGAGATAAGGGGGCTATCATTTAAACTACGGGATACGGTAGAATGGCTTACACCTGCTATTCGGGCTATATCCTTTATTGTGACAGTTTGTTTTTCCGACTCGTTTTCATTCATGCACACGGTTGCATACCCTCCTTTCCAGTATAGACCCATTTTTCACTCTGTCAAGGTTAAAAAATCCCTGCATTTCATATTGCCTCAACTTGGAAATCAGCAGAAAATTTTCAAAGTTCTAATAGCTATCCTTGCACACGGTTGCATAAAATTTTATACTTTCCTAGGTATCTGTGTAAGACTATTTTGTAAGACTAGTGGTGGAGGAAGTACATGAGCGCTCAGGAGAGTCCCATATATATAGAAAATGAATGGTCAATTAGCGAAAATCGCTTCGATCCGGTACAAATAGTCACTACCGGAAGCAATTTTATGACCGGAAACGGATATTTAGGGTACCGGGGCACTTTTCCTGAATGGGAAGCAGATGAATATGTAGGTTGTATTGTAAGCGACACCTATGATAACGCCGATGGAAAGTGGAAAGAACTATGTACAGTCCCAAACGGACTCTTTACAGCGATCCAACTGGATAAACAGCCGGTCCATCCTACCTCCGGTTCCGGCAGCGTTTCAGATTACAGGCTTTCACTTAACTATCGATATGGCCGCACTTCCGGGGGGTACACATGGGCCCCCGCTGATACTGGGGACTCCTCCCAGGAACTGCACATATCCTTTGAACGGTTCGCCTCTTATTCCTCACTCCACCTGGTAGCCCAACGTGTAAGAATTGCCGCCAAAGCTGCAGCGAAGCTCACCCTTTTGACAGGCGTCGACGGACAGGTATGGAGCCTCAACGGGGACCATTTTCCAAGCTGCTCCTCTTTTACCAACAACAGCATTATAGGGTTTCAATGTGCCACCAGCGAGACTGGATTGCCGGTAGTGGCAGCTCAGGGCATACGGATATACGGTGCCAATCCCTCAAGTACTATCGTCGAGCATGAAAGCGATAAGGGAAAACCACGGATTTTGAGAAAACTTCAGTTAGAACTTCAGGCGGGGGAAGAAATAGTAATAGAACAAATGATGACGGTATTTTCGGGTAACGATACCGAAGATCCCTATACCGCCGCGGTCCGGCTTGCTGAAGAATCTGTTGAGAACGGTTATGAACGGGAGGCTGAACACAGCGCGCGAGTATGGGATTCTCTCTGGAACCGATACTCCATAAAAGTCGATAGCGGCGATGATACCCAAGCCCTGCTGAATTACAACCTTTATCATAATATTATCGCAACCCCCGCCCATACCGATCACCTTCCAATAGGCGCCCGAGGCCTTTCCTGCCAGGCATATCAAGGAGCAGCTTTCTGGGATGAAGAAATTTTCAACTTACCCATGTATCTCTATACCTACCCTAATGTTGCAAAAAATATTCTGATATATCGATATAAAACTCTTGAGGGTGCGCGACGCAAGGCACAACGCCTCGGATACGAGGGGGCGTACTACCCGTGGATCAGCGGCGATACCGGTGATGAACTCTGCCCGGATTACTTTTTTAAAGATGTGCTTACGGGTCGCAAAATTCGCAACCATTTTAACGACTGGCAAATTCATATTTCCCCGGATATCTCTTATACCATTTGGCACTACTATGAAGCCACCGGAGATTGGGAGTTTATCAGAGAGTACGGGGCGGAAATGCTGTTTGAAATCGCCAACTTTCTGGTATCCCATGCCTATCTTAAGAAAGAAAAAAACCGGTACGAGATTATCCGGGTGCTCGGTCCTGACGAATACCACGAAAATGCCGATAATAATGCCTTCACTAACCTCCAGGCAAAATGGGCTATCGGCGCAGCACTAGACGTATATTATCGATTATCCAAAGAGGAACCTCAAGTTCTCAAAAGATTGGAAAAGCGGTCACGTATCGACGAGGATCGAATTGAGCTGTGGCAGGAAATGCATGATCTGATGTATATTCCCGCCCCCGATCCCGCTACAGGTCTCATAGAGCAGTTCGACGGGTACTTCGATTTGGAAGACATTACTCCCGATGCCCTTGCAGAGCGGCTGAAGGACCCCAACGAATACTGGGGCTGGCCTACCGGTATTGCCTACGAGACACAGGTTATCAAGCAGGCCGATGTGGTACAGCTGTTCTGTCTTCATCCGGGTATGTACAACAGCGATACCATGCGGAAAAACTACAGCTACTACGAAAGGCGCACGCACCACCGATCTTCCTTAAGCCCCGCGGTACACTCTATTGTGGCATCCCAAATAGGCTTTCCCGATCAGGCGTATCACTACTTTCAAAAATCATTAACCATCGATCTCTACAGTACCAACCCTCCCGCCAGCGGTGGTACTTTTATTGGGGGTATTCATACCGCCGCCTGCGGCATCGCATGGCAGATGGTGGTTTTCGGATTTGCCGGAATCGAGGTAGATGATCAGGGGATCCACTGTAGACCGCATGTTCCCCAGCAATGGAGCAGTGTACAATTTACGCTGCACTACCGGGGCCTCAGTTGTGTGGTGACTCTTACAGCAGGTGAGGTTCGAGTGGATGCGGCACATTCGAACCAGGGGGAACTTCCCTTTCATGTGGGAGAGCAAAAGTTCATGATTCAGCCGGGAGCATCAATAAGCCGGTCGTAAAATACCTCCCGAAGCTTTTTCAAGGTAAGTTCTTCTGTAGAGCTGCACTTCCAATCGGCATTCATTAAATACTCACCAACACCGACTGAAAAAATCCCCGCGCCGTTGATCGCATCAATCCCCGCCTGCGCGTCTTCGACACCAATACAGTTGCGAGTAGGGACTTCCAGCATCTCCGCCGCCATAAAAAACTGTTCCGGGTCGGGTTTGCCCTTTTGCAGCTGCGCGGGATCGGTCATTATGTCAAACAAATCCTCCACCTGAAGCTGTTGAATAATAGTACCGGCATTTCTGCTTGCCGAAGCAAGGGCAGTTTTTATTCCCGCCTTTTTCATCTCTTTCAAAAGCTTCTTTATTCCCGGTAGAAGATCCTCGGGGGTAATCTGTGTTATAAGCTCCTTGTAATATTCATTCTTGCGAGTAGCCAAATGGACCTTCTCTTCCTCGTTAAACACCCGGTCCGGGACCCGGGAAAGTAAAAGCTCCAGGCTCTTCATGCGGCTTACCCCTCGGAGATTATGATTAAACTCACGGTCAAAGGGAATGTCCAGCTCGTCGCACAGTTTTTTCCACGCCTGGAAATGATATTCCGCAGAATCGGTAATAACTCCGTCTAGATCAAAAATGACCGCCTCAAGATCAGGCCTGTGGGAAAAAACCAATGGAGAGCCATTGTACACCGTATGTGCTTTACCCTCATGTAGTAAGGACAAAGATTTCCCCTCCTTTAAGGTATACGCCACTTCATCATGGGTGATTGCTACTTCTAATAGTGTATCGTGGATATTTAAATTGAAGGTTAATCTATTCCATTGCGAGGGGAGATGGGGGGTGAAGGAGAGCTCTCCGTTATAATCCCGCATTCCGGCAAAGCCGTATACAATACTGGTCCATGTGCCGGCCATAGCGGCAGTATGCAGCCCGTCTCTTACATTTCCGTTTACGTTGTCCAGGTCTATTCGGGCGGTTTGAATAAAGTAATTGTAGGCTGCCTCATCGTACCCTATTTCGGCGGCGATCACGCTCTGGACGCAGGAGGATAAAGAGGAATCTCCGGTGGTAAGACGATCGTAATAATCAAAATCACGCTTTTTCTCAGCCGTACTAAAACGGTTGCCCTGCAGCAACAGGGCGAGTACAAGGTCCGCCTGCTTCAGAATCTGGTGCCTGTAAATAACCAGCGGGTGATAGTGCAGCAAGAGCGGCCGCTTATCAGCTGGAATTTCATCAAGGGGCCAGACTTTCTTGTTGAGAAAACTGTCGTCCTGGGGATGCACTCCCAGGGCCTCATCATAGGGGAGATACATAAGGTCCGCCGCCCTGCGCCACTGGTCAATCTCGTCACTTTCCAGGGAAGTACGATACACAATCTGCTCATACGCAGCTGTATCTTTTTCATGCAGCATGTGTAGTGCTTCCAGAGCAAATTCGAGATTGTCCTTGGCCATCACATTTGTGTAATAGTTGTTATTTACCAACGCGGTATATTCATCCGGACCGGTAACCCCATTTATACAGAACTTGCCCCCCTGATGGGGGATATATTCCCCTAAATCAACCCATAAGCGGGCTGTTTCAATAAGTATCTCAACCGCCCGGGACAAAAACTCCTCATTTCCACTTATCTGCAGATATTTCTTAATGCCGTAGGCGATGTCGGCATCAATATGATATTGTGCTGTGCCCGCGGGGTAATAAGAAGAGGCCTCACGCCCATTGATAGTCCTCCAGGGAAACAGGGCCCCCCTCTGGCTTAACTCTTCCGCCCTGGTCCGGGCCTGCTGAAGAATGCTGTATCTGTATTCAAGGAGTGACTTTGCTATTTCCGGCTGGGTATAGGTAAAGAGAGGAAGCACATAAATCTCGGTGTCCCAGAAAAAGTGTCCTTCATACCCCTCACCGGTCAGCCCCTTCGCAGGAATGCTGGTTGTTCCGTTACGACCGACGGACTGTAACAGATGAAAAAGATTAAAACGAATCCCCTGCTGCAAAGCTGCATCACCGTCAATAATGACATCAGAGTGCTCCCAAAAATTGCTTAGATAATCAAACTGCTCCTTTACCAGGGCATCAAAACCATCGCCGGCAGCCTGTTCAAGCTCATTCCGCATGATCTCTATATTCCGCGCTTCCTCGGAAATACCCCGATAGGAATAGGAGAGAAATTTATCGCACCTAAAACTATCGCCTGTATTTAGGTCGATCTCCACCTTTATGCCGACCTCGCCGTGGTCCGATACCGCCTTGCAGGTATGTTTTGAGAGCCCGGGGCACAGATGCTTCACACCGCAGGCCAAAGTGAGGTCCGATTGTCCTGTGCGGGCGGTTAACTCCCCTTTTTCAGTATCCGCTGACCCTTCATTGTAGACCAGGGCGTTTTTATCAAGATGGGCCCCCACCCTGGGGTCGTCTTCAGCAGCAAGGTTGGTCACATTGCCGTCCAGGGTACTGACAAACTGCAGTTTTCCGCTTCCCTGGGTAAGGGTCACTTTGTAGCGCAGTGCAGCTATATGCCGTCGCTCGAAAGCTACCAGCCTCTCACTCGTGATGTGGAGAATTTTTTCTTTAGGCGATTCCCACACAAGCTCCCGTCGTAATATTCCTTCACGCACATCAATTTCACGATGATATTTATGGAGAGTCCCGGTCTTAAGGTCAAACTTCTCTTCATCTATCCATATTTCTATCTTTCTTCCGTCGGCAACATTGAGAATTGTTTGACCATTCTCCGGGAAGCCATATGCCTTTTCCCCATAAACAATAGGGCGGGATTCATAGAATCCATTGAGATAAGTACCTCTGCACCAAGCGTAGTCCATCTCTTCCATGGTCCCGCGAATACCCAAATACCCATTGGCCAAAGCGAAAATCGATTCATACCCGTCCAACTTATCCGGAACCGGTTCCGTTTCAATGATTTTCCACGGATCATATGGATATACCTGATTTGTACTCATACCCCTACTCCACAATTGCTGATTTTATCCAGTATTTTTTATGCACACGTTTGCATAATAACAGTCTAAAGATGGTGGAACGCATTGTCAAGAAAAATAAGTAAGGAGCTGAGCAAGGGACTGGTAAGAAGGGGTAATAGCCCAGTCATACCCGGGCTTACTCACTCCCCCCTGAGCTTCTTTTGAGGGCTCTTCTAGGGGCCACTGCGGGTCCTCTCTGGGCGGAGGCCCTTGAATACCCGTAAATACCGTATAGAATTATAAGGGCACCAATCCCGTTAAGAAGGGAGGGGACCTCTCCAAAGAGAAAAAAAGCCATAATCCCCGCAGCTACCGGTTCAATAAGCACCGTAACCGAGAGAAATGTCGAGGCAACATATTTCAGGGCCCAACTATAGATGCTGTGTCCGAGAATCGTACACACAAAGGCCAAGGCGAAAAAAAGTAGAAACTCCCGTGCCGGATACGGGTAAAAGGGAATTCCCCCTGCGCCATTCATTATTAAAAGAGTAAGAGAACTTATTCCGTATACTATTAATGTGTACTTAGCAACCCCGACCCGGCGCCGTACAATACGCCCCAAGACCATATACGAGCCCACCGCAAGCGCACCTAGAACGGCAAGCAGATCACCCAACAGCACATTACTTCCCCGGCCGAGGTCACCCCATGAAAGAATAGAACTTCCCAGAACCGTCACCAACACAAACAGAAGCTCCCGCTTTGATCCGCCCTCTTTTAAAACGAAACGGCTAATTATAAAAACCATCACGGGATGGGTATTGACCAGAAGTACCGAGCTGGCGACACTGGTATAGTTCAGCGAGGATATCCAAGTGGCAAAATGGACTCCAAGAAATATGCCGCTCACTACTGAAAGGAATATATCCCGCCGGCTCATTTTGTCGGAATGAACAGAAGCTCCCTTTCTTTCTTTCACACTTTTTCGTTTTTTTACACTTTTTCCTTCCCTTCCCGCCGATTCAATTTGTGTGTTTTTATATACTCCGTAGGGAAGAACTAACGCAAAGGCAAATAACATGCGATAAAAGGCAATTATTAAAGCGGGGGCCTGGGACCAGCGTATAAAGATTGCTGAAAAGGATGCAAAAATTACGGCTATCGGCAACACAATTCTGCTTAATGTAGGGGCATCACGCATTTTTTTCTTCACTTATGACTTTCACAACTAGAATAGTCTCTTCCAAGACATGCATTTTTAGTATAGGCTATCAGCAATTCTTAGTTGCAGCAATTCGCAATGTGAAAAATTTTGGATATTTTTCACATTGCGAATGCTTAGTTGGGAAAAGAGAAATGCCGCAGAAAAAAAACAATTCCCATCCATTTCTCACTCCGTTTCCGGTGGTCTGTGCCCACAGAGGCGATTCCGCACATTTTCCGGAAAATACTCTGCCGGCGTTTATGTCCTCGGCGGATTTAGGTGTAGACTGCATAGAATCGGATGTCCACCTTACGGCGGATAATAAATGCGTTCTTTGGCACGACAGTACCGTCGATCGAATGACCGACGGGATCGGTGAAATACGCAACTATACTTTAGAGGAGTTGCGGCGCCTGGACGCGGGGTATAGATTTGCCGACCCCACCGACGGTGGTTTTCCTTTTCGCGGCAAGGGTATTACTATTCCAACCCTGGCGGAAACTTTGGAAGCACTTCCACACATGCGTTTCAACCTCGATCTTAAAGGCACCAGTAGCTCTTTGGCCGAAGCTTTTGCTAAAATAGTAAAGCACTATCAGGCGGAAGACCGCATTCTTGGAGCAAGTTTTCACAACAGCCAGGTAAAGCGGATTCGTGCATTGCTTCCCTCCCTCGCCACCAGTTTTTCCTCTTTTGAAGTCCGAAAACTAATTCTTCTCCAACGCCTTGGTCTCCTGCATTTTATGTTTCCCTTTGAGGGCCTCACCTTGCAAGTCCCCGAAAGCTATGGGGGCATTCAAATTGTTACGCCCTCTTTGATCCATCTACTTCACCAACGGGGTATTACCCTGCAGGTATGGACCATCAATCTGAAAAAAGATATGCACCGCCTTCTTGATATGGGTGTCGATGGTCTGGTAACCGACGACCCTCGCTTGCTTCTGCAGGTCCTTGGTACACTAAAATCAGACTTATAAAATACAGGAATTTTAATTTTGGAAATTTTTCTAAAATTTTTAAATTTTGAATTGCTGTTTTTATTAGTTTTATGGTTCAATTAAAATATGGATATTGATAATTTAGAAGAAGTTGTACAGTACGTGGTGAGTCTTGCTAAATCCGCCGGGGACCTTCAGATGGAGTATTTGAAATCCTCTTTAAAAATGTACAAAAAGACAAGCAGGGCGGATATCGTCACCGAGGTAGATCAGCGCTGTGAAGAGTTGATAAGCTCCAACCTGCATACCAAATTTCCGGAGCATGAGATTTTAGGCGAAGAACAGGGAGCTTATCCGAGTTCATCCGATTCACCCTACAAATGGGTAATTGACCCTTTGGACGGAACTACAAACTATGTGCATCAAGTACCCGTATTTGCTACATCGATTGCACTCTTAAAGCACAACACCCCTCTTTTAGGCGTGGTCCACTGTGCCCCCCTTCAGCGCACCTATACCGCGATGAGCGGCCGGGGTGCATACCTGGGAGAAACTCCCCTCCACTGTTCAAACACCGAAGCAGTGCAAGACTCCCTTGTCGCGACCGGTATTCCCTACGACCGGGCGACGGCAAAGAAAAACAACGTAAACTATATTGCCCATATGTCTCCGCGGGTGCGGGGAATACGGCGCATGGGGGTCGCGGCGCTGGACGCCTGTTTTGTGGCGGAGGGCGTCTTCGATGCCTATTGGGAGTTAAAAGTCAGGTTGTGGGATATCGCCGCCGGTGTATTAATTGCCCATGAAGCAGGTGCAACGGTTGAATATCTTTCTATTGATGATAACTACACCTACGATATCATATGTGCCGCTCCAAAGCTCTATTCGCCCCTCTTACACGAGCTGCTGAAAGTCGACAAAGATTTCTCATCCCTGGCGTAATACTTAATAAAGCACAGCACAGTGTAGGGAACAGAAAAGGCCGCCTTGAAAGACGGCCTTTTAGCACGCCCCCTTCCGGGGGCGTGCTACTAGACTACTTTTAATTACCCTACTTTAAGTAATTATCTTTTTCTCTACAGTCCTTAACCTTTCACAGATCCGGCCATCATACCGCGTACAAAGTATCTCTGCAGTGAGAAGAAAATGATCAACGGCATAATCATAGTTAAGAATGCACCGGATGTGAGCACATGCCAGTCCTGCCCTCGGGAACCGACCATTTCTGCAAGTCGGGTAGTTACCAGGGCATTCTCCTTTTTTGTACCGAGAAATACCAGGGCTACCAACAAGTCGTTCCATACCCATAGAAACTGGAAAATTGCAAACGAAGCAATTGAGGGCTTCGAGAGAGGCAATACCAGACGGGTAAAACTCATCCATGGGGTAGCTCCGTCGGCATGGGCAGATTCGATAATTTCTTTCGGGATTCCCGATATATAACCAAACAGCAGATAGGTCGCCAGGGGCAGACCAAACCCTGTATGGGCCAACCAAATACCAAGATAGGTACCGTTGAGCTGATTGGCGGTATACACCTTCAATACCGGAATAAGGGCCATCTGCAGCGGCACTACCAGCAATCCCACGATCATTACAAAGATCGCCTCGCGGCCGGGAAAGTCCATCCACGCGATTGCATAGGCGGCAAAGGCGGCTATAGTGATTGGAATAACGGTAGAAGGAATCGTTACCAGCATACTATTGAGAAAGGCCAAACCCATAAAGTCGGCATACAGTACACCAATGTAATTTGATAAAGTCCAATCGGCGGCCACTATATTACCAAAGACCGTCCACCACCCTGTATTATTAATTGCCTCCGGTGTTCTAAAAGAACTTACCAGCAATCCTAAAATCGGAACAAACCATATAAGAATAATCACTATCAACACTATACGCATTGGAATAGCTTTCATTATACTCTGAATCCGTACTGATGCGGGTGGTTTGTTTACTGGAATCTGTCTATTTTCAATTGCTGCATCACTCATACTCTACCTCCTGTTCTCCCGCATCTGGGTAATATTGCGTATCATGAACGGTATTACCACAATAAAGAGAAATACCGCCAACGCACTACCACGACTGAAGTTTCGGTAAATAAACGCTTCCTTGTACATCCGCGATGCAACAATACCGGTGTCGTAGTTACCACTGGTCATCACGTATACAATATCGAAGATCTTCAATACCATAAAAAGAATAGTGGTCATAACCGTCAGGATTGTTCCTTTTATATAAGGAATTGTTACATTAAAGAAAATTCTGATTTCACCGGCCCCGTCTATCCGTGCAGCCTCAAGCAAACTGTTGGGGACCCCCTTTACTGCTGCCGACTGAATGACCATAGCAAAACCGGTCTGGAGCCATATCATGATAAACAGCAAGAAGAAGTTGTTCCACGGCCTGATAATCAGCCAGGCCACCGGCTCACCCCCAAGGGCAGTAACAATCGCATTTAAAAGGCCAATTTGCTCATACCCCGCGGGCTGGTAGTAGTATACAAATCGCCAAATAACACTGGCACCTACAAAGCTGATTGCCATCGGTAAAAAGATCATCGATTTAGTAATTTTTTCCCATCCCGGTTTCAACCGGTCGGCCATTACCGCAATAATTAAGCCGAGAGCAACCGCCATAAAGGGAACAATAATTACCCAAAAGAGGGTATTTCTCAGTATTATCAGCATTTGCGGGTCGGTGAATACAAACTCATAATTCCTCAACCCCACAAACTCAGTACTGGTTCGGTTCATAAAACTGAGGAAGATGGTACGCAGAGCGGGAAACACAATGTAGAACAAGAGTACCGCTATAGCGGGGCCCACAAACACAAAGGGGAGTAACATATCCCGCATACGTGTAGGCAGCATCGAGACAAGATTGTTGGTAGCGGCAAACAGCACCCACACTCCACCAACACCAATAGTAAGAGCTACAATTCCTATGAGGAACTTGGATGCTTCGGAGTCCCTCATAAAAATAAAGCTCCATCGTAAAACAATAAAAGTAACAACCGGAACTATTAGTGACACAGCTATCCTCACCGGTGTAGCTGCAAATACTTCAAATAGACGATTGTTCTTACTAGATATTTGTGCCATATAGATCTCCTTCTGGACTGTAGAAGGATGCAGGCAGGAAATCCTGCCTGCATTCATAATTTTTTTCGACTTTTTCGTACTTACTTATCAGCGAGCCGTGTACTATTGTTCTCTATTGTTCCGGCCAGCTTTCATCAATACTGGTGAGTACCTTATCAAGATCTTCACCACTTACCCAGTCGACCATTCCCTTCCAGAAGGAACCTGCGCCAACTTGTCCGGGCATAAGGTCTGAGGCGTCAAAGCGGAAGGTGTCGGCATTCTGCAGAATCTCGGCATATCCGCGGTCGACATCGGTTGGATACCAGTCGAGGGGAGTATCTTTGTGGGGAGAAATAAAACCACCGGCCTCCAGCCATGCTTTGGTTGAGATACCTTGGGTCAGGTATTTCATCACAGCCTTTGTCTCGGGTTTGTCGGTGAAAGCTGAGAGGCAGTCACCGGCACCCAGAACAGGTTTACCCTCTTCTTCGTCGATCCCCGGCAGATAGAAATAGTCAACTTCTTCGCCGACTGTCGTGTCATCCGGCAGGAACCCTACGATAAAATTGGCCTGTCGGTGCATCAAGGCCCGCGGAGGATCCTGTACCAGCGGGGTGGCGGCATCGCCGAAGGGAACCGTCAGTATACTGTTGCGTCCGCCGAGCACATAGTCTTTGTTGAACCAAATATCTCCAAGAATCTTGCAGGCACGTTTTACCTCAGGTGAGTTGAAATCGAGCTCACCCTTTACCCACTGGTCGTACTTCTCGGGGGGCTGGGTCCGCAGCATGATGTCTTCGAGCCAGTCGGTGGCTACCCATCCGGTGGCACCGGAACTCTCGATTCCGATTGACCAGGGAGTATAACCGTCGGCAACCATCTGATCGCTCAGAGCCAGCAGTTCATCCCAGGTCTTTGGAATTTCGTAGCCTTCTTTCTCGAATATAGGCTTTGAGTAATATACCAGACTTTTGATGCTGGCGCGGTACCATACACCGACCATTTCACCTTTGTATGAACCAAGGTCAAGCCAGCTCTGCTCGTACTGCTGCTTCATGTAATCCATGTCGAACCAGTCGTTCAGGTCGATGTGGTCCGTACGGTTCATTACATCCTGCATAAGACCGGGCTGGGGGAATGCAGCAACATCGGGGGGGTCTCCACCCTCGGTTCGTACAGTTATCAGAGATTCAAAGTCGCCGGATCCTTCGTATTCAACCTCGATACCGGTGGCTTCCTCAAAGGGAACCATACTTTTCTCGAATTTTTCAGCATCCGTATCAACAAATGCTCCGAAGATATTCACCTCTTTTCCGGAAAGGTCCTGTCCATCCGTCCATTCGTTGTCGGTAAAATCTTTTCCGGCACTCTCTTCTGCTTCCGCTTCACCCTTATCGGCTTCCTTCGGTTGACAAGATACAAACAGCATGCTTGTCAGAAAGGCAACCACCAAGAAAAGGGTAAAGAAAAGTCTCCATCCTTTGCGCATAGCAACTCTCCTTTAAAACTAGTTTAATTCGCCGTGTGCAGAATTATTTATATTTATGCACACGGTTGCACTAACAATTTCAGTGTAATTCACCACCCATATACTGTCAAGGAAAAGTTTTTAAAAGATCGCATAAAAGAAACCATTAAAAGATCTTCCCCCTGCTTTGGAATTCCAAATTAGTGTCTCTCCTCCCAAAGCAACACAGCTTTCATATTCTTTGGTTTTCTGCTACTATATCGCCCAACGATGGAGTATGTATGGAATTAGAGGAAATCTGCAAATTAGTCGATGCCGAGTTGTGCACCTCACCAAAAACCGCTGAGCGTACAATAGAAAAGGCCTTTTCATCGGACCTGATGAGTGATGTATTAACCCTTCTCACGGACAATCTGCTTTTAATAACCGGATTGAACAATATTCAAACAGTACGAACTGCTGAAATGGCGGATATTTATCATATTCTGTTTGTGAGAGGTAAACACCCAAGCGATAAAATGGTTGAACTTGCCGAGGAGCAGCAGATTGCCCTGATGTCTACTTCATATTCAATGTTTAAGACTTCCGGTTTATTATGGGCCGCCGGTTTATCACCGGTCTACTAGCCGGACCCGTAATTTCCAAGTCTATGAGAGAAGAGAGGTTACCGTAAAGGCTGTGCATTTTGAGTTTGAAATCGGTGCGGGAGATTTTTCCAATGCCGGTTATGCGTCAAGTAACATTAAAAAGATCCTCAAACAGCTGAATCTGCCGAACGATATCATAAAAAAGGCTGTTATAGCCTCCTTTGAATCGGAGGTGAATGTAATCGGACACAGCTACGGCGGAACTTTAGCTATAGATATAGAAAACGACCGCTTACACATTCTTGTAACCGACACGGGGCCGGGAATTGAAGACATCAATTTGGCAATGTCGGAGGGCTATTCAACCGCCACCAAAGAAATTCAAGAGATGGGCTTCGGTGCCGGTATGGGTTTGCCAAACATTAAAAAGAACACTGATTTTCTTGATATACGCAGCGAAGCGGGAGATCATACCGAAATCGAAATGTTAATACGCTTTAACTCCGACATGAATTCCGACCGTACAATATCGGAGGGTGAGTCCTAGTGAGCCCTTTACCCTTCCACCATGCCCTTAAAGTGAAAGAGGACCTGTGTTTCGGATGCACCCGCTGTATGATGATCTGCCCTACAGGGGCGATTAGAATCAATCGAGGCAAAGCCCATGTAAACCCGGACCGCTGTGTCGATTGCGGTAATTGCATGGAGGTCTGCCCTGTAAACGCAATTGTGGTGGAACAGGACGACTTTCAGAAGATATACCGCTATAAGTATCGGGTGGCGGTGGTCCCCTCGGTTATGATCGGTCAATTTAAAGAACAAATTACCGAACAGCAGATTTACAGCATATTGATGGAGCTCGGTTTCACCCACGTGTACGAGGCGGAATTTGGAAGCGACATTCTCCATGAAATTAGCGGACGTTACCCCACCTACTCCGATCGATCGCCGGTTATATCTACCTTCTGTCCCGCTATTGTACGGCTTATTCAGGTCCGCTTTCCCTCGCTGGTGCCCCATCTTAACCTTATTAAACCTCCCCTCGATATAACTGCTTCCTTTGCAAAGAAACAACTGACCGACAACGGCGCCCGTCCCGAAGAGATCGGAATGTTTTATGTAACCCCCTGTGCAGCAAAAATCGCTGCAATCAAAAGCCCCCAGGGTGAACGTAAAAGCATATTCAACGGTGTTATCAATATGGATTTTCTCTTTAATCTGGTCCATAAGACAATTGTGCAGCGGAAAAAAGAAGAAAACTACACCCCTCCTCCGGAGCGAAATCTCTCCGGTGAATCAGTCGTGTGGAGCCTCACTATGGGGGAGGCACCCCATATGCCCGGTCGAAGCTTGGCGGTGGACGGAATTCACAATGTGATCGAATTTCTTGAAAAACTTGAGAACGAAGAAATAAGCGGTATCGATTTCCTGGAGTTGCGGGCATGTGATGAAGGCTGTGCCGGAGGTATCCTCGGCTCGGGAAACCGTTTCCTCACCGCCGAGCGCCTCCGCCACCGGGCGGCCTCGATGAGCGGGATATCCGATCAGACAAAAAAAATAATTAAGGAACAGGAGGAATACCTCCGCAGGAATTTAAAACTGGAAAGAATTGAGCCACGCTCCATCATCAAGCTCGATGACGACTTTCAAACCGCCATGGAAAAGATGGAACAAATTCAGGACCTGTTAAAGAAACTGCCCCACGTGGATTGCGGAACCTGCGGGGCCCCATCCTGTGAGGCCCTCGCTCAGGATATTGTACAGGGAAAAGCCGAGCTTTCCCGCTGTATCTTCTATCAGAGGGGGCAGGAGCTGCTGAACACCCGTAATGCAAAGGCAAACCTTGAACGCATGATAAAAGTGTGGGGCCGGGAGAAACTGGAGGGCAGCTAACACTTATATTGGAGCATTACATCGGAACAATAATCCGATGCTGCCCGTCTCTATTAAAAATCTGTTCAGCCTTATCCAGGACCTTTCCTTCGGCCATTACGACCCGTGCCGCTTTATCGGTATTCTCATACAGCCTGGCTGCCTCACGTTGCACCTCTTCTGCTCGCACTTCAAGCATCAAATGCCTGGCAGACCGGCGCACATCATCACTTATTCCATACAGGCGCCGCTTAAGGCCGATCACACTCTTTTCACCGGGTGATTTTGGGCGGGTATCTTTTCCGACAATCGCGATGACCGCCTTTTCCAAAGATTCCTCCGAAACCCCTTCTCGTGCTATCAGCGCCAGCCCCTCTTCATACACCTGCAGGGACGTCTCCACATGGGGGTCACGATAAGAGAGAAATGAGAAAATACCCTCCAAGCCATGGGTAGAGGCGGCGGCCCCATAGGCGCCGCCCTGCATGCGGATTTTTCGCCACAAAAAATCGGTTTTCAACAGATGAGCAACCAGAATATATGCTGCATACCCCGGTTCACCGTAGAGGACCCCCGGAAGGGCCATCCCGCTGTAGCCGACCGAAGCGGGTACCTGTAAACTGTCCCACAAACCACTGAAGGGCTTCACCAAGGTACCATCGCTGGAAGCAAAATAGTCAAACCCCAGTCGCGATTTAGTCCCGTCGCTAGTAAATTCACCTAGACGGCGTGTTAAGGCCCTACGGATCCTCTCAATTTGCTGCCCTTCGGCGCTTAAATTCAGTAAAAGCCTTTGCCGGTTCATAATTTTATCCCTCAGAGACTTTAACTCACCGCCGAGAGCCTCTATCTCCGATCCGAGTTCCGTAGGAAGGGAAGTAATAAACAGCAATTGCTCAATACCCCTCCATTCATCCTCAATCCTCACAGCAGGCTCCAAGTGGGCCCCCGCCCTTAGTGTAGAAAAGGAGTGCCCCGCCGGTATTACCGAGGACCGCATGTCGTTTTTAAACTCGGTAATAATTTCCCGCAGCCGTCGAGGGTCACCCACCTCTGCATCCTTCATAAGGCTAAAGGAAAGATCAAGGGCCTCTTCTAAAGAATCTTCCAGGCACTTTAGCCGAAGAAAAAAGAACCCCAGATAAGAATTAGTATTTCCTACTATCGGACTTATATCCAGATAAGGTGAGATTCCCCCGGTTTTTAGATTCATCTGCCGGGCAGCTTCGTCATAGGACATCCCCGGGAGGCCGGTTGAGGTCATTATTCGACCAAGGAGGGGCAGCAGAAGCCTCTCCCTTTCCGTTAATCCTGTAATGTTATAGGCAAAATCGATGTAAATAATGCCGTTTGTAAAAAGATCGTGGGTAAAACCGGGAAGTCCGTCAACTTCGGTGTCCAGGGTTTCAATAATTGAAATGTCTTCCGGAAGATCCTCCCGGGATAAAATAGGAATCGACTGCAGGGCCTCTTCTGAGTCAGAGGAAGCTTGAAACTCCTCAAAAGCCTTCAAGTCTTCCTCAAGCTCTTTCATAGAAGACTGGTCCATTTGAGAGTGGATTTGATGGACACTACTCTGAATTTCCTCTTCCAGTTCCTTCATGTAGCTCCCGTCCGGCTCTACCACAACGGTACTGCGGTGATAATTATTCAACAGGAAGCGGTCTATGAGTCCTTCAAAGTAAGCAGGGTCCTCTTCGACCTTCTTCTTAAGCTCCTCTATGTACGGGGTAAACTCCAGGGTGCTCCGCGGTTCGGCACCATACAGCCAGCCGCGTAAGGCCTTGTTCATCATCCTGAGACCGAAGGGCGCCCCCCCGCGAATCTCCCGATTCTGAAATTCCACCCGTCGCAGGGTTCCCCTCACTACATCCAAGGGAATTCCCTCTTCAACCAGCCTTTTCAGTTCTCCTATAAGAAGGTCCTCAAACTTGCCGGCATCCTCCGGGGCAATTCCTCTTATACCCACTGAAAAGGTAATATCCCGAATGTCGGTCTCAAGACCGCTTGCAGGGGACATATCCTCCCCCAACTCGGTATCGTTTATCAGCTTCTGAAGGGGGGTCCCCGGATGTCCGATAAGGGCGGCACTAAGGACCTGCATAGAGAGCAGCATTAAGGGGTCGGTAGTTTTACCGGTCCGCCAGTTTACGGTTATCGTAGGTTTAGGCTTTTCCTCTTCATCTACAGCCGGCCCCTTTACCGTAAAAAACCGCGGCGCCTCCCATTGGGGTTCCTCTGCAATATCGGGGGCCTGTACTCCGGCTTCAAACTCGGATAGATAGTTATTCTGCAGAAACTCCAACTGCTCCCCGGTGGGTATGTTACCGTATAAAAACAACCGGCAGTTTGAGGGATGGTAATAGGTGTGATGAAACTCAACAAACTGCTCATAGCTTAGCTGGGGGATGGCCTGGGGTGTTCCACCAGACTCATAGCGGTACTGAGATTTTTCAAACAGCGAGCGATAGGACCAGTCTCCAACTATAGAATCAAAGCTCGAGAAACTCCCTTTCATCTCGTTAAAAACTATTCCCTCCACCTTCAGGACCCCGTCCTCCTGGGGGACAAAGCGGCGGCCTTCCTGCAAAAAGAGCTCCCGCTTCAATAATGGAAAAAACACCGCATCCGCATATACAGCCATCATATTAAAATAGTCTTTTTTTACCGTTCCCGCGGCGGGATACACCGTTTTATCGGGATAAGTCATTGCGTTGAGAAAGGTATTTACACTTCCCTGCATCAAAGCAAGAAAGGGGTCCTTTACCGGATATTTACGTGAGCCCGACAGGACTGTGTGTTCAAGGATATGTGCGACCCCGGTATCATCGGCGGGGGGCGTCTTAAAGGCAAAGGCGAAGAGGTTCTCGCGGTCCTCATTATGAAGATGGTACACCTCTAAACCAGTGCGGTCATGGCGAAGGCGTATCCCGTGACCATGGTATTCCTCAAGTGTATCAATATGTGAAACGGTGAACCCGTGCAGGCTGTCTCCAATTTTCAGGGTAGTATCTTGTTCCGGCATGAATATCCTCTCCTCTTAAGCTTAAGTAAGTAGTATATTAAAAATAATAAATAGTTTACACTAGTACTATGAATTTCTCTCGGATGCACACCCGGTCCCGAATTCTTCAGACAATAAGAAACTATTTTTATAAGAAAGCGTACCTGGAGGTAGAAACTCCATTGCTCGCGCCGGCCCTTATTCCGGAAGCCCCAATAGAGATCTTTGAAACTCATTTTTCAAGTGATTTTCACGGTTCCTTTCCACTGTACTTAACCCCCTCCCCGGAAGTCCATATGAAAAAACTGATTGCCCAGGGCAGTGGAGACATCTTTCAAATAAGCCGTAGCTTTCGAAACTCCGAGCAGATTGGCTCCCAGCATAATCCGGAATTTACCATGCTCGAATGGTATACAATGGGGGGTGATTATAAAACCTCCATATCTGTCACGGAAGAGCTTGTTGCTGCCGCTGCCGACGTCGCTGTAGCCGCTGCAAAAGTCGAAGCAGGTGCCAAAAACCCCCCTGCGCAGATCACCCCCCCCTTCAGAAGAATGACCGTACAAGAGGCCTTTTGCGAATACGCGGGAATTGATTTAGCCGAAGCCGGAGGGCTTGCAGGGCTCAAGGAGGCGGCACGAAAAATTGGATTTTCCCTCAGGGCTGAGGGGGAAACCTGGGAACAGCTCTATCACAGGATTTTCCTTACCCTTGTAGAACCCAATCTGCCGGTGGACCGCCCCCTACTCCTTATGGATTATCCACGGCAAATTCCCTGTTTGGCGAAGGAAATTCCCGGGACCCCCTGGCGTGAGCGATGGGAGCTGTATTTAGGGGGTATGGAAGTCGCAAACTGCTATTCCGAGGAAACCAACTACCACAAAGTACAAGCCTTCTTTCATAAGGAATATGCCCGAAAGGCCTCATCAAGTACTGTTGTGCCGGATATAGATGAGGAGTTTATCGATATTCATAAAACCGGGTTTCCGAAGTGCTCGGGAGTAGCCTTGGGCATCGACCGTTTGGTGATGGCGATCACCAGTCAAAGCAGTATTGAGGGGGTGATCTTTTTCCCGCTATCTGATAGTATACGCCCTTAGCAGCACACGAGAAATCCAGCTCAAATGAATATAATAACTCAAGAGAGGTTAAACAATTATGATAAAAGCCGGAGCATTGGAAAAGGGAATGGCAATTCTCATTAAAGGAGACCCTTTTGTTGTAGTAGAACGGGAGTTTGTAAATCCAGGAAAAGGGTCGGCCTTTGTACGGGCAAAGCTGAAAAACCCGACCAGCGGCCAGGTACTTCGTGAAACAATGAAAACTCAAGATCAAGTAGAGGACATTGTAGTTGAAGATAAAGACTGCCAGTATCTCTACGCTGATGGCGAGAGCTACCATTTTATGGATTTGGAAACCTATGAACAGTTTGAAATTCCCGTTAAAACTTTTCCCGAATATCAGGAACTAATGAAAGAGGGAGAGACCTACACACTTATTATGTGGGAACAGCGTCCACTGGACATTAAGCTTCCCTACAAAGTTGTGTACACCGTTACCAAAGCCGAAGAAGCCATCAAAGGGGACACTGTTACAGGCGCCACTAAAACGGTGGAAGTAGAGACCGGCCTCAAGGTGAAGGTCCCGATTTTCATCAAAGAGGGCGAACGTATTCTGGTAAATACTGAAACGAAGGAATATGTAGAAAGGGTCAATCAGTAGTTTAAGTGGATACCCTTCTTACCCAATCACTCATTTCTCAATACAGTAACAAAGAGGTTTCATTTCGGTACAACGGAAGGGACCTCTCTTTTTATCTTTCCCAGGCCCTTTTCAGCAGCTATGAGATTGATAAGGGCAGCAAATTTCTTCTAAAAACAATAAGCCGACAGATAGACTTTGATAAAATTAACCACGTTCTTGATATAGGGTGCGGAATAGGTACTCTTGGAGTCTCACTGCAAAAGGGACACCCCCACATACAGACCACTCTTCAGGACCGGGACGCCTTGGCGGTAGCTTTCAGCCGATGGAATGCCGATAAAAACAGCGTTGGTAAAGTAAAAACGACGGGAGGATTGGCGCTTCAAGGTCTTGAACGGAATTATTACGACCTGATAGTCTCTAACATACCCGCAAAGGCGGGGGAGCCGGTCCTAAAATACCTTTACCGCAGCATGTTACACAAGGGCGGCATAGTCGCAATGGTGGTGGTGAATCCACTGGCCGATTTTACCCGGCGGGTGCTTAAAGATGAGGGGGCAGAAATTAGATTTCAGGAAGCCGGCCCCGGACATACTGTGTTTCACTGTGCCTTAAAGGGTCCTTCACCACAAGCGGCGGAGGCTGAGGACCTTCCTTCCGCCTATTTCAGAGAAAAATCTGTACATGAGTATAAGGGTGTTCCCTATTCCCTCGACACTGTATGGGGGTTGGCGGATTTTGACACCCCGCCGTTTCAAACCCTTGTGGCCATGGCTTGTCTAAAATCGATAGGGCCCCTGAAACATGTGAGCCTATGGAACCCCGGTCAGGGGCATACCGCCGCCCTGCTGGCCGCCCTGCCGGCCGCTCAAAATGCCGGTGCGCCCCTCACTCTAGACCTTTTCGGAAGGGACATGCTTGGTCTTCAAGCCACCCGCCATAACCTTTTAGGATATCAACACATTACCCTTGCCCGATTTTGCCACAGTCCAAGCCCGCTGCATGGGGTGAGGGAAAACGGCTGTTGCAGTAAGAGCCCGAGAAAAGCCCCTGGCGACAGCACCCCAGAAGATAGCACCCCGGAGCTCTTCATTGTTGAAATGGAACACCTCGCCGGACTTCCGAGTCCGGAGGATATTAAAAATGCCGCTGCAATGCTCCTTAGGCCGGGGGGATACCTGCTTATCACAGGTAAAAGCGGGCACTTACACCATTTTAACCGTTCTCCCGAGGGTTTTTGTTCCGTAAGAGCAAAAAAGCATAAAGGTTTTAAAGCTGTTATGCTCAAACGGGGCTAAATGGATTTTACAATTACGGACCGATAAGGTATAGTAAGAAAGAACATTACCAATAGGATGAGGTTATGCGAATAACAACAAAAGGCCGATACGCGCTTCGGGCGGTGCTTCAATTATCACAACAGGCTGAGACTAAGCCTGTATCTATTCGAACACTGTCGGAAATTGAAGATATCTCCGCCGAGTTTCTGGAGCAGATTTTTTTTAGGCTTCGAAAAGCGGGGCTTATTAAATCCACCAGGGGGCCCGGCGGCGGTTTTCAACTGGTACGGGAGCTGCATGAGATAACTATAGCCGAAATTTTTAATGCGGTTGGGGAAGAGCTGCATTTCTCGCCGTGCACCCTAGATGACGGGAATCCCTGCGGGAGAGAAGATATTTGCGCAGCCCACAGTTTTTGGGAACATACCTATTCGCTTTTCAGAGCCTACTTTTCCCATATAACTCTGGACGATGTACTCCATGACCGTTACCCGGCTCAAATATTTTCAAAAAAGGAAACAATTGGAAGCTAATCCCCAAATTTCGATCTGTAATGCAAATCGAGCTGCGGAAAGGGAATTTGTATATTGTGCTTCTTGAACATTCTCCAGATCTCCACGTTGTTCCAATGATGGGCTGTAAATTTGTCATTTGCGGACTGTATCCAAGTATAGACGGTAAAGTTTACACTGGAATCTCCGAATTCCTTTAAGAAAACCCAGCACTTTTTGCCGTCATGGCGATAGGGATTTCGCTCGGCTATATCCTGCAGCACATTCAATACCTGGTCAACATCACTTGAATATGATACCCCTATCTCGTTTTTAATGATGATGGAGGGATCATAAAATGAAAAGTTATGTACAGATTCCTGAACGAGTTTTGAATTCGGCACCACTATACTTTCGTTGGTGAGGGTATTTATCACGGTCGCCAGCATGCGTATTTGAAGAATGGTACCCTCGATGCCGTGTACAAGAATACGGTCGCCCTCTTTGACCGGTCTTGTAATAATGATGATAAGACCGGAAAAAAAGTTAGACACCACACTCTGCAAACCAAAGCCTAAGCCGATACCAAGAACTCCGAAAATAACCGTCAGGGCCGACAGATCAATGCCGATGATTGAAAGCCCAATGAGCAAAACCAGGACCATAACGGTGTACCGGGTAAGACTGGCGATAGAGAACTGCTGCGCTTCATCAAGCCCGATTTTTGAAAACAGTGAGTTCCGCATTACTCCCCGGGTAGCTCTACCGGCCCACGAGGCAAGATAGAACACCGGAATTGTAAGGAGAACGGTGATGAAGGTGACCCGGGTGTTGCCGGAGTTTATCAGCGGCTGATTCAGTATTTCGTAAAATCGCTGAAGGTACTCAAATATCTTTGCCCCGAACAGGCGTCCAACTAACAGAGCAACAAGCACTATATAGACAAGGCGCAAGGCTACTTTCACCCAGCGTACTATGCGCTGCTGAATTATCAAAGAAATCGAGGTGCGTTTTAACAGGCGCTTCGTGGCTACACTCAAGAGTCGGTAGAAACCGGTAAGAATCAAGAGGGGCACAAAGAACTGTAAAATGAGCTCCAATAGGTTAAAGGGGAGCTCTAATACCCCGAGAGTGAGGGGTTGTAGAAAAATCCTATCCAAAAGTACTTCAATATCCATGCTTGTTCTTATCTACCACTCATTTTCAATTCACGCAAGCCCTATTCAGCAAAGTTGATGTAAAATGCAGCAAGGTGTTACACTATGTGTATGAAGAATGAAAACAAAGAGTTTATAGAAAACGTTCAATTAGCTGCCGAGGCACTACAGGCTTCTCAGCATTGCACCGCCTTTACCGGGGCCGGAATCAGTGTGGAAAGCGGTATACCACCCTTTCGTGGAGAAAGGGGCCTCTGGAACAAGTACGATCCGATGGTACTCGATTTAAGTTACTTTCACCGCAATCCTGAGAAGAGTTGGGAAGTTATTAAAGAGATCTTTTACAGTTTTTTTGGGAAGGCGGAACCGAACGCCGGCCATTATCTGCTGGCCGAAATGGAAAAAAAGGGTCTGCTGAAAGCGGTAATTACTCAGAACATTGATAATTTGCACCATAAAGCCGGAAGTAAAGAGGTAATTGAGTTTCATGGGAACTCAAATCGCCTTGTATGTACCTCCTGCGGAAGAGAAGCTGTTCCTACTGATGAGATTTTGAAGGGTTCTCCTCCCCGCTGCAAATGCGGGGGCATTTGGAAGCCCGACTTCATATTTTTTGGGGAATCTATTCCCTCGGAAGCTCTCTCTCGATCCCAGGATGAAGCTGCACGCTGCGACTGTATGGTCCTTATCGGCACCACTGGGGAGGTGTATCCAGCTGCAATGATACCCCAGAGGGCTTCACAAAACCGGGCTACAATTATCGAGATAAACCCCTCTCCTTCGCTCTATACACACCAAATAACCGATATTTTTATCCAGGCCGGTGCTGTAGAAGCGGGAGAAGCACTCCAAAAAGAACTTTTTACTTGACCCGGAAGGATAAAGGTTTAAACTACTAGTGTGAGAAAGTATGTAAGTGTAGAAGTTGAACATACCCGTTATGCCCGTTTTCTTTCCCTCGACGAGGCGGGGGCACACCAAATTTCCCTCACTACCCTGGCGGATTATCAAAAACGGGCGGATGTAAAGATCTACCTCATAAACGGGGACCAACGCACCCTCCTGCATGTATTCCAGGTTGATCCCCTCCCGAAACGACACGCCGGTGAGCCCCGTTTGGTTTTAAAGGGAAAATTCGACGGGAAGAAAAATCTCCGTCTACAGATCAGTGTTGACGGCCGTCCCTTTAGCAGCGTTACTCTCTCGGTGAAGAAGTATCTTCGTAATAGGCGAGTATGGCCCTGGGTCCTCCTGGCGGCACTGCTTCTCCTGGGGGGAGCAACGTGGTTTTTTCTCCGTTCATGCAGCACCGCCGAAGTTACAACTTCGACCGAATCTGCTGCTCCCACTGAAAAAAGCCTTTCCGAGACCGGGGACACGGACAAGGTCACGGACTCATCTCCCATTGATAGCCGGGAGTCATCTCAGACTAAAACCAGCGACTCATCTCCCATTGACACACAGGGCCCGGAGAAAACCTCGACGGAAGCTGGGGAGGGTGTTTCTTCAAAGAAACCGGAGAAGAGTTTAGAGAAGAGTTTAGATGATTCTTCAGATGAATCTTCAGAGAAATCTTCGCAGAAGGAAGTTGTACCGCCGCAGGATTTATCACGAAAAGTATATTTTGGGCCGAACTCACCCCGTCTTACAGAGGAAGCGAAGGACACACTCACCCGGCTTATGGAAGAGTTGAAAAATACCCCTGGAGGCGGGGCTTTTCAACTGAAAGTTACAGGACACTGCGCCCTCTATGGAACTGAGCAGGGAAGAGAAGAACTGTCCTACGATCGAGCACGACGGGTCGCAGAGTATCTTGAAGATTTAGGGTGGAAGGGTGAAGAAAAACCGGTTATTCGGGGTTTAGGGGGACGCGAACCTGTAACAAAGAATAATGAAAAACAGCACCTAAATCGCAGAGTAGAGCTTACTCTGACTCATCGGGATAGTAATACGGATTCCCGTCGGGACCAATAAAAGTGTACCACCCTTCACGCTCAATTTCGTGACCAAGCTCGTGACGTTCTTCTCTTCGGTGGAGCAAGTAGTTTTCGCTAAGTGGAATCTTACCACCTCCGCCGGGTAAATCAACAGCATACACCGGCATCGCCAAACCTGAGATACGCCGACGAAGACTGCGCATAAGACGAAAACCTTCAGAAAGGGCGATGCGAAAATGAGAAGTCCCGGCTGCCAGGTCTCCCTGAAAGATGTAGTAGGGTTTCACCCGAATCTCAAGGAGGGTCTGAAAAAGCTCTGCAAGAATATCCTCCCGGTCGTTCACATTTTTTAGAAGAACCGCCTGGTTCAGTACGGGCAGCCCCGCCGAGACTAATGCCGAAATCGCACTGCGGCTTTCAGGAGTAATTTCCCGGGGGTGGTTAAACTGGGTAATAACAAACAGGGGCGTATGCTCAGCGAGCATCTCAACTAAAGAGGGTGTAATTCGTTCGGGCAAAACCACCGGTATCCTGCTCGCCAGTCTTATAATTAGGGAACGATCAATTTCGCTCCTTAGAATATTCAGGACCTGTGATATTTTTTCATCCGATAGGGTAAGGGGATCACCACCGCTCAGAATAAGCTCATGTACTTCTTCATGGGCATTCAGGTACACTACTATCTCTTTTAGTTGTTCCAGAGTGAGGGCACCCCTGCGCCGAGATGCAAAATAACGGCGAAAACAGTGCCGGCAATAGAGGGCACATTCATCGGTAAGCAAAACAAGTACCCGGTCGGGGTAACGGTGAATTAATCTTGGAAGGGGAGAAAAATGTTCCTCCGATAACGGATCCTGAACTTCATAGGGTTTTGTGTGCAGCTCCTCCTCCCGGGGTATACACTGAAGCCTCAGGGGATCATTATAATCCTCTCCGATCAAAGAAAAATAGTAGGGGGTTACGGCAAAGCCGAATTGAGTGTCCTGTAATTCCTGTGCATCGAAGTACGCTTTTTCTTTAAGAGAAAGAGAAAACGAGACAGGAAGGTCCTGTCTCGTTCTTATTGTACGTGCCCATTCTCTTTTCACCTGTTCTTTTTTCAACTATTGGGCCACGGTTTTCTTTCGGTATACCTGAGAGATATAGCTTTTGCTGAACTGGTCCTTCTCTTTTACCCATGTAAGAAACTTCCGGGCCTCGGCTTCTTCATTATATGGGCCGATCCGTACCCGATAATACAGGGTCCCGTCTACTTCCTTCGACATAATCCTGCCGGTAAAACCCTGTCGATCAAGCTCAGCTTTTATCTTGTTCGCGCGGGTCCTGCTTGTGTACGAACCGGTTTGTATCCAGAACTCAGTGGTCCGCACCGTGCGGGTAGGAGCCGGCTTGGCTGGAGTCTCCTCCTTCGGTTTTTGGGACGAAGGGGTAGTTGACGGGGTTGATGAAGGGGCTTTTGGGGCACTCTCTTTTTCCTGCTCCTCGGCGGAAGGTCCATCGCTTGCCGCCGGTCCCGGAATTTTCACCGATTCTGATTCAGAGTCCTTTGGAGCGTCATCGGACCCTTCGGGTTGTTCCCTCTCACCATACACAACCACGAAATTTTCATCTTCCTCAGGATCCTCGCGTTCCTTCAGACCGGGAGATTTTTTATCCGAACGGACCCATTCTACCGGGTCAAAATCGGCACCCGCTTCCTTGCCTTCACTTTCTTTTACAGATGCAACCGGCTGTTCCTCCGGCTGCGGATAGAGCCATATGATTCCCGCCCCCACAACTACTAAAAGAAAGAGTGTAGCGGAGAAAATTATCCAGAGAAGTTTTTTTTGTTCCATTTCAACCCTGCCGTTCAATCATAGTTAGAAACTCTTCCACCCTTTGATGTAAAGCCTTAAGGTTCTGGGAGTTCCATACACTATACATATCGACATTTTTTGTCTTTTTATTAGGAAAGAGTCTACGCTGAGACCAGAATCTCTGAAGGATCTGCGTATATGTCCAGCCGTCACGTTGGCGGGCCCTTTTTATTCGTAAACCCAGTGGAGCTTTTATTACCAGCACGTGATCACAAATCCGGTGAAGGTCCATGACAAAAAGGAGAGCCGCATTTATTGCAACATTTTTTCCCCGGAAAGAGTAATATCGGGCGGACTGTGTCACAATTTCCCGCATTCGGGGATGCACAATCGCCTCTAGAGTTTTCATCTTCCGGGAATCGGAAAACACAATGTCACCAAGGGCTTTTCGGTCTACACTTCCGTCGGGACTAAAAACAGCATCACCGAAGGCAGCCTCAAGTGCCGCCCGCTCCTCCTGCAAGGCACGGTGTCCCGTGTGATCTACGTTGATAGTATGCCATGAACTGCGGGATAAGTACGAAACTGCGGCATCCTTTCCGGCACAGCATTTTCCGGTTACACCTACAATTGCAGCCTTGTTTTCTACAGCC
>Ga0102934_1000166_pt1 | contig 38788 bp, 26 predicted proteins | sample SalPonR2_A_D1_MG_FD_78175 | JGI IMG/M metagenome (GOLD analysis project Ga0102934, IMG submission 78175) | Salt pond soil microbial communities from South San Francisco under conditions of wetland restoration - Salt Pond MetaG R2_A_D1_MG | ecosystem: Environmental > Aquatic > Marine > Intertidal... | reverse complement strand
GGGTGTGTGGTGGGGTGAGGGTGTGGTGTGTGCGGGGGCGGGGGAGGGGGGGGAGGGGAGGAGGACAAGGGGGGGGGGGGGAGGGGGAAAGGGTACGGGGTGGGAGGGAGGGAGGCGGGGAGGGAGGAAGATGGGGCGGAGCGGGGCCCATGAGGCTGTAGAGGCTACAGGCGGTGGGATAGGACGAGGAGGACGCTGAAAAAGCAAAAAAGAAAAAGAAAAAGGCGAGGCCCTCGGTGCGGTCGGTACCTTCCTTGCCTTTCCCCTCCCTCCCCTCCTCCCCGCCCTCCCTACCACTCTCCCGCCGGCGCCCCTCCCCGCCTCATTCAAAATCCCACTCTAACTTGGCCCCCGCCTCCCCCGACCCCTGCAAGAGCTCGAGGATCTCCTCCGTCGTCACCTTCTCCAGGCTCTTCCCCTCCCGCTCCGCCTCCACCTCTCCCAAGAGCACCACGGCGTCCCCCCGGACCAGATACAGGCCCAGGGGCAAGTCGCCATACTTGCCGTCCACCACGTGCCGCTCGTAGGTGTCCTCCAAGACCATGTTCGAGAACTGGTCGAAAGACCGCATGACCCCGACGAGGTTGCGACCGTCCCGCAACACCACCAGCACCCGCCGGTCCAACTGCTCGACCAGAGAGGCCGCCCCGGGGAGGTAGTCGGGGAGGACCGCCACGAACGGCCGCGGAGGAAGCATGTAGTGAGGCCCCGGTTGCGGTGCCCCACCTGCGTGCATCATCATACGGAGTTGTTGCAGTTGCTCCTGCTGGAGCTGCGGAGGACGCGGACCGGGAGCCGTGGACGTGGACGCGAGGGATTGAGGAGGGTGCATGTGCGCTGATGGATGGAGGGGCTGCGCTTGCTGCGGTGGGAAGGGCGGAGGGGCGTTGGGATGGAAGGGAGGTGCCGATGGGGGGGAGCCGGAGGGGGAGGCGAAGCCGTTGCCCGTGAGGCCCGGGGGTGGGCGGCCGTGCATAGTCATGGCGCCCGGCGGCATGGGGTGGGGGCGGGCGTGAAAAGGGTGCGAGGCCGGGAAGGCCAGTTGATGGGGCGCAGACGCATGCGCTTGGACTTGGTGCGGAGGGTACTGTATTGGGGGAGTCGTCTGTGGATAGTGTGGTGGGGCTTGCGCCTGTGGTGGTGGGTGATGCTGGAGATACTGCGGCTGCACAGGAAACAGAGGGGCCTGGCCAGTCCCAGTCGATTGAGGAACGCTGGGTCTAGCCCCAAACAAATCGCTTAGCTCGATTTTGGTGCCGGTTAGCCCACTGTTTGCAGAGGCGGAGGGGGGCTCTGACGACGGAGGCGAGGGTCTGGACCGTGGCTGGGCCCAAACCCCTTGCAGAGGCCTCGGCTTACCAGGGCCAGGCTCCATGGGATTTTTATTGGATTGAGATCCCGTACTGTACGAGGAAGCGCGGAAAACGAGAAAACAGGGCATTCAGAAAGCAATGGTGAGAGAGGAGCTGGTATCAGGGTATGGAAAGAAGATATCCTATGTCGAAAGGTAGGGTGGCTGGAACGAAAAACTAATCCTACGGAAATATCAAAGCCCTTTGTCAATTTTAAAATGGCAGTCGTTATCTCTTGACCCGGGCATAGTATGCTCCCTTTGTTTTCTTGGTGCACGTTGTTGCGCGGGTTGGTGACCTCGTTTTTTCTCGCTGACAGTTCGCTTAGGCGAGACCTTCGTCTTCGCCGCCTGCTCTAGTTTTTTTTTCCTTTTCCCTTTCGAGTGACCTGAACAAAAGCGCGTACCTCTCTTGGGAAATGTGAGACGCACGATCAATTGCGAAAAATGTCAGAAGCCCGCATGTACCGCAATACCTCATTTTGGCCAACATGTCATGGGGCTTAGCCGCTCCCTGTCAGGGATATTTTCAAAAATGGACGCGGGAAGCCGACCGACCACCTTCTCTACGGCGTCAATGCCAGTTAAGGCCAAAAACAATATTAGGTTGAAAATTATAGCGCCATTAATTCTACTATATAGGAGTTATAAGATTTATATCGCTCGTTTGTGCCATTGCTGGTTCTGCAGTTCTTCACCAGTCGACCAAGGAAGAGCCTTCCCCCCCGCCTTCCTCTGTAGAACGCTATACGTACCTTACTGTCAAGAAGGCATCAGTTTCGCAAGCGTATTGGTGCCAAACTGCCATCGAAACAAAATTGTGTCCTTTCACATGACATGTCTGACTCCCATTATTTCTAACTTTTTCACAAGTCAGCAGCCCGAGCATCTTTGACTTTCTTTGCCGAGGTCATGTCGACGATGAATAGCACCTCAATGAGCGTCAACCGACCCACCACCAAGGTCACTCACGCGCCGGGAGGCGCATCATCTATCTCCATCTTCGGAGAACCTGAGCAGAGGCCTGCAGCGGGCGGGTCCGGGGCAAGGCCGACCTTCAAGGCGAGCTTTGAACCCTCTTTTGAGACTTCAGCACCGCCTCTACCCACGTCTGAATCCGTGAAAAAGGCAGTCATCGAGCCCGTCCATGCTCCTCCGGAGGACTCCGCGGCTGGGCAGGCTCTGCCTCTCACGCAGGAGTCAGACAAGACCTCTGTCGCCACTCCTGCTGATGTCCCACATTCCAACGTGATATCGTCGAGCAAGACTGCAGCCACGACGATGAATGACTGTGGCATCTCCCCTAATAATACCTCTGCGGGCGTGGGTATATACGTTGTCTTCGCTGCGACGAGTCACCTCCAAACCGCGCTGAAAGCTCGGACCTTGGAAATGGCAGCGGCCCAGGGTGTCCCCTCTGGCGCCGTGGAGGTGTGCGACCTGCTACAATTGCCTTTGGCTGCTAAACGCATGGCTGCCACCGAAAAATATGCGGCAATCATTGCCACGGCAGCCATAACGGAAGAAGATTCGTTCGTGGCCAAGGAGATGGCGGGCGCGGTCGCGAACGGCTTGGTGCAGGTGTCGTGTGCCACGTCTGTCCCCGTCATCCCGGGCCTCATTATCGCCCGCTCGGAGGCTGAGGTTCTAGCCATGATGGAGGAAAAGCCTGCAGCTTGGGTGGCCTCGGCCTTGTCCTTCAGTCAGGGCCTGGACCCCGCAGTCGAGGTCATGGACGCTCGGGGGGCGGCTGGGGCGGTCGAGGCGTCCTTCCCCGCAAAAACCGCCGAGGAATCAGCGCCGGACGCCATCAACGCTCCCGAGAAGGAAGTGATTACCGCGCCCAGCTTCACAGAACCGGTGGGAGAGGCCTCTCTTGGCGTCATAGCCAAAGCGACCGCTGCCTTTGTTCCTTCCGAGGGGAATGCCCCGCCTCGCCGACCCAACCATCGCGGTGCAGGACCGAGCTCCATCGTCTTTGGCTAATGCGATCGTACCAGGGTGCAAGCCGCGTACGTTGCAGGCGAAATTCACAATATGGTTGATGACAAGAATGAAAAAAAAAAGTAACGAATGTGAAAAAGAAGGGGAACACCGGCGGACGACGCAGTCAAGCAATGGCAGCCTGGTCGCTTGCCTGAGCCACGAGGAGAAGGTCACCCAGCACTTGCTTTGTACCGCTCTAAAATCTATACATATCGTAAGCGCATAGAGGATGGTGAGAGTTGGGGGAAAAGAAGTGGATACACCGCGGAAGTTTTCGGTCGAGACGGCATAGTAACAAGTTGCGCTGATTTCCGAATCAGATACCGCAGAAAAGAAAGTGTAAGCAAACATGAAAGCACTTTGCACCACCACCGTGGCAAGCTCGCGTTTCTATGATTAATTCTCATCACCGCATCAAATCGTTCAAATTTCAGCGTCCAAGTCTTGGTTAAAACTAAGTTTCTTATGGTGACGTCCCCACACCTCAGTGCAAAATGCGTCGGCACCAGAATCTCGCACTATGATTTCCGCAAGATAGCATATTCCCTCTTATTCTTTTAATCAATAGCCTCTTTTCTACCTCTGCACAGGGTGGCATACCGTCAACGTTTTCTGTGTCACCTCCACCGTCCCCACCTTCTCATCCAAAATTGAGAGCCTTCGGGGCCCTTCCCACTTTCCAACTTCCAAATCCTACGCCGCTTTTTTGCTTTGTGCCTTTCCCGCAAAAAGCATGCGCTCCAAATTTGCAAAAGGCTTCTCCACCAATAGATAGCCTACGGCCGCAAACAGGAAGACTGTGGTGAGCAGACCCAAGAAGGAAAACGACACCCAAATCACTGAGTAGTGAATCGGGACCACGGCGTCGCCATATATGAGGAAGATGAGCGCAGGGTGCACCAAGTAACTTCCAAAGGTCAAACGGCCTAAGACTGCGCACACACGATTTTCCAACAGCCCTTTGATCACGCCCCCGTAGCCCTGGAAAAGGAGGAAACACAGGAGCATCAAGCCGATGCACCAGGCGGAGCGAGACAGGGCTAGATAAGACGAGTCCCAAAAGGGGGCGAGTGGCTTGTGGTAGGCGGGCTGGGCGCCGTAGCACGTCAGAGCCAGCAAGACAAAGGACACGAAGAACATGCCCGCGATGGGAAGACTCAGACGGTGTTTGCGATTGTGCGCAAAGACACGGACAAGCCAGTGGCTGCTGATCCCAACACTTTTCTTCTTGTCTTTAGCATGATGGACGGCGGCGGTATGATCCAGCCAAAAGAAAGCGCAGAGGACGCCGATCAGATAGACCGGTGCCCGGGTCCAGGCCCTGAAGTAGTAATCCCGCTGATAGCTACTCATTTCCGTTATCGACGTGCCGAAGGTGAACTGGCTCGCGCCGTTCGCAAGATTCAGGTAGTACGCGTAAATGACGCTGGCTGTCCAGAGGACCGCCGGGAGCAAGTAGCCTAGCGCCTTGTTCTTGACGTATAGCAGGACCAAGAAGGGGAGGAGGAGGAAGAGGATAAAATCCACGGACATATACCACGACACGGCGTAGCAACCCATGACGCCATTCCAGGGGACAAGGGTGTTGATGTACAGCACGTTGGTCCACCAGTACTGGGCACACTGTCATTTGCGATGAAGATTTAAAGGGGGAAAGGAATGCCGTCCTCATCAAACACAGTAGATAGTGGCAGTGCTTTTAGAGCCCGCGAGAGATGCCGTGCGAAAAGGAGAAGAATGATATTTACAAGCAAAGTAGTACTTCTTCTAACAACATTGTGGGAAGGTAACGAAGCATTTTGCGTGCCCCATTTCAGCCCGTTCGACGCACCTGATCGTAGTCCTGCTGCAGCAGGCCCCAGAAAGGCCCCGAATTGACTACCTTCTGCACGTGCAAGTACATGGCCAGGATGTAAAAGTACAGGGGGGAAAGGCGAAGAAATCGGTGCAAATATAGCATAGGGACCCACGTCCAACCCAGCGCTTTCTTTTTGGGATGGCGTTGAGATGACGGTTGAGTTGAAAGACCGTTCTCGCTCTTGTAATTGGCGGCGGGAGCTGAAGGCGCCGGAAGGCTCGCGGGTGCCAAAGCTATTTGAAGGTGCTTAGTCAGGGCGTACGCAGCAACAAAGGCACCAATGCAGAAGAAAGTATCCACGCTAAACTCCGCGGAAATGATGGCCTGACCTGCGTAAGTGGTCAACAAACCTTCAGGGGGCAGGATCGCGTCCTCATTCGTGTAGGACGTCAGCTCCACGGGAAAGACGAAGAGATGCCCAAGTACCACCCAAGACATGCTGAAGACACGCACGCCGTCCAGAGCGTTGAACGGTCCCTCGCGCGCAGGCCCGACCAGGCTGGGCCATGTGCGGTAGAGGGAGAAGCATGAGAGGAGGCGACGGGAGAGCGGCGGGTCTTCGGGCTGGTTGTGCCCGCGGCTTCCTTTACTTGAGTGTCCTCCCTCTAGTAGGCGGGCCTTCTCCACCTCTTGGTCCATCCAGGCGTCTTTCTGCTCGCTCTTTCGACCGTCCCTTCCCTGACCCCAGTCCCGCTTTCCAGTCTTACCCACGTCCTCGTCTAACATCGACTCCTCGTCTTGATCAAGACGCGTGTAGTCGTCGTGCGCCTTCCCATCCTCATCCAGGCCCTCTGCTTCCTCCTCCCTCGCCCTCCGCTCCCGGTAATCCAGCCACGTGCCGAGCAAGACCAGCCCCACCAGGACGAGAGTGACGGTCAACATAATCCAGGTCCCCGCTGTTGCCGGAAATTGGTAGTCCCCGCATTGCCCCTGCACGTGCGCGAAATCGATGACAGGCACGTCCGTATCGTTTCCAGCCGTGCTGTACCCGTGCCTCAGGCCCTTGGCCTCCCCCACCGCCTGCAGGAGGACATTAGTCACGTTGGCCATGTCTTCCAAGGAGCATTCTTGAGGTAAGCAGACCCCCGCCCGGACGGAGGGCAAAAAGTCCAGTTGCATCCAACAGTATTGAAACCCCCCGATAGCCTTGCAGGCGTCGACATCCCCGAAGCTCTGCACGTGGCCACCGATGAGGTAAGAGGGTGGAACGCCAGTCTCGTTCAGCTGTTGGAATAGTTTGGACAAGACTGTGAACACCAACGCGACCCGCCCGCTTGCCAGCACCGCCTCCGCACCCTTGAGGCTCTGTGAGGCAGCTTCTAGGGCCTGGCCACAAGCTGAGGTGCTGTTTTTGTCTCTAGCGCCGAGGCCTCCATCCGGCCTAGCGAAGCCCATCGTCGCAGGAATCAAGTGCTCCGACACATCGTGCCTTTGCAAACAAGCCCCCATTCTGACCCCTTCTCGCGCACAGTCTCGAACCAAGCCCCATGTGCCCTCGAGACATCCGTCGAATCCTCCGTGCTGCTCCATAGCCCCCTGCAAGCATTGCATGGTGTCGTTGGCTGAAGATGAAGCTGGGACAAAAGATGGGGCGGCGGGGAGACATGACTTCACGGCTTGAAAAGTGGCTGCGCATGACTGTAATGGCTCTGTATCGAGGGCTGATTTAGAATCAGGAGAGAGGTCCGTAAAAAGGATGACATGAGGAAAGGATGGCGACTTGCTTTCCTAAAGCCTTCTTGATATGCGACCAAAAAATTGATGATGGCACCACACTTGTGCGTAGAGTGTATGGCAAGCAGGAAATAGATTTTTTGCCGGTTTGCACATAAAAAGGGTATCATTGAATCAGAGCTCGTCGGTTACAGGCCGCACTTACAGGGCCGCTAATGTGTCATGACATAATCAAGTAGAATACAGAGGCATCACACACACATTCCTGATGGTTATATGGTCTTCATCACGCATGCGCACACTCATTCGCAAGGAAAAAAAGTTTAATGGCATTGCCAGATCAGATCCTCCAACATCATTCTGACGTACCTGTTGCAAGTCCGAGAAGCAAGCACACCGATAGAAATAAAGGCTGAGAACGCAAGCCCACCCTCATGACTGCGTCTCTTGTAATAAAGCTACGTCTCTGCCTTTTTCTTACAAAAAAAAAAGATGAGAGACTGAAAAGTGTGAGGTGACATAACGCGGGCAGGACGTACACCCTCGTACCTGCGCCTCCCATCCAAGCAGCACAGGCACTGAGCTCATGCAAAAAGCGGGCAGATGAACATATCATGGCCCCGGCAAGTTTTAAATACCCGTCGCGCTTGCTTCCGCCCCTCCTTGTCACCCCAAAAACCCGCGTCGCCATGGTTGTGACCAATTTTCCATTGCCACCTCACCCTCTCCAGTACGCCTGTGGGCCGACCCGTAGTAACAGCTTGCCAACGGGAGCTCGGATCGTGGGGGTCGGGGCCCCGTATGTCACCACCTGAAGTAGCATACACAAACTCATCACCGTCTGACCATGCCACAGGGCTGATTCATTGATCTTTCTCTCTTGGTCTGCGTGCGTGGAGTGGCGCTTGGGATGCGGCGCGTGTTTCATGAAGGAACGACAGGGGGAGAGGGAATAGCCAGCGCCTTGCCCAACACAGCCACCACCGCTTCGAGGTAAGCTCCGTTCGATTTTTTGTGCAATCGTCTTTCGTGCTTTAATTTCACGAACTCGCACACGTTGATATGGAAGACTGGATTAAAGTGATGCCATTGTGGGTTGTCGGACATCAAGGAATAACCTTTAACTGAGTGTTCGACAACACAACTTCAACTAGGGCCATTCATTTCCAGAGTCGACTGCGTCTTGCATTCCGCACGACGCCGTCGATCTGTGCCCTTTTACTGGCTATGCCGCTTTTACTTTCTCCCCACTGGACGCGGTCGGTTTGCGTCGTGAGTGCATTTCATTTAAGGCCATCAACGGCCTCCAAGGTCTCCCGTGGAGTGGGCCGTTCTCGCGAAGTGCTACGTATGATGGGGGCCTTTGGAGGCATCTCCTCCCAGCCCTTTTCCACGCCAGCTATCCCGTCAAAGACAACGAGTCGAAGCGGTGACGAGAACGCAGCTTGTGACCTGGCGGAATTTCGTCGATTGGGTTTGGGGGAGGAGACTCTCGAAGGCCTGCGGAAGCTGGGTATCAAGGAACCCTCTGTGATTCAGCGCCTTGCAATTCCCGCCGCTTTGAAAGGGGACGACGTCGCATTTTCCGCTTCCACAGGCTCTGGGAAAACCCTGGCGTACCTGCTTCCGATCATGCAGGAGCTCAAGTGGCAGGAGGCCGTGGAGGGGAAAGAGCGACAGACCTGCCGTCCTCGCGCCCTCATTTTAGTGCCCACCCGCGAGCTCGTCACGCAGGTTCTGGAGGTGATCAAGTCCCTCAGCCACGTCATAAAGCTGAGCTCCTGTGGCTTGCACGGCGGAGAGGATTTCGGGGTGCAGCGCCGGCGGCTGGGCGGGATGGTGGATTTGGTAGTAGCCTCGCCGGGTCGGTTGCTGCAGCACTACGAGAAGGGCCACGTCTTCTTCTCCCAGGTGACGCACGTCGTGGTGGACGAGATGGACACCATGCTCAAGGACGGCTTCGGCCCGGACTTGAAGCGGCTCATGGTGCCCCTGGAGGCCAAGAGCAAGCGCGAGAAGGTCCAGTACTTGATGGCGACCGCCACCCTGACCCCGGCAGTCAAGCGACTGATGGCTGAGGAGGGAAACTTCCCCAAGACGCGCTTCCTCCAGTCCGAAGACGCGCACAAGTCCCTCCCGACCATGCGGCACATCATGCTCGACACCAAGGGCGGCGACAAAGTGCAGCTACTCCTGGACGTGGTCAGTCAGGGGCGCCAAAACGGGGAGCGGGCCATGATCTTCTGCAACACCGTGCAGAGCTGCCGGGCGGCCGAACACGCCTTGCGGGAGCTGGCCCTTCCATCCACATGCTACCATGGGGACATGCGCTCGGAGGAGCGCGCGGCTGCCCTGGAGAAGTTCAAATCGGGCGAGGTCTCCTTCCTGGTCTGCACGGACATTGCGTCCAGGGGTCTGGACATGCCCTTCGTCGAGCATGTGGTCATGTTCGACTTCCCCTTGAACCCCATCGAGTACCTGCATCGCTCGGGCCGCACGGCACGCATGGGGGCGAAAGGCAAAGTGACGAGCCTGCTCACGAAACGAGACAAGGTGCTTGCCTCTGCGGTGCAGACGGCTGTAGCGAAGGGCTTGCCGTTAGACTCCTTGTCAGCGCGGAAGCGTGACTACGAGTCCGGTGGGAAGCTTTCTGGCTTGTCGTCTGGGAAAATGGGGGCGTCGCCATCGAGTAAGGGGAATCGGCATGCTAAATACGTGGCAAACAGACAGAGGAGCGCGAGTGGGCGGGCCGGGAGCATCGAGGGGTCCCCCGAGAAGGGGGCTCGAGGCGTGAGACGCGCACCATCAGCGCCATCGGGAGCGCAAGGTCCCTCGAGAAGGCGGGGAAGGGGCGATTCGGGTGGTCGGGGTCGGGCGTCTGAAAGCGCGGGCTTGAGGGGACGTGGCAGCAGTAGCAGGGGGGGAGGACGCAGACGTTAGGTGGTTGCATCCATGTCATACAGGCGGAATATCAACGAGTGTAACAAAAATTATTAGCATCATGTTGTCCTTGCTCTTGATTTTTTTTATTTGCTAGGGCAAAGTGAAAACTTGATCGAGGGAAATCAAGTCATCATGTTCGTGGTCAACTTTCGAGGAGGGTGACGAGCATGAGCGTTACATATTTGGCGACACTTGTTATCACCATTTAGGCGTTGTTGGTGCTCAAGGGCATTGTGGAGGTATTTCAAACATATGCGTGCTACTCGTCCGCTTCGTGTGTGCTGCTCCCGTCAAAAAAGATGCTGCGACAAATTTTGTGCCCTCTCATCGCCTGTCCTGGGAAAGGAAAGTATCTTGTTTTATTCTTGTTGCCCTAATCGAAGTATCTCTTCGTTGCAACCATAGGCAATGTTTCAACTTGCTGTAATCCGCGACACTATAAAAGTTCCTCCGGCCTCTTTCAATCGTAACCAGATCGAGGTGCGTTTTCAACTCACGATTTGTCCCTTGCAACATCTGTCGTCTAACCTCCCCGTCTGGACACTCCACTTTACCATCATTCTTCCCCACGCCTAAAACCAACAGGTCTTGACAGAGGAAGTGGATCGAAAGTATGCCAATCGTATCGTCATGAATGTCGGGCTAGGTGTATGTCTGTATGATTTCGTTGACATCGGTGACGCTTACCTTTACCCCTCGGATGGTGCGGCTCACCACAGGGTCACGTTCCGTTTGATGGTGTTCAGACCTTTCATAGGAGAGGTTCTGGTAGGAAGAGTCAAACAATGTAGCGAAAATGGCATCAAAATAAGTTTGGGATTTTTCGATGACATTTTTGTGCCCTCTTATCTTTTGCAAACACCCTCCGAGTTCGACCCCAGAGAGAACGTGTGGGTCTGGTCCTACAGCAGTGACGAACCTGGAGAGCCCGCTGTGCGCTACCCCATGGAAGTGGATGAATTCATCCGCTTTCGCGTCCGGTCTGTGAACTTCACACATACCAAATACAGCGGCAGTGGTGGGAGTGGGGCGGTCGGGGGCCTCGGCAATGTGGCGACAGGGCCCGTAGGAACGGTAGGCAATCCTGTGAATCCGAAGGTAGAGGTAGAGGGAGGGGGGTTAGGGCAAGTTCGACGTCCGCGCAGCGACACGTTGACGGGAGACGAAAGTGTCGGGGGCCCTTTGCCACCTATGCAGTTGCTGGGTACAACGAACGAGGATGGTCTGGGCATGCTGGCGTGGTGGGGATAGGGGGCTTGGAAAGCGCAGAGGAGAGCAAAGAACCGAAAGCTTGTAAAAATTAATCACATTGGCACCATCAAATCTCTCCCTGAGAGCGAGAAAGGTCTGTGCTAGCTGCTTTATGGATTATTTGAATGATTTTCCTTCCGAAGGGAAGGGACGAGGCCTACGCTGCCAGCTCTTCTAGTCACTTGTCATCTGCTGCTTTTCCTCCCAGAGGCTCCATCTTCTTTTGCTGTTCGCTTTCATCTGCCCGGACTCCATCCGGGCCTGCGCTCTCGGACACCACTCCGGCCCCTCCTTCGCCCAAGACTACGCCGCGGGCCCAGGGCGTCGCCTCGAACAGCCTCTCGTACTGCCTGCGCAGGCACTTGAACTCCTCCTTCTCCCACACCTCCCACATCGCCTTGTGGCCCCCTACACCCTGCACGATCCCCTCCACCCAATGCCTGACCGTCCGCTTCCCTATTCCATCCTTCCCCTCCTCCCTGCCTTCTTTTCCCTTCGGCGGTTCCAAAGCCCCCCGCGCCATCCACCCTAAAAGTAAGCGCAGCACCTGCTCGTGGCAAAAGGAAATAGATCGAGGTGAACAAGCAAAGGGCAGCTGGTTCACAAAAATACCCAAAATCAGGTCCCTAAGCTCTGGCTCCAAGGGTGGACGAGCCGAGGCCGACGTGGAGGCCGTCGCGTGCGCCTTCCTGTCGGCACCCACGCCAGCACCGCCTACAGCAGGCATCCCCGCGCCCACAGGTCCAGCCCGCGTGGCGCCGGCCCGATTCGCCTTCTCTCCTGCCAATGCCGCCTTGTTTTTCTTTTTCGGGACCCGCAAGAGCCCGGCACTCGCCAAGCCGATCCACAGGGCGCGGTCCTGCATGTCTGGGAGCGCCAACGTCATCTCGCTCCTTCTCTTCCGGTTCAAGTGATCCAGCAAGGCGGCCAGCGTCTTGGCCAAGGGCGTCGTCCGATCATCGTCCCCAGTAGCCAGGCTGTGACAGAGAGCATGTGTGAGCACGCACAAGAGCAAGGGAGAAGGCTGCCTTGCCTTGCACGCCCGGTACAAACGCCCCACGCTCTCCAACATCTTCCCTTCAATCTCATCTTTATCGTGCGGCTGCCCTTCCCATCCATCCGTCGCTGTGGCGTATTTGTTCGCCACTTTTACGTACGCGTTGACCTCCAAGAGGCTGGGCAACACAGTCCGGACTGCTTCTTGCACATCATTCTCCGCTGCCGGCTCCCCCTCTTTGTCTCCAAAACCCCAAAAAGAGACTCTTGCGTCCGGAATTGAGAAGCAGGGAGGAAGTTCGGGAGGGGAAGGAGCGGTCTTACCCTTCTTGTTTCCCTTTTTGTGCAGGGGTTCTGTCGGGGGGGGAGGCGGGGGAACGCCTGCCTTGGGTTTCAGCCGCACCAGAGCCAATTGCCGCCGAGCGTCTAGCCCAAGGTAAAGAAGTTGAAGGAGGGAGGGAACCCGCGGATGATCCTTGGGGAGACCCTGCGACCGGAAGACCTCGTCTAACTCCTGTTTGAGGGTCTTGCCCAGCACCTGCAACACGCAGGGGTCGGCCAGGAGCATCAAGGCATGCCCCCACGTTGGGGCCTCCACCCGGGGCCTACCAGGCAACGCTTCCGGAACCGTGGGATCCCGCGCCTTGTCCGTGCCTCTTCCAGCCGCCGAAAGGAGCTCTGCCTCGTCCCCCGCACCCACAAAGGTGGATGTGGTGGCCTTGGTGACGAGCCCGCTCCCGTCGCCCAGCCCCCCCGCACCCACCGCGCCTTTCTTTCGATCCATGGCCCTTTTCACGTCTGTTTTCTCAAATTTAACCTTGAATTTCCCCCAGGCTTTCTTCATTCGCTCCGCTCCTGAGTGGAAGGCACTCCCCGGAGGATTGAAGGCCATACAGTTATCAAAGACACGCTCCGCGTCACTGTCGAAAGCGGCAAATGTCGAATACCCCGCCGTCCCTCCCCTTTCTTTTTCCCCAACCCCTCCGACAGACGCCTTGACCCGTTTGCGCATGCTTTCCAGATCCATTGGGTGAGGCACGACGGCCAAATACGCCTCCTGAATCTGAGGCCACAGTTCCAATACCGGCTTGGCGAACCAGCGGGTCGGTGCGTCCAGCTTCAGTAGATACCCCATCCCTTCCTCTAATGCCTGCTCCAACGTTGGAATTTTCGCCCATGACTTGTCGGCGGCTGGAGTAGAGAGCGCAGCACGAGGCAACTTCAGTGTCAAGCCGCTGCTCGTAATGTCGGCCTCTTTCCTCTTTTTCTCCTTCTTCGAAGAGAGCGACATAGGGGTAACGCCCCGCCCAGCCCCTGTGCCGGAGCTTGACAACATCGCCCGCAAGTGTACCTGCACCTGGGCCAGTGCCTTGGCCTCCACGCGTCCCGCTTTTACCCACTCCTCCAGGGCCCGGGCCAAGTGGGTGAGCCGGCTGATGACGGCGGCCCGCCCCGACCGAACGTGCGCGAGCTGGACTTGAAAGTCGGCGAAGAGCGTACAAAGCGTAGGGTCCCCCTTGGAAACATATTCGTCGATTATAAAGTGTGAGGCGACTTGATCCAGCTTGGAGTCATCCTCGGTGTTCACGCAGGCCACGAGGTGGGCGAGACAAGGGTTCTCTTGGCGGCGTTTGCTGGGTGACACCTCCTTGCCCGGAGCGCCCGCGGCGGAAGGGGAGGGAGTGGAGGACAAAGAGAGCAGGGCAACCACGTCGTAGGCAGGCATCATCACCGAGGCCCGATGCCGGACGTATTCTTCCAGGATCGCGCCCAGCCCCCGCCGGAATAAGGCCGGATGGGCTTCCCAGACCTGCTGCTTGACTCGCATCGGCAATTCCTCCAGAAGCCCGGGGCGCGCGGCCAGACGATCCAAAATCCGGGACGGAATCCGGCGCAACTTGGTAATGATCCGCTCGGGGACGGTGCGGAGTTCAGGGACGGTCAAATAGCCGAAGGAGTGGGCGAGGAGGCGCTCGAGCTGGGCCTGGTCTTGACACCGGTCGAGCCGGTCCACCAGCCGGGCCCGGAGGTCCGCCAGCAGGTGTCGGTAGACCTGCAGGCGGGAAACTCCCAGGACATCGAGCAACTGCAGGGCGGGGCGTGCCTCCGGGATCCCCCGGAGACCGTTTTCCTCCTGAAAGCGTTGGATGAACGCCCGTGGGTCCCCTGCACGCAGGCCGCGCTTGATAAGCATGCGGCCAGCCGCGTTGCCAACGGGAGGCCCTCGCGCAGGCACCAGCTCCTTGCTTTTTGGGGAGCCTACCGGCTGCACTTTGACATGGCTGGCCACGTCGGGGATGGCGGGTACTGGAGTCGCTTCCTCGTGGAGCGCCGGGTCGGACGATCCCGCCATCGGCGCCGAGGAGGGTGACGGAGGCGGCAGCGGGGCCATTGCGGGGCTGCTTCGGTCGTTTACAGGGGAAGACGCGACCACGGCCGCCTGCGACGGCGCTGACACGGGTGGAAATGGGCAGGGAGTTGGAATGTGCGCAGAGGCTGTCACATGCAGAGCCGGAACGGGTGCAGCCTCGGAGTCCGTGCTAATGACTACAGGGCGTGATTTCACTGATTCTCTACCACTCAATATTGTTGGTACACTGGCGGTTCCCGACGAATTTCCAGGTGCAATGTTCTTGAGATGTAAGGCCGGAACTATTGGTTGACTCCCGGATTTACCCGCCTGGGCCACCAACTTGATCTTTTTCTTCTTGTCCTCCGTAGCTGCTCTCCCTGCTTCGATACTGCCAATTCTTAGTGCCGGTAGTCCTCGCTTCTTGCTGGCATCGTCTACATTGGCCTTGTATTTGTCTACCAACGCTATTCCTGTTCCTGACGCCGCCTCTGGTAATGAGACTTTCTCCGACAGGCTTGACAACGATTTCTTTCCGGCTGCAATGGGCACATCTCTTTTAGAGTCCTGTACTGCATCGCTAGACATTGATAGTCGCAACGGGGTGTCTTGCGGGGTCGACGTCGCCGGTGTCGTTACTTTCAATTTGGGAAAGGGTTGCTGACCCGCTGGGCTCTTTTTTGATGCTACGGGAGGAAGAAGCACTGGCTTCGTGTCACCTCCCGTGGGATTACCGTCGGCCCCCCTTCCTGTATCCATGACCCGCCTGTGCATAGAATTTGTGCTTCCACAGTTAGCGAATTGGCAGGCCACGGGCATACCTGAGCGTTCTATTTCTTCCTGAACAGAGGAGGCGATATACTCCGGTGTAGGCGATATCGTGGTGAGCGAGCGAGGAGTCTGTCACAAGACCCAGAGCGGTGAGTTGAGCTTATTCCAAAGCAGTGCTAAATCACTGTCTCATACTGGTACCATTCTTGCACCAGGCCGTACGTTCGGGGGCATTGTGTACCTGTAGCTGAAAGAAAGCGGAGGGTAAGAGTAGGCAACAGCCCTGCGGAGGATACTCCATACGTACTGTATTGTACACTGTGCCCTGGCACTTAACGAGTACCGCTTCACAAGTATCGTAAGGTACCAAAATATCTATAGACGACCATAATTTGATGGCGCAAGGCCTCGCGAAGCTGAGCAAGAAGGGTTTTTCTCAGAAAAGTAAAAAAGCTCATGCCAAAGCTAGCAGCAAACGGACGGCAGCAAAGAAAGGAAGTAAGTAAACTTGTTGTTTCATTTTCTTGATGTAGCGCCAGTCCTATGAAAATCAAGAGCTAGGCTTAACATGTGGTGTGCCAGGAAGTTTATTCTAGAAGCGTTTCATACTGTGACTTATGTCTTTCCTGCGCCGCGTCGTTGGCTTCTGCGAGGTCCACTCATGTTTTCATTCTACACCATCGACAGACCCCACCCAGTTACCAAAAAATATTCAGCGGCGGGGCATGGCCCTGGAGCAAGCTCGGATCACAAAGGCAATAAATCAAAATGTTGAAAGAGTGTCTTCGGCTCGAGCACTCAAAGCAGGGGATACATTTTCTATGCAGGATGTTAAAAGAATTGGCAAGGAAATGAATCGAGATATGCGGCGGGAGGAGTTGTCACGGAAGAAGAGTCGTGTTGAGGAAAAGCTGGCCGAGCTACAGGCGAAAGTAGAGGAGGCGTCTTAAGGTCCACTCTGCAAGAGAAGATGGAAAATATGTAGAAAAACAATACTTACTTATGAAAACGTACAGAAAGTCGTCTCACCAATGAGAAATGTCTTCTTGTGGATAAATATAAGCTAAAAATGCCATATTTTTGTTGATGGCCACCTTTCAAATGTACACTCCAATTTTTCCTTCCCAGCGACACAAAAGGGGATGGAATGGTCGCCTCCCAATCCTTATCAACAATTCGACGTTTGACTAAATGTTTCTGAAAAGGAAGTACGCGTGCTCTCAAGTTAAAGCCCAAATCGAATGGAAAAAAAGTAAGTTCTGCGGCAGCCGTCGACTACAAACCGCTGCCGACCGCCCTTCAACCGTCTATTTTTTTCGATAAGTGATAATGATCCGTTTCCTGAAGCTTTCTTCAGACGAAATCGAATACTTTGAAAGTTGAGTGTCGCAGTGTTCTGTTATCGTCGTTGGCTACAATGCATTACAAAAGTAAAGAGCGCCAGCAAATCAGGCCCCGGTCGTTATATCTCGATGTTTAAATTTTTAAAGGCGCACACGGACGCAGGAATGCTTGGAGCTCGTAACGATGGCGTACAAGTTGTACTATTTTTTTGGTGCTTTCCAACTTTTCTCGAGGGGGAAAAACATCGCATGTGCCGTCGTCAACCTCAGTCACGTGTGCCGGGTGGTATGGGCCGGAAGGGGCTTCGCACGGAGGGAGTGAAGAAAAAAAAGTCTCCACTGGGCTACCCTAACCCATCCAAACAATCAATTTCCATTCATGTTAACACCTGCCAACGTGAATCAGAAGCTTGTGTCACGCTTCCGGGCCGCCAGCATAAATAGCGGGCGGGGTTGGCGGCCTTTTCAGGCTGACGACGCGATATGGAGCGCCCTGCCGCCCGCTGACGGGGTATCTGGTGGAGATATCCAGTTTGGGTGGCCACGGTCACCACATGATTTAATGGCCCTTTATCCTTAGCAGGCCAAGGACAGGCCGGCCTTTGGGTTAATGATTCCCTGTTAGTATGCTAAATCGACTGATTACTCATAAAAGGTCTACAAACGGCCCGTCGAAGGGGGCAATAGCTACCGACTTGAGCGTTTTGTTCCGCTTCGACCCCCCCCCCAAAAACGAGTCCCTGCGGGAACAGTTTCCTCTTGTTCAATGCATTTGCACATGCATACAAAAACAAATTGACTTACAATCACACATCATAGAACAGAGCATGGCGAAAAGTGATAGCAAAACACCCGTCATTGTGGCATCTTTGGTTTTTGTAAGTGTCGCCGTTGCCGCCGTCGTGTTTGTGAAGACGGGCGGGCTGGAGAGCAACGGTACGTTCTAAAGGAGGCTATTCATCAAATTGGGCCTTCAAATACCCCAACTCTTCACATGTCCGGCATTTATGTATTATGGTTGGACTTTATGTGGTCCGGGCAATTTGAGACTCATGTGTGGGTAGGCCGTCTGCCCCTGTCAGCCGGGCTTTCCCCATTTGTGCCCCATTGGTGTGGTGACGGCAATGGCAAGTTATTTCATATATGGGGTTGGCTTATTTTTATCCCGTGGTAAACTCGTACTTTATCCTTTTTTCTTACATAAATCCTATTTCCTATCGTCGTGGCATGTCACTCGGCAGCCGCCAAAAAGGTGAAAACGTTCTTCAGTAAAATCCCTGGTGTAGGCAAGTTGGCGGGCGCGCGTGCCGATGCACCATGAAGACTTCAAGAAACAAGAAACAAGAATTCGAATGCGTTAGCATGTAAATGAGGTGACGCTGACACAAAGGGAGAATATAAGCGCGGCAATGCAGAGGAAGAAGGTGTCCTTGTAATGGTCAATGATACGTACGTTGTGTATTCAAAATTGTCAGGAAACTTGGTGACTAGACTCATGTCTATCGTAAAACCTGGGCCTGGCAGCCCAAAGCCCTTTCAATAATTTTGATGGCCAGTATACAGATATTATACGCGAATATGGAGGGGACAGGAAGCGATGTGAGTACGTTGAAAATGCTGAATTTGTTTGCTCATACCGCAAGTAATAAGTATAAGTGATTCTATCCAGCTTCGAAGCGAAGGCGGAGCGTTTTTGTTGCGTGTGATGCAAGTGTGTGGACCTTGGCGCATCGTTGATGTGCGAACACGCAATCAAGACGGAAGCGTCATGTAGCAACGCATGTGAAAGATTTAAATAAAATACAGATTTAAATAAAATAACAACAAGGCTTGACCATGTAGCAACCTTTCTAAAATCGCTGTATTTTTGGAGAATCGTGTCTCCATGTGTCGAAACCATTTTGAAAGGAAAAGTATCCTCTGGGGCTCATCAGGTTGCCCTATCTCCGCAACGCTTCATGCGCGTCGCCCCACAGACTGCTATTCGTGCACATGCAGACTGATAAAGATTCACTCATCTCTGTTTAGCTCGCGCTCCTGTCTACCCCTTGCGTCTTCTAGCTTAACAATACCGAAGGCTTGAGCGATGGCGTCTCTGCCCTCTCCTCCTGTCTCTCACAATTTTGTCCTAAAGGTGCAGCTTTTGTCACCCGCATATCGCCCGTCAAGAAAAAGTCAGCCGGCTCAAGTCGCTGCAACCTCAGATCAAGGGGGTAACGGTACATTTCCAGGGTTTGTAACCCTGAATCCACATGGGTGTCGGTTACATGCAGCAAGGCCCAGGCCTGCGGTCCCCTCGTCCTATCGATGAGCTCCAGGACTGCGAACGAGCCAGGAGACAGGTGCTCCACCGGGGTTTGCATGTTCCACGTCCATCCCCACCACATGGATCGTCCCTTGACCAAGGCTGGGTATGTGATGATTTGTGCCCGCTCGACAAGGTGCTGCTTGGCCGAGAAAACGCTGATCTTGATGTAAGGCGCAGGAAACTTTTCCTGACTAGTCTCAGCCATTGCCAGCTTTTCCACAAAAAAGGACACGTACGAGCAAGCGGGAAGACGGAAAGGAGGCGGGAAGAGGGTCCTGTCCGCCGACATTTTCACTTGTCCGGGACCCATCAACTTGGTGCCTTCCTGCCGAGACTCTGCCATGAGGTCGACGACCGTTTGATTACTCTTGTTGCGCAACGTCAGGTTCGCGCCTTTTTGAGCCAGCGCTGCAATTAATCGGAAGGCAGTGTCTTTGTTCTCGGGAGCTACCGCCGCGGTCATAGCTACCTCTTTCATAGCCCGTCTACCACGTCGTCCTACGCCTCCCACGCCGCGTTGAGAATCTCCCGCACCGATCAAGGCAGCCCGATGCGCGACCGTATTTCCATTCAAGTCTTGTGCATTCACATCGGCACCATTGTCTATCATCCACATGGCCAGTTGGACAACCAGTGGTTGAATGCCGGAACGCTTCCTGTCCTTGCTCTCAAGAGAGAAAATCAGGGCGTGCAACGGTGTCTCCCCGGCTTCATTCGTGCAAAGCATCAATTTTTTCCGCAGCTCCGAATTCACATACTGAATAGGAGAGGACCTACGTCCATACATGTGTGTGGTCTGACCCATCACCATTCGCAACTTCGCCAGCCATGCTTGCAGCTCCATCTCACTTTCTGCTTGGAAATACAGACGCCCTTCCCGGTTCCGGCGATCCAGCAATAAGGGCGAGTGAATCTCGAAGCAGAAATCAATGTGGTCGCAGACCTTTAGCATGGAAGGCTTCAATTTAATTATCTTGGAGACCGGGCAATCCGTCGGCGCGTGGTAGTACCGAAGCTCCGTCTCTGTAAGTACGCACCAGCGCCGATTGAATCTATCGGTTTCGCGGCGTTTCTTGAGCCAACCTGCCTTGAGCTTTGTAGACTGCATTGTACGCAGTGCGAGGCGCTCACTGCGGGCCCGGTCACAAGCCAATTCGAGCTCTGCGGACGAGATACCGTTGAAACCACCCTGCCGATTCGGGACTGACAACCGGCCTGCGGGAGTGCCCAAGGTGCCTTTGTGCGGACTACCGCCACTGCCCAGCATCATCTCATGAACCTGAGAGCGGTGGACAGGCGTGTGTGCAATGCTACGCGCGGGACTATTTAATGTACTACTGCGTGGACTCAGCATGGAACATCGCGCAATGCTACCCGGCAATTGAGGGGAGCCCGGAGCTGTGCCTCCCATACTGTTCATGCGATGGGCTACGAGCATAGACTCCCGGGCACTCTTTCGCCGGTCATCCAAGGAATCGATACCGATACTGGCAATGCGGAAGGACGCCTGAGGGCCTTCTTTGCCGTTCTCCCAACCTCCCGTTGCTCCGGTCTTGCGCCATGGGTGCGAGGATCCTTTAGTACTGCTTGCATCTTGCCACGCCCTAGCCCCTCTGCCATCACAGACCACCGCCAAACGCTTTGCCAAGTCCAGGCTCCCTTTACAGGCTGCCAAATGCAGCGATGTATTCCCCTGGCCATCGGTCGCCACGAGATCCTCGTACTCGGGGTTGAGCAATGCCATGACGGAGATATCTTCTGCTAGCGCTGCGGAATGGAACAATGTCCGGAAGTGAGACCTGCGATCTCGACGTGTTATCAGCCACGGCCTCTCTTCCAGCATGCGATGGACTGTGGAGGCCTGCCCTGCTCGCGCGGCCAGGTGCAACATGTGAACTCGACGCTCCTCGAGGATTTCTTCCAGATAGCGTCGCACCGACCTTTGCAGAACAAGGATCGCATTCCGGAGGCGCTCGAATGACCGCCTAGCTTTGCGGCCGCGTACTAATGACTGCAGTTTCACAACGCCTCGTGCCCGCAGGTACCTTCGGCGTTGCGCCTTACCCCTTGCCACGGCCTGAATTTTCACTGCAGCCTTGTATGCCAGGTAGCGGCGACGCGCTTTCCGACCACGGATCCAGGCTTGTATTTGGACCGTCGCCCGTAGGCGGTAGAACAATTTTTGGCACCGCTTTTGTCTGGCGATGGACTGAATGCGGATGGCTGCTCGCAGCCTGCGGTAAGCTTTTTGGCAACGGTACCGTCGAATGTGTGCTTGGAGCAAGACAACGACAGCCAGGCAGCGGACCTTAAGACGTCGGGCCAGAATGCAGCGTGCATGGGCTTGTACAAGGATCGCTGCACGCCGCCAGGCTACATACTGGAGCCGTGTCTGATGCGCCTTGTACTGCATTTGAATGGCAAGGGCCGCCTGCCGCTCCAGTTTTTCGCGTTGCAAACGTGCCTGAGTCCGGATGGTACAGAATATTTTCCGGGCTGACCAGGCGCGGGCAGCGGTTTGAATGCGTAAGGCTGCTTTCCGCCTCTTCAACTCCTTGATGGCTGCCTGCATGCGCACCATAGCCTGCAGCATGGTGCAAGCCCTCCGTGCGTGGCGATAACGTTGACGGGCCAGGTGACCTCGGGATACGGCCAGAACCAGCACGCTCGCCCGGAGCGCACGATACTGACGACGAGCAATGAATGCTCGCGCGAGTGAGTTCATGCGGGTAGCGGCCCTTTCTCGTTGGTACACGCGCCGTGCCAGGAACCCACGTACCACAGCACTGCAAGTGGTGGCGGCGCTTTCCATGCGCACTTTCGCCGCTCGCGCCTTGCGACTGAAGAGACGCATCGCCAACCATCGTCGTGTGCATTTTTGTGCCACTAAAGTCCCATACCGCAGCTTCTGATAGCGTGCCTGCTGTCGATGACCACGCCATCCTGCTTGGATTTGAACGATCTGGTGTCGATGCCGCAAGAATTTTTTTCGCAGCAGGTGCATGCGAACAGTTCTCTGTAAAAGTAGAAGGGCCTTGCGCGTGTGTATGTACCGACGCACGCCTAAAAACCCGCGGATAAGGGCTTGAATCCGCGCGGCGTGAGAAGCGAAGAAATCACGGATGGCATCGCGAAGCAAGTCCAAACCATTGTCGCGCAAGAAAATTTTCCGTTTGCCCAGCTGGAACCCCCCGACGGGTAACACTTTGGCGACAATGGCTTGACAGGCGGCCCGATATTCAGCCGAGGACCTGAGTGTCGGGGGTTTGCACGAGCCAAGGAGGACATCGAAGCGCCGGTAAAAGTCCTCGAAGGGGATGCGTGTTGGATAGGCCTCTCGACGGATGCGAACTACTTCCAGGACGCCCGAGTACCGCAACTGCTGCACGACCAGCCGGGGACTAAAACCTCCGGCTGCCTTGATGGCGTTGGGTTTGATGCATTTAATGTAGTGCGGCTCAGTTGCTTTCAATGTCGCCGTGAGCTCCTCCAACTGCCGTCGAAACGTACAAGAGACTGTAAAGGCGCCCGAGATGGCCCCCGGTCCTGCAGCCTGGTTGGTCTTCCCGCCTATAAGAATTCGTCCTCGCTTGTTTCTATCGGATGAGGCAAGTGTGGGGGGCACGGATGGAGAGCCGGTGGAAGAGGGAGAGGTGGAGACAATCGGGCGACCATCCAGATCTAGCTCAACTTTGACAGCTGCTTTCTTGGGTTGAGGCAAGGGGGCGATATATCCAGGGGTACCGGGGACGGGTTTGTCAGTGAATAGATTTTGGAAAAAGGCATTTTCCGAGAGCCGCCAGAGGTCCAGGAGGTCGTCGTGGAGCGAATCGTTATTTTTCTCGATGAAAGATGCGGTGCTATATGTGACAGACCCGGCGAAATGCTTGATAATGAATTCGTCGCCCTGAAAGCGGGGCTTCGCGTAGCATTCAACTTTGTTCAAATGAGTGTTGTGGTAGGAAGTTAGCAAGGCGTCGTTGTTGGCCTTTCGCCCCAGCAACCCTTGCTCCTCTAGCATGATCAAGAGCCCTAGCGGCTTTTTGGCGATCAAATCGATCACGGGCTGATTATCTCTAAAGCTTATGACGGACCAATCCAGCTCCTCCGCCACGTACTCCTGCTGCTCTAAGACGAAAACATGCATATTAAACTGCTGCTGCAGAACCTCGTTGGCGTAGTTAATACATAACTGTTCAAACGAATTTCGGGTCATAATTTCGAAGCCGAAGATATCTAAAATGCCGATAAAGGAGGCAACCCCCTCGGAAGAGGCGGCGGGGGACCTGGTGGAGGAGTCGGAGGCCATGCTCGAGTGGCAAGAATTGATTTTCCGCAAAATCCAGTGAAATGCCTCTCCATACACGTACTTGATCACAGCCTGGACGTTATTGCGGGATTGCTCTGGGTTGAGGGGAATGGTTAGGCTGGAGCCGCGGGTATGGGTAGTCCGACGCGTCACTCCTTGCACAAGCTTGTCGGGGGTGACACCGAGTAGCTCGGCGATTTCACTCAAAGAGACGTGGGGCGAGGAAATCTGCACAAGGTCATCATCCGCGTTGTCCCCGCCAAATTCAAGGTTCCCAAGATGGAGCAGGACTGCCAACAAGCGCCAGAGCGACGCACATTCTTCCTCACTCACCCCCAGGGTCACCAGAGCCTCCGCGACCTGCCGGAACTCCTCCGCGTCGTCCACGTCCTCGAGGGAGCAGCATCCTCCCTGGGCCAAAATGGTGTAGTCTTCCGGCCTGTCTGTGAGCTTCAGGGCAGCCAAGGTTGCAGGCGCCAGACCTTTGAGCATCTCGTAGAAGATATGGTAGTTCCTCTCGTCTGGGTCTACGTGCACCAAGCGGGATTTCTCCAGCAAAAAATGGTCCGTCCATGCGCCAATCAGGTTTCTTTTGGCATCGTACTGGAGTTTGATATACTTTCCGAACCGGGAGGAGTTGTCGTTGCGGAGGGTCTTAGCGTTGCCGAAGGCCTCCAGCACCGTATTGCTCCGAAGGAGGCACTTCTCGATCATGTCTCCGTCTCCCGCGGGTTTCTCTGCGCCCAAAGCTTTGGGCCTGGAGGATTTTTGTCGCTGCAAGGCATTGGCTACGGTGATGAGGTAGCGCATGACGTATTTGGACGCCTCCGTCTTGCCCGCTCCACTCTCGCCGCTGATAATAATTGACTGGTTCTTCAGCGCCACATTCTTTCCCAACAATAAAGCCTCGTTCGGCTCGGTCATGAAACGAAAAGCTCGGGCTGCGACGGAGTAAACGTGAGGACGCCGCTCGGAGGGAGGAAGGGCGGCAGCCCCTTCATTCTGAGCGAGGGAGTCCCCGTCGTGGTTGCTCTCCCGGGAGATTGACGACGTGGGATCGAGCAACCCCGCCGTGGCCGTGTCCAAATCGTACAAAAGCGGGATCTTCTTGTACGGATTGATGGAAATGAGCACATCCGAGCAGGTCGTGTATATCTTATCATTCCGGAATCGGCGTTTGAGCACGTGAAGGAGCGGGGCTTCGTGCATGTTGTTCAGATTGGCCAAGTCGTCCATATCGATGGCATGCGAGGGGTCGAACGGGTGCGAGTTGGACTTTTCAACTGTGGTGGTCGTTTCCTCATCGGTATTGAGCACCGATAACTGATTACCGTCTCCTGAGACGCCCCGCACTGTCGCCAGGCGCCACACCTCCTCCGCGTCTGCGACCCATACCTGGCCCATGACGTCGTCCATCTTGTCGAACTCGGCTGACGCGCCAAGGTCGTATTCCTTGGTCGACGTTCCAGCAAGATTGTCGCTGCCACCAGCTGCTGTGGCAGGCGCAGGCATTGCTGGGAAACCTTTGCACGGTTGATGAGATGCAGTGTATCAGATGTGCAAGTGATATGGGAGGAGCGCGCGTGCCTAGTTGGGATTTGAGTGCGTGCGCGGAAAAGAGGTGGGAGGTGAATGCAAGAAATAATTAGGTCAAACTGTCGAAATATATGCGTGTAGCAGTCCGAAAAACTACATTCGATATCATTCTTGTCCCGAAAACAGGGAGTAGGGCGTGAACCTGAAGCCCGCCCCTTCATCCGATACACGGGCCCATGGCTGGAAGGCGGAACAACCACAGTAGCAAGCTCCGCGGGATGGAAGCGATGCCCACTGTTATCCCCGCAAATTAAACATCGAGATGTTCACGATCATAGATAACTTGTCCCTCCTTTGCGCCCATTTCCTGTCTGGCTGGCAGTGTTGATGACCAAAGCGGGGGCGGCGGCGTCAGGGCGATGTAACGGCTCGGATTGATGAAAGCTTAGGGGGGAGGTCAACTATGTCGAAATAGAGGCCTTTGACGGGCTTAGGGGGCCAAGGCCACCGTCTGGTTGCGGTTCACTCGGATTTTTTGCTGGAAATGGACACGGGTGCGCTATGGTCGCGACTGCCTGATCTGGGACTACTTTTGTAAGGTGGAGTCTGTAGGCGCACCGACGTGGTCCCCGCCCACTGCCTGCCTGCTCGACCTGTGCGGATGTGGAGGGCAAATCACTGACGCATCTTGAAACTCGAAAGTTTGCGGAAAATTGTGCATGCGCAGTGTGTGCGTGGTGTTCTCGTTTAAGGACAAAGAGAATCCTTTATGGATTCGCGAAAGGAGTACTCATATTCCCTTTTCTCTCCGCTTGTTTCACAAGCCAACACAATAGCACCTTATCAACCCTTGTCTTCTTGACAAAGTAAATGGCTTCCGCCCCACACAAAACCTTTGCCTTAGCCGCGCATGACGAAGGAGGCGTTCTCTCTAAGTTTGAGATCGAGCGGAGGGCCCTCGGCCCTAAAGATGTCAAGATTGCCATAAAATTTTGTGGGATGTGCCACAGTGATCTGCATCAAATCAAGGGAGAATGGGGCAACAGCAAATATCCCATGGTTCCGGGACACGAGATTGTCGGCCTCGTGGAGGCTGTCGGGACGGAAGCGCAAAAATTCAAAGTCGGCGCCAAAGTCGGCGTGGGCGTCTTTGTCGACTCCTGTCGGGCCTGTGCGAACTGCAGACAGGGAGACGAGCAGTACTGCACAGGGAACGGAATTCTCAACTCAGCCGTGTTCACGTACAACCACACACTTCCCGATGGCACGCTGGTGCAGGGAGGCTACGCGCAAACCGTCGTTGTGGACGAGGCCTACGTGTTGCGCATCCCAGACAACCTGGACCTGGCGGCGGTGGCGCCCTTGCTGTGTGCAGGGATCACCGTGTGGTCTCCCTTCTTGCACTTCGGGGTTCGAAGCCACCATACGATAGGGGTGGTGGGGCTTGGTGGGCTGGGGCACATGGCCGTCAAGTTCGCGGTGGCGATGGGATGTGACGTGGCTGTGATCTCCCACAGCCCTGGAAAAGAGGCTCTTGCCAAAAAGCTGGGCGCGCACCATTTCATCGTGATATCGGACGAGGCAGCCAAATCCGCCCACGCCCGGACGATGGACTACATCGTCGACACGGTCAGCGCCCCGCACAAGCTGCAGGACTATCTGCCCTTTTTGAAGACGGGCGCGACCCTCTGCCTGGTAGGCATCCCCACCAAGCCCTACGAGCTCCACGCCGGCGACGTCCTCATGCAGCGCCTCAAGGTGGCCGGCTCCGTGATTGGGGGGATCCGGGAGACCCAGGAGATGTTGGATTTCTGCGGGAGGCATGGGATCACGAGCATGATCGAGACGGTGCCGGCGGCCTACGCGAACAAGGCGATGACTCGGCTCGAGCAGAACGACGTCAAGTTCCGCTTCGTCTGTGAGTACTGGTTTGTGGTGGGGAACAGAGGGGACTGGTCGTAGGCATGACTGTAGAGGGCTTAGAGGGCTTACCAAAACGTTTGCGACACCGTTTTCATTGCCGAGCATCTCATTTCGCTCGATCCGGCCCTTTCTCTGACGTCACATCTACAGTGGACATCGGCGGCACGCTTTCCGCAAGCTCCCCCGAGCTGGAGGGGGCCTAATCTGGGCAATCATAGGACGTGAAATTGGACGTGGTGGGCCGTCCTCCTGACCGCATCCACGTGCGTAAAAATGACGAGTCTAAGAAATGTCGAGTGCGAGTGAGAAGCTAGACGTAGGTGGGGGCGAGGTGGACCGTGCTGGCGTTGGTCAGAGGGAGCGTGTGGGGAAAGAAAGGGAAGAGGCACAGAAAACGGTGGGTCCGAGACCGGAAGGCAACACTAGAAGTTCCCCGCGCATATTAGCGACGTCGAAGTTTTTCCGTGTTGTATTTTTTGGTTTCGTTCTTCTTGCCTGCACATCATCACGCCCCTGCTCCCGCCAATGCTGGCCTCACCAAACTACTTGGTGGGGGGCCATCACTCCCGCTTTCCCTACTGGCCGCCTTCAATTCGATGCTCTTGGCCGTGTCGACAAAGAGACGCACCGCGTCCTCGGGCGTCGTCTTGATGACCCCGTGGCCCAGGTTCAAAATGTGGCCCCCTCCTCCCGCCTTCCGCACGCACTCGTCCACCGCGGCCACGATACCCTCCGGGGGGCCTAACAGCACGGTCGGGTCTACATTTCCAGAGACGGGCTTGGCACCCAGCGTCCTGCGCGCTGTGGCCATGTCCACTTGCCAGTCAAGGCATATCATGTCCGCCGCCATGTCACCCTGCAGCTCCAAGAAGCTGCTGGCCCCGTGACCGAAGAAGATGATGGGTACCTCCGGGTGTCTTTCTTTGACGATGGTGGTGACCTTGTCAGCATACGGCTTGCTGTATTTCAGGAACTGCGAGGGGGACAGCTGGTGTGCCCAAGACTCGAACACTTGGATCACTTCAGCGCCGTTCTCGATCTGGTAGCAAGCGTAGTCTCCGATGGCCGTGGCAAGCTTGTCCAAGTAGACGTGCAAGAGTGTGGGGTCGTACATCATCATTCGCTTCGTCTTCAGACAGTTTTTGCTGGAGCCACCTTCAATGGTGTACGCCGCTAAAGTGAAAGGTGCGCCTACGAAACCCAGCAACGTGGCTCTTCCCGCCACCTCGTTTTTCAACGTGCGCAGCGTCTCCCCTACAAAGGGTAAACTGCTAGCCGGATCATCCAGCCGCCGGACGTTGTCCACGTCCATAGCTGTTGCGATCCGATTAGGAATGACAGGACCTTTGCCTGAGATCACGTCAAACTCTATACCCAACGCTGGCAAGGGAGTGAGGATGTCTGAGAACATGATGACCCCGTCAACCCCAAAGGCCTCCAAAGGTTGCATCGACAACTCGATTGCCATAGACGGGGTCTCAGAACGCTGTCTGAAAGGATATTTTTCGCTGTATTCTCGAAAAGCAGCCATATATCGTCCAGCCTGACGCATTAGCCACACGGGGGTGCGATGGGTCTGCTCCCCTCGAGCCACGCGAAGCAGGATGTCGTGATCAGGATTGACGATTTTGGAGCCGTCAATGGACCCGGCAAAGAGCGGAGATAAGGTCGACCAGCGGGATTCCTGCACCACAAAGGATTGTATTTTGTCGTGGCCAACGGCACTTCGCAATATAGGAGAGAATGCAAGGGCTGCTTGCAGACCGTTGCTCAGGAAAAGCACGGACACGGCGAGCAGGAGGGACCCTCCCTGCGGCCGTGGTGAAATGCTCATTTCTAGTCGACCTGCCTTCGAATGAGAGAGGTATTAATGATGCGAATAAGACCATCATAGGATGTTTGCCTTGCTTCAGGTCGCATCGCGAAGGCCGCGTAGGAAAACAACGCTCCTGGTAATTTCCGATCTCTATCTTCAACGCACGTATCTTCCGTGCTGCAGTGGGGAGGTTAAACACCAACATACCATTTCCAAAACTATTTATGATTCGACCCGTGACAGTGAATGATGCTTCTTCATATCCCTTGTTTGAAACATACCGCCAGAACTATATTACTTACGTCCCGGGTACACTCAAGCCGAATCAACATCGGTCTCTCTAGCGTGGAGCATTTTTCTTCTGGCTCCTGCAGCAGGCAACCTCTCCAGACATTTAACAAATGTCCGAATCAGCCTGTTGGATGTGAACAACCTGACTGCATTAAGTATCACAAAAAAAAAATGTTTGTATTATGTGATGAGCATCATACATTGCACGAAAAACGCTTTCGAAGTGATTTTTCTTTAGAAGAAAAAAAGTTACTTTGAACAATCCATTTTAAAGACTCGAGTAGTATAGAAAGGCCCCAAATTTTAAAGTTGTTCACTGTTTTGAGACTTTCAATTTAACCCTAATTCAGGCTATTTCCATCCCTCACAAAGTGTTCGTTTGGCTATTAAACGCATGCAATTTAAACAATCAGAATGAATTCATTCCTCCTTTTTCCCCCTACTTCGACTCAGGCCATTTCCATCCCTCACAAAGCGTCCGTTTGGCAATAAAACTCATGCAATTTCAACAATCAGAATGAATTCATCCCTCCTTTTTCCCCCTACTTCGACTCAGGCCATTTCCATCCCTCACAAAGCGTCCGTTTGGCAATAAAACTCATGCAATTTCAACAATCAGAATGAATTCTACTTCGCTAACAAGCACGCTCGTAAGGCTTTTATAGTTTCGGGCGTGGTTCTGCAGCATCCCCCCAGAACGCGGGCGCCCGCCACCACCCATTTACGAGCCAAGTCGGCAAAATCTCGCGAAGAGGGGCACACTCCCGTCCCCGGAAGCCACCTCTTGTCTTGCCACACCTCTCCTGAATTCGGGTATGCGATAAGGATGCGTTCACTTCCTTTCGCTGCGCTAATGACCTCTTTCGCGGCGGAAATGGTCAGTAAGCCTTCCCGTAGCACCGTAAGGGCCCCCTCCACATGCTGAGGCGCGCAGCAATTCACTCCTAACCCCACTACTTGGGGCCGTGAACCCGTATCCAGCGCCTTCACGAGCTGCACACAGCTTACTAGGGACTCGCCGCTGTTGAGATGGGTGGCGTCTTGGCAAGCCAGGGTAATCCAGCAGGGAGTGCGTCTCGAGGTGGGAGCTGAGCCTTCCTGTTCCCGTCCTTCCCGAAGGAGTTGCAGGATCGCGACCACCTCAGCTTGGCAAGGGATCGTCTCGAAGGCCAGTAAGTCAGCGTCTGTTTCACCCAGGATTGCAAGGCGGGGACGGTGCCAGTCCATCAGCTGCAGGAGGGGACATGAGGACGCATACAGGGTGAGCTGCAGATTGGGGCATGAGGACGCATACAAGGTGAGCTGCAGAAGGGGACATGAGGACGCATACAAGGTGAGCTGCAGAAGGGGGCATGAGGACGCATACAAGGTGAGCTGGTGCGACTTGGCAAAAGCACGTCCAAGGCAGGGACAATCTCTCGACTCACCTCTTCCACCGTCAAGCCGTATGCTCCACGATATTCGGAGCCATCGGCTTGGGCCGCTCCGTAGCACCCCACGCTGGCCGCCACCAATGGCCGTTGCCGTGTCCCTCCCCCCGCCTCCTCGGTCTTCCTTTTCCCTGCTTCTTCACGTGAATACGCCGCCCAAAATTCGTCACGGGCCTCAATTGCCAGTGCCACTCCTTTACGGATCAAATCCTCGGCTTGCGCTCGGGTGACACGGGCACCTGCTGAGCTCATGAACCCCTCCAAGCTGGCCTGGTACGTCGCCGCTGTTGCTATGTCCGCACCAGCTTCGAAGTATTGCCTATGCACGGCTTTGATGGCTGAAGGGTGGGTGCGCAAACACCCCGCCGACCTGTGAATAAGCCACAGCGTGGTAGAAAACAATTTCTGGGGAATGTGCGTGCTTGAAGGCTTTCTACGACTGCGACATGGGATGTGATAACTCACCACAATTTAGAATCCAAGGGTGCACCGATGTAGGCCTCCAGAAGCGTGCCCATGCCCCCATCACTAATGATGCAATTTTGATGGGCCAGCATGGCAGCTAAAGGGTTGTGTGATGATTCATCGCGCATCTCAATTGACAAGAGTGGCACCTTTTTAACCAATGTAAGCTACTCGCCTTACTCTGGCTTCAGCTCCTTCGACTCTCTTAAATCGTGAGCTTTCCAACGCGAAAGCCCATTTTGCCACATAACTTGTGTATTTGGATTAAGAGATACCTGGAAAAGAGGAGATATAGCCCCGAGAACGCGTAAAAGTGATGTATTCCCATTCAAGCCCGGCTGTGGGACGTGGACGTGCCTGGACTTGACGTTCTCGGCGACGGTCCAGACCTCGGGGGGGACCAAAGGCTTATCGGGGATCTTTTTCGAGATCGTGCTCAGTGCTGGGTGCGAGTGGGAGGCATCTTGGAAGGGGGGACGACATTGTACGGGCGTGCACATGTTTCAAGGTGGGAACCGTGCATTGGACAACACATTCGGGCACCGCGAGTCTGGACTTATCTCCAATCCCTTCCCACACCAGAAGCAGAACACAGCGAGTACGAGAAGCTCGGATAGCAACTATTCCGTCCGAGCTCGACCGTTGCACCCCGGACACCGTGTTGATAAAGCCTACATTCTGGCACCTGCGGGCGTGTCTCCTCGCGGTGTGGCACAGAGAGACCGGGCAACGAGGCAGCCTCGAGGAGAGGGCGACCCCATTTCAACAAGCTTAGTGGAGCTTCCACGCTTACAAGAAGGGGTGGAGGATCCCACAGACCGCCCCGTTGAGGGCAAAATCTGTCAGAAAGACGCCAGCCAGACGGAAGCGTCGTCGACCTCGTCTCCCAGTCATTTGGAAGCCAGTCGTCGCGGGAGGAGTGCGAGCCCGTACAACGACGACCTCCGGCCTCCCCCGGCGATGCAAACCGGGAAAAGCCTCCAGACGCATTGTGCTGAGGAGATAACTGGCAGTCAGAGCAGCAGCGGAGGCGGCAGCAGTCATCTCGCCTCGCCTCTTTCGTCGCCCAACCGACGTCGCTTGCTCCTCCTCCGACAGAGTCGAGCCCGCTCCCACCAAGACGCCTGCCCGTCGACACGAAGCGCGATGGGTATGACCAGCGAGGGCGACGAAGGGCAAGATGAAATACTTTTTCATCCACACGGGAAACAAACAGAAAACACTCCTTTTTTCAGACTTCAGTCGCCCAAAGAAGTGCAGGCCGGCTTCTACATCTTCCTCTTGACCGGGATCTGCGCCGTTTCCTCCCTCCTCTTTGGCTACGACACGGGCGTTGTCTCCGGCGCCTTGCTTTCCATCCGGAACGACTTGCAACTCTCGGAATGGGAGCAGGAGCTCATCGTGAGCATCACCACCATCGGGGCAGTCGTCGGGTCCTTATCGGGAGGTTTCTTGACCGAGCGAGCCGGCCGTCGGCCCGTAATCCTCCTCTCCTCTGTTATCTTCACACTGGGCGCCGTGGTGATGGGGGCAGCGCCTTCGTTTTTCCTCCTGACCTTGGGGCGGGCTGTGATCGGTCTCGCCATCGGGTTTTCCAGCATGACCGTGCCCGTCTACATTGCCGAGGCCGCTCCTTCCTCCATCCGCGGCCGGCTGGTGACCATCAATTGCATTTTCATCACGGGGGGGCAGTTTGTGGCGGGGATGGTGGACGGCGGCTTTGCGGAGGTTCCGGGCGGGTGGCGGTACATGCTGGGCGTGGCGGCCATCCCCGCTGCCCTGCAGTTCATCGGGGTCCTCTACCTCCCCGAGTCTCCCCGGTGGCTGGTGGCGCGAGGGCGCGTCAACGATGCCAAAGGGGTCTTGGAGAGGCTTCGGGCGTCGGAGGATATCGCCTTCGAGCTCGCAGAAATCGAGGAAGACGTGGCGGCGACGGCGTCTTTGCCACGGGCACGGATGCGAGACCTGTGCACCTCCCCACCCATCCGGCGGGCAGTGACCCTCGGATGCGGCTTGATGCTGCTGCAACAGCTCTCGGGCATCAACACGGTGATGTACTATTCGGCCTCTATATACAATATGGCCGGGTTCTCCGACACCACGTCCATCTGGCTGGCGGGGTTCACGGCCTTGGCCCAGTTCGTGGGCATGCTCACGAACATGAGCCTGGTGGAGAGGTGGGGCCGTCGCACCCTGGTGCTGACCTCGCTGAGCCTGGTGACCTTGTCGTTGGTGGCGATAGGCGCGAGTTTTTACCTGGCCATGGCCTCGTCGCAGCCGGTCGGCGTGGTGGATCCGTCATGCGCGCGCGTCCACAATGTCTTTGTCGGCTCCTTCCCCGTGACTACGTGTTTCCAGTGCGTCGAGAGCGCATCTTGCGGCTTTTGTCCTGCCTTGGGGGCCTGCCTGCCGGGAAACAAGACGATGGACAGTTTGGGCACCTGTCCCGTGGGGGACGGAACGGGTGTGGCAGGTCCCTGGGCGTACACGGTGTGCGAGAACCCGTATGGGTACATGAGCGTGGCGAGCATGGTGCTTTACCTCTTCACGTTCGGACTGGGAATGGGAGCAATGCCCTGGACGATCTGCGCCGAGATTTTCCCTTTGCATGTCCGCTCCTTGGCGAACAGTTTGACGACGAGCGTGAACTGGCTCGGGAACGTGATCATTTCTGCAACTTTTCTGACCATCGCCAGCCCCCACGTTTTGACGCAATACGGGGCCTTTTGGATGTACGCCGTGATTGCCCTCTCGGGGCTGATCGGACTGGCCTTCACTTTGCCGGAGACCAAAGGCGTGCCGTTGGAGGAGATTGAGGCCCTCTTCATCAAGCCAGGGGATCGGATACGAGGGATGGACGAGGTGGAGGAAGGGGTGCTCAGAGGGCGGAGCCGGGACTGGGGGGAAGAGGAGGGGGCGTCGCGGGTCACAGACTCGCCGTCGTCCAGCTCGCCATCCTCGGGGCCCAGAGAGAGTCACCGACATGCGGCAAGAAGCACGCCCGGTGGCGATGGAAAAAGACACGGGGGAGGCGAGCTTTTGTCCTATCATATGGGCTGAAGGGTGCTCGTTGACATCGGGAAGAGAGGAGAAGTGTACAATAAAGTGTATGGGGAGAAAGCAATATATGAACGATTAGCGACACAGGATTAAATAGTGAATTTTCAATTGCCTGCAGCTTTGTGTACAATTTTACATCCTGCTGTGTAAGAACGGGCAACCTTGCTACCCTCAATAAGCGACTTTTATTGAATGTGCCATTAAGAACTATGTCGCCGCAAGACTTCCAGGTTTTTGTTACATGCTTTTGCTCAAGCTTATGCACCATGTCTGTGGTGTAAACAGGTCAGGTATCCACGGCGTCGGCGCTCATAGCAAAGGGTTGGAAGGACGAAAAGTGGTCATAGAGCAACTTGCTCAGATGCTCCTGCTCTTGACGATAGCGTACGTCGTTTGCCACATTCCGAGCCACTTTATCTTCCATCTTCATCTCCTCCATCACACCTTTTCCTCTGCTCATGTCCATCGCATACAGCTCCACGGCTACAAGACCTGCAGCATTCCATCTAGGCCGGGCTCGTCGCGCCTCCCACGTGTACCACTCTGTGTATCTCCATCCCTCCACTCTCACGCTGTACCCCATCACATCGATCTTGTCGTTCTCAAGCCAGGCACATTGCCGATTCCATCGATATCCCTGGGATGCCAGTCCACTGGGAGCCAGCGAGGTGCTCGCACAACGGGGATACTGGGAGAAGGCGGCGCCGAACCCGGTCGCATTTTCGGTTTCATTGCCTCCACTGCCCCAGCGCCGCATTAGAGGGATCAAACTTCTTCCTCGCATGTTGGGATCAGGTAGTGTGAGCCCAGCCAGGTCCAGCAATGTGGGGTATATGTCCACAAGCTGGACGATTGCCTCTGACAGGCCGGCTGTCTCTCTCTGTTCCTTTTCTCGGCGCGCCTCCGATGGCACTGTCAGACCGGGGGCTGACACGAGCAAAGGTACGCGCGTGCCGATCTCTCGCGTGTTTTGTTTGCACCACATTCCTTCCTCGGAGAGATGAAAACCGTGGTCAGAGTGGAAAACTATGGCCGTGTTCTCGTCGAGGCCTAGCTCAGTCAAGGCGTCCAAAAGCTTTCCTACATTCGCGTCCATCCATGTCACTGCCGCATAGTACGCCCGTCGCAATTCTCGTTCCAACTCGTCTTGTAAGGGCTCGTGGGGCGATAGGACAATCTCCGGCATGGCCAGCTTCCAAGGCGGCTCCGTGCTACAGTTGTAGTAAGCGACAGCTGGCATGCCTGGCGGGGCCACTCGGACCGAGTCCGAGGGGAGGCGGACATCTCTCAGGGAGACCTGCGCGTCCAAGTAGGCCTTGGGCACTGCCCAATCTAAATGAGGCTTCCGGATCCCCACGGCGAAAAAAAACGGTCGATCACCTCGTCCTTCAACGGATTGTGCATGTACGTGCCCGCGTAGTCGCTCAATCGCCGCGTCCACAACCAGCCCGTCCGTAAAGTTACCTTCAGGCATGTCGGGAGTGCACCAACCATGCTGACCTTCCCCACAAAAATCTTCTTCAGGAGCGTAGTATGGGCACTCTGGGGACCAACTGTACGGATTGTCGTAGTCCGGCGGGCTTGGAATCCCGTCGTCGTGGAAGGTCTTCCCGAAGCCACAGGTCAAGTAGCCCGCGTTTTTGAAGGCTTGAGGTAGAGACACAGCGTCGGGCAAAGTGTCCCGGAAGCTCGTTTTAAACGTGTAGGACTGTGTCTCGTCGGGATGCCGCCCTGAGAGAAATGAATTGCGCGAAGGCCCGCACACGCTTTGCTGTGCATACGCACGCAGAAAGTTCACGGCACGAGGAGCAAGTCGATGTTGCAGATTAGGAATGGGAGCTTGATCTATTTTTCCACCAAAAAGTGACAAATCGGCCGTCAAATCGTCTATGATTATGTACAGTATGTTCTTCACTGCGAGAGAACCGTTCTCCGCGCAAGGAGATGTGGGATTGCAAGACGTCGTGGCCGGGGCGGCGGCTACTCCGATACCGAAACCATGACCAAAGAGCGTCAAAGTATATATTGTCAACTTTAAAAAGGTGAAGAGTTGAAGCGCCGTGAAAAACTTGATGCAAACGTTATGCACGAAATGTGCTCGGTTCAAAGTCATGTGTCCGCCAGTTCCCAACGCTCTGGCTGGTATTGATAGTAAAGACGTTACAGCGAAGAGCTTTTTGAGTGTCGACGCTTTGTTGATACATAAAATGATTGAAAAATGATGGCATCGAGTTAGAAAATTCTGTTGCAGAGGAGTGCTGAGAACCGAATCCCCACGCTCCCGTGTGAGCGGAGGTATATGAAAGCAAGTGATAAAGGAAACTGAGGAATCCACTGCTTCGTCCCACAGGCAACAATGGTGGACATGAGGTTCACCATGCAGGTGGCACGACGTTTATGCCTAACCGTAAAGGTCGCGTCCCTTCAGGCTTTTGGGATCGCATTTGAATCAGAATAACCTCCCCCTCCCTTCAATTCGAACAAGTCGACACAGACAACTCCCACACTTTCAGAGCTCTCACCACAACCTGTCGTGATTTTTTTCAAAACGCACCCGCGCACGGTCCAGTATGCTGATCGCTTTATCATGAATCTACTCCGCGCTAGCAACCTGGATGGAAGGCTTCATCAATTCCTCGTCTTCCATGCTTTTTCTCGTGCGAGGCCCCCCCTATCCTCCCAAGCATTCCCATCCGTCATCTATCATGCTAGACGGTGCTTTGCACAAATAAATGGCAACCAAGTGCGAGTGGGAAATGTGTTGGAATACAAAGGGAAGCTTGTCATGGTGAAAAGGGCTCAAGCTGTCAAGCCAGGCAAGGGTGGCGCGTTCAATCAGGTCGAATTGAGGGACATCAGGACAGGTACTTACCGTGGTAGTCTTGTCTTGCATTAGACTACAGCAGATGCAAACAATGGCGCGGACAAATTTATTTCGTTGAAGGATGATCAAAAATATGGTTTATGAATGGGAAACGTTTGCATGGTAGTTGCACTGGGGGCAGGAAATGCTTGAAGACGATTGATAATGTCCTCCACGACATCTTTTCCTCTGTTACTAGGCCTCAAGTACCACGAGCGGCTACGAGCGTCGGAGAGTGTTGAAAAAGTCAGGCTAGACGATGAGGAGCTTTACGATTACCTTTACGAGGAAGGGGATAAACTGGTACTCATGAACAAGCAAGACTTCACACAGATAGAGGTATCCCGCAATGTGCTCTCGGAAACGGAGCAAAAATTTTTGCAGGAGGGCCTGACACTTCGCGTCCAGTTTCATGAAGGATCTCCCCTTTTGGTACGGCTGCCAAGGACGCTGGTGGTTGAGGTAGCCAGCACGGAGCCCTTTAGCAAGGGAAGCCAGGCCAGCCCCACGTTTAAGCCTGCCACGCTGAGCAATGGAGAAGTCTTGAAGGTCCCGCCCTTTGTGGGGGTCGGTGAGAAGGTGATAATTAATACCGAGGAAATGGAGTACCAATCGAGGGTGTGATGGACCCGGGGCCATGCTCCACCGGAGATGCCGGCTGACTCGTGAGGATGTGGGAACGTCACGGGTAAGAGATAGTTGGCCAGTGTGCCTTCGCGCAAATTAAAAAAACAAAGCAACCTGGCCGCAAAACGCGTTCCCACGTGACCCGTTCGGAGGCAACTTTATTTTGCTCGACAATCTCTCAGCACTTCAAAGTCGAGTCTGGGGAAAAGCTTCCCTAAAATCATCCCAATGCCGGCTCCTTTACGGCGCTCCTTCATTCAACACCAGCGCACTTTTTACAGTAGTCCCACACGGCCTGGCATTCTTGGTCGTTCTCCTGCCACGGACAAGCAGTCTCCTCCCCGTTTACCCAGTACGTCCCAGTTTCCATCGTCTTCATCCCTTCCTCTTCCATCACCAGTTGCACGGCCATTTTCGCGCAAAACTCTGCAGAGTCCCATCCTTTTTCATAGCCCACTCCTTTCAGAATTGCAGACGTGGTCACTCCAGGGTGCATGGCGAAGACTTTGACTCCCGAGTCCGCAAAAAATTTGGCCCCCGCCCAAGAGAGTTGCCTGTCCGCCTGCTTGCTTTGCTTGTAGGCGAGCATATTGTTATATTTGCGCTTTTCGAACTGCATGTCCGTTAGATCTAAATCTCCGGCGAGATTGGATGCCACGTTGATGATTCTCGCCTTGCCGGATTTTCGAAGAAAGGAGGAAAGCGAGAACATCAGGAGGAAGTATGAGAGCACGTTGACGCAAAATTGGGTCTCCAGACCGTCTTCGGTAAGCTGCCGGGTGGGAGGCACGGTTGCAGCGTTGTTGATGAGGACGTCAAGGCGTGGATAAGCCTCTTGGACCCGCCGAACGAAGTTTCGCAGGGACGAGAGGGAGCTCATGTCGCATGCCTCCAGGTGGACTGGCCCTGCTTGAGCGCCGGCCTTTTCGAGGATGTCTTTGACGAGCTGTTTTCCCCTCTCGGCATCCCGCACCGGGAGGATAAGTTCACAGCCTTTTCCTGCCAAGCTTATTGCGATTTCACGTCCGATTGCTCCTCTACAAGATTCAAGAACATGGAGGGTGTTGAAGAAATAAGCGAGGAAGCAGGGGGGTGACATGCGGGGGTCATTTCCCAAAGCACTTGTTGGACGGCCGTACACTTTGAAATAATTGCTTTACCCATAGATGAGGATGAAATCAGGAGCACTTGCGATCACGTAGCTAGGCAGACAAGGGGGACGAAAGGAGGTCGGGAGACGGGCAGTTTGTGTCAGCCGCGACCTTCATAAATACCCATAAATACTTACGTGGATCCTGTGAGAAGGACAATCTTGCGTGATCCGCTGTTTGTCATCCTGTGAGGGAAGTGCGCCAGCCGTGGGAAGTCTTGTAGCCGGGACGTTGAGGATTAACGCGGGGGCAGGAGGTGATACCTACCGAAGCGATAAGTAACAAAGGATCGACAGCGAGCACACGGGCGGTCCTCCCACCAACTTCACTTCCCTCCGGTTGTACTCTGACAAACCAGCCACTTGAACAGACGTAGCACGGACAGGATCATGGAGGACGGGCAAGCCCTTGCTGAGGAGGAGGAGGAGGAGGAGGAGGACGAGGGAGAGGAGGAGGAGGAGGAGGAGGAGGAGGAGGAGGAGGAGG
>Ga0102934_1000164_pt1 | contig 39204 bp, 28 predicted proteins | sample SalPonR2_A_D1_MG_FD_78175 | JGI IMG/M metagenome (GOLD analysis project Ga0102934, IMG submission 78175) | Salt pond soil microbial communities from South San Francisco under conditions of wetland restoration - Salt Pond MetaG R2_A_D1_MG | ecosystem: Environmental > Aquatic > Marine > Intertidal... | reverse complement strand
GCGATCGCCCAGCAGCTGCGCGCCAGGCTTGCCGAGGTTGAGCTTGGGTTCGATGGTGAAGGTCATTCCCGGTTCCAGCACCACGCTGGATCTGCCCCTGGCCGGTTTGTAGTGCAGCACCTGGGGTGGTTCGTGGAAACCGCGGCCGATTCCGTGGCCGCAGTACTCGCGTACCACCGAACAGCGCTGGCCCTCGGCATATTTCTGAATCGCATGGCCGATGTCGTCCAGCGTAACGCCCGGCCGGACCATCTCGATGCCGGTCACCATCGCCTGGTGAGCCACCTCGCAGACCCGGCGGGCCTTGATCGAGGGGTCGCCGACGTAGAACATCTTGCTGGTGTCGCCGTGCCAGCCGTCCTGGATCACGGTCACGTCGATATTGACGATATCGCCGTCCTTGAGCACCCGGTCTCCCGGAATGCCGTGGCAGACGACGTGGTTGACCGAAGTGCAGACCGACTTCGGGAATCCGCGGTAATTCAGCGGGGCAGGGATGGCCTTGAGTTCGTCGACGATGTAGGCATGGCATATATCGTCGAGCGTGCCGGTGGTGACGCCGGGCTTAACGTGATCGGCGATCATTCTGAGAACGCTGGCGGCCTGGTGGCCGGCGATGCGCATCGCCTCGATCTCTTCGGCCGTCTTGAGGTGAATCCCGCGAGTCTCCGGGTTCGAGTGCATGTCGACAACTGCAATATTGTTATTAACAATCTTCATTCTATCGCATCGACATCGCCGCCATCGCGGCGGCTGGCAAGTCGATATGGGTCCCATGACTTCCGGACCATGCCTTCCGGCACTGGCCGGGCGATGTTGCAAATGTCACCATTTGCCGCAACATTCACCGCAGTTCCAATAAATTCGGACTATGCCCAAGATAATCAAGATTGTCGCGCCGATCGCAATCCTTTTCGTTACGATCGCGGGCGCGATCCTGATCGCTCGTTCGGGCGATGAACCGGAGCGGGAGGAACCCGTGCAGGCAGCCCTGCTGGTCGACGTCGTCCAGCCGGAAATCAAGCAAGGTCGCTTTACGGTCCGGGCCCAGGGCACGGTGTCGCCGCGAATCCAGACCAGCCTGGTCTCGGAAGTGTCGGGCAAGGTGATCTCGATGTCCGAAGACTTCGTAGCTGGCGGCGTATTCGCCGAGGATCAGGTGCTGGCGCGGATCGATCCCAGCGATTACGAAACCGCGCTGTTGGCGGCCGAAGCCGAGCTGGCCGCCGCCAGAGCCACGCTGGCCGATGAGCAGGCGCGGTCGGACGCCGCGCGCGAGGATTTCAGGCGGCTTTACGGTGAATCCCGTGAGCCGACCGATCTGCTTCTTCGTTTGCCTCAGGTGGCCCGTGCAAAAGCCGCGGTCCAGGCCCAGGAGGCTGCCGTGGAGCGCGCCCGCCGCAATCTCGAGCGAACCCGAATCACGTTGCCTTTCGACGGGATGGTGCGCAGCCGCAGCGCCAACCTGGGGCAGTACGTCACCACCGGCACTGCCCTGGGCACCGCTTTTTCAACCGACCGGGCCGAAGTTCGGCTGCCGGTATCGGAGAACGATCTCGCCTTCCTCGACCTGCCGCTGACCGAATCCGGCAGCAATATCGACCGTCCGGTCACGCTGATCGGGTCTGTGGCGGGTCAGCCCGCACGCTGGGATGCCCGCCTGGTGAGAACCGAGGGCGTGGTCGACAGCAACACCCGGCTGACCTACCTGGTCGTCGAGATTACCGACCCCTACGGTCTCGAACCGGACGCCGACAAGCCGGCGCTGCCGATGGGAACGTTCCTCGAAGCCCAGATTCCCGGGCGCGACGCCAGCGGACTGGTTCTGCTGCCGGCCGAGGCCCTTCATGACGGGAACCAGGTCTACCTGGCCGGCGAAGACGACAAGCTGGAAATCCGCGAAGTCGAGATCGTACGCGCCACGCCACGGGAGGTCTACGTCAGCGGCGCGGTCGACGCCGACGACCGGGTCATCATCACCGCAATTCCGGCGCCGGTGCCCGGTCTGAAGCTCAATGTGCGCGAGGCCGCCGGTGCCCAGCCCCGGCTGCGCATTCTGCCGTCGGGAGAACTCGCCGCGACCGCAAGCGAAACCTCGGCCTCCGACGGCCAGGGGGACACGCCATGACCGACCGCGGCTGGTACGGCAACATCATTGCCTGGTTCGCACACAACTCGGTCGCGGCCAACCTGCTGATGCTTGCGCTGATCGTGGGTGGCGTCTATACCGCCATCACGATCACCAAGGAAGTCCAGCCGCGCATCGAAACGAACTACATCAACGTCAACGTGCCCTACCGGGGCGCGACGCCCAAGGACGTCGAGGAAGGCGTGCTGATCAAGATCGAGGAGGCCATCCAGGATCTCGAGGGCATACGCGAGATCATCGCCACGGCGCGCGAGGGGTCCGGCACGGTCACGGTGGAGGTCGAGCCCGAATACGACGTCATCGAAGTGCTCGACAACGTCAAGATCCGGGTCGACTCCATCCCCACCTTTCCGGCAGAAACCGAGCGACCGACCTACAACCGCAGCACGTTTACCCAGGAAGTGCTCTGGGTCAGCGTGTTCGGCGACGTGCCGGAGCGCACGCTCAAGGAAGTGGCGCGGCAGATGCGCGACGAGATCACCCAGCTGCCGTCGGTGACGCGTGCCGAAGTGGTCGGCGACCGTCCGTACGAAATCGCCATCGAGGTGCGCGAGGAAACGCTCCGCGAGTACAACCTGACGCTGGCCGAAGTCGCCCAGGCGGTTCGCCGCTCGTCCATGGACCTCCCGGGCGGCCGCATCGAGGCGGCCGGCGGCGACATCCTGCTGCGCACCATGGGCCAGGCGTACATCGGCCGCGATTTTGCCGATATCGTCATTCGCACCAACCCGGACGGCTCGCGCATTCTGCTCAAGGACATCGCCGACATCCAGGACGCATTCGTCGAACGCGAACGCTACGCCCAGCACAACGGCAAGCCGGCCGTTGCGATCAGGATCCTGAGTGTCGGCGAGCAGGATGCGCTGGCCGCATCCGAGGCCGTGAGACAGTTCGTCGAGGAGCGCCAGAAGGTCCTGCCGGCGGGCATCAGCATCGCCTGGTGGGCCGACATCGCCTTCTACCTGAAAGATCGCCTGCAAATGATGACCAAAAACCTGGCGATGGGCGCGCTGCTGGTGTTCCTGATTCTGACGCTGTTCCTGCGGCTGAAGCTGGCCTTCTGGGTCATGGTCGGCCTGCTGGTCGCTTTCGCAGGGACGGTGTTCATGCTGCCCCTGGTCGGCGTGACCATCAACATGATCAGTCTGTTCGGCTTTCTGGTCGTGCTCGGCATCGTGGTCGACGACGCCATCGTCATCGGGGAATCGGCCTATACCGAGATCAGAGCCCATGGCCACTCGGCCGAAAACGTGGTCAACGGCACCATGAAGGTCGCCATTCCGGCCACCTTCGGCGTGCTCACGACCATTGCCGCATTCGTGCCCATTCTTCTGGTTTCCGGTATCTCGGGCCAGTTCTTCGCCGCGATCGGCTGGGTGGTGGTGATCGCGCTGGCGATGTCGCTGGTCGAGTCCAAGCTGATTCTCCCGGCTCACCTGGCTCACATGCGCATCAAGACCTATGAGTCCGAAACCAGCAACGGTCTGGTCCGCTTTCAGCGCCGTTTTTCCGAGGGCATCCACAAGTTCGTGGACCGTTTCTACCTGCCGTCGCTGAGGGTATTGCTGCGCAACCGCTACATCACGCTGGCGAGCTTCATCGGCGTGCTGGTGCTCTCGATCGGTTTCATATTCGGTCCGTTCCTGCGGGTGGTGCTGTTTCCGGATGTGGCCGGAGATTTCATGCGGGTCGACCTGGAGATGCACGAAGGCACGCCGGCATACGTCACGCACAACGCGATGGATCATCTACGCGAGTCGCTCGAGCAGGTCGACGAGAACATGCAGCGCGACTTCGACCTCGACGGCGAAGTCATTCGTACCGTGTTCGCATGGTCGGGCTCCGACACCTCGGGCGGGATGCTGGTCGAACTGCATAGAACCAATGATCCGCGGCTGGGCACCAAGGAAATCGAGCGTCGCTGGCGCGAACAGGCCGGCCAGATCGCCGGCGCCCGCGGGCTGCGGATCGGCGGCGCCGGCGGCCCGGGCGGCGACGGTCCGGACATCTCCTACCAGCTGGTCGGCCGCAACCTGGCCCAGCTCGAGTCGGCCTCGGCCGAACTCGAGGAGGCGGTGAGCAACTTCCAGGGCACCTACGACGTGCGCAACAGCTACGACGGCGGCATCCGCGAGCTGCAGATCCGGATCAAGCCTGAGGCCGAAGTGCTGGGGCTCAACCAGCAGGATCTGGCTCGCCAGATTCGCCAGGCGTTCTTCGGCGAGGAGGTCCAGCGCATCCAGCGCGGCCAGGACGACGTTCGCGTCATGGTCCGCTATCCGCGCGAGCAGCGCACGTCGCAGGGCTATCTCGAAAACATGCGGATTCGCACGCCTTCCGGCGAAGAAGTACCGTTCAACGCGGTGGCCGAGCTCGAAATGGGTTCAAGCCCCTCTTCCATTCGCCGCTACAACCGCGAGCGCTCGATCAGCATCACCGCGAGAATCGACAAGGATGTCGCCGAGCCGGGCGAGATCACGCGCCAGCTGCAAACCGAAATCCTGCCCGAAATACTGGCCGGGCATTCGGGTGTGAGCTACCGTCTTTCGGGCCAGACCCGCAGCAATCAGGAGTTGTCACAGGAACTGCTCGCCGGCACCATCTTCGCGCTGTTCCTGATTTACGCGCTTATCGCGATCCCGCTACGCTCCTACCTGCAGCCGCTATTGATCATGTCGGTAATCCCGTTCGGTACCATCGGTGCGGTCTTCGGGCACTGGATCCTCGGAATTCCGGTCAGCCTGCTGAGCATGTTCGGCATCATCGCGCTGGCCGGCGTGGTGGTCAACGACAGCCTGATCCTGGTCGATTTCGTCAACCATCACCGCAAGAAGGGAGAATCGCGCATCGACGCGGCCCTCAAGGGCGCCAAGGCGAGGTTCCGACCGATCATCCTGACCTCGGCAACCACCTTTCTCGGACTCGCGCCCATCGTGTTCTTCGAAAAGAGCCTGCAGGCGCAGCTGGTGGTCCCGATGGCTGCGTCGCTTGCGTTCGGCATCCTGTTCGCCACGGTCATAACCCTGGCATTGATTCCGACGCTTTACCTGGTGGGCGACGATTTGACGCGCGTCATTCAGAGAATGCTCGGTCATCGCAAGCCGGCCGGCATGAGCGCGCACGCCCGCTTATGAACCCCGGGCTGCGAGACACCTTGCCAAACAGCCAATGAACCCGGTCTCCCGCAACTCGACCCTGGCCGAACAGATTCGGGCCGCGGCGCTCAGGCTGGGCGACCGCAACGAGGCCGCGCGACTGGCGGCACTGGCGCTCGATCAGCCGCTCGGCTGGATCTTCGCTCACGGCGACGAACCGCTGGATCCGCGCCTGGTCCACCGCTTCGCCGAAATGGTGGACCGACGGGCTCAGGGCGTTCCGTTCGCCTACATTGCCGGCCGGCGCGAATTCTTCGGGCGTGACTTCTCGGTGAGTCCGTCGGTTCTCATTCCGAGGCCGGAGACCGAACACCTGGTCGAGTGGAGCCTGGAACTGCCGTTATCCGACGACGCCCGGGTTTTGGATGTAGGCACCGGCTCCGGTTGCATCATCCTGAGCCTGGCCGCGGAACGGACAGGCTGGCGCTGCACGGCCACCGACATCAGCAAGGAGGCGCTGGCCGTCGCCGCGATCAATCGCGAACGTCTGCAGCTGCCGCAAGTTCGATTCCTGCAGGGCAATCTTCTGGAGCCGATCGACGAAACCGGCTTCGACCTGGTCGTGAGCAACCCGCCCTACGTGGCCGCGGAGGATCCCCACCTGGAGGACGGCGACATCCGATTCGAACCAGAGATCGCACTCGCCTCCAGCCTCGACGGGCTCGGACACATCAGAAATCTGGTGGAATCGGCGCGTAGCGTGTTGGCAAACGGCGGCTGGCTGCTGATCGAGCACGGCTACGACCAGGCCGAAGCGGTGCGCCGATTACTGCGGGACCATGGCTACGAAAACATCGCATCTCGCCGCGACCTGGCGGGCATCGAGCGGGTGACCGGCGGATGCAGACGCGACAACGAGCAAGAGCACAAGCAAGCCTGAACTGCTTTAACCACGAAGAGCACGAAGGACACGAAGGTAAACCTGCCTGGCCTTACCTGGTTTTTTCTTCGTGCTCTTCGTGCCCTTCGTGGTAAAAAGTTTTTGAATCAGGCGAACGCCCTGACACAAACTCCGATCAGCCCGCCCGAGAACACGCCGAGCCCCAGCATGGCCAGGCCATTCACCGACAGCACTGCACGAAAATCGATCGGGGCGGTTACCGGCGCGGTATTTTCCGGCTCGTCGAAATACATCAGCTTGACCACGCGAAGGTAATAGAACGCACCGATCACCGCGGTGACCACGGCCAACACCGAAAGTCCGACGAAACCTGCCTGGATGGCCGCGGCGATGACCTGCCACTTGGCGAAGAACCCGACGAAAACCGGGATGCCGGCCAGCGAAAACATGATCATCAACATCATCAGCGCGTACCAGGGGCTGCGCTTGGCCAGACCCTTGAAATCATCAAGATTCTCGGCCTCCACACCATTGCTGGAAAGCAGGATCATCACCGCGAACGCGCCGGCCGACATCATCGAATACACGATCGTGTAAAACATCGCAGCCGAGTAACCCGCCGGAGATGCGGCGAGAATACCCAGAAGGATGAAGCCCACGTGCGAGATGGTCGAGTACGCCAGCATTCGCTTGATGTTGGTCTGGGCGATTGCCACGACGTTGCCGAGGATCAGCGACAGTGCCGCCAGTACGGCCAGCATCGCCTGCCAGTCATCATGCATGTTGCCCATGCCGTCGGCCAGCAGTCGTATGGCCAGCGCAAGATAGCCCAGCTTGGGCAGCGACGAGATCAGCAGCGTCACGGCCGCGGGCGCACCCTGGTAAACGTCCGGCAACCACATGTGGAACGGCACAGCCCCCATCTTGAAGGCGATTCCGACCACCATGAACGCAAGTCCGAACGAAAGCATCAGGTTGTCCGCCATGCCGGCGGCGAGTGCTGCGGAAATCTCGCCAAGCTGCAACGAGCCGGTCGCGCCGTAGACCAGGCTCATGCCGTAGAGCAGGATCCCGGAAGCCAGCGAACCGAGGATAAAGAATTTCATCGCCGCCTCGGAGCCTGAGGCCGAATCCCTGTTGAGCGCCACCAGCGCATAGCTCGACAGCGCCAGCAGTTCCAGGCCCAGATATACGGTCAGCATGCTGGCCGCCGAGACCATGATCATGACGCCCAGCAGCGCGAACATGCTGAGTGAATAGAATTCGCCCCGGAACAGGCCGGCGGCGCGCAGGAAGTGCTTGGCGTAGACGAATATCCCGGCCAGCACCAGGTAGGCAAAAAGCTTGAGAACGTCGCCGAACCGGTCGCGGACAAAAGTTTCACTGAATGCCAGCATCGATTCGCCCACCGGCATCATGACCCTGAGCGTGATGATGGCGGCGAATATCAGGGCGATGACGGCAAGTGTATGCGTGAAGCCACGCCTCTGTTCGGTGACGAACAGATCGGCCAGCAGCACGACGCATGCCATGACCGCTATGAATATCTCGGGCAACGCCAGTTGAAGTTCGGAAAGTATCATTGATTGTTCTTCACGGGTTGATCTTCGTGTTCGTGATGTGGTCAACCAGGTTGGCCACGGAAGGTTCCATCATCTCGATCAGCGGGTACGGCCACAGGCCCAGGGCCAGCACGAGAATCGCCAGCAAGACCATGACGGTCCATTCGCGGCCGTCGAGGTCCGAGAGCGAGGCCACGTTATCGTTTGCAACTTCGCCATAGAACACCCGCTTGACCAGCCAAAGACTGTAGGAAGCGCCCAGTATCAGCGTCATTGCGGCGAAGAACGCGAACCAGAAATCGGCCTTGAACGCGGCCAGAATGACCATGAACTCGCCGACGAAACCGCTGGTGCCCGGGAGCCCGGAATTGGCCATGAAAAACAGCACGGCGAACATCGCGAACCACGGCATGGTGTTGGCTACCCCGCCGTAAGCCGAGATCTCGCGGCTATGAACCCGGTCGTAAAGTACGCCGACCGCGAGGAACATCGCGCCGGAAATAAAGCCGTGGGAAATCATCTGAACCATTGCGCCGCTGATGCCCAGCACGGCGCCGTCGGTCTGGCCTGTGTTCTGCACGATGGCGAAAGTGAGAAACAGCCCCAGGGTCGCGAACCCCATGTGCGAAATCGAACTGTACGCGATCAACTTCTTCATATCGCGCTGGGCCAGTGCCACGAACCCGATGTAGACGATCGCGACCAGCGACAACCCGATCACCAGCCAATCCAGTGCCGCGGCGCCGTCCGGGGCGATCGGTAGCGAAAACCGGACCAGTCCGTAGCCGCCAATCTTGAGCATCACGGCGGCCAGCACCACCGAACCGCCCGTGGGGGCCTCGACGTGCGCATCGGGCAGCCAGGTATGAACCGGCCACATCGGGACCTTGACCGCAAACGCAATCAGGAAGGCCAGGAATATCCATATCTGCGCAGTCAGCGAAAGTGGCAGTTGGTGCAGGTCGGCGACGGCGAAGCTGCCGGATTCCAGGTACAGCCAGATCAGGCCGACCAGCATGAACACCGAGCCGAAGAACGTGAACAGAAAGAACTTGATGGTTGCGAAAATGCGGTTAGGTCCACCCCAGATCCCGATGATCAGGAACATCGGCACCAGCATTGCCTCGAAGAACACATAGAACAGCATCGCGTCCAGCGCGGCGAACATTCCGGACATCAATCCCGAAAGAATCAGGAACGCGCCCATGTACTGGCTGACGCGATCGCGAATGGTCCACCCGGCGATCACGACAATAACGGTCGTCAGCGCCGTCAACGCAATCAGCGGCAGCGAAAGTCCGTCGACGCCCAGATGATAATTGATCGAGAACGCCTCGATCCAGGGTGTCTTTTCCTGGAACTGCATCGCGGCCGTCGCCATATCGAATCCGGAGATGGCGACAACGGTCAGGACCAGCGCGGCAACCGCCGCCGCAAGCGCAATCGTCTTGCCCATCGCCGCACGCGATTCCGCGAGAAACAGTATGGCGACACCGGTGACGATGGGAAGCCACACGATCAGGCTGAGAATTGGCCAGGTCAATGCATTCATCTTGTCACCCCTTCAGCAGCACGAATGCAAAAACGAGCGCAACCAGCCCGATGATCATGGCAAACGCATAGTGATACAGGAAGCCGGTCTGAACGGTCCGCAGCCGCGCCGAGAACGCGCCGACCAGCCGGGCCGAACCGTGGACGATCCAGCCGTCGATCAGCGTTCGATCGCCGCGCTCGGAAAAGAAACCGGCGAGCTTGAGGCCGCCTCCGGCCACCACACGCTGGTAGAACTCGTCGAAGCCGTACTTGCGGTCGAGAACGGCCCACAGCGGGTGCAGACGCTGCTTGAGTGCGCCGGCGACCGAGGGCTGGAACAGATAGATCCAGGTGGCAATCGCCACGCCCAGCATCGCCAGGCCGAATACCGGCGTCACGAAGCCGTGGAGTGCAAATGCGGTTGCACCGTGGAAGTGCTCGCCTATATGCACCAGCGGGTCCTGGCCCGGCGCCACGTTGATGGCATCCGACAGCGCGCCTCCAAATAGCAGCGGCTCGACCGTCAGCCAGCCGATGAACAGCGACGGTATCGCCAGCAGTATCAGAGGCAGGGTCACCACCCAGGGCGATTCCTGAGCGTGCGACAGCGTCTGTGCGTCGGCGCGCGAGGTGCCGTGGAAGGTCAGGTATAGCATTCGAAACGTATACAGCGCAGTCACGACCACACCGGCGTAGACCGCGAAGGTTGCGAAACCGGCGCCCGCGCGGTCGGCAAGCTTCACCGATTCGATGATCAGGTCCTTGGAGAAAAATCCGGACGTGAACGGAAAACCAATCAGTGCGAGGGAACCTATCCAGGCGGTGATCGCGGTAATCGGCATGATCTTGCCCAGCCCGCCCATTTCGCGCATATCCTGCTTGTGGTGCATGGCGATGATCACCGAGCCTGCGCCGAGGAACAGCAGCGCCTTGAAGAAGGCGTGGGTCATGAGGTGGAATATCGCCACCGAGTAAGCCGAAGCCCCGAGTGCGACGGTCATGTAACCCAGCTGCGAAAGCGTCGAATAGGCGACGACGCGCTTGATGTCGTTCTGGACGATACCGACCAGGCCCATGAACAGCGCCGTTATCGCACCGATGATCAGAATGAAACTCAGTGCGGTGCCGGAAAGCTCGTAGAGTGGCGACAGGCGGGCCACCATGAATATCCCCGCGGTCACCATCGTGGCCGCGTGGATCAGCGCCGAGATCGGAGTCGGGCCTTCCATCGAATCCGGCAGCCAGACGTGCAGCGGCACCTGGGCCGACTTGCCCATGGCGCCGATGAAAAGGCAGATGCAGATGAACGTCATTACAGACCACTCGACGCCGCCGAATACCGACATCGTCTGTCCTGCCACGCCGGGCGCGGCCGCGAAGACCTCGGCATAATCCAGCGAGCCCATGTACATCAGGACGGCGGCGACACCGAGCAACAGGCCGAAGTCGCCGCCCCGGTTGACCAGGAACGCCTTGAGATTGGCGCGAACCGCCGATTCCTTCTTGAACCAGAAGCCGATCAGCAGGTAGGAAACCAGTCCGACCGCTTCCCAGCCGAAGAACAGCTGCAGAAAGTTATTCGCCATCACGAGCATCAGCATCGCGAAGGTGAACAGGTTGATATAGGAGAAGAACCGCTGGTAACCGGGATCGTCCTTCATGTAGCCGATGGTGTAAACATGCACCATGAACGACACGAAGGTCACCACCACCATCATCAGTGCGGTCAACGAATCGATCAGAAAGCCGATCTCGAAAGTGATGCCGTCGAGCACCGCCCACTCATAGACGGTGTAGTTGAGCACCTGCCAGTCGGTGGTGAATACCTGCAGAGCCACCCATGCCGAAAGAGCGAACGAACCCGCCACGGCCAGGATGGTGACCGTATGCGAGCCCGCGCGACCGACCTGATGCCGCAGGAGGCCGGCAATGGCACTTCCGGCAAGCGGCAGCAGCGGTATCAGCAACAAGATTGTTTTTATGTCCACGAGAATCCCGGTATTTTCAAATCTTCAAAAAGCTAGCCTTTCAGCTCTTCGATGTCCTCGACATTGATCGTCTGGCGGTTGCGGAACAGCACCACCAGGATCGCCAGTCCAATCGCCGCCTCGGCCGCGGCGACGGTGAGGATGAAGAACACGAACACCTGTCCGTCCATGTTGTCGAGAAACCTCGAGAAAGCAACGAAGTTCATGTTCACCGCCAGCAGCAGAAGCTCGATGGACATGAGCAGAATGATGATGTTCTTCCGGTTGAGAAAGATTCCGGCGACCCCGATCGAGAACAGGATCGCACCGAACGTCAGAAAATGAGCCAGTGTCAGCATGATCAGTCCTCCTCCGCGTCCATCTTGACAAGGCGCACGCGCTCGTCCCGGTTGACCTTGACCTGGCGCGACGGATCCTGGTACTTGGTCTCGGGCCGGCGGCGATGGGTGAGCGAAATGGCGGCAACGATCGCAACCAGAAGGATGAAACCGGCAATCTCGGACGGGTACAGGTAATGCGTGTACAGCCACTCGCCCAGAAGACGGGTGTTGCTTTCCTGGGAATCGCCGTATTCCAGCACCTGGGAGCCGGCCCCGCGCGCCCAGATCAGGATGAACAACTGGGCCGCCATCGCGATGGCCACCAGGATGCCGACCGGCAGGTAGCTTGCAAAGCCGCTCTTGAGCTTGGTCAGGTTGATGTCGAGCATCATGACGACGAACAGGAACAGCACCATGACCGCGCCCACGTAGACCAGCACCAGCGTGATCGCCAGGAACTCCGCTTCCAGGAGCAGCCAGATGCAGGCGCTGGAAAAGAACGCCAGCACCAGAAACAGCACCGAATACACCGGGTTGCGCGATGTGATGACACCCAGCGCGGCAAGCGTGGCAACGCCGCTGAACAGGTAGAAGACTATTTCGATGATTGGTATTGCATTCGGCATTGAATTCGGCTCGTGATCCTTGCAAAAACTTCCAGGCGGTCCCTGTGCCTAACGATAAGGCGCATCCTTGGCCCGGTCCGTGGCGATCTGTTCCTCGAAACGATCGCCCAGCGCCAGCAACTGCTGCTTGTCGACGATGTGCTCGCCGCGCTCCTCGAAATGGTAATCGGTAAAACTCGTCTCGACGATTGAATCGACCGGGCAGGATTCCTCGCAGAACCCGCAGTAGATGCACTTGAACATGTCGATGTCGTAGCGCGTGGTCCGCCGCGTGCCGTCCTCGCGCTGGGTCGAGTCGATGGTTATAGCGAGCGCCGGACAGACCGCTTCGCACAGCTTGCAGGCAATGCACCGTTCCTCGCCGTTGGGATATCGGCGCAGCGCGTGCAGCCCGCGATAACGGGGCGACTTGGGCGTCTTCTCCTCGGGGTAGCTGAGCGTGAACTTCGGCTGGTGAAAATAGCGAAACGTCACGTTCAGCCCCTTGAAGAGTTCAAGCAGCATCAGCGAGTGAAAGTAGTGGCGAATGGCTTGCATCTTCAACCTCCGTAGAGACCGGTCACGCGGAAAACACCGGCGACCAGAATCCAGACAATGGTAATCGGGATGAACACTTTCCAGCCCAGCCGCATGATCTGATCATAGCGATAACGCGGAAACGTTGCCCGGAACCACAGATACAGGAACATGAATCCGAACATCTTGATCAAGAACCAGTGGACACCTGGCTCTCCGATGATCGGCACGCCGGCCACCGGGCTCATCCAGCCGCCCAGGAACAGCAGCGAAGCCAGCGCGCAAATCAAAATCATGTTGGCGTACTCGGCAAGAAAGTAAAGCGAGAACGCCGCGCCGGAATAGTCGACGTGAAAGCCGGCGACGATCTCGGACTCGCCCTCGGCAACGTCGAACGGCGCCCGGTTGGTTTCGGCCACGCCGGAGATGAAATAGATCACGAACAGTGGCAGCAGCGGCAGCCAGAACCAGCTGAACAGCCCGCCGGACTGCGCCTCGACGATGGTGGAGATATTCAGCGAACCGGAAAGGATGATGACGCCGACCAGGGCGAAGCCCATGGCGATTTCGTAGCTGACGATCTGAGCCGCCGAGCGCAATGCGCCCAGGAATGCGTACTTGGAGTTCGACGCCCAGCCGCCCACAATCACGCCGTAGACGCCCATCGAGGTCATGGCCAGGATGTACAGCAGACCGGCGTCGATATCGGCCAGCACCAGCCAGTCGGAGAACGGCACCACCGCCCAGGCGGCAAAGGCGGGAATCAGCGTCAGCATCGGCGCAATCACGAACAGCACCTTGTTGGCATTGGCCGGAACGATGATTTCCTTGAGCAGCAGCTTGAATACATCGGCGAAAGGCTGAAACAGACCCCATGGGCCGACCCGGTTCGGGCCCACGCGCGACTGCATATAGCCGATCACCTTGCGTTCGGCGAAGGTGAAATAGGCCACCGCAATGGTCAGCGGAAACACGATTGCGGTGATCTTGGCCATCGTCCAGGCCAGCACCGTGAGTTGATCGATCATCGGGCTTGCTCCAGTTCGATCGGGCCCCACGCCGGACCCGCCTGGCTTGCGAGACAGGTGGCCGCGGCCATCCATACCGAGGACGGCGGAATCGCGTCGTCCAGCCGCACCGGGGCGCGCACTTCACGCCCGGCCTGACGCACGACCGCTTCGTCGCCTTCGCTCAGGCCAAGTGACTCGGCGGTTGCCGGGTTGAGCGCGACAAATCCAGTCTTCGCATGGTCGGTCTGCTGCAGGGCCGGTGAACGCCGAACCAGCGAATCGACGCTGTACATGGGCACCGGTCCGGAACGCCACAGGCCCTCCTCGCCGGCCGATTCGATAGCCTCGACCTCGAACGGCGCAAAAGCCGGCGCGTCGGTACTGTCGAGCATCCGGTCGACCTCGGCGAGCAAGGAGAAGTCGAATCCGTCGATTTTCATGTGCTCGCCGAACAACCGGAGAATCTTCCACCCGGCATGCGCGCCGCCGACCGGTCTGGCCGCGGGCTTGAGCCACTGCCTTTGGCCGTCGGCATTGATATAACTGCCTTCGGTTTCGGGCGTCGGCGCGAGCGGCAACAGCACGGCGGCGGCGTCCAGCAGGTCGCTGCCGGCAAACGCGGCCACTGCAACCACCGCTTCGGCCTCAGCCAGGCCGGTGCGCGCCGAGGCCGGGTCAGCCAGGTCGAATTCCGGCTCGATGTCGAAAAGCAGGTAGGCCTTGCGGCCCTTCGCCAGTTGCTCGGTCGCCGACATGCCGCCTTCGCCCGGCACCATGCCTGCGCGCCAGGCGCCTTGGCTGTTGGCGGCGCCCGGCAGCACCATCAGCGCGGTTTCGGTCAGGCGCGCGATCTCGGCGGCGATGGCCCGCAGGAAGCCGGCTTCTGGATGGTACAGCGCCTGATCGCCGACCAGCAGGAACCCGTTGTCGGATTCGGCAAGCGCGCGCGCGATCTTTTCGGCCGCCGGCTCCGGACTGCGCTCGGCGATGAACCGACCCAGCGGCGAATCCGGTGGCGTCTGACCGGCCGCGTCGAAGGCCGCTTTTGCGACGCGGGCAAGCGTTTCCGTCATGTGCTGCGGGGCGACGATCATCCGCTCGCTCATGTCGAACGGGAATTTCCATGCGACCGGATTGAGGTCCATCACCGCGGCCTGGTTGCTGCGCCACGCGGTGCGCACGCGATGGTTGAGAATCGGCTGGTCGTGGCGCAGGTGGCTGCCGACCATGAATACGGCGTCGGCGCCGGAAAGATCGCGCAGCGGCCGGTCCAGCCGAGTCGAACCGAGCGCCGGATCGCGAGCATCCAGGATGCGAAGACGGTGGTCGCGGTGCGGCGTGCCGAGGCCGTCGGCGAAACGACGCAACAGGAAATGCTCCTCGCAGGTGGCGCGTGGCGACGCCAGCACGCCGAGCTGGTCGGCGCCATGGGCATCAATCGCCTTACCCAGCAACTCGGCCGCACGCGCCAGCGCGGTATCCCAGTCGGTATCCTGCCACTTGCCGTCGATCTTGATCCGCGGCACGGTGACTCGGTCCTCGGCGGCCAGACCGAAGTGGCTGTAGCGGTCGCGGTCGGCCAGCCAGCATTCGTTGATGTCTTCGTTCTCGCGCGGGACGGCGCGCATGATGTTTCCGGCCCGGACGTGAAAGTAAAGGTTCGAACCCACGCAATCATGGGTGCCGATGTAGGGGCGCGCCGACATTTCCCAGGCCCGGGCCGAGAACCTGAACGGCTTGTTGGTGAGCGCCCCGACCGGACACAGGTCGATGATGTTGCCGGAAAGCTCCGATTCGATATTGCGCTCGATGAACGTCGAGATCTCGGTATGCTCGCCGCGCCCGACGCCGCCGAGCTCCGCGGTGCCGGCGATTTCCTCGAGGAACCGCACGCAGCGCGTGCAGTGAATGCAGCGCGTCATGTCGGTAGACACCAGCGGGCCGAGGTTCTTGTCGGCGACCACGCGCTTGCGCTCGGTGAAGCGCGAAATGGAGCGGCCGTAGCCCATGGCCAGGTCCTGCAGTTCGCACTCGCCGCCCTGGTCGCAGATGGGACAGTCGAGCGGGTGGTTGATCAGCAGGAATTCCATTACGCCGCGCTGCGCATCCACGGCGCGCCGCGAGCGGGTAAACACCTTCATGCCCTCGGCGACCGGCGTGGCGCATGCCGGGAGCGGCTTTGGTGCCTTCTCGACATCGACCAGGCACATGCGGCAGTTGGCCGCAATCGACAGCTTGTGGTGATAGCAGAAGCGCGGAATCTCGATATCGGCACGATCGGTGGCCTGGATGACCATCTCGCCCTTGCGCGCCTCGATCTCGCGTCCATCGACCTCGATGGTCACAAGCTCGGTGTCTTTGTCTTGAATCGTTGCCATAATCAGTGATCAAACCTAATTCGCTTGGAACCACGAAGAGCACGAAGAACACGAAGGTAAAAGCCAAAAAGATCCAGGCTTTTCTTCGTGCTCTTCGTGTCCTTCGTGGTTGAAGAAGTGTCTTGTCATGACCGTCAAGCCGCCGCGCCGAGCTTCTCGTCGACGATGGAGCGCTTGTGCTCGACGAAGTACTCGAACTCATGCCGGAAGTGGCGCAGGAAACCCTGCACCGGCCAGGCCGCAGCTTCGCCGAACGCGCATATCGTGTGCCCCTCGATCTGGCCGGCGGCCGATTCGAGCAATTCGATGTCTTCGGGCCGGCCCTGCCCTTCGGTCATGCGCTTGAGCACCCGGTACATCCATCCGGTGCCCTCCCGGCACGGTGTGCACTGGCCGCAGGATTCGGCGTAGTAGAAGCGGGCGATCCGGGTGCAGGCACGCACCATGCACGTGGTCTCGTCCATGACCACGACCGCCCCGGAACCCAGGCCGGAACCCGCCTTCTGCAACGCATCGAAATCCATGGTGATGTCATTCATGATGTCGGCGGGCAGCACCGGCATCGACGAGCCGCCCGGAATCACGCCTTTCAGCGCCTTGCCGTCACGCATGCCACCGGCCAGCTCCAGCAGATCGGCGAACGGTGTGCCCAGCGGGATCTCGAAATTGCCCGGACTGTTCACGTGGCCGGAAACCGAAAATATCTTCGGCCCGCCGTTGTTGGGCTTGCCCAGTTCCAGAAACCACTCGCCGCCGTTGCGCATGATCGCCGGTACCGAGGCCAGTGTCTCGGTGTTGTTGATCGTGGTCGGCTTGCCGTAGATTCCGAAATTGGCCGGAAACGGCGGCTTGAAGCGCGGCTGGCCTTTCTTGCCCTCCAGCGACTCCATCAGCGCGGTTTCCTCGCCGCAGATATAGGCGCCGGCGCCGAGCACGGTATGAATGTCGACGTCTATGCCCGACTCCTTGATGTTCTTGCCCAGCAAGCCGGCCTCGTAGGCTTCCTTGAGGGCAGCCTCGAAGCGCTCGAAGGGCTCATGGTGAAACTCGCCCCGAAGATAGTTGTAGCCGACCGTGGCGCCCATCGCGTAGCAACCGATGGCCATGCCTTCGATGACCGCGTGCGGGTTGTAGCGCAACAGATCGCGGTCATGGCATGTGCCCGGCTCGGATTCGTCCGAATTGCACAGCAGGTATTTCTGCACCGGCGCCGAGCGCGGCATGAAGGACCACTTGAGCCCGGTCGGGAATCCGGCGCCGCCACGTCCGCGAAGCGAGGACTTCTTGACCTGCTCGATGATGTCTTCCTGGGGCGTTTTTTCGGCAAGGATCTTTTGCCAGGCCGCATAACCGCCGTGACGCTTGTAAGCGTCCAGCGACCAGCATTCCGGCTCATCCAGGTGCGTGAAACAGACGTTGTGTTCAGCCATGAGTCGTCCCGTTGCGTCTCTTATTCAAGACCGTCGAGAATTTCGTCGATCTTGTCTTCGGTCAGTTTCTCGTGATAGTGACCATTCACGATCATCATCGGCGCACCTGTGCATGCGGCGACGCACTCCTCCTCGATCTTCAGAAAAATGCGGCCGTCCTGCGTGGTTTCACCCATCTTGATGCCGAGCTTGTCCTCGACGTACTTGACGACATTGTCGGCGCCGCAGAGCATGCACGAGATGTTGGTGCAGATCGATATCGAATTCCGGCCCACCGGCTTCGTTTCCAGCATCGAGTAGAAGGTGGCGACTTCGTAGACCCATACCGGCGGAAGTTCCAGGTAATCGGCCACCCCGTCCATCAGTTCGGTGGTCAGATAGCCGCCATTCTGGTGCTGTGCGGCGACCAGCGCCTGAATGACCGCCGAACGGCGACCCTCAATCCCTTCCGGAAATTTGGCACGCCAGTGATCGATGGCATCGCGCGTCTCCTCGCTCAGCAGCTCGGCCTTGCCTTCAACCGGTGATTCATGCGCTCGCATCTATTCCTCCTAGCGATCGATTTCGCCGAACACTATGTCTTGTGTGCCGATGATGGCAACGACATCGGAAAGCATATGTCCACGCATCATCTCGCCCATCGACGAGATGTGCGCGAAGCCCGGCGCGCGCAGATGCACCCGGAACGGCTTGTTGGCGCCATCCGAAATCATGTAGCAGCCGAACTCGCCCTTGGGCGCCTCGACCGCGGCGTAGGTCTCGCCTTCCGGCACGCAATAGCCTTCGGTAAACAGTTTGAAGTGATGAATGAGTGCTTCCATGTCATCCTTCATCTCCTTGCGTGACGGCGGCGCGACCTTGTAGTTTCCGGCCATCACGGCACCCGGGTTCTTGCGCAACCAGGCGATGCACTGCTGACAGATTCGAACCGACTGGCGCATCTCCTCGACGCGCACGAGGTAGCGGTCGTAGCAGTCGCCGTTGACGCCGACCGGAATATCGAAATCCACTTCGCGGTATTTGGCATACGGCTGTTTCTTGCGCAGGTCCCACGCCACGCCCGAACCCCTGAGCATGGGACCGGTGAATCCGAGCTGGCGCGCGCGCTCGGGGGCGACCACGCCGATGCCGACGTTGCGCTGCTTCCAGATACGGTTGTCGGTGACCAGCGTTTCATAGTCGTCGATGCGATCGTTTTGGTGAGCCATGAACTGCTCGAGGAAATCCAGCAGCGAGCCTTCGCGCCACTCGTTCATGCGCTTGACTTCGGAGGCCTTGCGGAAGCGTGATTCGGCGAGCTTGGACATTTCCTCGGGCAAGTCGCGGTAGACGCCGCCGGGCCGATAGTAAGTGGCATGCATGCGCGCGCCGCTGACCGCTTCGTAGGCGTCCAGCAGGTATTCGCGTTCACGGAAGCAGTACAGGAACAACGTCATCGCGCCCAGATCGAGCCCGTTGGCGCCCAGCCACATCAGGTGGCTCATCAGGCGCGTGATCTCGTCGAACAGGGTGCGAATCCACTGCGCGCGTTCGGGTGGCTCGATGCCCAGTAATTGTTCGATAGCCCGCACGTAGGCGTGCTCGCTGCACATCATCGACATGTAGTCCAGCCGGTCCATGTAGCCGATCGACTGGTTGTAGGGCTTGGATTCGGCCAGCTTCTCAGTGGCCCGGTGCAGCAAGCCCACGTGCGGGTCGGCGCGCTGGACCACCTCGCCGTCCATTTCCAGGATCAGGCGAAGTACGCCGTGCGCGGCCGGGTGCTGCGGGCCGAAGTTCAGGGTGTAGTTCTTGATCTCAGCCACTAGTGGTCCTTCAACTTGATAATTGCGGGTCCAGCGTTCCTGCGGCGCTGCGCTGCAAGGTGCCGTGCGCAGGCAATGGCCTTGACCCTTGGCAAGCACGGGAACGCTGCAACGCAGCGCCACAGGAGCGCCCGAAGGGTTGGCCTGTCAGCGTTCAGCGCAAGGCGCGGACCGCAGTGAACGGCGGTAACCTTTACAGGGGCCGGAACGCAGCCCTGGACGCTGACCGGCCAACTGAATTCGTAATTATCAGGTTGCAGGACCACTAGGCGCCTCCTTGCGGTCGAGTTCATCGCCCACGTAACGCGAATCGCGCCGGATCACTCGCGGCACCAGCACTCTCGGCTCGATTTCGGTGGGTTCATAGACGACACGGCCCTTGTCCTCGTCGTAACGGACGGTGACGTTGCCGATCAACGGAAAATCCTTGCGGAACGGGTGCCCGATGAATCCGTAATCGGTCATGATCCGGCGCAGATCCGGATGACCCTCGAACACGATTCCGAACAGGTCGAAGGCCTCGCGCTCGTACCAGTTGGCCGAGCTCCAGATATCGACAATCGAGGGCAGCGTCGGAAAATCGGCCTGATCGGGATGACAGCGCAGACGCACACGCAGATTGTTTCGGGTCGACAGAAGCTGGACCGCGACCGCGAACCGGTTCGGAATGGCTTCCGCCTCGGGACGGCTTTCCCAATCGAAACGGCCGGGACCCAGGTGATCCACGCCACGCGAAAAACCGCTGCCGCTGGCCTCGGCAGTCTCCCATTCGTCGTCGCCGTAACCCAGGTAGTCGACGCCGCACAGATCGATCATGGTATCGAACTCGAGCCCGTCGGTATCGCGAAGCTGACGACAGGACTCGATCCAGTCGGCCGGCGCGATCTCGGCGATCAGCTGCTTGCGTACTTCCCGGATATTGCCAAGCTTCTCGCCCAGCGTTTCACGTAGCCGGTTGACCAGGGGCTGATTGCGTTCGCTGAAATCGCTCATGCCGCGGGTGCCATGATCGAGTTGGTACGGCGGATTTTCTTCTGCAACTGGATGATGCCGTAGATCAACTGTTCGGCCGACGGCGGGCAGCCGGGCACGTAGACATCGACCGGCACGATTCGATCGCAGCCGCGGGTCACCGCGTAGGAATAATGATAGTAGCCGCCGCCGTTGGCACAGGAACCCATCGAAATCACCCACTTCGGGTCCGGCATCTGGTCATACACCTTGCGCAGCGCCGGCGCCATCTTGTTGCACAGCGTCCCGGCCACGATCATCACGTCGGACTGGCGCGGGCTGGGCCGGAACACCACGCCGAAACGGTCCAGGTCGTACCTGGATGCCCCTGCGTGCATCATCTCGATCGCGCAGCAGGCCAGACCGAACGTCATCGGCCACATGCTGCCCGTCCTGGCCCAGTTGATCAAGGCGTCGACATTGGTCGTCGCCCAGCCGCGCCCCATCAGCGGGTTGCCGTCGGCATTCGGCCGCAGGATGTCGTCAACCTGGTTAAGCTCGACACTCATTCCCATTCAAGCGCACCTTTCTTCCATTCGTATATGAACCCGATGACCAGGACCGCGAGAAAGATCGCCATCGCGATCAGCCCGGTCATGCCGAGACTATCGAGCGCGACTGCCCACGGGAACAGGAACGCAATCTCGAGATCGAAGATGATGAACAGGATCGCGACCAGGTAATAGCGCACGTCGAACTGCATCCGGGAATCCTCGAACGCCTCGAAACCGCACTCGTAGGGAGACAGTTTCTCGCTGTTGGGACGGCGCGGCCCAAGAATGCCGCCGGCTGCGATCAGCCCTACGGCCATCACCGTGGCGATACCAAGAAATACCAGGATTGGAAAATATTCCGTCAGCATGGCTGCGTGTTCCACTTTGGGCGACGCACACCGGCGCCGCATTTGCTCCGGTCGGCGCTGCTCGAGCGCAGACCTCGGGTCAGGGAACGATTGCGGGCGCGCGACCGGTGGCGGACCAATTCGCCGCTTCAATCCAGCGGACTTGAACTTTCGCCGTCCACGGATGCAATCGTTGTCGAATTCCTGGTGCCGAAGGCCGGACTCGAACCGGCACGGCCATAGGCCACTGCCCCCTCAAGACAGCGTGTCTACCAATTCCACCACTTCGGCAGGAAATCGACGTGTAAAACTCATTGAATCATGAACCCGACGGCGGCTCCGGGAGCGCACCGTCATCGTCTTGCGAACTCTCTGAAGCAGCCGCCGCGTCGGAGTTCTCGACCGCGCCGTCCTCGCTGGCCGGCTGGTCATCGCCATCGGCCGGCACGCTGTCGAGACTGTCGATAACCGACTCGATCCCCGCCTCGCTGTCGGACTGGACCGGCTGTTCCTGCTGTTCCATCACGGAACCCGAGAGTGCCTCCTCGGAATTGCCCTGGCTGCTCAGACTGGTCGCCAGCACTGCCAGCGCCAGGCTGATGCCGAAGAATCCCACGGCGAGCCAACTGGTCGTTCGGGTCAGAAAATTCCCGGCTCCGCGGGAACCGAAGACGGTGCCGGAAGCGCCCGAGCCGAAAGCAGCGCCCATGGTGGCGCCCGGGCCGCGCTGCACCAGCACGATGGCGATGAGGCCGGCGGCCATCAATACTTGAAAAACGATTAGCGTGGTAAACATGCCTATTCCAATTCCATAAACCCGCGATTACAGTGTGCGACCCGTTTCCGATGCCGGCTCAGCCGGCGGGCGCGCCGCCGGTGGCAGAGCTGGTCGCGTCACTTGACATAACGCTTGCCATAACAATTGCGATAAATTCATCCGCCTTCAGGGCGGCCCCGCCTATGAGGCCTCCGTCGATATCCTCGCAGGCCAGCAGATCGGCCGCATTCTGCGGTTTCATACTGCCGCCGTACAGGATCTGAATACGGCCCGCTATTGTAGCATCGTGCCGAGCCAAACGTGCCCGGATGAATGCATGAACCTGCTGAGCCTGCTGCGGCGTCGCCACCAGCCCGGTGCCGATGGCCCAGACCGGCTCATACGCGACGACCGCGGCGGCAAATCCGGAAACGCCACAGCGCGCCAGAACCGCATCGATCTGAGCGCCGACCACGGCTTCCGTCTCGCCCGCCTCGCGCTGGCCGCGCGATTCGCCGACGCAAAGAACGGGTTTCAGCCCTGCCACCAGCGCCGCCTCGAACTTTGCGGCCACGACATCATCGGATTCGGCGTGATATTGACGGCGCTCCGAATGACCGACGAGGGCATATTCCGCCCCCACATCGGCAATCATGCTGCCGGAAACCTCGCCGGTATATGCACCGGCCTGATGCGCGCTGAGATCCTGAGCGCCCAGCAACAGCCCGCCCGACCTGGCACGAGCACGCAGACGGTCGATATACGGAAACGGCGGAATCACGAGCACGTCGGTCGCGTCGAACGGGCCGTCAGCGGCGCCTGCGGCGACGATCGCGTCGACCAGTGACTCGGCCATCGAGACCGAGCCGTTCATTTTCCAATTTCCGGCGATCAGCGATCTGCGTTCCATGGGATTCATTGTCGAGCCAGTCGCGGTCAGTTAATTTAGCAGCACAGTGTACCCGCGGCGCGGAAAAAAAGCGTGCCGCTGGATTGAGCACAGCAGGCCCTGGCGGCGGCGCCGCCAGGCCGCAGGAATGACCGGCAGGCTGCCGGATCATTCCACGATCCGGCTGATTCTTTACCCGCATGCGCAATCGGCGGCAAGCCATATCCGGATGTGAAGCGCGCACCGTCACGGTTATACTGAAGCTCGTTCAGTCACGGTTTTCTCGTCCATGAGTCAGTCGAGGGCGACAAAGGAATCAGCTGAAGGCGAATGGACGGCGCTCCCCGGCGGATCGGTGTCGCCGATTCGCCTGGCCCAGCGGCATGTCGTTGTGGTCATACCGGCGCAAAACGAAGAGTCCGACGTGGGCGAGATTGTCGAGCGCGTTCTCCGAACAGGTTTCGCAGCCGTTGTTGTCGACGATTACTCTTCGGATCGGACGCGTGCCGTCGCGCGCGAGGCAGGGGCTACCGTACTTGAACTGCCTTTTCATGCCGGCGCATGGGCTGCGATCCAGACCGGCATGCGTTACGCCCGAAGACGAGGCGCCACCCATGTGGTCACACTCGATGCCGACGGTCAGCACAATCCGGAAGACATTCACGCCTTGATGGATGTGATGGATAAAGCGGATGCGCCGAATGTTGTCATCGGCGCATGCGTCAGTCGAGCCAACCGGCGACGCAGGCTGGCCTGGCGTGCCCTGAGTTGGCTCAGCGGTCTGCAAATCGACGACCTGACCTCGGGCTTTCGCATGTACGATCGAGCCGCCCTCGACTTGCTCGTGTCGCACCGGCACAGCCTGCTCGAATATCAGGATATCGGCGTCTTGCTCTGTCTGCGCGCCCACGACCTGAGCTTTCGCGAAGTCGCCGTGCCCATGCGGCGGCGCCTTCACGGGATTTCCCGGATTTTCAATTCATGGCCGATGGTCGCCTATTACCTCATTTACTCGACGCTGATCGGCGGTAGCCGGCGCAGCCTGAGCAAGGACATGCCGAAGTGATTCCCCTGCAGTTATTCGCCGGCACACTTTCGGTCGCGATGATCGCGCTGATCCTTTGGATGATCCGCCGCGATCGGCTTCCCGTCAGTCATGCCATTTGGTGGCTGGCGGTTTCCGGCCTGATCGGACTTTTCGGCCTCGTGCCCGGCGTGCTGGACAAACTGGCCCGCATGGTCGGCGTCGGCTATGCGCCCTCGCTGCTGTTCGTGCTGGCAATCCTGACCCTGTTCATCAAAGTGCTCATGGAAGACCTCGAGGTCTCGACCAACCGCCGGCGTCTTCTGCGGCTGGCGCAGAAAACCGCAATGCTGGAGCAGGAAGTGCGCGGCCTTAGAGAGTTGGTGGAGAAACGGCGCTAGCGTACCCGGCGCTTTCGGGCACCGCTTCCAGGAATCTTCAGGGAAATCCAGGTTGTTGATTTTGCCTCATTTAAAACGTCTGGGCTGGGCCATATTTTTCGTACTGGCCGGCATTATGGCCTACCTGCCGTCGTTCGACGCCTGGTTTTTCCTCGACGATTTCAGGGTGATCGTCGAAAACGAAGCGCTTCACGACTTTTTTGATCCGGAATCGATCTGGCGATTTTCCCAGGCGCGCTTTATCGCCTCGTTGTCGTTCGCGGCCAACTACACGCTGCACGCGGAGGATGTATTCGGCTATCACCTCGTGAATTTCGTGATCCACTGCGCAACGGCAGGCGTGCTTTGGCTATTTTTGCGGGCGCTTGTGCAAACTCCGGCGTCGAAAACGAGTGCACCGACCTGGATGCAGTGGATTCCGCTGATCGCTGCGGCAATCTTCCTGCTTCATCCGCTGCAGAGCCAGGCGGTCACCTATATTGTCCAGCGCTATACCTCCCTCATGGCCTTGTTCTACCTGGCTTCTCTGGCCACCTTCGCCTGGGCCAGATTACGCAACTCCTGGATGCTGTACGGGTTTACGGCGGCATTCGCTGTGCTCGCGATGCTGAGCAAGCAGAGCGCCGCCACGCTTCCGGTGGCACTGGTTCTGATCGAACTGCTGTTTTTCCGCCGCCTTGCCCCGCGCATGATCGGGGTGCTCGCCGCCGGCACAGTCGTCGGAACGCTGCTGATTTTCTGGCTTCTGACGTTGCCGGCACTGGACATCACTGGTGTTACGCGCGAGACCGACCAGATCAGTCGAGTCGACTACCTCGCAACTCAGATGGGCATCCTGTGGCGCTACATCGGGCTTTTTTTCCTGATTGGCGACCAACGGCTGGAATATGCAATACCGATTGCCGAAGGTTTCACCCAGCCTCTGACCGTGCTGATGTCCCTCGGTCACGTTGCGCTGATGGGCGCAGGGTTCCTGGCATGGCGTAACGCGCCGCTGGTTGCCTTCGGAATTCTGTTTTATTACCTGGCACACGCAATCGAGTCCAGCTTCATGCCGATCATCGATGTTGCCTTCGAACACCGCACCTACCTGCCCAACGCCGGTCTTGCGCTGGTAACGGGAACCGCGCTGGCCTGGTTCGGCGCGAAACGTCTCGACCGGCGCATTGGAATGACACTGGGCATCGGCTTGCTGGTCCTTCTTACCGGCTTGACCCATACCCGCAACGGCCTTTGGGCCGACCAGATCGAGTTTCTGCGACACGAAACCCGCCTCAGTCCGGATTCACAACGCGCCTGGACCAGCCTCGGCAAGGAATTGATGCGCGAAGGGCAATTCGAGGAAGCGCTGCAATCGCTGCAAAAGGCCGCCGAAATCGCCCAGCGCAAGGGCCAGGCGGCACTTCGACCGCCCACCCTGCTGAACATCATTTTTGCGCTTCATTACACCAATCGGAATCGCGAGGCGATCGAACTGGCACGCAGCATCGCAACAGAACAATTCAGCACGGCTGAGCGGGCATTCTATTTCGAAGCGCGCGGTCGCAGCTATCTTGCGCTCGGCCAATACGGCCAGGCTCGCGAAGATCTTGAACGCTCGGCTCGTCTGAATCCAACCGTCAATGCCATATCCTTTCTGGCAGTTGCAGAGTATGAACTGGGCAATCGAGTCCGCGCCCGGCAACTTGCCGAACAGGTCGTCGACGTCGCACCCGACAATCCGCTCGCCCGCGACCTCTTGCGCCGTATGCAATGAATCTTCGGCCGCGATGCTATCCATCGGGGAGACCCCGATCGATCTACCTGGCAAGGGCCTCGTAAACGCCCACGATCTCCCGAGCCACGGCGTCGATGCGAAAGCGCGTCTCGAATCGCTCGCGGGAGTGCTCGCCGGCAATCACAACCATCCCTCTTTCGCGCGCCAGTCTGCGCAGCAGGTGGGCGAGCGCATCGATATCACCCGAATCGACCATCCAGCCGGTCCGGCCTTCTTCCACCACCCAGTCCATGCCTGATCCGGCCACCCGGGTGGCCAGCTGTGCCTTGCCCGCGGCCATGGCTTCGACCAGGCTCAAGCCGAATGCCTCGGCACGGCTGATCGACGGAAGGCAGAACAGGTCGCATTCCGACATCAGTCGATTTCGCGTGGCGTCGTCCACACCGCCGACGAGACGCACGCGACCTCTCGCGTGATCGGGAACGAATCGCTCCAGCCGCGACCGCTGATCGCCATCTCCTGCAATGATCAATTGAACCTCGTCAACCCCCGCGACCGCACGAATCAGCGTTCCGAAACCCTTGTATCGTGACAATCGTCCGACGCCGAAAACACGGAACCTGCCATCCTTGCGCCATTGGACCGACGGTTCGTGATGTCCCGGGAGCATATCGGTCGCCACGGCAGGCTCGACCCTGTCCGGCGCCAGGCCCAGCGGTATGACTCGGCATTTCTTGCGCCATCTTTTCAGGGCGGGACTGCTTTCCAGGTAAGGCGGCGAGGTCGCGATGATCACGTCAGCCCGCTTCAGCAGCGCCTGCTCGAAAGGCCTGTAGACTGGATAGAGGAGCTTCAACTTCACGTCGAGACCGGGTCCGACGACATCCGAATGCCAGTGCACCACCCACGGAATCGCCCGGGCCCGTCTGCTTTTCAGGGCCCAGAAAGCCGAAGTGTTCGGCAAATGAAGATGCAGCACGTCCGGTCGAAACGCTTCGAGCATGCGCTCCATCGTGCGGCTGAAACCCGGGCTGACCGGCGCATAGCTGACCTGCGCGACAGTCGGCACACGCTCGAATCGCTCGAGAAAATTGAAATCGATTTCCCGGGCGGCGCGGCCCTGGCCGGGCGCCTCATGCACCAGGCACGCCTGCAACACGCCTTCGTCACTGCATGCGCGCAACAGGTCGAGCATGAAATTCTCGATCCCGCCGGCGAAGGGGGCGAAGAACTTTCCGACGTGCAACACGCGCATCCGAGGCTCCATCCAGCGGCAATATCCGAGAAAGCGTCACGATAAAGCCTCAATGGTATACCGCCGCGGCCCCGATTCCGACTCTCGGCGTTTCCGGATTCCCGTTCGATAAAGCCTCCACCCGGCTGCTAATCTTGCGCCATGTCGATTGACCGCATGACCCAACTGATCCGGTTTGTCGCGATTGTGCTCGTTCCGTTCAGCACCATGGCCCACCCGGAACCCGGCAACGCTTGTGCCGAGGCCGACGCCGAACTCGGTCAACTCATGTCTTCGCATGAGGTCCGGGAGCGCGTGCAATCGTTGCGTGAGTTGATGGAGAAGGCCATCGCAACCTCCGGCCAGACGCCGCATGAACTCGTCGTCGGGCTTTTCATCGAGCCTCCCACAATCGCGAGCGCCCATCCCGCGGCGAGTGCGCTGCTGCCCGAACCCATGGCGCTCGAGGTACTGGTAACCGGCGCAAAGCCGCTGGATTCCGTAATCGCCCGCCTGGGCCAGATTCACGAGCAACTCGACATCGCACTGGCCGAAGTCACGGATCAGCATGCCATCCGGCTTGGCGGCCTGCTACCTGAAATGCTGGAACGCACCTCGACCGGCAGCGATCTGGAGGAACTCGAGCACGGCCCGGTTCTGGTCGAAATCCAGTCCTCGATAGACCAATCCGCGCTGAAACACGCGGCCGCGCTGCTGGCCGGTCTGGCGCAAGATAAAGTCGCCACCGCGCTTGCCGAACACTTCGGGGACACATCGACCCGATCCGTTCCGAACTGGCTCGAAGCGCAGGTAACCGGCCCGGTCATCTTTGCCGAATGGACCGAACTGGGCATCGTCATCATCGGCGGGCCCGGCAGCAACATCTACACCGGGCCGGCCGCGCTGATCATCGACACCGGCGGCGACGACGTCTATGCCCTGCCCGGCGGCGACCGGGTGCGGGTCATCATCGACCTGGCCGGCGACGACAGCTACAGCGGCCAGAGCGAGGGCGCACTGGGCGCCAGTGTGCTGGGTGCAGGCCTGATCGCCGATCACGCCGGCAACGACATCTATGCCGGCGGCCGGATAACCCAGGGCGCTTCCGTTGCCGGCATCGGAATGCTTCACGACCGCGCCGGCAATGACCGCTACTTCGCCGCCGAACTCGCCCAGGGGGCCTCGCTGGCAGGCATCGGCGCGCTGGTCGACAGCGCCGGCGACGATATCTACACGGCGGCCAAATTCGCGCAGGGTTACGGCGGCGCGCTGGGTGTGGGCAGCCTGATCGATGAGGCCGGCAACGATGCCTACCTGGCCGGTCACCGACACCCCTCGAGCTACGGCGTACCGGGCAACTTTCAGGCTTTCTCCCAAGGCGTGGGAATGGGCTTTCGCAACGACGTAGCCGGCGGGATCGGCCTGTTGCGCGACGATGGCGGCCACGACCGGTATATTGCCGGCAACTTCAGCCAGGGCACGGGCTACTACCTGGGCGCGGGACTGCTGCTCGACGGGCAAGGCGACGATACCTATGCCGGCGGTCGGTTCACCCAGGGCGCGGCGGCGCATCTGGGCGCGGGACTGCTGCGCGACGCGGCTGGAAACGACGTCTACAGCGGCAGCACCTCCGCCAGCCAGGCCGGCGCGTGGGACATGGCGATCGCGGCCCTGGTCGATTGCGCCGGCGATGACGCCTACAGCGCAAACGAATTCGGGCTGGGCTCGGCGGCACAGAACGCGATCGCGTTATTCGTCGATGCGGCCGGAAAGAATCGATACGAGGCCGGGCGCCACTCGAAAGGTCACAGCGGCCCGACCGACGACCACGCGGACGTCAACCGGGTCGGCAACCTGGCGGTGTTCATTTCCGGAAACATCACACGCGCAGCTCCCGACGCCGGCACCGGCGAAGACAGATGACGTCTCGAACCGCACTCGCCGCCGCAGCGATCATCGGCTACTACCTGACCACCGTACTTGCCCACCTCGAGGTCTCGTTGTGGCTCGTCCGGCGTCGCGAGTCCGACCTGCTCGGCAGCTACAGATTCGCCGAAAGCCTGCCGCACGCCGGCGCGCTGGTGCTCGCCGCGATCGTGATCTGGCAGGCCCGGCGCGCCTGGCGCGGACACAACCACGTCGCAACATTCGCCGGGTGGACGGCGTGGCTGGTCGCCGTCGTGCTGGTGGACCGGTTCCTGATCTATTCCTTTCCGGAATACCTGCACTACCCGCAATACGCCCTGCTTGCCTACATGATCGCGCGCCTGGCCGATCCCGACCGCAGCGCTTTCGCGGTCGGTCCGGTCCTGCTTGCCGTCGCCGCCCTCGGGATCGCCGACGAAGCGCTGCAATACGCCTGGCTGACGATCAGTTACAGCAACTACCTCGACTTCAACGACTTTCTTCTCAACCTGCTCGGCGCCACCGCCGGCCTGCTGCTCCACTACGGATTCACTTCCAGCGACTCTTTCGATGTGCGAGCCGCCAGGCTCAATGCGTCACGCGCAGTGCTTGGATTCTGCTGGCTGGGGATCGTCATGCTTCTGCTCGTCTCAGCGCTGCAGGTCACGTCCGGAGTCACCGGCATGCTGCACCCGATCGAGCGCCAGCCCAGCTACAGCAGCTGGATTCCCGGCCCGCATGCCGGGCGGTACTACGTGCTCGACCCTCTGAGTGGAACCCTGATTCTGGTTCTGACGGGTATCGCCATCTCCACAAGCACGGCACCCAGACGAAACTGAGAGCCTGATTCGCTGCCCGTGGAAGACGTCCTCCGGATGAGATTGCTGGATCCTGCAATCAGGCCTTGGTCACGACGTAGCGGTATCCGATAAACCCTTTGCCCGTGCTGCGATCATGCTGAAGATGCATCACCCGCAACTTCAAGGCATCGAGCAACGAAAGCATTTTCGGTTTTGGAAAAAGGTGGATTTCCATGACGCCGTTTCTCCCATATCGGGCCCGGCGGGCAATGTTCATGATCCGGTTTCCAGCCAGCGCATGGACCCATCCGATCGGCGATGACAGATCATGCGCGCCCGGGGCCTGGAAAACCGCGGCGCCTCCAGGCGCAAGGACCCTGGCGAATTCCTTGACGTAATTCTTCTGAGAATCGAAGGGGATATGCTGCAACACGATGTTCGAGTAAATCAGGTCCACGCTCGCGTCCTCGAGCATCGACAAGTCATCCACGGCATTGTGCACGAACTCGATATTGCCGAGTTCTGCGGTCTCGGCTCTTGCCCTGGCCAGCATGGCCCGTGAAATGTCCACGGCGACGACACGGTCGAACGAGCCGGCCAACGCGGCACTGAGCCTGCCCGTACCGCAACCGAAGTCAAGCGCCGTGCCGAACGTCGGCGTCATCTCCATGCGCGCCAGCGACTCGATCAATTGGCGAATCTCGTTTTTCCCGGTCTGGAAAAACTCGCGCTTGTTCCATCTGCCGCCTTTCTTCGCCGGGTCGGCGAGAACGGCCCAAAAAGGATCGTGCGCGCCGAGTCGCTCCCACTGTCGCCTGTACTTTTCTCTCATCGCGCCGGAATTTTCTGCCGAAAGCGGGCCGTCACTCGAAATTCGAATCGAACAATGTCTCGGGCCCCACGGGCGTGACCACCGCGCCGATCACCACATCTTCAAGGACGCTGTCGGCGTCGTCGCCCGGCCAGTCGATCTCGACGCGCTCGACCGCAGCCGTGGCGCCCAGCCCGAAATGCATCGTCGCCGGCGCCTGGCTCATCCAGCTTTCACCCGCGACGACCAGGCGGGTCAGGATCTCGCCGTTGTCGAGATGCACACGCACCGCCGCCCCCAGCGCCGGCGAACCGGAGTTGGCCAGCACCGGCCGGACCCAAGCGTGCCGATTCCCGGCATCACCGCCAATGCGGCGATTCAGATACAACGTCATCCGCTCGCTACGCGGCGTCTGGTTGGAATTTTCCCAGGCGACCGAATCAGGATCGATTGCCGTCTGCAGCAGGTCCTGGCGCCCGTCGCCGTCGAAATCGGCGGCAATGAGACCGGCGCCGATCAGCGTGTCGTCGAACCTGACCAGCTCACCGACCTCCACGAACGCGCTGCCGTTGCCGGGATTCTCGAAAAAGCGCGAGCGATCCCGTTCATGCACCTCGTCACAGTATCGAACTGTATCCGGAATCGGAATTTCGCAGTAACCATTCGTCACGGCCAGATCCAGATCGCCGTCGTTGTCAGCGTCCAGCCAGGTCGCGCCCCACCCCCAGCCGGCATCGTCGACGCCGGCGGCGACCGCGCGCTCGGTGAAGCCGACGGCGCCTTCTAGCGAATCGTTGCGGTACAGAAGGTTATGGCTGCCCTGCCCGTTCCATGCGTAAATATTGGTGATGAACAGGTCGATATCGCCGTCGTTGTCGTAATCGCCCGGCGCCAGGCCCATTTCGTTCCAGGCCGAATCGACGCTTGCCTCGACCGCGGCGTTGACCAGATTCAGTCCACCGCCATTGAGCCAGAACTGGTTGGCTGCGAAGTCCACGTTGACGAAAATGTCGAGATTGCCGTCGTAATCGAAATCGTGCATCAGGCCCTGCCAGTGGCCGGCCTGGGCACCGGCGATCGCGGTCAGGCCGCTGCCCAGGGAATAGCCCGGTGCCTCGCCCCCGCCCGTGAAAAGCGTATCGCTGATGTAGAGCTCCGGGAGGGTCTGCCAGCGCGCAAAGTAGATATCCGGGAGACCGTCACCGCTGATGTCGGCGGCACTCAAACCACCCGCGTGATAAACGCTGGCCAATGAACCGGCCGCGGCGACCAGGCCGACGTCCTCGGAAATGTCATCGAAACCGCCGGTTGTTTGCTCGTAAAGCGAAAGCACCGGCATCGTGCACGGCCCGGCCGCAGTCGCCACCGCGGCCGAAACGCCGTCGAAACCGTAAGCATGGCAATCCCGACCCACGAACAGATCCAGGTCGCCGTCATTGTCGTAATCCACCCAAAGCGCAACGCGCGCCTGGCGGGTATCGGCAAGCCCCACGTCTGCAGCGATTTCATCGAACGTGCCATCGCCCCGATTGACATAGAGCAGATTGGGCGTTCCGCCGCCGGTAGGCACGAATATGTCTGGATCACCGTCGTCGTCGAAATCGGCAACAGCCACGCCGGTACCCATCCCCGGCGAGGGCGTGTACGCGGCGATCACCACGGGTTCGAAATCGAATGCCGGCTGCGCAGATGCAACCGTGGTCTCGAGCCCAACCAGAGCAATCACGGCCGGAAATGCGTAGAACTTGATCAAGCGGGCGTCTCGCGAAATTTGCATCATGAACATCCTGACCCTGACGGTTGCGGCAAGCGCGGAAAGCAAAAAATGTCGGTCCCTGTTTCTCATCATAAATGCTACACCTTGCCGATTGCACCCCGGCAGCCGCCGGAAAAGCACCGGGCTCGCATCCGGGAATTGCCGATGGGCATCCCGTGGTACTTTCAAACGCGGCAGAGCGATGGTAGTCTGCCCGAGTCAAGGGAGGAAGGTTGCAATGGCCGATCCCCCCTAAACGGTATTCCGGGAGCAACCCGATGGCATATCGTATTTCAGCAAAGGCTTTTGGGGACGAGGTCGGACCGGAATGGTTACCGGTGGACGATGCCCCGACCGGAACGCGGCCCCTGTCCAGGCAGCCGACAGGGGCTGTTGCGGCAGTGCCTCGCGATGCGGCATTCTCGGCCGACTCACCCACCCGACATGACTTTTCCAGGCCGGTCGAACCGGACTTCCCGATCGAACCGAGCGAAGCGGACATCGGGTTTCGGCTTGGACACCCCGCCGACCGATATCGGGTTGGATCGCCTTGTGGGCGCCAATCCAGCCGCGCTGATCGGAAAAGGCCTGCCCATGGGCCGGGCGTTGCCTGGTCCGTTTCGAGGCGGCCACCATCGTGGACCTGCGGCACCTGGCCGACCGGAACGCCCGCTCAATATTGGCCAACGGTTCCGGACCACGAAGAAGTACAACCCTTGGGAGCGGCCTGAAAACCGCGAACGCAGACAACAGGAGCACATCATGCAAAATCGAAATACGGGCCAAATCATCGTTCTGGCGGCAGCGATCGCCGCCCTGGTTTCCGGCCTTAATGCACAGGAAAAGCCACTTTTCACGGGTCATGTCGCGAATGATTCAATCATGTTCGAGCCTGCGACCAGCGCAGCGATTGAAAGCGAAGTCGACCTGATCATCGTCGGGCCGGAAAACTTCCATTTCCGCAAGCGTTTCGCTCCCGGCCAACTGCAGGAATTCAGACCCGCCAGTCTCGCAGCCGATGGGCTCCCCGACGGGGTCTTCAAATACGAAATCCAGATCATGTCGCGCCCCGGAGTTCAACCAAGCCGGAACGCTGCCACTGCCGGTCTCGAGAGCAACACGCCGAAGCCGGAAGGTGGCTTCGGGACGTTCATGATTCTCGATGGCAGCATGGTCGAGCCAACCGCTCTGGAGGCACCGGACGCCGGCGGTTCGAAATTCGATTCAGGCGATACGGTGCTCACCGATGATGATGCCGGCACAAGGCAGGTCATCTCGGGCGACTTGACCGTCTACAACAGTCTATGCGTCGGCTTCGATTGCGCCACCAGCGAGAGCTTCGGCGCCGACACCATCAGGTTGAAGGAAAACAACCTGCGGATCCACTTCGAGGATACGAGCACGGCAGGCAGCTTTCCGTCCAACGACTGGCGCATCGTAGCGAACAGCAATCTGAACGGAGGCCTGAACAAATTCTCCATCGATGACGTCAGCGGTGGGCGCACGCCGTTCACCGTCGAGGCCGGCGCGCCCAGCAATTCGCTCTACGTCGAAAACAGCGGGGAGCTCGGCATTGGAACCACCAGTCCCGTACTCGAGGTGCATGCGGTGAGCGGCGACACCCCCGGCCTGAGGCTCGAGCAGAACGGCAGTTCCGGCTTTGCGCCGCAAGTCTGGGACGTTGCCGGAAACGAAACGAGCTTCTTCGTTCGCGACGCGACGAACGGAAGCACGCTGCCGTTCCGGATCCGCCCGGGTTCTGCCTCGAACAGCCTTGTGGTCGATGACGGAAACGTCGGTGTAGGGGTCTTGTCCCCGACATCGAAACTCCACGTGTCGACAACGCAGGCCAGTGGCATGACACTGACGATGACGGAAACCGGCAATTCGGCGGGCACCGGCCCGGGCTCCGACCAGAATTGGGAATTGACGATTCGCGATTTCGACGGCGGGCTGGGCTTCAACGATCCCGAAACGACGGGCGCTGAAATGTACTTGTCGACCGACGGAAATCTCACGCTCAAGGGGACGCTCACGACGGCGACCCAGACCATCCCGGATTATGTCTTCGACGACAACTACGTTCTACGTCCGCTTGATGAAGTGGCTTCTTTCATTGATGCATTCGGCCATCTTCCAGGAATCCCATCTGCCGAGGAATATGCGGAACGGGGCGGTGTGAATCTGAGCGAGCTTCAGGTCCTTCTGCTCGAAAAGGTAGAGGAATTGACCCTGTACACGTTACAGCAACAAGACACGATGCTGCAACAGCAACACACGATAAACCAGCTTCAGCGTGAAATCGAAGCGCTCAAGACTGCACGCAAGTAGCTCCTGCCGATGTCACGAGAGCCGGCCTGTCGGGCCGGCTCTTGTCCTAGTGTACCCCGTTGCTAATCCTGTAACATTCAGGGTGCGACTGAGTCGACAGTGCAAGGCGCGATCCGCAGGGAATGGCGAGCCCGAAAGAGACGAAGATTCGCGCTCATGTGCGGCGTTAGGTCTCTTGGAAAGGCAATAAGCATTCCCGGCGAGCCCTGCCTTGCAGCTAAGCGCTTTCCGACTCGCTGAAAGTTACAGGATTAACGACGGGATACACTACTTGCGGGTAAATGATGACCTGGAAGCTTCGGTCATCTGCGTCGGGATCGTCTCGAGATCGACGTATGGCCCGAGAAAATGAATGCGTCATCGAACGGCCGGGTACACGTCGGCCAACCGACTCGTCGCCGCGAAGCTCCCAACCCGAAACCGCTCGAAAAGCAAAAGCGTGTCCGATCGGCTCGAAGGCAGCATTCGATCGAAAAAACGCTGCGCGGCGATTGCGCGTCCAGAAGTTTCCGTATTGACGTCTTGGCTCGAAAGCCATCACGATCAGAGCTGAAAGCGCTTTTAAATGTGATAAGACGATGGTAGGCTAGGTCGCCACAGCGGGACATCCGTCACATTCGTCCAGCTGAAAAGGGATTTCGGGAGCAACAGATTGGCGCAATGCGCAACGGTCTTGGGATTCCAGGGCCGACTGCCCTGAATGAGTCCATGCGAAGCATGGCTGGTCAACCGCCCAGCGGCGCGTCGCGCCAATCGCCTATTAACTCAGGGTAGAAAACATGAATTCGAAGCAAGCCGCCAAACTGGTCCGTGCATCCAGCCGGGCCTCCGCATTGCTTGCCGCAGTTTTCTGCGCGCTTGCGTTCGCAACCAGCGCAGCCGCCCAGCCGGTCTTTTCCAAGGCCTTCGATCCAAGCACGATAGGGCCAAACAGTACCAGTCTCCTGGTCTTCAGCATCGACAACGGCTCTGGAATCCCGGTGACGGACCTCGCCTTCACCGACACCCTCCCGGCGGACGTTGTCATCGCGACCCCGGGTCTTCCGGCCACGGATTGCGATACCGGCACCGTGACGGCCCCGGACGGCGGCACGACGATCGGCTTTGCCAACGGCGGCGTCGGCGCCTTTTCCAATTGTATCGTCACGGTGCAGGTCACCAGCGCTGTGGCCGGCGTCTACATGAACGTCAGCGGCGACCTGACATCGGATGCGGGAAACAGCGGGCCCGCCAGTGCCGATTTGACGGTCAGCGATGCGCGACCGGGCTTTTCGAAGAGCTTCTCGCCTTCGTCCGGACCACTGGGCACCCGCGCCACGCTGACGTTCGACATCGACAACAGCGCGAACGCCGGCTTCGCCAGCGCCATCGGATTTACCGACGTCCTGCCGCCGGGCATGGTGATCGCCGACCCCGCCAATGCTGCCACGGATTGTACCGGCGCCACCCTGACCGCCGCTTCGGGCAGCGACACGATCTCCATCTTCAACGGATTATTGTTGTCCGGCCAAACCTGTACCGTGACCGCCGATGTAGTGGCCGACGCCGTCGGCACGCTACACAACGCGTCGGGCACTCTCACCTCGTCTCCCGGTGGCGCTGTGGTGGAGAGCGGTTTCGCCACCGACACGTTCACGTCGACCGGCGGGCGCCTGATCCTGGTCAAGGCGTTTCTCGACGACCCGGTCCTGCCGGGTGGAACCGTCGACCTCGAATTTCGCATCCTGAATCGCGACCCGGCGAATTCAGCCAGCAACGTGTCGTTCACCGACGATCTGGCAGCAACGCTGACGGGCCTCACCTTCGACAGCCTGCAGTCGAACAGCTGCGGGGGCACGGTATCGGGAACGGGCAGTTCGCTCCTCACCTTCAGCGGCGGGTCCCTGCCGGCACGCAGCGAGTGCGCGCTGGTGGCAAGGCTCTCGGTGCCGGCTGGAGACGTCGCCGGCGCCTATCCGAACGTCACCAGCGCCGTTACGGCGGACCTCGACGTCCCGATCGTCGCAAACGCGGCTTCGGACACGCTCTTCGTCACCGACGCGCCCAGCCTGACCAAGACCTTCCTGACCAACCCGACCGCCGGCGGCAATACCGTCTCGCTCGAGTTCACGATCCAGAACACGAGCGCAACGAGCTCGGCCACCGACATCGCGTTCACCGACAATCTGAGCACTTTCCTGTCCGGCGTCACCTACGTTTCCGGTTTCCAGTCCGGCATCTGCGGCGCCGGCTCCGGGTTGACGACGGTGTCCTCGGGCGGCGACATCCTACTGAATTTTTTCGGCGGCAATCTTGCGCCGTCGGCATCCTGCACCTTCACTGCCGACCTCGAGATCCCGGCCGGGGCGTCACTGGGCGACTACCTGAATACAACATCCGCGATTACCGCCACGGTCGACGGCACCACGCAGCAGGGCAATCCCGCGAGCGACACGCTGGCCGTCGTCGCTGCCCCCGGGATCACCAAGTCGTTCACCGACGACCCGGTTCTTCCCGGCGGTACGGTGACTCTGGAATTCACGCTCAGCCACGACGCCGCGTCGTCGGGCGATGCCACCGCGATCACGTTTACCGATGATCTGAATGCGGCGCTTGCAGGCCTGGCCGCCGCCGGACTCCCGATGAACGACGTCTGCGGCACGGGCTCCACCCTGTCCGGCACCTCGCTGCTGACGCTTGCCGGCGGCACGCTCGCGCCCGGCGAGAGCTGTACCTTTTCCGTGACGCTGCAGGTTCCGGCAGGGGCCCCGCCGGGCGTGTTCACCAACACGACCTCCAGCGTGAGCGCAACGGTGTCCGGCGTCGTCGCAACCGGCCGCACGGCCCAGGATGACCTGACCGTCTCCGGCCTCAACATTCAAAAGCAGTTTCTCGACGAGCCCATCGTCCCGGGCCGGCAGACGACGTTGCGATTCACCATCGACAACAGCTTGAGCGGCATCGATGCGACCAACATGGTCTTCACGGACAACCTGACCGCGACCTTGTCGGGCCTCGAGGCGGTCGCGTTGCCGGCGACACCGTGCGGCGCGGGATCTTCGATCACCGGAACGAATTTCCTGATCTTCACCGGCGGCAATCTTTCGGCGGGCGCATCGTGTACTTTCGACGTCCAGGTGTTGGTGCCCCCCGGCGCCGCCAGCGGCAACTATGGCAACGTCACGAGCTCACTTTCGGCCGACATCGACGGATCGACCGTGGCACTGCCTCCGGCGACGGACCAGCTGGTGGTGGATTCGAACATTCTGCTCGTGTCCAAGCAGTTCACCGGCGGTCCGGTACAGCCCGGCGAAAGCCTCACGATGGAGATCGGGCTTACCAACTTCAGTCCAACCGAGACGGTTACGTCGATCGCGCTCGACGACGACCTCGGTGCCGCACTCGGCGGCCTGACCGCGAGCGCCATCGTTTCGAACGATTGCGGGTTCAGTGTCACGGGCCTCGGGACCAGCATGCTGTCCCTCACCGGCGGCAGCCTGTCCGCGGCGGCCGCTTGCGCCGTGGCGGTGACGGTCCAGGTTCCGGTCAGCGCGCCGGCCGGGCTCTACACCAACACGACGAGCCAGGCCAGCGGGACCGTGGACGGCGTCATGGTGACCGGCACCGCCGCATCGGCAGATTTCCGCGTCGTCGCCACCCGTTTCACCAAGAGCTTCGTCGGACCCTCCGTGGCGGGCGGTGCACCTGTCCTGAGCTTTACCCTGACCAATCTGGACGCCTCGAACGGCATCGGGTCGCTCGCGTTCATCGACGATCTCGATGCGGTCCTTGGCGGCCTGGTCGCCACCGGCCTGCCGCAGGCCGACGTCTGCGGCAGTGGCTCGTCGATATCCGGCGTCGCGGCTTTGACCTTCATCGGCGGGCAACTGGCACCGGCCGGCAGCCCAGGCGATTCCTGCACCTTCCAAGTGACCCTGGCGGTGCCCGGATCGGCGGCCCCGGGGTCTTACCCGAACGTCACCAGCGAGCTCACCAGCGCCGGCCTGGTGGTGAGCGATCCAGCCTCTGCCGCCCTGATCATCGAGCCGCCGCCGACGTTCGGCAAGGTCTTCCAGCCCAACGCGATCGCCGTTGACGGCGCCAGCACGCTGACTTTCACGATCGACAATTCAGCCAGCGCCGTCGCCGCCGGCAACCTGGGTTTCGTCGACGGGCTGCCAGCCGGGCTCGAGGTCGCCAGTCCGGCCAATGCATCGAACACCTGCGGCGCCGCGATCAGCGCGACGCCGGGATCGGGCAATGTCAGCTTCAGCGGCGGGAGCGTCGCTGCGGGTGCAACGTGCATCGCCCAGGTCGACATCGCGGGCAACGCCGAAAGCACGTTCGTCAACACAAGCGGGGACTTGACGTCGACGTCGGGCAACAGCGGCCCAGCCACCGACACCATCGATGTCGTATCCGGCGATTTCGTCGT
>Ga0102934_1000163_pt1 | contig 39342 bp, 42 predicted proteins | sample SalPonR2_A_D1_MG_FD_78175 | JGI IMG/M metagenome (GOLD analysis project Ga0102934, IMG submission 78175) | Salt pond soil microbial communities from South San Francisco under conditions of wetland restoration - Salt Pond MetaG R2_A_D1_MG | ecosystem: Environmental > Aquatic > Marine > Intertidal... | reverse complement strand
GCCGATGGTACTGCCCTTAGGTGGGAGAGTAGGTCGTTGCCAGGCTTTTTTATTTTAAAGCAGTAGTATGAGAGTATACAGCAACTTAAAGATGTTCAGTAAACAAGAGTGAGAGAGGCCTGGGAACCCCAGGTACGTACCGCAGGGGCAGCAAGAATATACAGCAATTCGCAATGTGAAAAATTTGGTGTAAGATAGGTAGTTTATCTTAAAGATGGTGTGGGCATTCTCAATTTGGAAGTCATAAGAGTTCCAAATTGAGAATACCTGAAGAATATAAAAAAAGGTTGAGAAATATGGGGCTTCCCGCTTACAATGAAGGATAGAGGGGGGCAGAAATCATGATAAAAACAATCTTAGCACCAATCGACGGTTCGCCCGCAGCTTTTTCAGCATTTCAATACTCTTTAAAAGTCGCGAAATTGCTGGATGCCGACGTAGAGGTGCTTTTTGTTGTTGATCAGCGAAAAACTCAGGTGCCGTTTATGTATGCCGGCGGAGCATATGACATTACCTATGAAAGAATATATATACCGCCGGACCAGGAATTGCGGGATTTTTACGATCGCATAAAAAATGATCTTCATGAATTTGCAAAACGATGCATAAAAGAATGCCTGGAAATGGCGCAGAATCAGAATATTGAGATGAGTTCAGAAGTGGTTGAGGGGTATCCCGCTGATGCCATACAAAAACAGGCTTTAGGTGTTGATCTTGTAGTAATGGGGCAGCATGGTGAAAATGCCGGTACAAAACAGGAAACTATAGGTTCAACAACAGAGGAGCTGGTGCGAAAATCGCCAAGACCGGTAATCGTATGCCCGGAAAAGTTTTCATCACCTGAAAAGGTACTATTTCCATATGATGGGAGTAGAAGCGCTGAGAGTTGCCTTCAGTTCTACACAGGTCATTTGAGTCATAAAATACCAAATCTGTTGTTCCTATGTGCAGAATGCAAAGAAGACAGCGAACCCTATCAAAACGAAATAGAGTATCTAAATCAACATAGCGTGCAGGTAAAATTACTCCAGCAGGCGGATGAACCGATCCAAGCCATTGATCGAATAGTGGAACAGGAAAAGCCCGATCTTATTATGATGGGATCCCATGGCCGCAATAAGTTTGTGGCCTATCTTCTCGGGTCAACCACTATACATGTAATACGTAAGAGCAATCTTCCGGTATTGATAGTGTATTGAATGAATAGAGTGATAAATACTTAGTATTGCAAATTTAAAGTAACTCCATTATTCTATTCATGTTACGAGGAGGTGACATGGCCGACGGCGAAGAAAAGCAAATGCAGCTGGTAACGTTTCAACTAGGTGATGAACTCTATGGAATCGATATTATGTCGGTTGACGGTATTGTGAGGGTTGAAGATGTCCGGGCTATTCCCAATGCTCCTGCCTATGTTGAGGGAATATTTAACCTTCGTGGTGATATTATCCCAATAATTAATTTACATAAGCGTTTTCATCTAAAACGTGCGGCTCTCAGTGAAGAAGACAAATTGTTAAGCGGCTTCATTATTATAGATATAAACGGTATGAAACTTGGAGTTGTTATTGACAAGGTGTCCCGAGTTCTCACGGTGGATATGAACAAGATGCAAAAACCTCCTCAGATGATATCCGGTATTGGAGCTGAATATATACAAGGGGTTTTTAATCGGGATGATGGATATCTTATTGTGCTTGATATTCAGCGTCTTTTTGATCCTAAAGAGCTTCAGCAACTCGGAGATATCACACCATAAAGCTTATTGGAGCAGCAAATGATCCCTGTATTTCGACCTTCAATCCGGCGGAAAGAGATGGATGCCGTTTTGTCATGTCTTGTGTCGGATTCTATTGGTAATGGTCCGGTCTCTAAACAGTTTATTCGGGAATTGTCCTCTTATTTTGATGCGGACGGAGGAATTCTGGTGCGAGAGTATGAAAGGGCGATAGATAGTGCTATAGAGGCCCTTGAACTGGACGAAGGGGCCGGTATCATAGTTTCTCCCCTCAGTTCCTATTTATACAAGCAAAGAATAGAGGCCCACGGATATATAGTACTTTTAGCTGACATAGATCCCGATACCCTCACCCTTGATATTGCCAAGGTGCAGGAATGTGCAGAAGAGGCTTCGGCTATAATTGTGGATTCACCCTTTGGCTTTGTTCACGATATGGAAGGTTTGGCTGAGCTTGATATACCGATTATTGAAGACATAAGTATGTCCCTAGGCGCAAATACCGGTAATAAGCGGTGCGGTTCATACGGAGAAATTCTTATCCTCAGGATGGAACCCTATGACCTGTTGAATGCCGCTGGAGGGACGGCGCTTATAGGTTCACGTAAAAAGTATACTACTAAAATAAAGAAAATTAGTGAGGAATGGCCTGATCAGCGGTTTTTACAGGACCTTAACAGCAGTCTCGGGGCGATACAGTTTAAAGATCAAGAGAATTTTTTTTTGAAGCGTAGAGAGATCTATAGCCTCTATATTAATGGGGTCCGAAAAGGGCGTCACACTACACCGGTACAAAAGGGTGAGGCAGAGAATGTGCCCTGTACATTTCCCGTATTTGTAAAGGGTGGAGTAAGGGAGGTTCAAGCCTACGCTCGTAAAAAAGGAGTTTCTACATTGCAGGCATTTTCCGACAGTATCATCGCCTTAAGTGATGTAGATAGCGCTTCGTGTGAAGGAGCTCGACAGGTATATCGTCGTTGCGTTTTATTTCCCTTGTATCCGATGCTGTCGAAAACTGAAATCGAGACGGTCGGCAAGGTGTTATCTACTTTGCCCTAGGCATAGGAAAAGCAATGGTGCGTATGATAAAAAGAGTTTTAATAATCGCTAATCTTCAAAAAACAGAAGCCCTTGATCTAATTGAAGAAATCAAGGGCTATATGGATGAACGCGGTATTGAAACAGAGGTTTTCGGTTTTAAAGGGAAGCCTGAGATTCCTTCGGTTGAAAATATAGATTTTGTTTTTTCTCTTGGGGGAGACGGGACCGTTCTCTTTAGTTCCCGCATTGTTGAAAGCTATGGAATTCCCATTCTGGCGGTAAATTTGGGTGCCTTTGGCTTTATTACGGAGATTTCCCAGCATGAATGGCGTTCGGCCTTTGAAAAGTATGTCTCGGGAGAACTGGGAATTTCCCGCCGAATCATGGTAAAGGTGATGGTTGAACGCCGGGGCAAAAGAATTGCTACTTTTCGGGGCTTAAATGATGCGGTGATTAGCGGCGTAGGAATTTCAAAAATTGTAAGACTCAATTTAGTACTCAACAAAACCTCCCTGGGACAGTACCGTGCGGATGGTATCATTGTCTCTACTCCCACGGGTTCCACCGCGTACAGTGTTGCCGCCGGCGGTCCTATATTGGATCCTGAAATTGAGGCTTTTATTCTGAATCCAATTTGTCCCTTTACACTCAGTAATCGCCCGATAGTAGTGTCGGGTAATGATGTCATTTTTGCCAATATTGAACCAGACCAGCGGGGGGAAGTCCTGTTGTCCATAGACGGGCAGGAAGAGTTTCCCCTTGAAAAGGGTGATAATATTATATTTGAAAAATCCCACAGTAAATCATTGCTGGTTCGTTCGGATAAGCGAAATTTTTATGAAGTGCTCCGTTCTAAACTTAATTGGTCCGGGGGGTCGAATGCTTGAGGAGCTTACTATACGTAATTATGCCCTCATTGATGAGCTTGACGTTGAATTTGAAACGGGCTTAAACATACTCTCCGGTGAAACGGGTGCGGGTAAATCAATAGTAGTAGGAGCACTGGGGCTTCTGTTGGGGGATAAGGGAGAAGTTGGGGCCATCCGTAGCGGTAGTGAAGAAGCGGAGGTTGCCGGACTCCTTCGAGTAAAGGACCACCGTGAAGCGCTGGAGTGGCTGAAAGAAAGGGACTTGGAGCCTGAAGAGGGAACGGTACTGCTTCGCAGGGTAGTGCGAAGTTCGGGAAAGGGTTCAAGTTTCATTCAGAACTCCAAGGTTACCCGTAAGGACCTTCAGGAGTTTACCTCTTTTCTTATAGATATGCACGGTCAACATGAGCATCAGTCACTCCTCTCTGTTGATAACCATAGGCGCCTGCTTGATCAGTATGCGGGGAATGTGGAGCTTGCAGCTTCTCTCTATTCCGATTTTTATCAGCTGAGCCGGCTGAAACAGGAACTTGATAAACTGAAACAGTCGGAAAGAGAATTGTTACGTGAAAAGGATCTTCTTGAGTTTTCTATTCAGGAGATCGATGAGGCGCAGCTGAAGCCGGGGGAGGAGGAGGAGCTGTCCCAAGAGCGTAGTATGCTCAATCAATATGAAAAGCTCTTCGATCTGTTTCAAGCATGCCGCTCCGATCTATCCGAGGCAGGAGGGGGCGGACTTGCCGGGCTGCGTGAGGGGATGCGCGCTGTGCGGCAGATAGCCGAAATTCTTCCTGACATGGCTGAGCAAAGTTCTCGCTTAGAAAACGCTTTTTATGAAGTAGAAGATATTCTGCAATTAATAAAGGGACGTCAGGAGGAAATTTCTTTTTCCCCCGTCCGGCTTGAAGAGTGTGAAGAGCGCCTGCAGCAAATCCACCGGCTTGAGAAAAAGTATGGAGACAGCATTGAATCGGTGTTGGCCTACCGTGAAAATTCCCGCGCACGCCTCGATTCTATGGAGCACCAGGAGGAAGAACAGGCGGAATTAGCTGCAAAAATTGAACAACTCGAAGCAAAAGTAGTAAGCCGGGCGAAGGAGCTTTCGGCGAAGCGAAGATCGGCGGCGGATGAATTGGAAAAGCGGATTGAGGACAAGCTTCAATCTTTGGGAATGGAGAACTCCCGCTTCATAATTGAAACTACTTATCGGGAAAGTAAAAAGGGCGGACACTCCTGTGGTCCCTACGGATATGACCGTATTGAGTTTAGAATCTCCCCAAACCGGGGAGAAGAGATGCGGCCCTTAAGAGAGATCGCCTCGGGCGGAGAAATTTCTAGAATAATGCTGGCAATAAAGAGTGTTTTTGCTGAAACGGACCATATCTCCGCTCTGATTTTTGATGAAATTGATACTGGTATAGGCGGGGAGGTTGCCAATGCGGTGGGAGAACACCTTGCTCGTCTTGGGGCCCACAAACAAATTCTCTGCATTACGCACCTTGCTTCTATCGCGGTTCGTGCCGATAATCATTTAAAAGTGGTGAAATACGAGCAGCAGGAACGGACCCTTACAAAAGTCGAGCCTGTACAGGATTCACAGAGGGTAGAAGAGATCGCTCGAATGCTTTCTGGAGATCGGTATGATGAAACGTCCAGACGCCATGCATTAGAGATGCTTGAACGTTATCATCCGGAGGAGTAAAAGTGGCAAAAGTAAGTAACGAAGCAAAACGACGCTACTATGACAAAATTAAAGAGTATAAGAGCCTTGTCGATAAACTCGCTCAGCATGAGAACAGTCTGCAGCAGACAATGGATAAGCAAGAGCAGGGCCGGTCGTATAAACGATTAACCCTTGCTGATGAGGGCCTTAACATGGTTTCGTACTACCTGTTAATGAATCATCTTTCCGTTTCGCTTCTTGGAATAAAAAATGAAGGCTTTCTCAATAACGCCAGAAAGGCATGTTATAAAAGCATAATATATCTTGAAGATGTAGTAACAAGCTACATTGATGTTCCCTATTCAGAATATGAAGAATACCTTGATGAAATCGTGGAGTTTGACTTTCAGCAAAGATGGAATTTACTTTCGAAGCTCGGCTTTGCTATTGATGCTTTGATCGACAGTTACGGCACAAATTCGAAGTGGAAATGGTCTTTTGTAGAACTGGAAGGGCGATTTGCCACTATCAGCAAGAATATGTTGAACCTAAAACAGGTAGTTGCCCAGCTGGACCCCAGGGCAGAAGGCTATAAGGTATACAAGAAACATCTTACCATGGTAAAAAGTCTTTTAGAGGAATCGGCGAATAACTACCGTCAAAAATACGAGCTTTCTACACTTCGGATAGACGATTTCAAATTGGCAATTAGATATCTATCGGCACTTCGGCGCATACATATTTTACTTGGAGAAGCGGAGGAGAGTGAGGTCATTAAGAAAAAAATCGATGTGTGGAAAAGTAAGATGGAAGCAGACAGCAAAAGCAAAGAAAAAACAAACAAGCGTGGTTAAATAGTCTATGGGAATAGGCAGAGGAATTTTCTTTAAATTTTTAGTCATCCTTGCGGTGGTGGTATATGTATTGCTTGGAAGCTATAAAATTGAGCCGGGCACAGCTTACCTCAAGGACTGGTCGGTAGATCTGGAATCAGCTAAAGTAGAATCTTCAAGTAGTGAAAAGGTGCCCGTGGAGCAATGGATTCCCTACCGTGTTGAGGATTATTTCGGGTATGTGCAGGCCGACGGGACATTGCTTCTCCGCTCTCCAATAATGTGGAACGTCGCTTTCTCCGATATTTCGTATTGCAATTACTCCTCCAGGGGGAACAACCTCGTGGTTCGTGATCCTGTAAAGGGCTATTTATATCCATTGATGTTAAAGGGGTATCCAATCGGGAGAAACGGACGTTACTATATATTGAACTCCGATTCAACCGGTGTTTCAGCTGTTAGTTCAAAGGGAGAACATGTTTTCAGTAAAGAATTTTCAAGTATGATCTCTTCAATTGATTCTAATGAATCCTTTGTCGGGATAGGTTTGCTCAGCGGCGGGGTAGAAGTTTTTACTGATGACGGCAGTTACTATGGAGAGATCAAGCCGGAGACGAGCCGAATCGACATAATCTACGGTACAGCCTTATCTTCACGTACCGACAATATTGCTCTTGTCCATGGAATAGATCCTCAGTTTTTATCAATTTATCAAATGGAGGAATCTTCCTTCCAATTGATTCATCAGATCGAGATATCCCGACCAAAGAGGTCCCACACACTACTTAATTTTTCACCGGACGGCCGGTTCCTTTTATGTGAAACAGGCTCTGATTTGATGGTGGTGTCGATAGAAGATTTTGAAAGGTTCTCACTCCCCATTGAGGGGAGGGTAACGGATTTTGAGTGTGTCTCTGAACTTGAATCGATCTATGTGATGGTGGAAGAGGAGGAAGAGACTGTATTGTATATGTATTCAGAGAAGGGCCGGCTGTATAGCGAAGAGAGGTTTTCCGGAGGTCCACAGTGGCTGCGGTACGTTGATGAAGCGATCTATCTTGGAGTCGGCTCAAGGTTGGAAAAGATATCGGTAAAGAGGCCCGGGGTATGAGAGGTGTTACATCTCTGTTTCTAGCGATTACCCTTGGCCTAGGGTGTATGGTCTGGATATCTGTGCCGGTGTTTTCCTTTGAGTGGCCTGTTGAAGAGCCGAGGGTTATCTCATCCTTTGGAACACCGGAAGGAAATAACTATAAAAAGGGAATTGAGATTATTTCTTCAACTGAAAAAATCTCTCCTATTGAAGGGGGAGAGGTTATTTTTCACTCCAGGGAATATAAGAAGGGAATCCACGATATTCCTTCTCCGATAGGAAATTCAGTGGTCCTTCAGCATGAGAGAGGTATTCGATCGGTGTATGGACATCTGAGAGAACCTGTTGATGAGAATATAGAATATTTCGGTTTAAATGAAGAGTTCGGAAATATGGGAAGTACCGGCATCAGTGATGGTACGTACTTGTCACTACTTATAATCGACAGTGAAGTAAACCGCTTTGTAAACCCGCTTTTATCTCTGCCCTCCCTTGCAGATACATTTGAGCCTCAACTGAATAGAGTGAGCCTCCTGGGGGATGAAAAAGATTTTGTCTTGGGAGATGATAATACTGTTCCCCAGGGGAAGTACACACTTCTGATCGATACCTTTGATCTTGCTTCAGCCACTGATTCACTTCATCCTATGGCTCCTTATTCAATAAAGGTCTATATGAATGGAGAGGAGCAGGTCTCGCTGAGTTTTGAATCCATCACAACTGACCAGTGGACGGCGGTACCTACTACCCCCTTGAGGGTTGATGCCTCCACGCTGTATTCCGGAGAGTGGGAATATCAGCTAGGCCTGGTTACTTTACAGCCGGGAGAAGCGGTAATAGAGGTGTTTGTGAATGATTTTGCCGGAAATGAGAGTTCCGCTACACATCGCCTTCAGGTTTTATCCCGATGAAAACCTTCTCTAAAACCCCCCGGGAGACCTCATACATTGAAAGAGAGTGTCCAATGTGCGGGGATGTTCCCGCTGTACCCGTGTGGCATCTTGACGGTTTTGTGTTCTCCCGTTGTACCGGATGCGGCTTGCTGTATCAAAATCCCCAGCCTTTACAGAGTGAGCTCTTAGAACGATACGATGAGGAGTATTTTGAATACGAGATAGATAATCAGGAAGCCTTTCTACAGCTTAATCTGTTGGGTGTAAGGGATGTCGGGTTTTACGATGATATTCAAAAGGATTCTTTCAGTGAACAAAAAGCTCCCACCTTTCTAGATGTGGGCTGTGCGACGGGACGTTTGATTCAACATCTACACACAGAGGGATGGAAGACCCAGGGGGTTGAGGTGTGCTCCCCCGCCGCTGAATACGGTCGAAGGGCCCGTGGTGTTTCAATATTCACCGGAACCCTTGAAGAGGCGAAGTTCCCCTCTTCACATTTTGATGTGGTACATGCCAGTCATGTCATTGAGCACCTTCAGGAACCCGATGAGTTTATCAGAGAAGCCCGGCGAGTGTTAAAACCGGAGGGGTATCTACTTCTCATCACTCCCAACAGCGGCGGCTTTCAAGCAAAGTTGATGCGGGGGAAATGGAGATCCGCTATTGCGGACCATATGGTACTGTTTTCGCGCAAAACCCTCACGCTCCTGCTTGAAAAAGAGGGCTTTCTTGTAGAACGAAGTAAAACCTGGGGAGGTATCCCCCGGGGTATGGCCCCGACGTGGATAAAAACTATCGCGGACCGGCTTGCAAAGCGTGCGGGGTGGGGTGATGTTATGGTGGTCCGTGCCCGCAAGAATCTTCATTGAAATCTGACATTCAAAATGAGAATAGCTGGTATCTGTCCGGCAGGGTTGACACAAGTACAAATATTTTTCTAGTATAACATACCTCATAAGTGGAGGGCGTATGACAAGGGAAAAGCTTCAGTCTCTTACTAAAGAGCAGTTAAAAAGTATTGCAAAGCGTGAGGGAATACACAATCACGAGGATGCCACCCGTGAGATAATGATTGATCTCATTCTGGAAGCATTAGAGGAAGATCGCAATGAGCGGGAACTTTACAATAATTCTGCTATGCGACTTGAGCATAAAAAATATGATATCTTAAGGGACGAAGAGGTGTTCCTGCTCACTAAGGATGAGTTTCCACTTCCGGAGTTTTATACCGACACAAGGATTGTATTATTGTTGCGAGACCCCTTATGGGTATATGTATATTGGGATATAAATAAAACTCAGCTGGAAGAATTTAAGGAAGAGCCTTTCTTTGAAGGATTTTTCTTGAGGGTGTACGAGTTTCATGGGGACATGCCCGAAAAAAGCAATATTAAAGATTTCTTCGACATACCCATCGAAGAGGATGATCGAAGTTGGTATATCAATCTTAACCGTCCCGGCAGTGATTATTGTGTAGATTTACGTTGTAGGGTGATGCATAAAGAACGCCTGATGGCTTCATCAAATGCGGTCCACAGCCCCCTGGGGTATTTTGCCCGTAATCAGGAGGAATTCTATAAAGATCCCAACACTATGATGCTCATGTTTTCAGGTCTATGGAACTATGAGAAAGGGGCTACTGGAGCAAAAGAGGTCCCTCAGCGTATTATTTCTATCTTAGATACCCACAATATTGAACTCGAAACGTATAAAGAGTAGTAGAAGGAATTTTAATGAATGCTTATTTAGGTTTTGTACTCCATGCTCACTTGCCATATGTGCGTCATCCCGAATACGACAAGTTTTTAGAAGAAAACTGGTTGTACGAAGCTATTTCCGAAACATATTTACCCTTTCTGCGGATGTGCAACCGTTTGAAGAAGGACGACATCCCCTTTCGTTTAACAGTTTCTGTGAGTCCTACTTTATCAGCTATGCTTTCCGATGAACTTCTCCAGGAGCGGTATATTCGCCATCTTGAGTTGTTGATTGAGCTTGGAGAAAAAGAGATCATTCGTACCCAGAATAGTCCCGAGTTCCATCCCCTTGCAAAAATGTATAAACACTTTTTTGAGCAAAATCTCAAAGATTTTGTAGAATTGTATCGTAAAAATATCTTGTGGGGCTTTAAGAACCTGGAAAAAGAGGGCTTTCTTGAAATTATCACCACCGCTGCAACTCACCCGTTTTTACCCCTGTATCAGGCGTATCCCGAGGCTCTAGAGGCCCAAATTCAAACGGCAGTACTAGACCATAGCCGGAAGTTCGGTAAAAAGCCCCAGGGTTTTTGGCTTCCGGAGTTTGGGTACTACCCGGGAATTGAAGAATTCCTTCGGAAGAACAATATTGAGTATTTTTTTACCGCCGCCCACGGTATCCTTTTCGCGAATCAGAAGACTCCCTACGGGGTGTATGCCCCTTTAACTCTACCCAACGGGGTGCACGCTTTCGGGCGTGATTATCCCTCATCTGATGCAGTGTGGTCTGAAGACAGGGGATATCCAAGTGACGGTGACTATCGTGAATTCTACAGAGATGTAGGATATGATGAGTCCTTGGAATATGTACGCCCCTATATCCATGAACCTGAGGTTCGGGTGTGTACCGGTTATAAATACTATGCGGTTACCGGGGCTACCGACCAAAAACGTCCCTATGATCCGGAAAAAGCCCATATCAAGGTAAAGGAACACGCCGAAAACTTTGTATATAACCGAAAAAAGCAGCTCAAGAAGTTTGAAGGCTTACTCGATCGCCCCCCTTATATAATTGCCCCGTTTGATGCGGAACTTTTCGGGCACTGGTGGTTTGAAGGGAACCAGTGGCTTGAGCAGGTAATTCGCCATATCGCCTCCTGTGATCAGTTGAGCCTAAAGACGCCCTCGGATTACCTTAAAGATTATAAGGTCTGTCAAAGCGGGAGACCCTCTTTCTCAAGTTGGGGAAATGAGGGGTACGCGGATGTGTGGCTGGATGGTAAAAATGACTGGATCTACCGGCATATTCACAAGGCCATAGAGCGGATGTCTGAACTGGTAAGCCGCTACCCCGATGTAAACGGTCTTAAACATAGAACTCTTAATCAGGCTGCCCGTGAAGTGATGCTTGCGATGGCCTCCGATTGGCCGTTTATTATGAAAACAGGTACTACCGTGCCGTATGCCGAGCGGCGGGTGAAGGAACATCTGTACAATTTCAATTATATCTATGAGCGGCTTTGCCGTAATACGGTAGATACGGAATGGCTTACTTCAATTGAAAAGAAGAACAATCTGTTTCCAGACATCGATTATAAAATATTTACTAAAAAAAATTAATAAGAGAGGTTCTTTCAAAATTACCATTATGAAAGAACCTCAAGAATATGCCCCAAAAATAGTAAAATAGTTTTGGGACTTGGAAGTTTTCTGTCCTGATGACCTGGAGCGAGTGCTGTGTAGGGGCAGCGCGCCCCCGTACGTGGCAGGGGTTCAGCGTAGGGTAAGTGAAAAGAGCTCCTCCCCCCGTACAAGTTCAAGATGATAATAGTGAGACATTTCTCCCCGGGACTCTTTATTCTGCATTTTTGAGACCCTGTATACAATCATTTTATGGGTAGGAAGAGGTAATGAAACCGGACGGCCGTTCATGTCGACAATTTGATTGAATTGCAGTTGGTGTTCTATCTCCTGGACCTCCCCCTCCGGAAACACTAGAAAATTACTCTCTATAAACATCCATTACCTCCAGTCTACTTAACGTATGTAAAGTACATAGTATCGGCAGGTTTTACTTTTTACTTTAATATAAAAAATCTACGTTGACATCATTTTCTTATGCGGTAGTATGTAGTATAAAGGTGGGTGAAAGTGGGAAAATTTAGGAGAAAGTGGTAAAAAATGTTGATGGGGGAATACCACAACTCTATAGATGAAAAAAGCAGACTCTTATTGCCTTCACGACTGAGGAGTGAAATTGCCGGTAATTCGCTGGTCCTTACCCGTGGGGTGGATAAGTGTCTGTGGCTCTTTCCCCCTGATGAATGGCGGAAGATTTCCGAGAGCATCATGGGCTCCTCATCAATGTTCAAATCAAAGACCCGCCTTCTGCAGCGGCGTATTATTGCCCCCGCCCAGGAGTGTGAAGTTGATAAAAGCGGTAGAATTTCGATACCCCCTACGCTGCGCGAATCTGCCGAGATGAAACTCAAGGGAGAGGCGGTTATTCTGGGAATCGATAGTTATATGGAACTTTGGGATATTGAAGCATATGGAGAATATCTGCAGCAAAGCGAGAATGAGTTTCAGGAAGCGGCGGAAGAATTAGGGGAACTGCTGTCTCTGCAGTAAGCAGTGGCGGCTGGAAATAGTAATGTGTAAAGAATCTTGATAAAGAAAGGGAGAAACATCAGGTTGCTCATGGATACTGTGCATTATTCCGTACTTCAAAAGGAAGTCTTACAGTATGTAGTTCCGCCACAGGAAGAGGGTCTGTTTATTGACTGCACCCTCGGCGAAGGTGGCCATTCCGAACTCATTTTGCAGGAACATCCCGGCATCAAGTTAGTGGGACTGGATGCTGATGCGAAGATTATGGAAGTAGCACAAAAGCGTTTAAGCCCCTTCAAAGAAAGGGTGAGGCTGTACAACACGTGGTTTAACACCTTTTTTCGCGAGTATCCACTGGGAGGTGAGCGGCCTGATGCCATCCTTTTCGATCTAGGAATTTCGATTTTTCATTATGAGCGGGCGGGGCGGGGCTTCTCTTTTCAAAAAGAAGAACCCCTTGATATGCGCTTAGATACTTCCCTCGAAATTTCCGGCTATGACATCATCAACACTTATCCGGAGAAGGAGCTTGCAAGAATCTTTTTTGAATACGGTGAAGAACGGTATTCCAGGATGATCGCAGCGGCTATTGTAGGGCATCGGACTGAGAAACCGATTAAGACAAGTGCTGAACTGGCGGAGCTAATTAAATCGTCGGTGCCGGGCAAGTACCGCCATGGTCGTATTCATCCGGCCACACGCTGTTTTCAGGCGCTACGGATTATGGTGAACGGAGAATTGGCCCGTCTGGAATCGGTGTTGGAGGATGCTTTACGGGTGTTGAAGGTTGGAGGAAGGATCGGGGTTATCTCCTTTCATTCTCTAGAGGATAGAATTGTTAAACAGTTCCTACAAAGAAAAAGTCAACCCTGCACTTGTCCCCCGGAATGGCCGATATGTAAATGTGGGGGGAATCAGGCGATTGTTAAGCTGGTCCGTAAAAAGCCCTTTCAACCATCGGAAGATGAAATAGACCTGAACGCCCCTTCAAGAAGCGCCAAACTGAGGGTAGCTGAAAAAATACAGGATGAGGAGCTCTGAAATGAAAAAACTTATATTGATCCTGTTGGCTGTGAGTGTTCCGGTAATGTTCTTTCTATCGGTACACCAAGTGTATCGTTATCAGCAGCTTGAGCAGGAGATAGCTCAACTGAAGGAAACCCAGATTGAACTGTTTGAGAGTAATAAGCGTAAGATTGCGAATATCGCCATATTGAGCTCACCGAAGCGAATTGCCGAGCTCGCCCGGGAAGAGCTCAATTTAGAAGAACAAAATACGGTCTCCAAGGTGCTGAGGATAGTATTGGGGGAAAAGGAGAAGCCTGATGGATAGGCTCTTCTCTGTGCAGGATGCTGCTAAAATGGGCCGGTGTACACTGGTGTATGAAGGCGGCCCGATACACAACACTTTTATTTCAGGTGTTGCAACCGACTCGCGTAAGGTGGGGCGGGGCTTTTTGTTTGTAGCTCTGAAGGGAGAACGAACCGACGGCCATCACTATATCCGTCAGGTTGTGGAAAAAGGTGCCTCCGCGGTTCTGATTTCCCAGGGTTTTACAAAAACTGAAGAGTATCGGCAGGAGCTGGAGGATATACAGGTCCCGGTTCTGACCCATGAAAATCCTCTCAAGGCGTTACAATTGATGGCCGCCGAGTATTTGAAACTGTTTCCTCAGCTTTTAACGATAGGAATAACCGGAAGTAACGGGAAAACGACCACCAAGGAGCTGTTGGCTTCAATACTATCGGAGGTTGCATCAACAGTTAAGAATGAAGGAAACCTAAACTCCGATATTGGTTTACCCTTATCGGTTTTTCAGGTAAGAGATAAAAATCGCTTTGGTGTGTTTGAAATGGGAATAAACCACATCGGTGAAATGCAAACTATGGTTGATATTCTCAAACCCCATTACGGGGTAGTTACAAATATAGGAACAGCCCACATAGGACTGCTTGGAAGCCGGGAGGGTATTGCCCGGGAGAAGGGGAGCCTTTTTTCTTCTTTACCCGCCGATGGAATCGGGTTTTACCCCGAGACATTTGAATGGAAGGAGTATTTTACTCGGTTAAGCCGTGCGCCCCTTGTTCCCTTTGGACCGGAATCTACTGTAGGTGTAGGGAAGACGGTGAATCATCATCTTAAAGGATGGACTATTGGATATGAGTCTGAACAGATTCAGTTCAAACTGCCGGGGATACACAATTTGAGCAATGCCTTAGCCGCTATTCAGGTGGCCCGGACCCTTGGGGCCCGTCCGGAGCAGGTGCGTGCCGGATTAGAAAAGTATGAAGCCCTTCAGGGGAGAAGCCAGATTATTGAGGGCCCTGTCACTATTGTGCAGGATTCCTACAATGCAAATGCCGAATCGGTACACGCCATTCTAAGTACCCTGCAGGATGGCGCCTCCGGACGACTGGTTGTTATTTTAGGCGCCATGAAGGAACTAGGCGAAAAGACGGAGGCTTCCCACAGAAAGGTCGGCAGTGCTATTGCCAACATCAATGCGGCTGCGGTTTTCCTTTTTGGGGAAGAGATGCAGTTTGCGTTTCAGGAGGCGCAAAAGCAGGGGTTTCAAAACGCGTTAAGATTTACAGAGGAGTATTCCGAGTTGTCCCGTTGGGTATCAGAGTTTGTGGAATTCGGTGATACCGTGTTGCTGAAGGGGTCCCGTTCCACGGAGCTGGAGCGACTGGTACCGGAATTAGAGAAGAAATTTAAGAAACAGGGAAATTATTAGGAGGACGTGTGTTTCCAGATATTTTTTTACCGCTGGTAAAATATTTTAGCGGCTTTAACATTTTTCAGTATATCACCTTTCGCGCCGCATATGCCGCGGTCACTGCACTTATAGTGTCCTTTGTATTTGGACGTCCTCTTATTAGAAAGCTGTATCTCCTCAAGGCCGGGCAGGAGGTCCGGGAAGACGGGCCTGAAACCCACCTGGTGAAATCCGGGACTCCAACTATGGGCGGCTTGCTTATTCTTATCTCAGTTACTATAGCAACTCTTTTGTGGCAGGACCTTAACAACTCCTACACATGGCTGCTTCTGTTTGCAATGATTTCCTTTGGTGGAATCGGTTTTGTGGATGACTATCTAAAAATTTTTAGAAAAAGCTCCGACGGTATGCATGCCAGGGTCAAATTTATTGGACAAACATTGATTGCCTTAATAATTGTTGTGTTTTTATTTATAAATGGACATGAACATACCACCCTGCTGTATGTCCCGTTTTTCAAACATGCAGTAGTTGATTTGTCCTATTTTTATATTCCCTTTGGAGTTGTCTTGTTAGTTGGGACCTCCAACGCGGTAAACCTTACCGACGGCTTAGATGGACTTGCTATCGGGCTGGTCATTTTAGTGGGTATAACCTTTGCCATTCTCACGTATATTACCGGACGTATGGATTATTCAGAGTATCTGCAAATTCCGTATTTGGAGGGTACGGGTGAGTTGACCGTTATGACCCTGGCACTGGTAGGAGCGGGTATCGGGTTTTTGTGGTTTAACTCTCATCCGGCGGAAGTTTTTATGGGAGATACCGGAAGTTTGTCCCTGGGAGGGGTGATAGGAGTCTTGGCACTGGTATTAAAAAAGGAAATTCTGCTGGTGGTAGTCGGTGGTGTTTTTGTTCTGGAAGCCCTGTCGGTAATAATTCAGGTGGTGTCATACAAGCTTCGTAAAAAACGGGTTTTTAAGATGGCACCGTTACATCATCATTTTGAAATGAAAGGATGGGATGAGAGCAAAATAGTAATCAGGTTTTGGATATTAGGCACCCTGTTTACTATTTTGAGTCTTTCAACCCTTAAGATACAATGATGAGTGATCGATTTTATATTGAAAGAGTAAAAACTGAGCGAAACGACACTACTCTGTTGGTTTTGCTGATTCTCATTATCGGTATAGGCTTGGGGACTCTTTTTTCTGCTTCCTATTATTACGGCGGAAAACGCTTCGATGATCCCTTTCACTTTTTCTTCCGCCAGCTGGCATTTGTAGGCCTAGGAGCGGTTCTTGCTTTTATAGCCTCCCGGATCTCCCTGGAGGGGGTGATAAAGAAAATTCCTTTGTTGCTGGTGCTTACCCTCCTTTTGATGCTTGCCACCTTTGTGCCGGGGTTAAAACACAGTATTATGGGTGCGAACCGCTGGTTCAGTATTGCCGGATATACCTTTCAGCCTTCGGAGGTGGTAAAACTGACACTGGTAATCTACCTCAGTGCGATTCTTTCGAAGAAAAGCGACCGTCTCGATGACGTGGTAAATTCAATCATACCTCCGCTTCTCGTAGTAATTGTATTTTCCGCCTTAACCTATTTGCAGAACGATTTTTCAACTGCCTTTTTTATAATAATTTTATCTCTGTTGCTCTTTTTTGTAGCCGGTATAAAATTTCGCTATTTTCTTTTTCTTTTTTCAATTGTCCTGCCGATGGCGTCCCTGTTGGTTTTTACCAAAGAGTATCGGGTTCGTCGGGTTATTGCTTTTCTGGATCCGAACAGCGACCCGATTGGTACGGGGTATCAGGTGATCGCGGCCCAAAATGCCTTGGCCTCCGGCGATTTTTGGGGACAGGGTTTCGGTATGGGAACTGAAAAGCTCGGGGGGTTACCTGAGGCCCATTCGGATTTTATTTTTGCAGTGTTTGCTGAGGAGATGGGCTTTATTGGAGTAGTATTTGCGGTTGCGCTATTTCTGGCTTTGGGGGTGAGGGGTTACACCCTGGCTTTACAGTATGAGCCTAATGATCGCTTCAGTTTCTTACTTGCCCTGGGCTTGACGAGTTGTCTTGTATTTCAGGCTCTGGTAAATATGGCCGTTGTTGCCGGCATGCTCCCTGCTACCGGTTTGCCCCTGCCCTTCTTTTCGCACGGAGGGTCTTCAATGGTGGTAAGCCTTATCATGGGCGGGCTGCTTATAAATCTCTCCCGGAATGCTCACGGTGAGTTTTCAAAGGGGAATGTATGAGTAGTATAGCACTATTTAGAAACACGAATAGAAATTACAAGCCCGGGCACAGTTCAATAGAAGCTCAACGTGTAAAGCGTCGTGTGGAGCATGACCAGCGTGATCTGCGTCGCCTTTTTTCGGCGATTATTGCAGTTCTGGTGTTTCTCCTGCTTGTTGAGATTGTGTATCACATGTTCATTGCCCCGTATCTGGTGGTAAATCAGATCACAATCCAGGCTGAAAGTGATTTCCCTTATACAAATGAAGAGCTCCTTTCAATAGCAGGAGTAGAGGGGGACGCCTACTTCTTTGATGTAAAGCCAAAACTCATTTCAGCTCGTCTGGAACAGGTCCCTATAATTAAAAGCGTCGAGGTCGGTAAAGAGTTCCCCCATGGGCTTACTATATCAATAACCGAACGGAATCCCTTGGCCGCCCTCACTGTATTGGATGCCCATGGAATGGTCCCTGCGTATGTTGACTCCTCGGGGGTTATTTTTCGTTCAAAGGGCGTTGAATTTTTGGATTTACCAATTATTTCGGGAATTGATGTGCCTTCCTACAAAGACGGAATGCAGTTGCCCCAGGTGCTTATCGGTTTTTTGAAGGATCTAAACAAGCTGCAGATTGACAACCCCGTACTCTATCGGTTGATTTCTGAAGTAAAATTCGTTAAAAAGAATGCAGCCGATTATGAAGTAGTGTTATTCCCGTCGCAATACCAGGTAAAGGTGCGAATCGGCCCCGCCCTTACAGAGGAATTAATGAAATATATAGTGCTGGTGTTGGATGTTGTGGCGGGCAGAGGTATGGAATCGAGTATTGATGAGATTGATTTTAGGACCGATGAGGTTGTGTATCGTGTGGGGGAGGAATAGGTGCCTGCAAAAGATATGATTGTCGGATTGGATATTGGAACAAACAAGGTCTGCGCAGTTATTGGCGAGTGGAATGAAAACGGTGTAATACAGATCACCGGAGTAGGGACAAGTCCATCCGAAGGGCTGCGGCGAGGGGTCGTGGTAAATATTGAATCTACTCTGCGTTCCGTCCATGCGGCTATTGAAGCGGCGGAAATGATGTCCGGTCGCGAAGTCCAGGAGGTTGTCACCGGAATGGGCGGAGCACATATTGAAGGTATCAATTCGCGAGGTGTGGTGGCGGTTACCGGCAAGGGCCGGGAGATCAATAGAAATGATATCGGACGGGTCATTGATGCGGCCAAGGCTATTGTTATTCCAATGGACCGGGAGGTAATTCACGTAATTCCCCAGGAGTTCGTTGTGGATGATCAGGGCGGCATTAAGGATCCCTTGGATATGATCGGCATTCGCCTTGAAGCAGAGGTGCACATTATTACCGGAGCGGTAACCAGTGCCCAAAATCTGTTAAAATGCGTAAATAGGGCCGGCTACAGAGTCCAGGATATAGTTTTGCAGTCCCTCGCTTCGGGAAAAGCGGTGCTTTCCAGGGAAGAAAAGGAGCTGGGGGTCTTGCTTATAGATTTAGGTGGGGGAACTACCGATATCCTGGTATATTCTGAAGGGGCGCCGTATTACACCGATGTACTTTCTATCGGTGGGGGGCAAGTAACAAACGACGTGTCGATTATGCTGAAAACCCCCTATGATGCGGCGGAAAAAATCAAGTGTGAAGCGGGATGTTCCTTTATGCCGATGATCGATTCGGATGAAGAGGTCATTATACCCGGAGTCGGGGGATGGCCGTCGGCTTCGATACCCCGTAAGGAAATTTGTAAAATAATTCAGCCCCGGATGGAGGAAATCTTTTCTATGATCCGTAACCGGCTGGAAAAAAAGGGGCTTGATAAGCACCTCGGCGGGGGAGTTGTGATTACCGGCGGCGGGGCGCAGTTGCCCGGTACTGCTGAATTAGCCCGGGAAGTGTTTGAAATACCGGCCCGTATAGGGTTCCCCGTAAAGGTAGGGGGATTGTCCGATGTGTTTCAAAGTCCTGTTTATTCTACAGGGGTTGGACTTGTCTTGTACGCCGCTGAAATTGTAGAGGCGGAGAGCGGGCACAGTCTGCCGACTAAGCGAAGCGGGGACGGAATGATGGGCAAGCTAAAGAACTGGTTTAAGGAGTTTCTATGAGATAATAGAAACCGGAAGAGAAAATGAAAGCTGGGTGGTACAGAGTGCTCAAGGGTTAGGGCAGTCTGCACTTTCCCACTATAAAATATATTTTCAAAACTATGCTCGGGAGGGGGCAATGCAAATCGAAATAATTGACGATCACACACAAGAGCAAGTAGAACCTACAATTATCAAGGTAATCGGAGTAGGTGGCGGCGGAAGCAACGCTGTGAATCGCATGATAACATCCGGCTTAAAAAAGGTTGATTTTATTGCGGTAAACACCGACATGCAGGCCCTGCAGCGTGCAAGTGCACGGGCGAAGCTTCCGATCGGTTCTCAGTTAACAGGAGGCCTCGGTGCCGGAGGGGTCCCGGATGTAGGCGAAAAGGCTGCGGAGGAATCCAAAGAGGAGATAAAAAACGCACTACAGGGTGCGGATATGGTTTTTATCACCGCTGGTATGGGGGGCGGAACCGGGACCGGAGCTGCACCGATTGTAGCACAAATTGCCCGCGAGTTGGAGGCCTTAACGGTTGCTGTAGTAACAAAGCCCTTTGATTTTGAGGGCCGGCAGAAGATGAAGCTGGCTGAGAAGGGGATTGAGAAACTGCGGAATGAGGTCGATACGCTGATTACAATTCCGAATCAGTATTTACTTAAGATAGTAGAGCGAAAAACTCCGATTCGTGAAGCCTTCCTTATGGCGGACGATGTATTGCGTCAGGGGGTGCAGGGTATTTCTGAGCTCATTACCGAACCTGGTGAAATAAACATCGACTTTGCCGACGTACGCACGATTATGAAGGGCCGCGGGGATGCACTTATGGGAATCGGTGTCGGACATGGGGACAACCGGGCTGTTGATGCCGCTACAAATGCTATCAATAATCCCCTTCTGGAGGATGCCCATATCGAGGGCGCCAAGGGAATTTTGGTAAATGTAAGTGGTGGAGAAGATCTGTCGCTCTCTGAATACGAAGAGGTGGTTAAAATCATTACCGCAAATGCGGATGACGATGCTCTTATAATTCCGGGCCAGTCAATTAAAGCGGATTTGGAAGATGAGGTAAAAGTTACCGTAGTGGCAACCGGTTTTCATAGCGAAGTGGTCGCCGTTGATGAAGATGTTACACAGGAGCCCCAGGATGAGATCATTAAATACAAAGAGTGGCTCAATCTTCAGAAGGGCCTGAATCGCACTACCTCCGGAGGCTTTCTCAGTGGACGAAACTCCGGAGACAGCGATCTTGGCATACCCACTGTGTTACGCGGCCGCAAGGCTTCGGGAGAAAACGAGCAGTAAAAATGGATGCTCAGGTGCTCTTAAGAGATTATGAAGATTTCCTCAACTCCTCGGCCCAGATAGCCCCCTTGAGTCGGGAAACCTATATGCGGGAAATTCGTTTTCTCTATAAGTGGTGTACCGAAGAAGAATATGAGCTTCAAAGCATAAAAACTCTTGAATTGTTGGACTACATAAGTTTTCGACAGAAGGGAGGGGCTGATCACCGAACTCTTGCAAAGGGAATAAGTTCGTTGCGGTCCTTTTTCAGGTTCTTGATACAAGAAGAATACCGCACTGATAACCCGGCAGGTAGGATAGATTCTCCCCGCCCGTCGGCGCCTCTGCCTGACGTGATGACCCGTGAGGAAATTGAAGCATTTTTCGATGCTATCCCCCTGGATACTCATTACGGGATGCGGGACAGAGCACTGTTTGAATTGATTTATTCCTGTGGTTTGAGAATTTCCGAGGCCGCAGGGTTGAAGGTCGGCAATGTTTTTCTGTCGGAGAGAGTCGCACGGATACATGGAAAGGGGAACCGGGAAAGGATAGTACCAATTGGAGATCACGGTATTTATTGGGTGCGGCAATATGTGCAGCTGGCCCGACCGCATCTGCTTAAAAGCGGGAAAATAGAGGAAAGCCTTTTTTTAAGTATGCGGGGAACAGCGCTCTCCCGGAAGGGAATCTGGAAGCGTTTTAAGCAAATTTGCGACCGGGCGGATATTGATGCAAAGGTCCATACATTGCGCCACTCCTTTGCAACCCATTTGCTTCAGGGGGGTGCAGACCTGCGCTCCGTGCAGGCGCTTCTCGGCCATGCGGACATCGGTACTACCCAGATTTATACTCATGTAGAGAATGAAGAGCTGCGACAAATACATTCTGCTTTACATCCCCGTGGTTCTGAAGCCACGGAGCATACTACTCCCTCTATTAATACTAGGAGGAAGAGAACATGAGACGGATAAAGGTGTTAATTACAGTTTTGTGCGTGATGTCCCTGGTATTAGTAGGATGTAATGAAGAGCAGAAAAGAATCCTAAATAGATTGATGGCTACAGAGTCGGGACAGTACAGTGGAGAAGAGGTAAGTAAAGAGCGTATCGCGGAGCTCAAAGATCATATCACACGTTTTTCTGATGAGGTGGAGACCTTAGTGGAAGATACGGGGCAGCTGGGCATCTACTACAAGATGCTGGCACTGGAGTATATGGACGGGGAAATGTTCGGCCCGGCCCGGGACTATTTTCTTAAATCCCTGGAGATATATCCCAATAACGAGGTTGTTCAGTATTATACAGGCTTGGCTACCGCTCAAACCGCGGGGGCCCAGAAAGACCGTGCTCAGAGAGAGGCCCGGTTGGAGGAAGCTGTGTACCATTATCAGAGGGCCGCCGAACTGAAAAGCAACTACTTTGAAGCCTTGTACGCCCTTTCAGTCTTGTACATTTTTGAGCTTGACCGGCCCTTTGAAGCCGAGGAGTATGTACAGCGGGCACTTGAAGTGCGTTCCGGCAGCGAAAAAGCAATGTTTTTACTGGCTGCAGTGAGGGCTCGACAGAACCGGTACGAAGAGGCGGTAGAAATTTATGATGAGATTATCGAAGAGGCTGAAGATGAAACAATGAAGGAGCGGGCACGGGAAAACCGGGAGCAGCTTCTTGGAGGAGGTTATCGTGGCTGATATCCTCTCAATTGCCATAAGTTTATACAAAGGTCTTAAGAAAAAACAGCGAATAGCCTTGGGTTTACATTTCTCGACGGTTGAGCAATTTGAACATACATCCCCTAAAGAAATGGTAGCACTAGTACCGGAGAAAAGCGTGTATGGAAATCCTCCGAATTCGGATTTGGTCGAAGGAGCACGAAAAATCGCAAGGGATGTTGAGCACTCCGGCGCACGGGTCGTGAGCTATTGGGATAAGGAATATCCTGTTTTGCTGCGTGAGATTTCTTCGTCCCCCTATGTGTTGTATGTACGCGGCACACTGCCCTCCCAGGAAATTCCAATGGCGGCAATCGTCGGCACCCGTCATCCCACAGCAGCTGGTCGAAGGGCCGCCTTCTCTTTAGCGGCCGAATTCGGTTTAGCGGGCATCCCGGTGGTCTCCGGTTTAGCTTCAGGTATTGATGCCGCTGCTCACTGGGGCTCTCTTAAAAGCCAGCAACAGACCCTTGCGGTAATGGGAAATGGAATAGATACGATATATCCCCTGGGAAATCGTGAACTTGCCGGGCGGATCCTAAGAAACGGAGGGGCCCTCGTCAGCGAATATCCACCTTATACTCCGGCAAATCGCTACCGGTTTCCCCAGCGGAACCGTTTAATCAGCGGGATAGCAAGGGCCGTGGTAATTGTCCAGGCCCCGGAAAAATCCGGTGCCCTGATTACCGCCGATCATGCCCTTAGTCAGGACAAAGATGTGTATGTCCATTCGGCGGGTACCTTCGGCAGCACCGGAGCCGGGGGCTTACGGCTTTCCCAGGATGGGGCTGAGCTAATTGTCAACGCGAAAACGATCCTGGAATCCTGGCGAATAGAAAGTGAAAGCCGTCTTGAGCTTGTAGAGAATACCAGTTTGTCCCCCGGACAGAGGCTTGAGGAAGAGCTGGAGGGGCGTTTGTTGAGGTTTGATGGTTTGTGGTATCGGAGGGTCGGATGATGTTGCACGAAGTAATTAGCGACTATATCAACTATCTTGAATCTGTTCGCGGTCTCTCCGCCCATAGCATACGTGCGTATCGCACCGACCTTGCCCGTTTTGAAGGATTTATCACCGAAGGCGCTTCGAACTGGCGGCAGTTGAAACCTGCCGATGTACGGGCCTTTGTCGGTGGCCTTCATCGGGAAAATTTAAGTGGAAGCTCAATCAACCGCGCATTGTCCGCTGTAAAGGGCTTGTACCACTATGCAGTACAATTTGAGATTACTGGGGCAGATCCCTTTGAACACATAAAAAGTCGCTCCTCAGGACGAAACCTTCCCCAGGTGCTTAGCGGTTCGGAGGTCGAGACACTCTTGAGTTTGCCCGACGACACATTCAATGGGGCCCGTGATCGGGCGCTGCTGGAATTGCTCTATTCTACCGGATGCCGGGTGGCTGAAATTTCTGCAATGGACATCCAGGATGTACAGCAGGGCAAGAAGTCTATTCGGGTCCTCGGGAAGGGAAATAAGGAACGCTATGTGTATATCGGAAGGCCTGCACGGGCTGCCCTTTCTTATTACCTTGATATGAGAGGGCACTATCTTAAAGAGAATTCACTTGCTGAGATAACAGCTTTATTTATAAATTTGAAGGGAACTCGCTTAACATCCCGCGGCATAGCTCTGATCATCAATAAATATATGCAGCGCAGCGGAATTTCCAAGAAGGTTTCACCCCACACCTTCCGACACAGTTTTGCTACACACCTCCTCGATAAGGGGGCGGATATTCGCATGGTACAGGAGATGCTCGGACATTCCAGTGTCTCGACCACGCAGATATATACACATGTGGGGTTAGAGAAGTTGAAAAAGGTATACAGGGAGGCCCATCCGCATGGAAAACGATAAAAACTATAATAACTTTCATGGAACAACAATACTCGCAGTACGAAGGGGAGAAGACGTCGCAATGGCCGGGGACGGTCAGGTTACCCTCGGCGAGACAGTAATGAAGGGTAATGCACGAAAAGTTCGCAGAATGTACGATGGAAAAATTCTGGCCGGATTTGCCGGTGCGACTGCCGATGCATTTACTCTTTTCGAACGCTTTGAAGGAAAGGTAAAGGAATACAACGGTGATATTACCCGTGCAGCGGTAGAATTGGCAAAAGAGTGGCGTACCGACAGGATGCTGAGAAAACTGGAAGCGATGCTTTTGGTTGCCGATAAGAAGAAGACCCTTTTAATATCTGGGACCGGCGATGTTGTTGAGCCGGAAAGAGGGGTTATTGCAATCGGTTCCGGGGGAAACTACGCGTACGCGGGGGCGCTTGCATATCTGGATACCGCCGAGTTAAGTGCCCGGGAGATAGCTGAAAGAGCCATGAAAATTGCGGCCCATATTTGTATTTATACCAATGATCAATTTACCGTGGAGGAGTTGTAATGAATCAGGAATTATTCTCGCTTACACCTAAAGAGATAGTGCAGGCGTTAGATAAATATATTATCGGACAGGAAAAGGCAAAAAAGTCCGTAGCGATAGCACTGAGAAACCGGTTGCGACGGAGAAATTTGCCGGAGGATTTACGCGATGAGGTTGCACCTAAAAATATTATCATGATCGGTTCTACCGGTGTTGGAAAAACCGAAATAGCCCGTCGTCTCTCAAAATTAAGCGGTGCGCCCTTTATAAAAGTTGAGGCCACAAAATACACCGAAGTCGGCTACGTTGGCCGTGATGTCGAATCAATGGTCCGCGATCTTATGAGCGTATCCTTATCCTTGGTGAAGAGCGAAATGGCTGAAGAGGTACGTGAGGAGGCGGAGAAACGGGCTGAGGAAGCACTTCTCGATTTACTTCTTCCCGGTGTAAAGAAGGGCGGAGGCAGCGCTGACCAGGGAAGCCCCGGCAGCTTCGGGGCAGGAGCCGCCCCGGCGGCGGAAGGTAAAAGCAAAGACCCTGCTACCTCTAATACCGACGTTATATATGCCGGTGACGGCAGTGAAAAAAGCTCCGGCGCGGTGGCTGAAAGCGGTTCTGATTCCAAGGGGGGGACCCGTGAAAAATTCAGGAAAATGCTGAAAGAGGGAAAACTGGATGAAAAAATGGTTGAAGTTGAAACTTCCCAATCCAATTCACCCTCCATTGAAGTATTTTCAGGACAAAGTTTTGAAGAAATGAATATGAACTTTGGAAATCTTGGTAATATTTTCGGGGGTAAGAAGAAAAAACGGAGGGTCTCCGTTAAAAATGCCCATGAAATACTGCTCGACCAGGAGATGGATAAATTAATAGATGATGAAAATGCTGCCGACCTTGCCCGAGAACGGGTTGAGCAAATGGGAATCATTTTCATAGATGAGATTGATAAAGTGGCTGTAAAAGAAGGCCGCGGCGGTGTTGATGTGTCCCGGGAGGGTGTTCAGAGGGATATTCTTCCAATAGTCGAGGGCAGTAAAATAAATACAAAGTACGGATTAATCGATACAAGCCACATTCTTTTTATCGCCGCCGGTGCTTTTCACATGAGCAAACCCTCTGATCTGATACCGGAGTTGCAAGGACGGTTTCCCTTGAGGGTAGAGCTTGAAGACCTTTCGGATGAGGACTTTTACCGTATTCTTACCGAACCGGAAAATGCTTTGACCAAACAGTACGTCGAATTGCTAAAGACTGAAGGGGTTGAGCTGGAGTTCTCCGATGAGGCCCTGAAACGGATCAGCGAGATAGCCGCTGATGTGAACCATAAAACTGAAAATATAGGGGCCCGACGGCTGCAGACAATTATGGAGCTGTTGCTGGAGGATGTTTCATTTACAGCTCCGGAGCTTGAGGGGCAGAAGATTCCTATAACGCCGGATTATGTGAATGAACGGCTGCAGGATATTGTGCAGGACCAGGACCTTTCACGGTATATCCTGTAGGGCTGAAAAGAGAATACTAAGTGAGAGGGGTGAATGTGTCGACAATAGAACTGAGAAAACCTTCTGAAAGGAGAGCACAGGGTGTTTTTAAATAACAGTTTCGGAAAAACCCTCGATGTTTTGCACAGGACCATGGATGCTTCAATGCTGCGTCACCAGGTAAGTGCGAATAATATCGCCAACGCCGACACGCCGAATTTTAAGCGAAGTACCGTTAATTTTGAATCCGAATTGAAGCGGGCGCTTGATTCCGAGAAGGAAGAGAAGCCGAAGGCGTATCTGACTCACCCAAAACATATACCCTTCGATAAAACGCAAAATTATCGGGATGTCCGTCCGCGGAGGGTCCTGGATTACCTGTCCCAGAGTGATAACAATGGAAACAATGTGAACTTGGAAGAGGAGAGCATGCTGCTCCTGCAAAATCAGCTGCGTTACAACCTATTGACCCGATCAATATCGAACCAGTTCGACCGGGTTAATATAGTACTGCGGTAGAGGAGGTAAAAAGTGGGTTTATTCAGTAGTATCAATGTAGCCGCATCGGGATTGACCGCCCAGCGAACTCGCCTGGATGTGGTGTCCAATAACATCGCAAATGCCGACACTACCCGTACCCCCGAGGGCGGGCCATTTCGCCGCAGTCGTGTTATTTTCAGGCCGCGGGTGCAGCAGCCGTACTGGCGAAGTCCTTTTTTGCCTAAGACTCTGGATAACGGAGTCGGACAGGGCGTAAGAATTTCTGAAATAGAAAAGGACACCGACGCCAAACCGAGACTGGTATATGATCCGACCCATCCCGACGCAATTAAAACCGGCCCACAGAAGGGTTATGTGGAGATGCCGAATGTGAATGTTGTTGAAGAGATGGTCGATATGATATCAGCCTCAAGATCCTATGAGGCAAACGTGGCAGTAGTCAACGGGGCAAAAAGCATGTTCCAGGGCGCACTGAATATTGGACGATAAAGCTTGAAGATGTAAGGGAGGGCGAGCAGAATGATATCTAACCTATTTTCAAATCAGGTAAGCGGTCATATTGTTCCGCTGCAGCGTACAAACGACAGTCATATGGCGGGTAAACTTACCAAGCCCCAGCAGCAGAACAACGGCAATCTCGATTTTGGACAAATGGTCTTTGATAAGCTGCAGGAAGCAAACGGGACTGCCCAACAAAGCGCGCAGCTTACTCAACAATTTATTACCGACCCTGATAGTGTAGATGCACATGATGTGACGATTGCAATGAGCAAGGCAAACTTTGCCGTATCATTGACGAAATCCGTCGTAGACGGAGCATTGAAAGCTTACAGGGAGATTTCAAACTTGCGATAGAGTGATATGAGGGACATCTAAAGTATAAGCTTATAGATGTACTCGTTGTAATCGTTCCTTTTGGGAGGGGAAATGAACGAGTTTTTTCAAAAAGCAATTACGCAGATTAAGACTTTATTGGGCAAGCTTTCGCTTGTACAAAAAATTATCCTATCCGGAGTAGTAGTTGTCTCTATCCTTGGGATTGTACTGTTGGTCAACTTCAGTGCAAGCCCCAGTATGGTGCCGCTCATCACCGCTCCGATAACCGATCAGGATAAATTGAATCGAATTTCCGCGAGACTCGACGAAGAGGGGGTGGATCACACCATCACCGAAGAAGGCCGGGTGTTTGTGGAAGATAAGCACACTGCCCAGCGGATGGTGTCGATTTTAATGCGGGAGGATTTGATTCCCCAGGAAGCTAGTCCATGGGATGTGTTTAAGATGGACCGCTGGAGTGTCACCGACTTCGAGCGGAATGTAAATCTACGTCAGGCCATTACAAAGAACATGGAACAGCACATTGAGTCTCTTAAGGACGTAGATTCAGCACAGGTGACCCTGGTGCTTCCGGAGGATTCTCTTTTTCAGGAAGATCAGAATCCTGTGACCGCATCAGTTATCATTACCCCCACACCGGGGAGTGATATCACCGAAAACCGCAACAAGGTCGAAGGAATAGAAAAACTGGTTATGTTTGCTGTTGAGGGCTTGCAAAAGGACAATATTGTAATCTCCAACCAGGACGGTGTGGTCCTGAACGATTTTGCCAATATGGCGGAATTTGACCGGCTTGAGCTTTCAAAGCGGCAGCTGGACCAGAAGGCAAAACTTGAAAACAAGTATAAGGCCCAGATTTTTAAAGAGTTGTCCCAGATTTTCGGTGCAAAACGGGTAAGTGTATTAAAAGTTGATATCGACCTTGATTTTCGTAAGGAAACCGTAGAAACCCAGGAACATTTTCCCATTACCACGGTACCGGATAATCCTAATACACCCTTTAGTGAGCGGGAATATGTACTTTCTATACCCCGCTCTAAGGAGACCGTAAATGAAGAGTTCAAGGGGACCGGTTTTAACCCCGAGGGACCTCCCGGGCAGGAGGGGCAAACCCCTCCGGCTTATAAAGATCTTGACAATCTCGTTGGTGAATACAAAAACAACTCCGAGATCGTGAATGAAGAGGTTAATACCCGAAATATCTATGAGGAGAAAAGCCCCTGGGTGATTGAGCGGGTAACCGTTGGTGTTGCCCTCGATGGAGTGTGGGAAAAGAAGTACAATAAAAACGGGACTGTTAAGATCGATGATGAAGGCAGGATTGTTCGGGAATATAAACCCCTAGAAGAGGAATCCCTGCAAAAAGCCGAAACATTGGTTGAACATGCCGTCGGCTATAAACGGGAGCGGGGAGATTCGGTTACCGTTCAGCATATGCAGTTCGACCGTACAAGCCAGTTTGAAGAAGAGGATGAGAAGTATCGCCGACAGAAACGGATACAGCAGATTCTCCTTTATTCAATTCTCGGTATCGCAGTTATCATTGTTGCTTTTGTAGTATTCAGGCTGGTCTCCCGTGAGATCGAACGTCGTCGACGTTTGCGGGAAGAAGAGCTTGCACGGCAGCATCAGATGGCCCGTGAAGCGGCCCTGCGCAGTGCTGAAGAGGAAGAAGAGGGCATGGAAGTCGGTATGTCCGTTGAGGAACGGGCCCGCATGGAAATGCAGGAGAACGCCATCAATATGGCCAGGGAACATCCGGAAGATGTTGCCCAGCTTATTAGAACCTGGCTGGCGGAGGAGTAGATTATGGCTAAAGCAGCTGGACAGCAAAAGGGAGGAGGCGCCGCCGCAGGTGCATCTCAGAAACGGGGTGGAAAGCGGGAATTAAACGGCCGACAGAAAGCTGCCATCTTTCTCGTTACCCTTGGTTCTGAAATTTCATCCGAAATTTTTAAACATTTGCGTGAGGACGAAATTGAAACCCTCACCTTTGAGATAGCACGCCTCGATAATGTTGAATCTGAAGATCGCGATAAGGTATTGCAGGAGTTTAAAGAGCTGATGATGGCTCAGGATTTCATTACCTCCGGCGGTATCGATTATGCACGGGAGTTATTGGAGAAGTCATTGGGCAGTCAAAAGGCGGTCGACATAATCAACCGTCTTACCAGCAGCCTTCAGGTACGCCCCTTTGATTTTGTCCGGCGTACTGATCCTGCACATTTGCTGAACTTTATTCAGCAGGAGCATCCTCAGACAATTGCCTTGATTTTGGCGTATCTTGAGCCTCAAAAGGCCTCAAACATACTGGGCAGTCTGCCCCATGAGGTTCAATCGGACGTTGCCAAGCGGATCGCAACCATGGACCGCACCAGCCCTGAAGTATTACGTGAGGTGGAACGGGTGCTTGAGAAGAAACTCTCGACCCTCTCCAACGAAGATTTCACAGCTGCAGGTGGTGTCGAGAATATCGTTGAAATCCTCAACTTGGTCGATAGAACAACGGAAAAAACCATTATCGAGTCGCTGGAAGAGGAAGACGCCGAGCTGGCTGAAGAGATCAAGAAGCGCATGTTCGTATTCGAGGATATCGTGCTGCTTGATAATCAGGCAATTCAAAAAGTCTTGCGTGAAGTAGATACCGCGGACCTGGCCAAAGCCCTGAGGGGTGTTGAGGCCGAAGTTCAGGATAAGATATTTCGCAATATGTCGAAGCGCGCCGCAGCATTGCTGAAGGAGGAGATGGAATACATGGGACCCATCCGCCTGAAGGATGTAGAAGAGGTTCAGCAGAAGATTGTCGCCTCTATCCGCAAACTGGAAGAGCAGGGTGAAATTGTTGTTGCCCGCGGCGGTGAAGATGAGATGGTTATATAGAGGTGTGTAATCTAGGGGAGGTCGCCTATGGCTAAAAATGTATTTCGTGCCCAGGAAGTAACGCAGACCGGTAAGTGGGTGGAACTGGAAACGCCCTTTGAGGAAGAGGCGGATGAAGTAGAAATTGAATCTGTTGAGGAATATACCGGACCCACTGCCGACGATTTACGTCGGGAGGCGGAGGCCTTTAAGCGAAACTGGGAAACGGAAAAGCAGCAGATGATTGATGAGGCGAAGGGCGAAGCCGACCGAATTGTGAAAGAGGCGGAACAGCGGGCATTTGAGGAAGTGCAGAAAAAGACCGAAGATTCCCGCCGGGAGAAACAGGAGGCCGAGCAGGAGGCCGAGAGGGTCAAACAACAGGCGCAGCAGGAAGCAGACCACATGCGACAGGAGGCGGAAAACGAAGTTTCGAAGATTCGACAGGATGCCTATGACGAGGGGTATAAAGCCGGTCATGAAGAAGGCTTTAACACCGGTAAGCCGGAGGTAGAACGGCTGGTTGAGCAGTTGCACCATATTATCGACAGGACCCTTGAAAAACGGGCGGAAATAATTGAGGAGTCGGAAACCCAGTTAATCAATTTGGTGTTGATGATTACTAAGAAAGTTGTGAAGGTTATCTCTGAGAATCAGAAGAACGTAGTTATTAACAATGTGATTCAGGCCCTGCGCAAGCTGAAGAGCCGTGGAGAGGTGCTGATAAAAGTGAATCTCGATGATGTCGAGCTGACCACCGACCATGTGAAAGACTTTATGCGTATGGTTGATAATGTGCAGTCTGTAACGGTAGTGGAAGATTCTACAGTAGATAAGGGCGGATGTATTATAGAAACTGATTTCGGAGAAATTGATGCCCGCATATCATCACAGTTGCAGGAAATTGAAGAAAAAATAATTGAGCTCGCGCCGATTCGGTCTAAAGGAGAGTAACGGGCACTTAGGGACGAACATACCTTGGGAGGGGAATATGTTTGAAAAATACAGCGACATAATTGAACAGATGGATCCCATCAAGTACACCGGAACTGTCCGCCGCGTAAAGGGGCTGCTCATAGAGAGCTACGGTCCTCAAGTGGTGGTTGGCGAGAGTTGTCAGATTGTCCTTCCCCAGGAAGAGCGCACGGTATGGGCCGAGGTAATAGGTTTCAACGATACGAGTGTTCAGCTGATGGCCTTTGATCAAATGGAAGGAATAGAACCCGGATGCAAGGTAATTGCAATGGGTGAAGCCCTTACTGTTCCTGTGTCCGATCAGCTAAAGGGGCGGGTTTTAAACGCTATGGGCAAACCGATTGACGGAAAAGGTTCTATCGGTTCGGCGGTAGGTGCATCTACTTCAAACACTCCTCCTAATGTCCTGTTTCGAAAGACTATTGATGAGAGAATGGTAACGGGAGTCCGGGCAATCGACGGTATGACTCCGATCGGCAAGGGGCAACGGATCGGCATATTTTCCGGCAGCGGAGTAGGTAAGTCAACTCTGCTTGGGATGACGGCCCGCAACACCGCAGCGGATGTAAACGTAATCGCCCTTATTGGTGAACGTGGTCGAGAGGTCCGTGAATTTATTGAGCAGGACCTTGGTGAAGAGGGCTTGAAGCGATCGGTACTGGTGGTCTCCACCAGCGACACCAGTCCCTTGGCCCGCGTGCGTGGGGCCTTTGTCGCAACAGCAATTGCCGAGTATTTTCGCGACCAGGGAAAGGACGTAATGCTGCTCTTTGATTCAATCACCCGCTTTGCCAGGGCCCAGCGAGAAATCGGCCTTACCCTTGGAGAACCCCCGGCAACCCGGGGCTATACTCCTTCTGTCTTCTCTATTCTGCCGAAGCTGCTGGAGCGATGCGGTAACTCTGAAAAAGGAACCATCACCGGATTTTATACAATTCTGGTGGAAGGTGATGATATGGATGAGCCGGTCTCGGATACGGTCCGAGGTATTTTGGATGGACATATCGTGTTGAGTCGAAAACTGGCCCAGGCATATCATTATCCGGCAATCGATATATTAGCATCACTATCCCGCTTAGGTAAAAAGGTCACGGGTAATGAGGAACAGCAGGCCGCGGGAAGGGTCCGAAGGCTGTTGGCAACATATACCGACTCTGAAGATCTTATAAACGTCGGTGCATATGCCGAAGGTAGTAATAGTGAAATAGATGAGGCTATTGAAAAGATCAATGATATCCGGGGCTTTCTTGGTCAGGAGATAGAAGAGAAAGCCCGACTGGGTGATACTATACAGCGCATGGCCCAGATTGCGGAAGTCGAAGTGCCTATACCGGAGGAAATAGATGCGGAAGTTTCAGTTTAATTTAGAAAAAATTCTTGAGCTTAGAAAGTACGATGAGCAACAGTGGGAATTAAAACTCGGTCAGGCAACTGGTCGGTGTATTGCCCTCCAACGAAAAATTGAGGAAAAACGCGCAAGCCGGAGGGAGATTTTTTCCCGGAGGCATTTTGATACCGGTGATATGAGGATGTTTTTATATGTAGAAAACTACACCCATAGGATGGATCAGGAAATAACAGAGTTAAAGGAAAGTTTGAGGAAGGCAGAAGCGGAGCGGAAGGAGATTCAAACAAAATTTCTGGAAGTGTCAAAGAAGCGGAAGATTCTGGATAAACTAAAAGAGCGCAAGCAGCAGGCATATTACAAGAACCAGGAAAAGCAGGAACAAAAATCTTTGGATGAGATCAGCTCTGCACGATACGCACGCGAGCTGGAGGATGCAGGATGATGATCAAACAACACAAGCTTAGGAGGCGGTTGTGGCGGAAGGAATGAAATTATTTTCAAGTATCCTTATGTTGCTCTTGCTCATACTCGTTCTCTTGGTGGGCGGGCTCTTGTGGTTCGACTACCTGGGTTTGATGAACATAAAACAGTTTTTTGCCCCGGCGACTCAACTTGTAGGAATTTCCGCTCCTGAAAAGCTTGAAAATGATGAGGATGAACTCTTACTGGAACGGGAGCGTCTTCTAAAAAGAGAAGAGGCGCTTAAGTTGCAGCAGGAAGCCATCGATTCGCGCTCTGAAGAAATCGCCCAAATGGAGGCTGAAGTCCAGCAAAAGCTCGAAATGCTGGAAGAAAAAGAAAAAGCCTTGGCTGAAAGAGAAAAATCTTTTAACGAAAGAGTAAAACAGTACGAAAATAAGAGTGCGAACCTCAGACAGTCATCTGAGTATTTTACCGGAATGCCGCCGCAAAAAGCGGTGGATCGACTGCTTGAGATGGATGATCAGGATATCATTGATATTCTGAGAATGACGGAAAGGATAGCCCAGGAGACTGGGGAGGGATCGGTGGTTGCATACTGGCTCTCTCTGATGCCTTCGGAACGGGCTGCACAGCTCAGCAGAAAAATGCTGAAAAAACCTGAAGGATAGGTAAAACCTAGTGATTGATGTGTTAAGTACCAACATGCAAGCTCACGGTTCGGAAAAGGCCGGTCCCCCCGCCTCTTTACAGAAAGCGGAGTTCATGCCCTCCTCATCTTCTAATTCCTTTGCAGCGTACTTGGATCGAATTTCACATTCGGCAGATGGCAATAACCGGGAACCCAATGTGAAGGAAGTATCATATTCCGAAAAAAATTCGCCGGCTCACTACGCGGGTAGAGCTTCAGAAGGTTCCTCAGAGAAAACCTCCCCGGAGGTCAAATCAAATGAAACTGCTCGCGAGAGTACTGCCGCTCAGAGGCCAAGAAAAACTGGTGAAAGTGTTGATCAAGCTGACAGAGCCGACCAAGCGAACAAAACTGACCAAGCCGACCAAGCCGACAAAAAGAGGGCCGATGCTGAAAACCGTGAACACAGCGATAAAGAGGCCCGGAAGAACAAAAATAGCAGTGAAGCAGAGAAGGGCGAACAAGAGGATAAACTGCAACAGGAAAATCTTCAGATCAAAGAGGCGGCTGCTCAAAAAGGCTCTGAAAAAGCTTCTGAAAGGGTAAGTGTTTCGGAAGATAAAAACAGTCGAGAAAACGAAGAGACGAAAAAAGGCGACGTTGCAAATACCCTCTCCGACCAGTTGAAAAATGCTGAAAAAGCCGTTCAGGATACCTCAAGGAATACTTCACCGGGTGCGGAAGAAAATGCAAAAGCAAAGAGGGCAAAGGTAGTAGAGACAAAAACAGGAAACACGAGGGAAGCGAAGGCGGCGGAGGAATCGGCAAAAATGTCTGCTGAGACATTGGAAGCCCTGGAGGACTCTTCAAGAAACGGTAAAACAGCTGCTGCTGCGGATGAGGTAGGATTAGCTAAGGACCTCCGGGCAAGGGATCTTAAAATTGCCGGGGAGGGAAATTCAAAGGAAGCGTCCCTTCGGAGGAGCGGCGATGGGCAGCACGATTCCAGTTCTGGGCGCGATGCCCGTAGCCGACATGTGAATGAAAATGAAGGGCGTCCAAAGCTCACCATTATTGATAAGCGAGGAGCTTCCGCCCATAACAGTAATAACGAGTCCGGTGCCGGGAGCGGTCGTCGGAACTCCGGTTTTCAGCTCTTGTCCTCCTCAGGGAACACTGCACACGGAGCGAACAGTGAAAACGGCGATTCCCTTCAGGTAATACAGGTGCAACTGAGAGGAGAGGGGGCACAGGCACCTTCTTCAGCACAAACCGGCAGCCGCAGTGCAGAAAGCGGCCTTCGGGGACAGCTGCAGCAGCAACTGCAAGACCATTTGAACAAAGATATCGTAAAGCGTAGTTCTATTATGATCCGGGAAAACGGATCTGGGGAAATTAAGCTTGATTTGAAGCCGGATACCCTCGGTCAGGTGAGAATCCGGATCACAATGGAGAATAATCATATAGCCGGCAAGATTTTTGTCGAAAATAGTAGTGTAAAGGAAGCGTTCGATCAGAATATGCAGCAGTTGTACCGTGCCTTTAAAGAGCACGGTTTTGAAAACGCTGCACTAAACGTTTCAGTTGGAGACCAGGGCCGTGAGCAGCGGGAACGCGAAAGGTCCCAGGGAGTACAGCCGAAGGTTTCGTTGCAACAGGCACTTGCCCTTGATGAGCAGAGTTCATCAACAAGTGCAAGCAGCGGTGAACTTAGACTGGTCGACGTGATGGCGTAGGTGAAGGAGCTATAGATGGATTTTACAGCAATGTTATCCGGTGCGGAAAAAAGCAAGGTTGAGATGCAGGTAAGTGCGTCCAACAAAAGTCTACAACAGGGCGAAGGGCTCAATCAGCAGCTTGGTAAGGATGATTTCTTGCAGCTTTTAATTACCCAGCTGCAGCATCAGGATCCAACCAAGCCGATGGATGACAAGCAATTTATTGCCCAGATGGCACAATTTTCCTCATTAGAGCAGATGACTAATTTAGGTCAGGAGTTCTCAAAGATAAGCGGAATAGTGAGTCGCGGTAATGCACTCAATTTACTTGGAAAGCAGGTTGAAATTTTAGATGGCGAACAGCGGATCTACGGAGAAGTTGAAGCTGTGTCGGGCACCGAAAACCCCCAAGTGAAAGTGAACGGCCGTTATTATGATTATTCGGTAGTTGAAACAGTGAACATAAAGGAGGCAGCAGAATGATGCGTTCTCTCTATGCCGGTGTATCCGGTCTACAGAATCACCAAACACGTATGGATGTGATTGGTAATAATATTTCCAACGTTAATACCACCGGTTTTAAGAAGGGTAGGGTAGAGTTTCAGGATATGCTGTCTCAAACAATGGCCGGTGCGGCCAGACCAACCGATGAGGTCGGGGGTGTAAACCCGAAACAGGTCGGACTGGGAATGAATATAGCCTCCATAGATACTATCCATACCCAGGGCTCAATGAAGACTACCGGAGTTATGAGCGATGTGGCAATTCAGGGCGACGGTTTTTTCATACTTCGTGCCGGAAACAAGCAATTCCATACCCGGGCAGGATCCTTCGGCCTTGATGAAAACGGCACTCTCGTAAATCCGGCCAACGGTATGCGGGTACAGGGCTGGAATGCTCAAACCGATGAGGCCGGTACCTTTATTAACACCGCCGCAGATGTGGAGGATTTAGTAATTCCCGTCGGTAGTAAGGACCCGGCTTCGGCAACTACCGAAGTAGAGTTGGCATGTAACTTGGACAAGCGTACTCCCCTTATTCCCGCCGGAGCAACTGCCGCCGAAACGCGGGAGGGGACCTGGAGCATCGACAAGACCATCTATGACAACTTTGGAAATACCCATACGTTGCGTGTAAATTACACCAGGGTAGCGGGTACCCAAAACCAATGGCAGGGAGAAGTAATTGTGGATCCCGATTCGGAAACACCGACTAACACTCTGACCAATGTCGGTGCAGAGGGCAATGCAGACAATACCTTCATTGCTACTTTCAGTAACCTCGGGACCCTGGAATCAGTTACAGATCCCCAGGGCGATCTGGTCAATGAGGGGCAGCTGCAGGTAAACGTTGGTTTTGATGTGCTGGAGGCTGCTCCGGAAGAGGGTGAACAGGTACGTCAGAACTTTCAGCTTACCCTCGGTGAGGTCGGGAGTGTAGTGGACACTATGACCCAGTTTGCCGAAAAGAGCTCTACAAAAGCATTTCGCCAAGACGGATATCCCATGGGATATCTGGAAAATTATAAAGTCGATCAGTCAGGAATCATTACCGGGGTATATTCCAACGGAACCAACAGGGTCTTAGGACAGATTGCCCTCTCGAGTTTTACCAACCCCGGCGGGCTTGAAAAAGCCGGTGAAAACACCTACGTTGTATCGAACAACTCCGGCGAAGCGCGAATAGGGGAATCGGGGGTAGCAGGCAAGGGAAAAGTAATTGCCGGGGCCCTCGAGATGAGTAATGTTGATTTGGCCGAACAGTTTACCGACATGATTGTCACCCAGAGAGGTTTTCAGGCCAACTCAAAGAGCATCACCACCTCAGATCAGATGCTCCAAGAACTACTTACATTGAAAAGGTAGTTAAGATAAGATGAGGGGAGAGCAGGATAGTAGTTGAATGATTAAGGTAACCCAGCTAAACGGGCGCGAGTATTATGTAAACCCGCACCAAATTGAGCACATTGAATTAAATCCCGATACCACCCTTGTGATGCTCTCCGGCAAACGGCTGATAGTTAAGGAGGACTATCAGTCGATTTTTGATAGTATAATTGAATACAGACGGCTGATCGGTGCCTTTAAAAACGAGGAGTAATGAATGGATATTTCCACCTTAGCAGGAATTGGACTCGGAGCCGCGATGATTCTCATGTCGATGATACTCGGTGGAAGCGGTCTTGGTGTGTATATCAATGTGCCCTCAGTGCTTATGGTTATCGGCGGCTCCTTCGGTGCGATAATGGTAGCAAATCCTCTGGCGAGGGTACTGGGGATTGTACGGTATATCAATATCGTCATACGGGTGCCGAATTATGAACTTGAGCGGACAATCACCACTCTGGTGAACTTTTCCGAGCGGGCCCGCCGTGAAGGTCTTTTGGCGCTGGAAGATGATGTTGAAGAGGTACAGGATGATTTCCTTAAAAACGGCATTCAGCTGGTGGTTGACGGGACTGATCCCGAAATAATAAAAACGGTCCTTTTTAATGACCTTGATCAACTGACCGGTCGCCATGAAACGGGAATTAAAGTGTTTGACGACTGGGGGAAGTTTGCGCCGGCCTTTGGTATGATTGGAACGCTGGCCGGTCTGATTGCCATGTTGGCTAACCTTGATGATCCGGACGCTATTGGTTCAGGTATGGCCCTGGCACTTATTACAACCATGTACGGTTCGATTTTTGCCAACCTTGTGTTGATCCCGATAAAGAGTAAACTTGAGGACCGGCATAAAGAGGAGCAGCTGCTTCGGGAGATTATGATTGAAGGGATATTATCTATCCAGGCGGGGGACAACCCGAATATCCTGAAGTACAAGCTGGTTTCGTTCCTCGATCCGAACCGCAGACGGGAAATGCTCGAAGTACTAATGGGTGAATAAAACAGGTAAGAAGGTAAGCATAAATGGCTGAGCGACGAAGAAAGAAGAAATGTCCCCCTGAAGGTGCTCCTGAGTGGATGACAACCTACGGGGACATGGTAACTCTGCTGCTTACATTCTTTGTTATGATGTATACTACCGCCACAGTGGACGGTGCTAAAATAAAGCTTATTTTAGCGGCCTTTAACGGTTTGGGTCTTCGTTCCGGCGGTACTACGCTTCAGGCAACGGGTCAGCTTGCCGACATGGGCAATACTGTTATGTCCTTGCCTTCAAGCCAGGCTGGACGCGCATTAGATGAGGCCCGCAAAAAAGCGGTAAGTATGTTTCAGCCTGAGATCAAGGCCAAAAAGGTCAGGGTAAAGGAGGATGAACGCGGACTGGTTATCAGTCTTGCGGCGGATGCCTTTTTTGAACCGGCCAGTGCGGAGGTAAATATCGAGGAGAGCCGGGATGTTCTTGAGCGGGTCTCTAATTTGCTTATATCCTTGGAGGAGCATAAGTTCCGCATCGAGGGACATACCGATCCAAATCCGACGGACCCCCAGGGGCCGTGGCGAACAAACTGGGAATTGTCCTCCGCTCGGGCCACCAACGTACTCCACTATTTAGTGGATTTTGGTGTATCTGAAGAGAATTTCCAGGTGGCCGGTTTTGCAGATACCGTGCCTATTGCTTCTAATGAGACTGAAGAAGGACGGTCCTATAATAGACGAGTTGATATTATAGTGCTGTCGGAGGGGCATTTATAGTTTGCAATAAACTGATTCTTTTGGTAGAATTTTACTGATACTACAGGAGCTGAGTATGGGAGACGAAGAGGTCTT
>Ga0102934_1000162_pt1 | contig 39384 bp, 29 predicted proteins | sample SalPonR2_A_D1_MG_FD_78175 | JGI IMG/M metagenome (GOLD analysis project Ga0102934, IMG submission 78175) | Salt pond soil microbial communities from South San Francisco under conditions of wetland restoration - Salt Pond MetaG R2_A_D1_MG | ecosystem: Environmental > Aquatic > Marine > Intertidal... | reverse complement strand
GGGGAGGGTCGGACGGGGTCGTGGGCGGGAGGTGTTCGAGGCGCAGGTGCTGGAGGAGGAGGTGGAGGGAGGGAGGGAGAGAGGTCGCACTTACGGGGACGAAAGCGAAGCGGAGGGGGAGGAAGGATCGGGCGATTTGTGTGAGGGTACAGAGAAAGAAGAGGAGCCTGTGGAGGAGGTCGAGGACGAGGAGGAGGAGGAGGAGGCCATTGCCAGACGCCGGGCTGCGATCCGGGAGCGTCTGAAGAGTTTGCGCGTGGAGGAGGAGGCGGCTACCGCGGCTGCCAAGGAGGAGGTGGAGGAAGCGGAGGAGGAGGAGGAGGAGGACTCGGAGTACGAGGAGGAGAGCGAGGAGAGCGAAGAGGAAGGGGCGGGGGGCCTCTTTGCACTGGCTCGGCCCGTCTTCATCCCCAAGGGCAAGCGGGAGCTGGACCGAGACCGAGAGCGGGAGGAGCAGGAGGAAGTGGAGAAGGAGCGAAAAGCCGCGGCGGCGCGGGAATCACGTCGACGGGAAACACGGCTGATGGTGGCGGAGGAGGTGCGGAAGGAGTCAGAGGGGGCCGTGGGGTCGGAGGGGGCGATGGAGGGGTATGGGTCGGACGCCGGGGCGCCGGACGATTCGGACAGACCGGAGGAGGACGCCTTGGAGTTTGAAAACTGGCGGCTGCGGGAGCTTGCCCGGATGAAGCGGGAGATGGAGGCGAGGCAGGCGCGGGCGAAGGACAAGGCGGAGGTGGCGCGTCGACGGGGAATGACCGAGGCCGAGCGGGACGCCGAAGACCGGCGGCTGGGTGTCGGGGTGTATGCGAAGCAGGGGGGCAAGGGGGAGAAGGCCAAATGGAAGTTCATGCAGAAGTACTACCACAAGGGGGCCTTCTATATGGACGAAGAGTCGGTGGCGCGGCCGGACGATGTGCGGCGGAGGGCGGCGGATGAGGCGACGGGTGAGGATAAGTTCAATCGAGCGGCGCTGCCGAGCGTCATGCAGGTGAAGAATTTTGGACGTGCGGGGCAGACCAAGTACACGCATTTATTGGATCAAGATACAACGCGTGCAGAGGTACGTCGGGTGGATACTCACATTGAGGAGCGTAGCGACATGCAGATGAAAAGTAGTCGTCGAGCTTATCCTCGTCGAGCTTGTCCTCACCTTGCCATTTACATTTCGACAGAAGCACAAAACTGGGTCGGTTTGGCAACAAATGGACCAAGACAAGCGTTTCGGGATGGTAGGGGATGCGAAAAACAAATTTGTGCATAAGCTCGCGGGCACTGGTGACATCGACCAGGCGGGGCGTCGGAAAAAGAAAGGCTAAAAAGACAAGATGCCTGTCGTTAACGAAAGAAACACAACAATTCAGAAACGAGATTTCGGCAATGAACGATGCTTGTGCTTTCAAAGGTATGCCCTCATTATGGCATGTAGGACCAGCCTGATGCCCGGTAGTCCAGCGCACGCGAGTGGAACGAGGGGAGAGGGGAGGTTGGAGGGATCATGGACAGCGGCTTTCTCTCCCCCCTGTGGGCGCGACCGAAGCTGCCCATGCGAAACCGCAATCCTGCCCACCGCTCTGCTTGTCACGTACAAAGTTCAAGTCAGACGTGGTATGTGTGTCTGCTCCATCAAAAAGCCAAAATTGGTTGGTTTTTGGGGTCCGCACGACTACAGCTTGGGCGCGTGAACATTCAACTTGAGGCAAACGACGGTTTCGCTCTTCCCATGAAACTTATGGTCGTGTGTAACGAAACTCTGAAGCTCTTTCTGCCATAACGAACGAAGCCATCCATTCGGTAGACTTGCTGCTCATGACACATTCCATGGTTGCCTTTTGAAAACCGCATAAGCGGCAGCGACGGCAGCAAGCCACGTCGCCAGCCAAGCGGCAGCCCCCCCCCCAACAACGAGTGCGAACGGCGGGCCTTTCCTCAATGCGAACGATTTCCCCTCGTACTAGTGGTCATGCAGTGGTTGTCCGGAGCCCGTACGTAGGCTATTGTGCATGTCCTTAGACGCAATGCCTTTTTCTTCTTTGTACTATGGCCATGAGGTTTCATCGATCTGGCACGACTTATTGCACGCGCAACAGCAGGCCCCCATGGACTGCTTGAGTGCAAGCCATCGATCATCGAGTATGGGTGCGCCCAGGTGTGCTTTGAATGAATGATAAGTCTCAATCTTACTTGCAGCTTAAACTCAACCAGCATTCTGCTTTCGACCGGGCCTCCTGACAGGATTTAAGAAGCATAAATCGTAGCACGGGTCAGGGAAAGCGCTGATCCCGACACTCGGAGATCCGTTGCACAAATTATCATTTCAACACGATTTCCGAAATAACACCTCCTCTCGTGCAAGATCAAGAGTGCAGAAGATGAGGTGAGTCTCGAACAGACCTTTGTACGCAACTTTCGCTATAATCTTGTCTATATCGCGTGAAAGGATCGAATGCTCGTGCCAGAGACACGTTACATTCGATTGTGAAAGATAACCACAAGAACATGCAAAGCATTCTCTACAGTGAGTAGGAAGTTATCTCATGTCATTTCGGTTACTATTCCTCAATCTAATCGGCTCAGGTCGATGACTAACATCGTTTGGACAGCCGCTGTGGCCTTTGCTTTTTTGCTGGGAGATGTTAGCGCCGACTCTAGCGCCCCGTACCCCTCCGACTTCGCCTGGGGCGCAGCCACGGCCGCGTATCAAGTGGAGGGTGCCTACAATACGGACGGAAGAGGGATGAGCATTTGGGACACCTTCTCACACATTCCCGGCAAGACCGCTAACGGAGACACGGGGGACGTCGCGGATGACTCGTACCACCGCTACGAGGAGGACATCAAGCTGGCGGTAGAAATGGGAATCACCCACTATCGAATGTCCATTTCCTGGCCGCGCATCATGCCCAACGGGAAATTGCCCCTGAATCCCAAGGGCGTCGCGTTCTACAACGACGTGATCAACACCCTCTTGGCCCACAACATTGAGCCCTTTGTCACCCTTTACCATTGGGACCTGCCCCAGGCCCTGGCCAACGACTCTGCCGGCCAGTCCGAGGGAGACAAGCTCTTTGGTAAGGGCTGGCTGGAGGCCTCTGTCGCGGACGACTTTGTCACGTACGCCGAGGCCTGCTTCCTCCAGTTCGGAGACCGGGTCTCGAATTGGCTGACCTTCAACGAGCCCCTCACCTTCGTCAACCTCGGCTACGGCTCTGGTACGCATGCGCCGGGACGATGCAGTGGATGCTCGCTGGGAGGAGACTCCGCGACGGAACCCTACATCGCCGCCCACAATGTCTTGCGCGCGCACGGGAAGGCCGTTGCCCGCTATCGCCAGCTGAAGGCCATGGCCCCTTCCATGCTGGACGGTAAGATCGGGATCACCCTGAACTGTGACTGGGGCGAGCCTTTCACCTCCTCGAAGGACGATGAGGAGGCTGCCACGCGCTTTTTGGAGTTTCAGCTTGCCTGGTACGCCGATCCGGTCTTTTTCGGGGCCTATCCGGCCTCCATGGTCGCCGCGGTGGGGGACCGCCTACCGAAATTCACCGCCGAGGAGGCCGCGCAGCTGAAAGGGTCGTGGGATTTCTTTGGGTTGAATCACTACACTTCCAAATACGTCAAAAAGCCTGATTACCCGGCCCCTTTGCCAGGGATGGGGACCTCGTGGTACGCGGACGCCCACACCACCCAGACCGACACCTCGATCGACGGGATCCTGATCGGGCCCTTGGGCGATTCCTCCTGGCTCCACGTGGTCCCTTGGGGTTTCAGGAAGATGTTAAACTGGGTGGCCGAGCGATACGGTAACCCAGGCATCTACGTGACGGAGAACGGCTGCGACGTCCCCAACGAGAGCAAGATGTCCCTGGCCGAGGCCTTGGACGACAAATTTCGCGTGGACTTCTATCGAGGCTACCTATCCAACATGGCAGAGGCGATGAAAGACGGAGTCAAAGTGAAGGGCTACTTTGCATGGAGTCTGCTTGACAACTTCGAGTGGGCAGACGGGTACTCGAAGCGCTTCGGTCTCCACTACGTGGACTACTCGGACAACCTCAAGCGCTACAAGAAGTCCTCCGCCAAATGGTACCATGATTACATTCGGGCCAATTCCCCCGGTAAATCACATAAGCTCCGCATGGCAAATCCTAATGCAGGAAAAGGGGGGGGCGAGACCGCGGCCCGCCACAGGACTCTGAAAGCCAGTATTGCCAGCGCTGTTCTAGGCTTTATGGCCGCGTTAGTGGTGGTCGCTGCGGTCATGACCGGCCGAGCGCTGGTCAAGTACAACCATGAGCATCAACAGCGACATTCGCACGTGTCAGGGAGTCACAGCGAGGACGAGGAGGAGGATCACCCTTCTGTCCGGTCTGACTTGCTCTCGCCCCGGATTGGCCTCGGGGGGAAATCCGTGTCTTTCACCTCACTCGGTCCCATGTCATCCGCGGCGACTGGGCGGCCGAGTCGTCGCAGCCCTCGCGGAGTACACTCGGCAACCTCAGCATCGTCTCGCATGCAAGGTTCGGTTTCAATGGGTGTATTAGCGCAAGATGGGAGGGGACTAACTAGCATGGGCCCGTCCAAATCGATGGGGCAGCTGACTCATTTGTCGCAGCGGAAGTCTCACACGAATTTGGAGGACTTGGCTTTACAAAGTAGTGAACCCAGTCTCTTGGGATAATGTCTCACCATGGGGTAGCATACACATTTTTTTTGTGAGTGTTGTGATGTGAACGTGGCGGTAGCCGCCTCGTGTAAGACGTGAGAAAAAGGCATATTTTCGTTGGGTTCCAGCATTGCCACTGTAGGAAAAATATTGCGCAAGACACAATTTACAGAATGGATAAAAACATGTGAGATAAAGGGGACTATTAGAAACAGACACGCAAGAGTCTGGCGACGATCGGGTTCTCATCGAAGTAGTTGATGGTGGACGCCAAGTAGGGGTCATTTGGGCATGATCCAGAAGCTATACGAGTAGGGTGTTACTTACCAGCATCGTGGGAACGAGTGCTAAGACAAGCCCGTTGGCGTGATGTTAGTGATACGATTAGCTGCTTGCAAATAGGGGACACAAAGTAGTAGCATGTACAAGGGAATTAAGAAGTTGAATACATTTTGAATAAGGATGGCATCAGAAGGGGCAGAAAACATTGCTTTTTCCTTATAACTGGATCGATTCGCTTCCTCAATGAAACGCCGACTAGAAAAAGGTGTGACTGGGGAATCACCATTTATTCGAAAGCGGATCGATGGCGAGCCACCATAGGCGATGCCATGGGTGTGAAAGGACATCGCAAGAAGATGGCTGCTGCAAGACGAAGCGAAAGAAATCCATGTGATATCATCTTATCCTTGCTCAGCAAAAAGGCAAGAATCCCTTCGTCGGACTACCATCCAAAGGACTCGGGAAGGCATTTTTGAGATCAAAATGGATCAGTTGCTTGCATTCTTTCCATCGCTTCCTTCGCCTGCACATAAACATACACCATGACGTAGCTCGCTGATCAAATCTCTCGATTGATATCGTCTGTGTCATCTAATGCCCTGCTGACCATTTCGCTGTGTTTGAAGCCGATATTCCCCCCTTCGCTTGAGATTTCCCGCCATTCTCACTGCACCTTGATTGTCTTTTCTTCCCAGAGCCCTTTCTCCCCGGCCTTCAAAACTCCATCCCTGTCGATCACCCCTTTGCTTCATAGTTCCTGACCTGCTTGTGTGCATCAAACTATTTAAGCTTGCTATACTCTTGCGACTTTTCAATATTTTCGAAGGACTTACTAAACTCTTGCCTATGCACAACCTTTACCAGTTTGTTTTGGCGAGCCCAAAGGGTCTGCAAAGATCACCATAAGAGCCTCAAAAATGTTGTAAGCTCCTTCCGCTCCCTCAAATAATGCCTATCTCACCTCTAGCCTTCCTCCACTGCCACAGCCTCGTCATCGCCATCCGCGTCCTCTTCAGCCCCCTCGAACGATGCATCATCCAGTCCATCCTCTTCATCTTCTTCCTGTCCTTCGAAGACCAGTGTTGGTGCTGCAAGGTACGCGTCTTTTATCGCCCGCCATCCCACTCGGACAGGCAACGGGTCCAACCGGGGTCTCCTCCTCCTCCTTTCTTCTTTCCCTGTCCCATGCTGCCCGTAGTACCCGTCTCTACAATCGTCTCGCCCACCGGGACATGTGGCGTAGTAAAAATCAATGTCCTTTTGCGTGCCCGGAGAGCCACCTGGAGGGACTATACTCACGTACCAGCGCACCTCCCCTGCGTCAATTTCGCACCGATAGAGTGTGTAGACCTTCGAAGTGCCATCCGAAAGGATCTTGTCCGTTTTCTTCGTATACAAGTAAGCGCCGTTGACCTTCTGAGGCATCAACATGTAGCTTCCATTAACATCCTCGATGCCCGCTCCTTCCAATCGGCAAGTCGGCGGCGGCAAAGACACCGACAAGTTGTCATCTAATCCCTCCTCTTCCTCCTCCTCTTCTTCCTCCTCGTCCTCCTCGTCGTCATCCTCCTCTTCTTCCCCCTCTGAGGCCGAAAGCATCCTTCCCTCCTTCCTCCCGCCGTTCCGGCGCCGTGCTCCTCCTCCCTCGCCGACGCTTTCCCTCCTTGAGTAAGCTCCATTCCCGGCATCTCTACCTCCATCATCAATTTCCTCCTCCCCCTCAGCTACCAAAGACTGCAATAATGCAAATGACTGCTCCTTTCCCGGCACCATCGACATGCGTGAGTGCAAACTGTCACACAGCTTCAGCATTTCCCTTAGCAAGGGATCTACGGCTTGTTTGAAGAACGACTGACCCGCCAGCAATTGACGCCGTGTCGCCCGTTGTTCGCCTCCACCAAACTTGTCCAGCAAGGAAGAGAGGAGACCCAGTCCTTCCCCCCATAGAATTTCTTTCAGCCTCTCCATTTCTAGGCTGTCCTTTACGTTGTAAAGGGCACAAAGGCAGCATGCCAGTGTCTGGAGGCTGATTGGGTTCGAGGAGAGGCCTGAAGGAGCGAACGCTTGATGGAGCTCATGCCGTTGCTGCTGCAGAGTAGAGGGAGAAGAAAGAGGAGTCGCTAGCGGTTGAAAAAGACGGTGGAACTCGGCCAGCATTTGATTGATCAAACAGCGCGAGAGAGCCATGTCTTCACGGACAACGCGCTGCAAGATCCCAGTCGTTTCAGTGGGGAAAACCTCGTACATAGGGGCGTAAAACGCCAACATTCCCAAGGCGAGCCGACTCATCGCCGGCAGCTGCAGTGTCTCCTCTTTCCCTGTCCCTATCCGGGCCGACTGACCCGCGCCCTTCCCCGGCTCCTCCCTTCCTTCTTCCCCTTTCATCTCCTCCACCGCCCTCTTCTTTTCCACCTCCTCGTCTCTTCCCCGCCCACGGCCTCCATGCCGTCTCAAGTCGTTCCCAAAGCCGGACGCCTGCAGGTCGTGCCACACCTGTTTCGCCAACCACTGCGCCTGGTCCCGGTAGTAATCCAGAAAGCCATTCAATGTCAGCCGATTATCATTTCCTTTCTCGTACTTTGCGAGGATACTTTTGAGAGTGGCATGTGAAACCTGCTGCTGCAAAGGAAAAGAAGACATCTCTGCCCCGACGCCTCCCCCATGCCGTCCCCCTCCGATCCCCCCTCCTCCGCCACCCAGACTCGCGCATTTTTCCAAGTAACGGGACAAGTCTTGCATGCTCATGCCCCCCGCCCGAGAATTTTCTTGGAAAATCGTCGTCAATGCCTCCCGCGCTGCTTGTGTCAAGCGCGCCTGAGTGGGGTAATACGACGCAACCCCTCCGTCCCTCCCACCCTCTCCTTCTTCCTTCCCTCCTTCTCGTCCTCCTTCCCATTCCTCCAACAAAGCCGCCTTCGGTGCCTGTGGAAACCCCACCAGCGTTGCGATTGCTTCCATCAAGTACAAGTAATCCGTCACTGCATGTGGGGGATTTACCTGCTGCACAGGTGCAATCCCTTCCACAGGGGAAAGGGGTAGTAGGGGGGAGGCAGCCCCTTCCTCTGATCGAGAACTTGGACACGGACGGGTCGGTCCGGTTGTCGCTCCCGCAGACATGGCAGGGGCAGCAGAATGGGAAGAGGACGCGTACGGAAACTGCGACTTGAGAGATGGAGTGGCAGCAGCTCCGAGGACAAACATGGCGAGGTAGAATGCGAAATCCGCCCGGACCAGGTAGAGACGCACAGGCTCTGAGGCCCTGGCTGCGTCTCGAAACAGTGAAAACAACTCATCGACGTGGAGCCAATGCCTATTGGCATCGTGTAAAAGCTGGCCGGCCGCTTCCAAAAAGCGGGCAATTCGACTGTGGTTCCGCGCTTCGGTCAAGGATGCAGCCTGGAGCGCTCTCACCTCCACGTCCTCCCTTGCCAACCGTGCGATGGCGCTCACTAGAAGCTGCAGCACGCAAGCACGAGCAGTGCAATCGCTGCATTCCAAGAAGTAAGTCCGAAGCCAGGATGACCTCGGCGATGAAACGCTTTGCTCCTCTGCGAGATGCTCCTCCGATCTCCTTGCCTCTTTCCAGCTTGGCAGTGGGACCGGTGGAGGAGTGAGGATCAACGCCTCCAACAACCAAGAAGCCATGTCTGGGTCTACCTGCATGGCGTGCCGCAGTAAATTCATCCAAGACTGGACTCCGAGTCGATCTCGCGAGTGCAACATCACGTCCAGCAGGAAGGCCAACCCCATCCCAAACACCTCCTGCCGCACGCTCGACATCTCGGGAGCCAAAGGATTCCAAACGCACTCCGCTTCTCCCGTCTCCATGGACGCCCCACTTGACGTGGGTGCGAGCAAAGAAGGCGACGAGGGACAGAAAACCATGGTCAGCAGACTTGACAGGAAACTGTGGAACTGTGGATCAAAGATATATCGATGGTAGATAAAGGCAACATTGGCGTGCCAAACCTCTTCCTCGAAAGCAGCTCTCCCGTCCAAGCCATACTCAAAGTCGTCTTTCTCATTACCCATGGCCTTACTGCCCTCGGTGTCGACAGTCATGGCACTTTCGTCTGCGCTTCCTGTGCCTCGGGAAACCTCTCCCGCCACCTGCTTCTCAACATCCTCCACAGCCTCCATGGGTGCACAACTCTCCTCCCTTCCTTTGTGGCCGTCCGTCTGTGCAGATGCGAGAGATGACGTCCGTCCCCGGGGGCGGACTTTTTCATAAAAGAGCATCAGAGCGTTGTGAACCCGCTCTTGCTCCACGTAGTTTGTGACCCCGTTCCAGGTCGTCGGCTTCGAAAACGTTCCCCCGAAGCACTGGGTCTCTATCAAAGATGGATCGAAAGAGGTTACGTCTTCGTCGTCAAACTTGTGCCAGGTATCTTCGCGCTCTCGGTCCTTTATGAATGAGTAGTAGTGCCCGCCTTGGGCAATGCCTGCGTGAATGACCACTCCCTTCAACTCGTAGTCAAATTCCTCGTCCTCAAACACCATAGGCACATCGTTCACCAAGGACGCTGGTACAGTCATACCCTCTTTTCTCTCTTCTCGTTCTTGAAGTCCTACGTCCATGTCTTCTCCGTTTTCCCTCACTTGCAATTTCTGCAGCGCCTCTGTCTGAGACGCTTCCTCCAACCCCTCCCGAGTGTAGGGCTTCATATTTAGTCGCGTGGGAAAAGCACATCGATTATTCAATTTGACCGTCTCAAAAGTGGTGAAATCCAGGTCAAACCTTTTCAAGTGGAGGATCAACAGGTTCGGTAGACTCCCGAGACAGATCCTTCGCACCGTAGGCTTTTTGGTATTGCACCCCTCGCATTCCACCTTATTCTCACCGTCCATCAATTCTCCTTCCACAAATGCTGCCAAGCTTTCTTCTATCGATTCTTTTCCCTTGATAATCAATTCGATTTTGATGAAAGGCTCCTCCCGTTCTGCTCGGTGTTCACATCCCTGTGGTAATTTCTGGTAGGCCAGCTTTCCACCAAAGCATCCCTCTTCTAAATCAACGAGCTGAGGAGTACCCTTCAGAGAGGCCTCCAGCTGATCAAGAAGCTTGTCGCAAAATTCCGAGGCGTCGTTTTGTTGATAAACAGAATAGTTCAGGTTGAGACATCTGCACGCTTCCACCAAAAATCGTGGGTCGAAGTAGCGCTTTTCGCTGCCGCTTAGATAGCAGAATGTCCGTTGCATTTGCTCCAGGACACGTTGCGCCTGTTCAACTTCGCGAACGGCTGACAAAGAGGAGTGCAGCCGAGGAGGGATCACCTGGAAATGCCCAGTCTCCTTTCCCGCCCGACCCTCTCTCAATTTGAGCCTTACGCTGGCGTTGATCTTTTCATTACCATTCGCCCCTCCCGCCCCGTCGTACTTGATCGTATGCTTTCCCGTGCTGCCATCAAAGCTCGTCACCGTTGCCTCCATCTTAACGGTCCCTTCTTCCGTCTCCCAGTCTACAAGAATCTGCCGCCCGATTAGCTCCTCGTCTCTGAACATTTCACCCGACACCATCCGCCGTCGTTTCACCCGCGCGGCCAGGATGGCATCTCGCAAGCGAGGAACCATAAAAAGTTGCTGCAGCAGAGAATTCATGTAACAAGTACAACCTTGGTTTCGCAGCCCCACGTACTGTCCTGGATAAGATTTGGTCTCATGCAGGTACTCATACTGCCATCGATCGCGAAGTCCACTGGCTGCCGCCTCGGTCAACGACATGACTTGGCCGAGAATGCTCTCCATCTGCCGGGAGCATTGCTTAGCTCGCGTCAGAAGGCTCGAGAAGACCAATTGCCTACATTTTGCTTCTCCTGCCGCGCAAATCGGTCGGCCATGCGCATTATTTTCCCGTAGACTGGGCACTGCGAACAAAAAGTCCGCGAAAGCCTTCCCGATTAAGTCACCCAGCACAGTACCAGCCAGTAGACTGCCATCATGGTCCTGTTCCACCAGGCAATTCAACAGTCGAAGTAAGCCCAATAAAACTGGAGCCGATTGACCCCCTTCCTCCGACTTCAGCTCATTCGATACGCTTGCGCTGCGACTTCCGCTGATACGGGGGTAGTGGACAAGGCGGCGCGTCACAAGCTGAGCAAGAGCTTGAACCAGATCGTCTCCGCCGCCAGTCGGAGGCGTCGGGGCTATGACCGTTGACATTTCCTCCGAAACACCTGACAACTCGCTCGTCAAGACCATGGGTACCGGTGCTGAGTTTCCAGCACTGTTAGGTCTTGCAGCCAAAGGCGGTTTGCGGACAGAAGAAAGCTCCTGAAGGACATCAAAAAATTCCAAACAGGTCACTGATTCGACCTCAAGCATTTCGAGCGCCGATAGACACCAGGTAAAGACACTACGGCGAAGCAGCGGAGCATCAGGGCCCAAAATGAGATCTCGAGTCTGCTGTCGTACTTTGCGGTGCGGATTGCGGAGTAAGAGGCCGATGAATAGGGAGGGAGCAGTGTTATGCGTCACTAAAGCTGAGACCAAATCGTTGGTGATGGCATTACAGCTGAAGGCAGCAATCGGATTTGTTGTTGGTATTTGACCTGTCTGATTTACAGAGCCATCTGCACATGTCGTCGCTCCCGACTCACTTATCGTATTGCTCCCTGATGAGTTGGCAGGCACGCCTGACCGTCGCAGCAGCAGTTCAATAGTTGCCAACGCGTCAGTAGACACATTGCATGTCTCTTCTCCCTTGCCATGCTCGGTTCCTCCTACCGCAGCCTCGTGAGCTTGTGCCGCTACTTGCACCAACCGATTTAAGAGCTGACGCACTCGCTTTCCACCGCCCAGGTGCTCGTCTGGACCGAGCATCTTTCCCGGCAAAGCCTCCGCAGCTTGCATCTCCATGGTTGCCGATGACGACGTCTCCGATGGCGGCCCCTCTGAGGCAGATCTTGCCGGTACAGAAACGGTGCCACGGATAGTTGTAGCACTGCTTTCGTCTACCGATTCTCCTTTCCTGACCCTCGATTGCTGCTGCCCGAACAAGAAAAACTTGACGATGCGCAAGGAAACTGCTGTGGCCATCCATTGAACCACAGATACCGGAGCCTCGTCACGCTTTGACACGACATGGCTCCCATTGTCTCCTTCGCAGTCTGAAAATGTATTTCCACCGACGCTTGTACGCATGAGTACATCCAACACGTGAGTAAATCCACCAGTTTTCAAGAATGCAGCGTGAAAGTCTTCGGGGGGCACTGAGTCATCTTCATGGAGGGCATCTTCAGACGGTTGCAGAAACGCATCGATCACTTGCATGTTGTATACAGAGCGATGCCAAGCTTTTGTGGAAATTAGAGAGGACCACGAAGGAGAACTTGATGCCTCTGCCGAGATACAAGGTTTCGAACAGACGGCGACAGAAGAAGGGGCAGGCTGCATAGCGGCCTGTCTGACCATTTGCAACGCATGCTTTTGGGTGGGAAGAACTAGCAAAAGCTCCCAAATATTTTTCATGAGTGCCGCATTGCTTTTGTCACCGACGCTCTTTCCATCGCCTAACGCGTCCAACGACGAGCAGGCGGACACGGACGGAGAGTGTGAAGAACAGCATTCCAGTAAGTCGAAGAGTATGTGACAGTATTTTTCATTCGTCGCAATCATATCCCCAATGGCTGGAGGAGCGCTAGCTTTCATCGTGGAAGCTGCATAGATATCTTTCACTCCAACAGATGATTGAGAAGTCGTCAGATCGGTTGGGGCCGAGTAGGAGACATTTCCATGCTCTGCTGAGGCTCCCCCCTCTAAGTTTTTGGAACCCGTTTGTATTGACATCGCGCCCTCTACCACCATAGGGGAGATCTCTCCGCTTGTGTCGCCGGCCGGTTGTAACGGAGGAGGATGGTGCGATTGAGGTTGAGACATGGAGTGGGGGACGATAGATGACCCGGGATTGGAGTGTCCAGAGTGATTTAGGCTCTTGCTAAAGAGTACGGCATTAACATCGGCCCCCTCCGCCAACCCCAAGGAGCCAAAACGCATCTCTAGCCTGTTCAATTGCTTAGGCATACCTGGTACTACCAGGCGGACTTGCTCCACGGGGTGTTGACAACGGACTGCAACACGTCGACGCAAGACACCCACGGTCTCGAGCGGATGCATGAGAATGGATATTGGCTCCAGTCTCTGTGCCCCCCCGCCCGTGCTCGTGCTCAAACCCCCTCGCACAGTAGTTTGGGAAGGAATCATTCGACGCGGTTCCACCACTACCAGGAGGCGACCTGCCTGACCACGCACCCCGTGAGCAAGCGACTGCGCACCGAGAGTGCTGCCTACTGGAGTCAGGCTAGAGGAAGTAACCGCATCATCCGAAATACAACCCAGGATCACACCATTAAAACCAATAGCACCCTGGATCAGCCTCAGACAACGCTCAGCCCTCAGGATAGTATCTTGAGATTGCTTCGATGGTTCCGATGGCATTTTGGAGAGCTTGCGGCTGTCGATGTCGTCCACGGAGGCACTCGCTTCAATATTGTTACGAGAGCTCAATTCAACCCGGCACGCGTCCAGACTTCCAAACACACGCTCCAAAAAATGAAGCCGCAGCTCCACCAGATTCCCTCCCTTCCCGCGTCCACGTCGCTGACAGGTATTCGGCATCGATGCAGGCAACGACGTAGGCGATGTTGCCTCCGACGCTGTTACCATACTGGGGTCTGGCATCGTCGAGGCTACCACGCCTGTCGACGTGCCTTTTCCATCCTCGTCTCTGTCCGTCTGACGAGTGCCCGTGTCGCTGTACACAGAAAGTAAGTCCCGCGTGGCGGCATCTGCCACCGATTGCGTGCGAGCCGTTAAAGCTATGCGCCAAAGCGCATCCAAGGCTACGGCTAACGTACTTTCATGCTGTAAATCATCCTTTTGTCCCTGATGCCGCCGCTTTTTTGGATCTACACCACTCCTCCCTAAAAGTATGCCGTCATCAAATTCATCGACCTTTTTCTCCTCTTCCTCCTCTTCACTCCCTTGCTTGTACTCCTGCGAATCCCCCGCATCTCGATCCCATTGCCGAAGTCCAGTGAAGTATGCGTTAAAACATCCGTAGGCTTGATCGCCTAGGCCAGTCCAATCCGCCCGCTGGCAGACAATATCTCGAAACGCAGTCCACATGACCGTCGGTGAGAAGGCCAGCGGCACCAATCCTTTCCCCTTTTGACAACTTTCAGGTGCATTTACACTTTCCCCCGTACCAGCAGCCGTTTTCTTGCTTGAGCTGGTGCCAGCATCGCGAGGGAGGCACGCCTCGGAGAGAAACAGCAGAAAAAGTTCCTTCTCGGCAGGGGAGTCCAGAACGTCCCACAAGGCCATAAGCTGTGGGAAACTGAGCTTTACTGTCTCGCTGTGTGAGTGCACGTATCGAATCACATCCAGGCGCATTTTCACACGGTCAAGTAGTAGGGCCGTGGGAAGCGCTGGCGTGGGGCTGTTTGAGGGGTTGAAGACAACCGTGGATACTGACGCAGGCAGCGACGAGGATTGAGGGGACCCTATGCATGAAGTGGAACTCCCCATGCTAGCGACGGAGCCCGTTAAAGCGCGTTGTTTGAAAGTTTTGAGCTCCTGGAACAGAAGCTCTGGAAGATGATTCTCCACTGCTAGCCTCTGTAGGGCAGGGGCAAGATCTGTGGCCGGGAACACCTCCAGAAGAAATTGCGCCATCTGTAAGGCGTTGATAACTTCGTCCTCATTCACCACGTTCTTATGCTGGTGCTGCGACGTTCTTCTTGAGTCATCCGCGCCAAAGTTTAAGATGGGTAATGCAACTGTAGAACCTTTCTTCTGCCCTACGCCCCCCCCATAAGTTGTTGCCGATAGTTGGATGGTCCGAAGACATTGCTTGAGGAAAGCTGTCTGACGCTCCGTTCCAGGCAAGACTTGAAGACTCTTCGCGAAGAGGTCCCGGGTGACGCGCACACCTTTTTGGGAGCGGGTGCCAGGGTGCTGCAAGACTTCCCAGAGAAGTCGGAGCAGGCTATCAATCCCCTCCGGCCCATGAAGTGCCAGCAAATCTTGGACTTTCAAGTCCAACGCGAGCTTCTCGACGAATGCCAATGCCTCCAGCACAGCGTTTTGCGCACAAATCGACTTCTGAATTGTATCAAACAAACGGATGGTCAAAGGAGGAGTGAGTGAAAGAGGAATCAGCGCCGCAAGGGCGGCGTGGATCTCCTCCACCAGTTCGGTCTCCGGCTGCCCGATACTAGCCCGCCAAATTCGCTCGAGATGCTCGTCAGTCAAACCCTTCATGTTCGCCATCAGCTTCAGTAAACCTCCGGCCCTAATCACCACCTCTCTGTGCATGGAGGGACCGAACACGTCCTCCAGAACGCGGTTTTCGATGGCCCACTGCAGGACCCTGTGCTCCAGGGACGCCTCCTCCTGCCCGGCATCGCATAAGGGCTCCAGGCGCTCCACGGTAGGGGCAGGGGCCTTTCCCTTGGATGTTCCTGAGCTGCAAACCAGCCAGCCTACCGGGTGGGGCTCGTCTTGCTCTCTAAAGATGGACCTGTGCTGGTAATAGTCGACGTCCTGGTCTGTTCCAGGACAGGCGTTGTCCGCCTCGGAAATAAACCACCATTTCTCCTTGCACCGCATCAGGCAGCGAAAAAGCGTCAAGACGGTCCCATCGCCTGCCTGGTGCTGATACTCCGGGGCCCCGTTTCGCTCTCGCACGAAATCATAAATGCCGTTTGCCCTTGCCTCTCCAGCCCCCTTAACCCTGTATCTCCGGGCAATGGGACGGGCACTGCTGGCAATACGAATGATGTCGCCCATCTGCTCCCAGGCCGACAAGCGGAGGGGGAGGGAAGAAGACCTGATATGAGCATGCGCCAATGCCAGCCAAGACTGCATAAGTGCATCCCGGTCCACCTCGTCGTCCGAATCTTGGAGCCGTTTCCTCAACATCTCCGCCAAGGCGGACACAGCAAGCGCCGGCTCAAGTTTCAAGTCCTCTTCCGCGAGGGTCGACAAGGGCTCGCGCAAGCAAAGTGCCACTTCCTCCACCACTCCCTCTGTCAAGCGAGCGAGATTTTTTGCTTGCTCAGGGTTGTTTGGAGCCAATCGCCGCAGCAGTGTGGCCACCACTTCCCTGCCCTCAAAAGCGGCTTGCAAGAGGATCCTGAAATTCTCACAACCCATCCAACCCTGCTTTTTCGCGCGAAGGGTGCGGCAAAGCAGGTCGAAGCCGCCGTTTTCCATAAAATCTCCGATAAGCCTCAAACGGACTTCGTTTGGCGGGCCGGCCCCGCCCCAGTATCCACCTGCACCGGCAGCCTTGTAAAACGTGCGCTTGCGGTTGAATATCATAAGCAGAGTGGGCAAGAACTCCTCCTGCTGTCTTTCTAGGGCCAGAATTATGATATTCAATGCCCAACGCAAGGAGTTGTCCACGCAAGAGCGTTGATGGATATCAATGCGGTGGGCGACTTGATCCAAGAGGATCCCCACAATCTGCTCCAGGTGGGCGTGCAAAAACGTTTGTGCCTCGGCCTCGGAGAAGCGATCGTAGGCAAGATGAAGTGAGTCCACCGCATTATCCCACCCCACGCTAGCAGTTTTGGACAGCGCTTCCGTGACGACGTGGAAAAGCTCTACTTTGAGCGTCTTGTTCTCTTCTTCCATTTCGTCTCCTTGACTCTTGTCTTCTTCCTCTTCTAGACTGTCTGCCTCCTCTTCCAGACCTTGCTTGATCCCTCGCTCCTCTTCTTTATCTAGTTCAGAGCCAAGTGGTCGCAAATTGTCAAGGGAGAGCTCAGGAAGCAAGGATTCCGACAGGCGAGGCGCGGCCTCTCCCGAATCTGGTGGGAGATTTCGAGATGATATCGACGGTTGTGAATCCTGAGGGGAGGACGTGGGCAGCAGCGGCTTTGGCCCGCCGCTGCTTCTATGAGTACTTCCGCTGCTGTCACTTCTTCGGTTGTTGTTTGTGGTTGCGCTTTCTGTTTCCTCTTCCGCCTCGCCTACAGAGGAGCGGCGCCTCTTGCTGGGGGCCCGTTGCCTGGTACTGCGGTGCGTGTTCAAAGGGAGCGCAAAGGAAATATTAAAATGCATTCAATTGTACATGATTAATAACGAGGTGCAATGCATGGTCACAAGCATCGATGAATGCGTGCTCCATTTCATTTACCTCTCGTCGTCTGGTGGTGGGTTCTCAATTTTTCCCTTTCAGCCACAAGGCACATCCAGGCTTCCTACTCCCACTTCCTAGGCCTGTATCATGAAATGATCATTTGAGTAAGAAAATATCTCGTCGGTTTTCATGAGCTCTTCGTGCATAGAAAGGCATCATTGTGTTGCTGAAACGCGCTTCTTGTGATACGAGGAAGAAAGAGCGAAGAGAGGAAGAAAAGTTGCCCCCGGGTGGTCCTGGAGTTCCATAAGGACTAATTATACGGACACACACGCATCCTCTCCTCACAATTTTTGTCGTCATTTATTTACAATGCACGCGACACGCGAAACAACGTCGGTGTCAGCACAATGACCTCCTGTATTTTTCGATTAGGCACCAAGAGAAGACTCGCGCAAGACGTCGGGAAGCTCCGGAGGGAGACTCGGTCGACCTCTCGGTGGGCTGATTATTTGGCAAAGAAAAAAAATGTATCCCACCAATTTATACCGACCACATAAATTTTTTCTGTATACTTTGACGACAACACAGGCTGAGAGGAATGATACGGCGTGCTTTGCGGCGGACCACCTTTGTCCGACTGTCTTCAGAGGCCGCCACCTCAACATGTCCTGAACGGAATTACCCCCCTGTTGACCTCTTCCATCCGCCTTACGCGCCTGCTCTATGGGACCAGAAGCATCAGCAGAATCATCGCAGGCAACAAAGCCGTGCATTCTCAGACCTAGGAAAAGGCATAGACGTGCTGGCAGTGGGGAACGAGGAGGAAGCGGGGAGGGAGAGGACTTTTTTACTCGGCTACGATGGTCAGGGGTTCGAGGTACGGGATGTCAATTATAGGGGATCCATCCTCGCATTGCCCACAGCATGTTTTCTGTGGAAGCCGAAAAAGATTGAAGAAATTACACCCGAGTCGTTGGCGCCACTCTTGATTGTGAAGCCAGCAATCGAAATCCTCATTATTGGCACTGGGGAAGAGGTTGTCGGTCGCGCGTTGGCTCTCACGACTTTGAAATTTCTAGCCGCAAACGGTGTGGCTGTTGAGCACATGGATACGACTTCGGCATGTTCGACCTTCAACATACTCAATCAGGAAGATCGGCGTGTCGCGGCTGCTTTGCTGGCCGTAGATGCGGCCGCAGAAGAAAGTGAATCCTAGCACACGCACCTTCTGGGTGCAGACATTCCATGCGGCCATTACTCCTCCGTCAGTATCACATTTACGTGGCAGTTGTGTCACAAAAAAGATGAAATTGAAATCAACACCGACATTTGTGACAAGCATGATAAGCAAGCGGTCCGCGTCCGTTCGATTGTAATAGTTGCACGGCATGTAAATTATTAGATTATGGACTTCTCGGAGAAGATGAGAAGCTGTGAACTTGCAAAGGCTCCAGCATAGTACAAACAAGATTTGTTCATTTATTTTTAAGATAAATTCCACTTATTACAGCGCATGAGGATCCTGGCGCCACGATCAGTAATCTTGGATATTCACTTATCCGGCGAGTGCTTAGTTGAGCACCATGTGCTGTTTGTCATCGATCTTCTTAGTGTACCTTTGCTTTCCATGTGAAAATTGATACTTTTTGAAGCCGGCCCGCTCCGTTTCCTGAACACATAACTGTTAGTCTCGTCCACATGTCCTTTCACGTATCCTTTCATTGCCGGTCTCCAGACACATGGTGATACGCACAGAATATAACACATAAATGCACAGCTGCTCCCTTTATACCTACCCCCATACTCATTGTTAGCCTAGACTTTTTCTCGAGAAATGCTGGTCCCGTTGCTCCGGACACTGCCACAGCCGTTGCCCTTTCCTTCCATCCATTCTGCTTTGACTGTGCCCGTCGCGGTGGAGGCGGCTCGGCCGACGTAAATCATGGGACTCAACGTGCATTTCGACTCTTCCTGTGGTTGTCCGCCCTTGCACACAGTTGCTGGGGTAGTAGGATCCCTCTGGAGTGGAAAAACAGTGCTGTCGTCCGTCGTGATACAGCTAGAACAAGCAGAACTGGTATCCCCGCGTTTAGACGCTCGCTCGCTACCCGTCTCTTCAACAGCAGCCCGCTTTTCTCCACGCAGAGAATTCATGTCTTCTACCTCCAATTGCTTTTTTTCCCCTCCTTCAGGCGCGACTTCTCCGGCGGCTATGTGATGAAGCTTCAGCGCCTGAGCCGCTGCTTTGCGAGCTACTTTTTCAGCGCGCCTCGCTTCTTTTCTTTCCGCGTGGCCATTCTCCCATTCCTGCCGGCGGATAGCCCGATCCTTTCGACGTTGCTCCTGTAATGTCCGGGCGAGTTTCTTTTCTGTAGCCTTCCTTTCCTGAATTTCTGCTCTTTCCATGCTCAGGCGCTTGAACTTAGCTTCGAGCCACTCCCCTTTCTTCGCGTCTTTCAGCGCCCGAATCTCCTCGCGAACACTTCCCCGGTTCTGAATGTACCAAATGTCGCGTAGCACGGGGTCCGTAAAGTTCTTGACAAGCTGTCGCCGGAGAACAGCAACTCTGGGCTTGACATCCTCAGAGCATGTCAGGCGTACCCGCTTCAAGAGACGGTACAAGTCAAAAAGCGGGAGAAAGAACGCCTCCCCGCCCTGAGTACCTGAGAGAAGATAATGCAGAGGATGGTATCCTTCTCTTGAAAGATCTTTCAACAGTCCTTCAAACACTTTTAGTTGCTTCTCCACTACTTCGTTCGTACGTTGCTGCTCGATCGCCAAGGTCAGGCGGTGATTGTGGCCTGTCATGGTGTTCAAGATCTTGGGCACTTCAGGTGACAGGTGCAGCGACCGGCATCCGGGCAACGTCAAAAGGGCTTCATCCTCCGAATGGCAATTTTGAGGGGGTTGTGCCTCGGCATGCTGTCCGATGGATGGCGGAGCCACTGTGCCACTTGTCCATGAGGACCCAACTCCGGCACCCGGTTCAGAACTACCGTCTTTTCTCCGCTGTCGCCTTTTCTTCCATTTACCAGCTTCTTCACCAAACCCTGCTCGCTGCTCACCGATTCCTAGCGATTCCTTCGTCAGCAATTCCAAGTTTCCATCCCGGTATCTTCGAATTGTACCTTCAGTCGCCCGTTGAACCCCTGCTCGGAGAGTCGGGTGAGCGCTCTTTGCTGTACTTTTGAAGCCGCGATACTGCTTACTACCGCTTAGAAATGTATTCGAGATTGATTCAGGGGCGGCACCGGAAAAAGAAGGACGGACATCACCCGGCAAAGGACGCATTTTGCTTAGTTCTATCATGAACTTGTACTTCTTACTCATTGTCAAATCACGAAGAAGGTCGAACATGACTGACCCATGGCATTGGATAAAAGACATATCAAACTTATGCTCCGTCATCATTCCGATAAGGGTTTCCAAGTCCATCAGCTGATGCTCTTCCGTATCATCCGCTTCGATGACGTCTCGAATGAAGAGGTGGATGGCTACAGAGTACTGAACACATTGGATGAAGACTTTCGCATAAGGCGCGAAGTCTTTCGAAGGAGACATCAAGCGATATATGCCATGCCTCGAATGGAGCCATAAACCCTGGTACTTTTCTTCCGGATGTGCGTATATGCTCCAAGTCTGTACTGATGCTTCTATTGGTAGTCTCGACGTGCTGACCGAAGCAGACGACGCGGGAACAAGATTGCTGCATGTGAAGTATAATTTTTAAATATTGTGTTAAAATACTGTGTTACAAGCGCCTTTGTCAATTTAATAAGCACACTATCGTCGAAATACGAAAGCAACACAAACAATCAAAGTGACTTACCCGTAAAGTGTCAGCTTTAGTTTGCTGCGCTTTTGCAACTGGTCCAGGCTTTCAAAATGGTTCTGTTTGTTTGAAAAAAGCGGATTCGTGGCGACGCATGAGAGCACCACATCCATCCAAGTATCTACTCAAAATCAAACCGAAAAGATAGCAGATGGAGATGCTCTGAAATCATGAAGCGTCACAAGCAGACCCTCACACAGCGCATAACAGGAACGTCGCCATGCTTCGCGCAGCTTGTCCATGCTCCTGAGAAAAGACTTTGCTTATTGCATTTTAGCCGTACCTTGACACCTTTCAGACTGTAATCTTGTATATAGCGGTAAGGCTTATCTATGACACCGCTCCTATCTTTAGCCGCTGCTTGCAACCGAGTTTCAGGATCCTTCTCGTATTCAAAGACTTGCGAGAGCTTCGTATCTTTTGCCAAAGCTTCCTCCCTCATGACGCTGTGCAATGGCAGTGACGATCCACCCCGGCACTATGTATGGTCCGCAAAGAGCAATTCAGCTTAGCAGTTGCTTTTGTTTTCCCTCCAGCTACTTGGTAGAGGGGACTAATCTTAAATTATTCCGAGAAAATCAATGCTCGAATGACTGAACCAAAATTAAGAGCAGACAACGTAATATCTCTTACGCTCAAAAAAACATGCTGGGTCACAAGTCACACGAGCTCGAATTGGTAGTGCCAGTAGCGAGGTAATGATGGAAAAGTAGCGACACGGAGCAAGGAGGCGACCAGACGCAAAAGCCGAGCGACAGCCAAGCGGCCAAGAAATAATTCGAGCAGCACTAACGACACAAACACCTCGGATCACTCCCCGTGCCTCTTGTCCAATGCACCACACTTAAACATTACTATAGTGGTTTTCTCACGCACCAGATGAAAGACGCCGAAGGTGATGTAGGGGGCAGGAGGTGGTTGCGCGGGAAAGAAAACGGGATCGGGAGGATGGCTGATCGTCTGGTCGTCGACGAGAGACCACCAGGAGGGAGACAAGCTGGAGGAGTAACAGAGTCGGAGGCTCCGAGAATAAGCGGGTTGGATTCTTGAACAACCATGTCAAGTCGCCTACCTTTTCGAGTGATCTTTAAAGGAATGCCTCATGATCCATTTTATTCAATCCACGATCCGAAGTAGCGTAAATTTAATTTTTTTTTTGAGTGTGTGCGTGGTGAAGAAAAATACCTCATGTACAATGGGCCAGAAATCGACATATCCAATTTTATGCACACTGGCATGACTGCACCCGTTTTCTTTAAAATTCCGAACATCTACGAAGAAGTTGCGTCATATCTGTATAGTTGCTCTCTTGAAAGCTTGCGAAAACGCAGGTTTGTTCGTTGCTCGTCTTTTATGCTGGCTACCATGGAAGGACTTCCATCCAGGTCGGCTTCATTACTTTTCTCTGATTCGTACTCATCGTCCTCTGTTAAATTGTACAGGTGTCGCCTGTGTGGGCGCATTCCAATACTATTCAGATGAGCCGGCCTAGAATCTCCTTCCAAACCAGCCAGTCCAGGCCTTTTACTTCGTCCTCCTTTAGAAAAATGCCATGCAAATACCAATCCCACCGCGATTATCATGAAATACACTCGAATCCATGATAGATCTAATGGCTGGGATCTTTGATGGGGCAACAGAGCTTCAAAAATAACTATTTCGTTGACATGATCTCGAGGAGGCAATTTAGTCTCCAAATTCCAATTAGAAGGTTTCCCCATGAGTATGACAAAATTGCAAGGTGATCTAGTATTGAAGGCTGTTCCACCTTCAGATGCTGTCATCTCAGTTGCTGTAATGAGATTGTTCAAATGCATGCCGTCGTTCGACGCGCAATCTGCGCGGCCAGAAGGAATAATTGGAGCAAATTTCAAATGAAATAGTAGAGGTAGGGGCAGATAAGTGTTGTGCAATCCTGTGGTGTTCCAAGAAAAAAGACTTCCCCGTGCGGAGACTGCAAGAAGATATCCTCCAGGTAACATAGCAAGAGAGAGCGGTGCATCGCCTGTTGTCCCGATCGACATGTGAACACCGTGTCGGTAAGACGACGGTTCTACTATGTACCCTTTTCTGGGCCTACGATCAACCCATGTTTGTAGTTGAGCGAGCGGCAGAGCATGTGTCTAGACTTACCCTCACTTCGAGACGCAAATTTCTTAATCAGTTTACAACTCCCTTCTGCTGCACCACTTGTATCCGCGTACACATGCTGCGATTGATACGGTTGGCTTCGCCGCGACTTGGACATTAGTCTGAATGTCAATAGATCTCCTTGAGCGGTAGCAGCGTGCAAGATCTGTGGAACAAGCGAGTCCACGACCAGAGAATGCAAGGCACCATGCTGCCCCCCGCAATAGGTATTTGTGGTCTGTTCGAGCGTCTTCGCGTTCAAGGACTTTACGTCACTTGACGTGCAGCGACGGGTGTAAGAGAATAAATACCATAATATCACATGTCATAATTAGATGTTTTAACAACTTACCTGCCAGCTGTGTAGAACAGCACATTCCGGTGGCGAATCATGGCGTATATTGGTTGACCGGTAGAAACCGTCTGCAGAAAATGCGCATTGACACTAAAGTGAGACCTTCATCAATCTTTTCCTCGACTCTCACATAAAGGGGAGTAACTTAAATTCAAGACACGCATACTTTACTATGTCGCACGCCTTTCGGTCGACTGGTTTTACCTTGAACAAAGTCCCATTCCTAAGATGGGCCTGAATCTTGCCGGCTTTGTTCCCAGATATTATCATCAGACCGTGCGCGCGATTCTTGTGCAAAAGGACGCAACTTATTGATGCTAAATGCGCGGCTTCTTTGGACGATTGGTCCGTTAGCTGTAAAGTCCCTTCGTGGACTACATGAATACCCAATCCGTCTTTTGATGTCGTATTATGCGGCATGTTAGGAAAGTTTACGATAGACGAGGAGATCGAAGGCATAAATGGCTGCTTTCCAGCAAATGTTTGGCCTTTTCTCCATAGCTGAACCCTGTGCAAACTTAATGAACCGTCTTGTGCCCCAACGACCAACATGGCCTCATCACTAGTAACCATCTCGAACGCCAAGGTTGTTATTACCGAATGATTCTCACAAAGTGGGATGTAGCTCCCAATCAAATCTCCACGAAGATCATAAAATGAAAGCCATGAGTTCCTCCCGCGGCACTTGGTGCCATCACCGATGCATTCCTCTCGCTTCTGAGGTTGTCCTCCTTCGTCATTCGTGCGAGCCACGGCCAAAATATTGAGGATTCCCCCTCGATTTCCCTGAAATAAATCATGCGTGCACTGAAATGACAACATCTTGATCGCTGTCACATGGACATTTCCTCTCTGCGCCCCCTCTTCTACAGCCTCGTCCCAGGTCTCGGCCGGGGACAGTGCTCCTAGGCGGATGAGGTAGTCCTCTGCTATATGCCTTGTTGAACGTGCACCACCACCATAGTCTGTGCAAGATGGGTGGAAGGCAGATCTTGTCCATTGAAAGCCAGCCGAATAGTCATCCACTTCTTCTGCTCTCGCCTTCGCGACCTGCTGTCGGAGCCGCTCCAGCCTTTGAAGTCTGTCAGACTGCAGACGGATAAGGTCTCCCAATGTGGCAATTTCCTCGTCAAGCGTTTGAAGCAAAGGGATGGTAGCACTTTCACTAGAGCCACGTGTGGTGGGTTTATTGCGCCAACCAAATCTCTGCAGTAGCAACGAAGTAATGCAAAGAAGAATTGAGAGATCTAGAGAATGCGCGCATGAAGGCGAATTGAGAGATCTAGAGAATGCGTGCATGAAGGCTGCTTATACTCACCAATGCAAGCGCAGGGATCGTCATAATAACAAGGATGAGAGATAGCCTTGAGAAGAAGCGGTGTTGTGTACTCATCTCCCTCCAAAAACTTGTCGAGTGCACAACAGCTTCGGCTAGGATGGCTCCTTTTCAAAAGCAATTTCCCTTGAAGCGCCGGCTGTTGCCCAATCGTCGAAATTGAATGTCTTATTTTCGAAAATCACTCTCCTTTGTGGCACTCACGCGGCTGCCGTAAACCTTACCTGTTATACGGTACAGGTAGGGCACATCAAATTATTCAGCATATCACCTCCTAGCTTGACCCCCTACAAGAATCAATGGCACGGCATACACTGAAAATTATTCAGGGTGAGCAAGATACTTGGATGAGTATGTTAGTACCGATGACAAAGCTAGTTCTACTGTCAAATATTGCTTCTCTTCCCCATTTTGTTCTATTCGCCTCCTCCTCTCTGGTGGGGTTTCGAGGTTTCTACCTCGTTTGAGATGGATAAATGCAAGTGTGCGAGAAATACTTTTAAAAGTGCGATGCTTTCTCTGTTTCAAAACTCATTATCAAATGATAATCTCGCTTTTTGCCTGGAATATGATAGAAATTAATTGGTACTCGCGTTCATAACCAACTCGCCAAACCACCTCTCGTTTGAAGCTTTCCGGGAAGTCTGAAGTTCAGCGCGTTCAATAACAAGTGCTCTAGCCTAGAACGAAGACTATTCCATTAGAACTTGTATTCAAATTAGCTGTTGCATACTAGCGGACGCAATTTTGGATCAAATTTGAAGAGATAAGACGATTTGCCCCGAAGCTGCATCCATCCCCTAAACATGTCGTGTGTGCGTCCTGTGCGGAGCAACAGATCATCATATATTTTACATCCCTTCTCGTAGGAATGATATATGTATATGCGATAGAAATTTTTCAAAACATCCATGATCATAGACTTCCATTTAAGGAATTCCTGGGCGCTCTCGATAGCTGACAGCTCTTATTGTTTCCGCCAACTATCATTTTGTCAGCCACAACCGTCATCATGAGGCTCCTAAATTCGACGAAAGCGAACGAAATCCGAAGCTTTCTTGGCTTCCATTCCGCTATTCCTTTTGGCAGAGCTGCGAGTTATTATTCATCTGTGTCTTCTCCGTCATTGGAGATCACGTCCGTCTATTTTCCTTCACGGGACGGAGAGCATCGTCTACACACAAAGCGGGTTCGTGATTGTCATGACATCGATCGGCTTTAAATTTGGAACAAATAGCGGAGCAATTTAATATCGTATCTGATGGATCCTGTTTATTTCTTGTTTTTCACTTTTCGATAGATCCGACAAGCGAATGCCCTCCCTGGCACCGCATCTTCTCCTCGGCCTGTGTGCCTGCTCTTCCATGGAGCTTTGTCTGATGGGCGCGTGTTTTATTCGGTTAAAAGCCAGCGGTATGTTTTTTATTTTGAGTCCTTGCTGCTCCCAGCAGTTTACTGGTCCATTATCCATTGCATATCTGTGTGTGTATGCTCATTATGTAGTGTGAAAGTACTTCTTATTCATTCGCCATACCTTTTTCTAAACATTTTCATAATCTTCGATCAGAGGTCTCGGATGCTACCTTGCTCGTACGGGAAACTGCGATGTCTTTGTAGCAGATTTTCGAGGACGGGGACTGAGCAGGTTAGGGCGACGGGGTCGTAAGGACCGAGTCGATGTAGGCAAAATTCGTGATGTGGGAAGCCGAGCGTTCCGCTCATATAAAGATGTTTGTCCTGAAGAGGGTTGGCTGAAATTTGCTTCCATGATTGAAAACATGACGTCAAATGATCAGAAATCCATTAACGGGAATTTAGGACGCCTCTCTATCATCCTTTTCCACAGACCTCCCGTATCCTCGCTCTCAAACTATGGCCAGCACGAGCTTATCATTGACGATGTCCGTGCGTTTAGCGATGGAGTTGCGGCACTGGTTGCAAGAGAAAAAGGAGAGGAAGGAAATGAGGGGCATACCTATAGTGCCAGACAACACTGGGTAAGCATAACTTTAGACTGGACATCCACCGGGTTCATGCTCAAAAGCACGTGATGAGGTGTTTTTATCGATACATAAGTAGATCAATCACGCATACTTTTTACCCTTTCTTAACGCCAGCTTGCACATTCCTGGGGCGGCATTATACTTTCATCTGCACTCGCAAGGTTCGTGTTCGATACAGGAAGGTTAAAAAAAAAAAAGGAATATGAATTTCGCGCAATAGAGGTAACTGTGTCTTACATGTTCTTTTTTCGCATAACGTGATTATACCTCATACAAGAACGTAGGATTCTATTTCCATCCTCCATCAGATGCTTTCTCTACACAAACTAAGAAGTTGTACCTATTTTCATCTTCCACTTTTTTTCGGTTCATTTCTCCCTGCGATTCACGTGGTAACTTTCCCCATTGAACAGAAACCCGTCATATGCTTCCTCCGTCGCTTCTCAAGTGTGGTTCGGTGCCAAGCGTGTGATTTCTGTCAAGTCATGGGAGAAAGTTTTCAAAATAGATTTGGTATGGGGTCTGCTCTTTCCTTTACTTGGGAAGATTTACGGCTTCATCCCTGCGCGGAGATTCAAACTCGGTACGTAACACATGATTGTCCTGAGTATACGAAGTAAGATATTATCAAGTCATTCGTGCAATACTGACTATCATGTGTCATATGAGCGTGTATTAACCCCCTCGATTACCCTACGCTGATTATGCAGGAGCTGACGATGAGTCCCTCCCTTTCTTGAGCGAGTGCTCGCTGTGGGTCCGAGGAGGGAGGTGGGTTGACGCCAAAGACGGCTTCGACTACGCTGCTGGTGCTCAGTCGATGTCAAACTATGTAAGGAACATAGACTAGTCTGGTTGGGCCAAGAGCAGAGACAAATTGATTTAAATATATATCAGCTGACTGACCACCCTCTTGTCGTTTTTCAGACTGAAAATATCTCATGCTTGCCCCTCAAACATTTCTTACCAGCCGCCTACACTGTCCTTAGCCGGAGAAGGCGATCGTGTCTTGGGGAACCCTCACGATGTGCTCAGGTCTGGAAAATGCTTTTCTTGTCTGCTCAGCCTTCCTTGTTGTTTAAATCAAGCTAACGGACAAACCTTTATTTTCTTTGTACACCCACTGCCCGTGCTTCAGTTTTCTTAAAGAGCATGAGTCACAGGCCCCATGCCCATCTTCTCCTACCACTTTGCCTCCTCCCTTTCAATTCAGAGTGCTCTCTAAACGTGGCGGACACAAACACGACTACGACCATTCGTCCTTTCTCCTACACAGAGATTGTGAAACTGATCATTTCCCTCTAGTATTGGAATGGATAAGGAAACACAGTGAATGCAATTAGGCATCGAACGAAAAGATCGCTAGCGCTAGTATACTTTAACATAACATTGACTGCATTGTTTTTTTTAAAACTCAGTCACGTAGCCATGTTTGGCGCAGCCAAATGCTTTGTATGCGCACAAAAACTCAGGCTCATGATGTCTCGTCTCTATTTCCACATTGTCGGTTGGTATTGCTGTTTAGTCTTTACCGATGCATTCATTTCTCCTTTTTTCCCCTGGAATATAATGTTTTTCTTGATCAGTCTTTGTCTTTCAACTTAGCCTTCAAAAAGGATTCATGCCCTAAGGCTTTTTTTGTTATCAATTTCATGGTAAGCCTCATTCACCGCGTCGTTCCTGAAACGATGTTCAGCTTGCTTTATTATGTAACACCCGGACCCAGATGATAAGGCGATTCCGAGCTCCATTGATAAAGTCCTTGAATGACTTTAGGTACTCTCTATGCAACAAATTAGGTGCTTAGTCCAGTGTCTTCCTAGGCGCATGTCCTGGCATACGTGCATGCCAAAATCATGTTGGGGAAGGTGGTCAGTGGGCCACTGGGAAAAGGCTGCTGTGAATCATGGCTATCCCAATAAGGTCGCTCCTCGCCGTTCTGTGCTGCGTCCTGTATGTCCTGTCTCACATTGTGTATGGTCGCGTGCACTCGTGCCTCTGATGTCCAAGCGACGACTCTTCATGGACGCTTCTTTATCGTACGAAGTATTTTTGCGGGAGGGGCAGTGGTCGGGATGTATTTGTCGTCGCGCGGGTACATAGCCCTGAGCTTGTCCTGTGTGGCTTATTTATCTATCTCAACGTCATCAAGAGCGACCCCCCCCTAGCCCGCGCATTTCAGCACGTGTTGGAACGGGGCCTCCCGGATTACAGGTCGGCATTTTCTGTTAACACGACCCTGTTTTACTTTTCCCCCGCACACTTGACAGTCACGGGAGAAAACTGCGTTATCGGACCCGCGCGAACCAAGTCTCAGCTAATTGCTTCTTCGGCGACCCCCCAGCCACGATCCTTCCTCCTGTGCATCTTAGTCTTGTGGTGGCTTCGGTAACCCGCTACCGCACCTGTCGTCGATAATGTCAAGCACTTCTGGTTCACGTTTTCCTCTGCTGCCAATACTGGTGTCATGTGCTTCAGCCTTGGCGCACAAGCAGCTCTCTTCCTTCCCAGAACACGGCCGCGTTGCCGTCGTCGCCCTCGTCTTCGCCTTTTGTTTCGGTGCGTCTCACGCACAATTGAAAGTTAAACATACGTTTTCCTGCGACATGATAAGATTTCCTCAGATTGCTTCGCGAGATGTTGCTGGCGGTGGGCCGTCGGCAATTAATATTGCCGGCGCTCAATGTAGATTCCCCGCTTCTCACGTTAACTGTCATAAATATTTACAGGTTTGTACGCCATTCTGTCACTTTTGTTGAACATGACATGTGAATCTGACCCTCTGTCTGAGACTCAGAAGTTAATGGCCAAGTTCACATGCCAAGAAAGCAAGCAAGGTATCAAAGTAGACTCCGTCATCGACGGATACAACAAGCTACAGGATGATGCGCACACGACGCAGACTGATCGGAACAGTAACTATTCAGCCCTAGTAAACGCGTATTATGGTAAGAAAAGGGTTCTTAGGATTCTTCTGATGGTTGCGCCTGGCGTGTCTAGACTAAACATCTCCCTTCCTTGAACTTTTATTCTTATCGCGTTCAAATTGATCGGCATAGATCTAGCTACGCTTTTCTACGAGTGGGGCTGGGGCCAGTCCTTTCATTTCGCCAATCAATTTCGAGACGAGAATTTCAGACAAAGCATCCGTCGCCACGAGTACTACCTGGCCTCTCGGCTTGACAACCTGCGCACAGGCGCCAGGCTCCTGGACTGTGGGTGCGGGGTCGGCGGCCCGATGAGGTAGGAAAATGCTACCTGGAGAGAGAGGTCTCAGGCCGGAGCATTAGGACAAGTGTAAATAGAGAGGACAGAGTGAGCGGGTGAGATTATTTGATAAGAGGAAAGGGAACTTTGAAATAACGGGCTGCGCACATTTATCCCTATTTGTTCGCAGGAACATTGCTCGGTTCACCGGGTTGCCGGTCACGGGAGTGACGATTAATAAGTACCAAGTTGGGCGAGGCAATGAGTTGAACGCCCAGGCAGGTTTAGAAACTCTGTGCCGAAGCGTCCAAGGGGACTTCATGCAGTTGCCCTTTCCCGACGCCTCCTTCGACGGGGTCTACGCGATCGAGGCTACCTGCCACGCGCCTGACCGGACGAAAGTCTTTGCAGAGATCTTCCGCGTTCTGAAACCTGGACAAACGTTTGCATGTTACGAGTGGTGCCTCACTGGTTAGTTGATGGAGGTTGACTGCCCTTGAAGCCTATGTCTTATTCTGATTTTCCCCTCCCCCCACACTCGCAGACAAATTTGACAAGGAGGATCCCTCCCATCGCTTGATCAAAAAACAAATCGAGGAGGGAGATGGTTTGCCGGACACTGCCTACACCCACGAAATGGACGCTGCGCTCGAGGCGGTGGGCTTCGATCTTATTGAGACTAGGGATATGGCCCTGGAGATGACGGCCGAGGAGCTGAGGGCGGGAGGGAGGACATGGTATCATCCATTGACGCCCTCGTATAACGTCCTATCCCAGCGCTTTCAATTTACCCCGGTGGGTATGCCCCTGACCACGACTCTTTTGAAGTGTTTGGAATTCATGCGCTTGGCTCCAACGGGCACGAGCAAAGTGCAGACAATGCTGCAACAAGGAGCGATCGGGCTTGCCAGAGGCGGGGAGCAAGGCATCTTTACCCCTATGTATTTATGTGTTGCGAAGAAGCCGCTAAAATAATTACAGAAAGACGAAGTCGCATCGCTTCAGAATCGCTGTGGACTCTTGACATGAATAGGGAGTGTTTTGCCCTGTCCGAAGGCAAGGGACAGGTGTGCGTGGTAGGGAGGGCCCTGGCACAGTGCTACAGGTGGTGTGTGCACCTGTGGTGGAAGTGTAGTGCTGATAGATCCGAAAGAAAGGAAAAAGCGGAAGGAGGCACTGGAAAGAACGGATAGGAGGAAAAAGACACGGCCTCATACAGCGATGCCACGGGAAAGTAGAGGGGCGCGACGATAGACATGTCTGTTTGGAGAGAAACTATCTTAGCGGTGGAGGAGCCTGCTTCCCTGTGTGGGCATGACGATGAAGAGATGTCAGAGAACGCTGCGAGGGAACAGGGAGGAGGACAGGTGACGTGGCATCGCAGCCTGCAGCAACCTGGGTGGAAGTCAGAAGTATCAATAGTATCAGTGTGCGCCAGCTGTACTGTAGACAAAGGAAGCAATCACAGAAATGCTGCATCACAAACACAATCTTCAAATGCATCGAAGCATATTCTTTGCTCGGCTCTAGCGTTTCCCCTTTCTATTTTCAGTCGTTTCGAAAGATACAAGGACAACTTCGTTGATTTGCTGCCCAATTTTCACAATTCCGTTTTCTCAGTTTCTAAACGGACGTTCACGGGCTCAGTGGCGTAGCGGGTGGTCAAAACTAATTTCAGAACTTTGTCGAGTCTCGCTTGCGCCTCTGCAAATCGTGCAGTCAATTGCGCGAGCTCCTCATCCTTGATCTTCTGGTCATTTTGAATAGCCTTGGTTGCCAGAAGGTCAACCTGTTCCAAGCTTTCAATAAATTCGCTGTACGCCTTATCGGTATCTTTTTTTACCGAACCCTCCAAGCCAGCGATAATTCGACGGCAGTCCCGGCGGATGTCCGACACGGGTGGAACACGCAATGATTTCTTGACACCATAGAAATCCTTGGTATTGACGAAGTCTTCATACAGCTTCAATGCCTCGACGCTATCTTTCACACCTTTCACACTCTCACGGATCTTGATCTCACTTATGACGGGAGATGCGGCGCCCGCGACACTAGGAAGGCTTAAAAGGATGCTCCCAAATGCGCCCATGGCTCCCAGGGCGGTAGTAGCTGTGTGAATAAGCTCTCTACAATCCAAATATAGAAAAGTTGGAGAAAATATCGATGAATGTTCACTTGTGTGATGGAGCTAACTTTGTTCCAATTTACGGACCTTCTCTCGAATCCGTTGTCGTCGTTAGTATGCGTGTTCGACCGATGAATTCGACGAGGGAATCCATCATTCCTTCCAGAAAAGTGAAAAGCCTCGATGGCTGCATGTATGAATTGACATCAGTATGGAAGTTGTTCAAATTAAAGTTGTAGCAGATCCCTCTTCCGGCTTCTTACCCGCGAGGAACACGGCCAAAATGATTAGGAGCCGCGTAACAATGATCATGTCCGAAAGACAGTAACGGACGGAGACGTAGGATGCCTGCGTCTGCAATGTAATAAAGTGAAAGCGTAATCAACCGTTAAAAATGGTCTCATGGTCCGTCCCGCGGCGCGTGGGAAGTGGCCCGCCTGCCTGGCTGGCTGGGCCGAGAGTGACCTCAGCGGGTTTCGACACGGGGTTGGACCTCCCGCATCCTGAGCTTCCCGAGCCTGCAGAGCTCGCCAAGCGACTCCAATGTCACGCCGGGGAGAAAACGAGCCAACTCGACTCTATGTCGGACGGATGAGAATGACTTTTACTCCTGTGGGTACGCTCGAATACTTTAGGCCGTTCGAGTGGATGGATTGGACGTTGATGTGTTGTGCTGTTGTGCCGCTAAGCATTTCTAGTTGGCGGCGCTCAGCTCGTTTGTTAGCATGCTCGCCCACAACGTGATTCCCCAATATTCCCTTTGGCGCACACTTTGCACAATACAATGTAAAGGCATTGCTAGACCGTGCTGCATCTTGCTTCCATCGCTATTTAAAGAAAGCAAGCGTCCATTTTTCGAGGGGTATGTGAACTTGTTCAACGAAGATACGCCTCATGGGTTGAGGAGGGTGCGTTGGAGCCGCACGTCTGTCGTATGTGCTTGATTCGATCAATAATCTCACATTTACATGCCACACATTGCAATCTCGGTCAACTTTATTGTACGATCTCATCACCACGTAGATGCTCTGGTTGGCTCTGTTGGCATCGATATCGACAACTTTTGCATTTGTAGGACATCTTGGTCCCCAAACCGCATCTATTACCGCCACTGCCCGCTCGGGATCCTACCGGACTGCTTCAAACACCTTGTTCATGATGGCTGGGGATAAAAAATACAAAATTGTTTTGGTTCGCCACGGAGAAAGTACTTGGAATGATGAGAACCGTTTCACTGGCTGGTACGATTGCCCGCTTTCTATCAAGGGGCTGAAAGAGGCCGAGGAGGCTGGTAAGGCTTTGAAGGAAGCGAATCTAAGGTTTGATATGGCATATACCTCAGTGTTGCGCCGAGCCATTCACACGTTGTGGATGTGCCTGGAGGAATTGGACCTAATGTGGATTCCGGTGAAGAAAAATTGGCGTCTGAACGAGGTGAGTCTTCTGCTCCGTGAACTTTTGTATGTCTTAGTGAACCAATATTTAAAATATAAGCCTCTACTGCGGGTGTGAATTCCCACTTTGCTTTTTTCGCGGCGTCAGATTAAGCAACATTTCGAGATCTGTCTAACAATGCAAGATTGTTCAAAGCTGTGTTCTTGAAACCGGTTGGACACCCCTGCCTATCTGGAGTCTGTCATATTCACTCATCCTTATGCCTATAAACAACAGCGACATTATGGCGCTCTTCAGGGTTTGAACAAAAAGGAGACGGTTGACAAGCACGGCATTGAGCAGGTGAATATCTGGCGCCGATCGTACGACATTCCTCCTCCCCCCGTCGACAAGTCTAGCGAGCACTACCCTGGCAATGACCCCAAGTATGCGGACGTGGACAAATCGGTACTACCTGTGACTGAGTCTTTGAAGACAACAAAGGCTCGTTTCTTGCCATTGTGGGAGAACGAAATTATTCCTGATATTAAGGCTGGAAAGCGTATTGTTATTGCTGCGCACGGCAACACGATCCGAGCCCTTGTTCAGCATTTGGATAACATCTCTGAGGACGTTATATGCGGGTTAAACGTACCTACGGGGGTGCCCTTGATTTACGAATTGGACGAGAATATGAAGCCTATTAAACACGCTGACGCCATCGCGCCCCTCCAAGGACATTATTTGGGCGATCAGGAGAAGATTCGAGCCAAAATCGAGGGCGTTGCAGCTCAAACAGGAGGCAAAAAGTAGCTGGCATAAGCAATGTCTCGAATCATTTCGTGACGTTTGTGTGACTAAAACCGCTCAGGCTCGGAAATCACTTGCCCAAGACGTTTGGATCAGAATACATTTGCGGGTGGTAAATGGTAAGTTGCAATTGATTTGCTAGCAGATCAAACGATAATTTGTTACACTTCATTATAGAAGCCGTGCTAAGGACTTGACAGCCCATGGATTAAATCTATTCTTGAGCCCATGTTTTGTTTCAGAATGAAAAATTACTAGTGCGCTTCGCTGAACTATCAAACGAAGCCGATTAAACAGCTTTAAGCCCGAATATTTACGATTTTTAATGTTGTAGTTTTTTGCGGGGCGTTTACTACCGAATTTTTGCACTGACGTGCTTCGATACAAAATACATATACGTGGTTAGACTTGGCTCACGTTGTGAAAATGATGTTGTGCCGCTCCCTCCTAGCACAACAAAAGCATTTCCCCTCTAAACTCACCAATGAGACATAAAATGTAGCTGTTACCGTCCATGGATCTTGAATTGAGGTTCAGGCACACCACAAGCGACGTGTGCTACCATGTCAAGGCCTTCAAACACAGGCCTTGACCAAGTCATGCGTTTCAAACTTGTGTAACGGTAAGCGAATTCGGGGGAAATTCAAATTCCTGAAACCGCCCAACGGCCCCTGCGTATCTACTCACTTTACAAGTAATTCATACCAATCGCAAACCTTGACGGGGGCGGGGGCGCATGAAGCGATATCTCTGCTTTGTATGCTCAATTTGTTTATGGGACATACGTTCAGCGTTTTTTGTGGGGGCTGTCGTTTCCATACAATCTGAGAAGTGTACGTTTCATTCCGCAGTCTGTCAGTTCAGGAGGCATAGGCTTTGAGGGCTATCAAAGCATACACGTGTGTTTGCGTCACATTTCTTACTCATGAATCCCTTACTACGTGTGTACTCAGGGTAAAGGCGATGTTTGATTGTGCTTCGAAGCGTGCGTTCACATGTGGGCATGGGCACAATGCTCATGTTGTTAAAGTGATAAAAGTGCGGTCGCCAATAACCATGAGACTTCCACTTCCTGTTCTTCCTTCCTATAACAGAAATAATTCATTGTTTACGCGTATCGGCGCACAGAGAAAGTCCCCACGTGCAACGATGCAGGAAGAGTGTATGTCGAGCAAGGATAATCAGACCTCAGCCTATAGCGCCAAGAACGGGAACAAACAAGACTTACCGAGCGCGGATTCGGAAGTCTCAGATACCGGCTCATGTACAAAATGGACCAAAGAACTTGACGAGAGGCTACGCGCTGCGGCAGCTTGGTACGGAAATAGCTGGCACGAGATTGCAAGGCAGGTGGGCATGACGGGTAAACAATGTCGAGCCCGCTGGCACAATCAGATCCGTCCAGACATCAATCATGACCCTTGGACCACAGAAGAGGACGAGATACTGGTTTGGGCTCACGCAAAACATGGAAATCGATGCTCTGAGATCGCAAAGCATTTGCCGGGTCGCGCTGAGAACAACATAAAGAACAGGTGGAATGCTGCGAAGCGTAAAATGATAAGAAGATGCGCTAGACGACACGAGCTGGTTTTGCGCTCTATGATATCAAGCGGTAAGAGTACAGGCAATAGTAGTAATAAATATGAAGAAGCAAAAAGTTGTAGCCCTGTAAGTGGCGGCAGCGACACCAACGTCACACACGCGAGAAGCAATTATCGGAGCGAGGAAGAGAAATACTTGGCCGCGGAAAGCATTGATAATAGTCCCGGTACCAGTTGGCACGTTAGCAACAGGGGTATCGATAGAGAGAACGAGGGGTTGCTGCGGCTGGTAACTTCTGATTCGGCGTCGTCAGCGTGTCGGCAAGGCAGTTGGCCGTCGGTGCAGCATGTTGTAGGCCAAGCCCCGAAGCAACCACCAAAACCTCCTGCGTCAATGGTTGACATTCCTCCGGAATGGTCAGGGGCCCAACGCCGCGTCCTTGAAAGGGGTCATGCATCCAACGTGACAAGCTCTGGGCTTGCCTCGAAGTTTTCGACGGACCACCCCCGACCCGAGGTGCATTACCGAAGAGGGAAGGAGGAGAACGTAAATGACGTCCCCGTTAAACAGTCGCCATCATCCGTGTGGTCAACAATGTGTAACAGTCCTGGATCACAGACGTTCGTCTCTCAGAACTGGTGTAACAATATGGCGAGGGAAGCGGACGGATCTCACTTGCATCCACAGCGACTTCCAGTGGGGGACAGGGGCGATGACCTGTACACAAGCGAGGAAAACTTCGAGACAGCCCACAGCAAGAAAACGATGGACTTCGAAAAAGTGAAGTCGAGTGGAGTAGCTTTTGGTATGTCCTATGAACAGACGAACTATGCTGGCAAGTTCCATCATTCCATCGCGGAAAAGCACGAAAAGCTACCTCCCGACCTTGCGTCCACGTTTAATCAGGCGGCTTCAGCGCCTCTCTCCCCGCCATTGGTCTCCTCGTCAGCGGTCGAGTACCCCGGGGCTTCATCTGGCAAGGAGGTAGGGCAAGGTCGCGAGCAAGTATCCCAGAACTTTCAGGTTTGGAGGCATGCGTCATGCACGACCGGCGACAAGAGAGCGCATCCGCCTGAAGGATTCGAAGTGCCTTGGCGTCATCCCAAAAAGCGGCATAAATGGATGGCCAAGCTCCAGCAGACAGATGTAAAAACAGAGGACGCCAAGCTTTCAGCGCGCGACAGAACGATCCCTGCCAGGGACAAGGCTTTCAACAATTCAACCCGTGGCCTACGTTTACTGCGCGCTGTGCTGGCAAGTGCGGAAGACGCCGCACGTGGGAACAATGCTGAAGCCGTTTTGTGTAACAATCGGATTAGATTAGATAGCATAAAGAGTTAGAACGTCCTGGAAAAGGGGCCCGACTCGGGGAAGAAGTACCTTTGTCCAAAGTGCTTGATTGTGCATACATGAAAAAAAGCCATTGAAAATTTCGGCAAATTGCAGGAAAAAGGAAGCCTTACGTAACATTATTAGTGTCTCGAATTGTTAATCATGCTTTTTCTTTCTCCCCTCTTCTTCGTTGTGGAGTCGTACCTTGGATGGAAGCAGCGCGTCCCCGTTGACTGAAAACGAACAGCAGTAGCTCGTGTAGCTCCTTGATTGTAGTTCAACGTGTCTGCAGAAAATTCTTGCGGACTTCGAACAGCAAGGCATCAAACCACATAGTGTAGCGACCAACCCCCTTGTCCGGTCACAATGTGACCAAATTTCCATCTTTCTTTCACCACCGATCCTCCCTGCGGCGACGTCTCCCTCCCAGCGAGGCAGTGACCTGGCACTGCCCCTGAAGATCTGCCCCTTTTTCGTGACACAGCCGCCACCCCGTTCCCCTTGCATTACACCACATTGGCAGGAAAAGGCTTGACAAGGATCTGCAGCCATGACTTTTGGTCGGTCTTCGGTGTGGCTGGCGCTGTGCGCAGTCGCTGCGCTTCTTTCCAGTGAAGGCTATGCTTTCCTCTTCCCTTCAGCCCCGCTTCGTTCTGGTTCTGCCCACAGCAGCCGTGTCGCACCCGTGCACATGGGGTGGTTCGATGCTGTAAAGAAAGGCTTTGAGAATGAAGAAATGAGCCAGCCCGCACCCAACGCAGGCTTGAAAAATGTACGTAAACAGGTCGTGGTCGATTCCTGGAACGATGACGTGTGCTTTGTCGAACCTCTTGCAATCTAGTCAGATGCGAAAACGTGCCTCGCATCCCTGAAATGAATGAAAGTCTCTGAAACAAGCATGCGAAGGGCGCGATCAATATTAGCGTCCCGCCCGCAAAAGCCGAAGAATGTCGTGATGGTCATGTCGTGTCATGTTTATTACAGGTCATGGAGAGAGAGAGACACGCGCAGGGCGCCAAGAGACGTGACTTTTGTCCACCGCACATTTCCTATCTCAAGACATGTACCTTGAATGCTTTCAAAGATCATACAGTTCTGTTCGTTCCATTGTTTTCCTCCCTTGCCGTCCAGGGGCCGCCCACGGTATCTATTACCTTCATGCCCGCAGGGAAACAGGTCACCGCGGTGGCCGGACAGAGTCTGAAAGACGTGGCTCAGGCGGCGAGGATCCCGATCAAGTACAATTGCAAGAAGGGAGAATGCGGGACGTGTGAGGTGGTCCTGAATGGGAAGAAAGTGCGGACGTGCGTAGGCATTGTCCCCCGCGGGGCTCGCAAGAACGAAGTGACCATCAAGGTACCGAACTGAGCGAGGAGACTTGAAGGAGGATAAACGACAGCTATCTTGTACGCGGATCGATCGAAATGTACGACATGATGGGGAAACCCAGACGTGGGGGTCGGTGAGCGGCATGCAGTCGTGGCGCCCTTTGCTGACTCTTTTCCAGAGAGTCTCCTCGAAACCTCCCTTGGCCTTTCCTCTTCCCCGTATATTCTCCCCTTTTCCTCTGCCCCCACTCCTATCCTTCTCAAGCCCCCTATCTCGTTCCCCGACATCCTTGCTCACCGACGACCTGGAAAGAAAGATGTGCCAACCCTCATGACCGAACTCGCCATCTTTACGCCACGCCGCGCCTTACTCGTTCTTTGCTTTATTTATCTCAACCCTTGTTGAACATCATTACATGCCTGGTTACAAATTGAAGATGTCCTAGACGCCTTCAGCAAAAGAGCACACTTCAATATACCCTCGCCGAGTCGTCCAGTCTCCATGTCCCTCTTTTCTCTTCCATCTACATACGGGCCATACCAAGCACAGCCGCCATGATCACAAATCCCATCCCCACCGCCACCGAGGCCTCTTTCCCCGACGTCAGCTCGACGGCCTGCGGCACGAGTTCGAAGACCGAAAGACCGAGCATGATGCCCCCTACGCCTGCGAGCAGAGAGGCCACGGCCGCGGGTGTGAGCGAGGCGGGACCCAAACTTGCGACCAGGAGAACCGCACAGGGTTCCACCAAGCCAGAGAGGAGGGCCACCAGCAATGCCTTGTGCCGGCTCTGAGTTGCGACGTAGATGGGGATGGCGCAGGCGGCGCCCTCTGGGATGTTGTGGAAGGCGATGGCCACGGTCAAGGGCAAGCCTACCTGCAGGCCCTGAAGGGAGGCAGCGAATGTGGCGACGCCCTCGGGAAAGTTGTGCGCGGCAAGGGTGGCCGCGGTGAGAAGGCCTGACCAGAGGAG
>Ga0102934_1000160_pt1 | contig 39653 bp, 40 predicted proteins | sample SalPonR2_A_D1_MG_FD_78175 | JGI IMG/M metagenome (GOLD analysis project Ga0102934, IMG submission 78175) | Salt pond soil microbial communities from South San Francisco under conditions of wetland restoration - Salt Pond MetaG R2_A_D1_MG | ecosystem: Environmental > Aquatic > Marine > Intertidal... | reverse complement strand
GGGCGGCGACGCGGCGGACCATGGGGGTGTCGTCCTTGCACAATCGCTCGTAGAGCTCGATCAGCTCCTGTTGAGTGTCTGCGGGGAGATCGCTGGGAAAGGGGGAGAAGGGGCGAGAAATGCTTTGTAAGAGAAAGCTAGTAGAGGGAGACGAATGGAAGACCGAGAATGAGGATGGAGGGCGGGCGTGACTGGCATGGAGACTGCGAGCAGGGGCGCCAAGCACCCGGACACGAGCTGTCCGCTCCTCGGCCTCCCCTCCCCGGTCCCACCTGTACACGTGCTCGAAGAGGGCCGTCGCCGACATCCGCGTCGTGAACCAGTCCCGGTCCGCCAGCCGGCGCAGGAAGGGCAGCAGGTGGTCCCCCTTCGCCTCCCTGCTCATGGCTGTGCCCACCTTCAGGATACTCTCTACCGCCCGCTCCCGGACCACGCCCTCCTCGCAGGCCGTCAGCGCCTCCAGCGGCACGAGCAGCTGGTGCACGTGCTCGGGGCCCCCCAGGCAGTCGACCAGGTCGCCCAGGGCCTCGGCCATGGCCAGCAAGACTTCGTCCTCGTCGTCGGTGGAGTCCATGATGAAGGGGATCAGCTCCTCTCGCGTCCGCTCTTCCCCCAGTGCCCGGCTGATGGTACACAAGTGCTTGGTTGCGTTCACGCGGTAATCCAAGTCGTTGTGCCGCAACTGCTCGATCAGTGCGGCGATCTGGAAGAAATCCTCACCTCCCCTTCCTTTCCCTCCTCCCTCCTCGCCGCCTCCCACCTCCATGGTTCCCCCGTCTACTCCATTCGCAGGCGCCTCGTCTCCATCCGCGGAGGCCGGCCGCGGGAAAGGCTCAGGGGCTTGTCCACCTGGCGGCGAGACACCTGACGAGGACGAACATGTCCAGAAGAATATGAAATAGGGATAGCAATTAAACAAGTGAGCAGTCATTATGCGTATTCCTGCAGGAATGCGTAGCGAGAGCCAGAAAGACACAGAACTGAACGAGAGCAAGTGGACGAGACAAAAGGAATGCAATCTCCCTGCGAGGACCGAGAGTCGGACTCGATGGTTCAGAATAGAGGGTTCAAAAGGACTGGACCGCACAATACAGCTAAAATGAAGCGAATCCAGAGAGTGTACTCGTGCGTAAGTGAAAGAATCTATAAAGGCACGTCAAACGCAGATTGGACAAGGAGGAGAGGTAAACAAGGGCTTCGACGTACTCATCGGTGAAGCTTCCATGACCGTCTGCATTGGCTGAGACGGAAGTTCAGAGGAATTAAGTTAGCACCAAAGAGAACAATTTATTAGACTCGATCTGAGGCGTGATGCCTAAATTGGATGTCTCCCCGTTGATGATAATAGTATGGAGGGGTAGGCGCGGGTGAGACAGGAGACAGCAGGACAGGATCTCAACGAGCACTTTCAATTCTCCAAACCGTCGTGTCTTGCACCCGTCTCAGCCACAGACACAAATGGTCTTCCCTGTTGTTGGATTTACGGTCTTAGAAAAGGCGGTAGGGTCGGGCTCCGCAGAGCACTAGGTTCACGTGCAGACGTCGCTCGCGATGGTTGGCGAGCTGAGCTCTTGAGACGTGAGGCCAGGAAAAGCAAGAAACAGGATGTCGAGGTCTCAAACTGGGGGCTCAGGTGGGTCTTTAGATGGCCTTTGTGACTTTGCAGGAGCAGACATCCTGCGATGCCATCGATGGCGCTCAAGGGGCTCGGTATTTCCTGCTTGAGAGGCTAAGAGGAAGACGTGGGGCAGCTCACTGGCACCAGGTACCCATCAGAAAACCAGTTGCTCAAGTAATCAACATCAGGAGATCATCACTACTTTTCCTATGTCGTTGCCTTACTTTCATGCTGATAACCTACAGCATTTTATTCATACCTATGCCATAAATTCACGTACATATACAAAATGTCCTTTTGAGGCCGTTTCCCCTCTCCGCCTCTCACTCCCTCCTGACTCCACCATCACCCATCCGCAATGAGAGCGGCATCCGCATCGCGCTCGCTTCTGCCTCTCCCTTTACCTTTTCCACGACTTCCTTGGTCTCTTCTACCACATGTCCCGCCACTACCGGTGGGCATAGTAAACCTCCCTCCCTTCGCTCCCGCCCGCCCCCTTGCTCGACTTTCCCCTCCTGCAACATCATCTCGTGTACGCAAACTTTCGCTAGCTGCTTCCTCGCTCCTGATACCCAACGCTCCACGCTCAAATTGTTACTCTCTCCGGAATTCCCGACGGTCTCTTTCACCCGCTCGCTGTCCCATTGCCTGCTGTGGAAAACGAATCCCCCCAGAAGCACCGGCAGATACCATAGTGAGCACCTAAAGACGGCGCGAGCTCTTTCGTCCGTTCTTTCGCTTTTGAATCTTCGAGCTAGGTACATCAAGTACAGGTTGAGCGCTGAACCCTCCAGAGCAAACATGCTCCCAGTCACCCCCAGGCCCGTGGCCAGCACCGGCAACGGCGCAAGGCAGAGGGAGTATCGCCATATCAGGTCCGCCGTCCGCCGCCCTCCAGAGTCTGCACAGGGCACCATCTGAAAGCCCCCGCGGGCATAGTCCTTACGATGCACCCAGGAAAGAGCGAAGAAATGGGGAAACTGCCAGAGGAAGAGGATGCTCGCCAAGAGCACCGCGTCGGGGGAGGAGAGGAGACTGGTGAGGGAGGCGCAATCTGTGGCTGCGGCCCACCCCATCAACGGCGGTACGGCCCCGACCAAGGCGCCTATCCACGTGTTGGCCTCGCTCCTGGTCTTGCTCAGCGTGTAGGGCAACGCGTAGAGCGCCAGGTTCCCCATGCCTAAGGCGGTGGTGAGGGGGTTCGTTCCCGCGGTCAGGACGGCGGCAGAAGCCCCCGCACTGCCGACGGCCCAGGCCAAGGCGAAGGGGCGCGACGCTCGCCCGGAAGGAAGGGGTCGGAGGTGTGTCCGTTTCATGCGCTTGTCGTTGTCGGTCTCCAGGAGCTGGTTAAAGGTGTTGGCCGAGCACGCGGCCAGCATGGTACCGACCGAGACAGCGGTGAAGGGCAGCCAGGCCACAGGGCCTCCAGCTGCGAGGAAACCGGAGGATGTAGTCAGGACCACCAGCGCGCTGCGGGGAGTGGTGGAGGGGTTAAGGAAGCATCGGTGTGAGAAGAGGCGAGCCTCGAACACCGGCGGTGCCGTCTCGAAGGCCTCGCCGCTCAAATTTAATGGATCCTGATAATAAAATTCTCTCGCCACGTTTATACACGAGCCTCCTGCTCTTTGGCACGAACATTAGCCGTCCGACGCACCTTAGTCGTGCTTTACCCAGTTCGGCGCACAAGCCCGCTATCTGCCTGATGCTAGAGACCTTCGCGATCCTCGGTACAACGGGGCCGCGTCCCTGATGTCCTGCGACGAGAGCGACAGCTTTGGAGGATGAGTAGGAGGAAGAAAGAGGGAGGAGACATCCCATGCCCGCCCTTGAAAGATGTGGTGTCCCCTTCCTCCTCCAGGCCCCCGCCGCCACGGAGAGAGCGGGGCTGATCCTGATGCGAGCACAGGGATGTATCCGCATGCCTCCGAATGCTGCGACCATGCACTGTGGTGCACGATGGAGAGATCTGAGATACAAGCGGCGGGACGCAAGATGGTCATTCGGTCCATGATTACGATGACTTGGTCATCTACTTGCCTCCTGTTCAAGCGAGGCGACATCCTTCCCCTCGACGACATGGCTAGAGTCTCGCACCTCCTCCAGAACGGATGAGAGAGCCGTGGTGTGCATCCCTTTTACCCCACTATTGACTCGAGCAAGCTTGGACTCACACATAGCACACCCACGCGGGCTCGGGGTCGGATGCCGCGGACCAGGCCGCATCTCCCTCCTCCTTGGTTCCCCTCCCAGAGAAGCTGGCCTGGCTTGCCACCCTTCACGCCTTTGTCACACGACTGCATAGGGCAACATTCAGGGACCACCAGTGAGCCTTACCCCAGCCTCTAAGTACTCATTCATTCAGCCTTTTTAAAACCATAAAAAGCCTCATGTGGCTGGCCCTAAGAAGCCCTAAAAATGTTGAAAATGTACCGCACCTTTCGCGCCCCTCGCGCCCCTCACGCCCCTCGATGTTCTCCAGCGCACTTCCGATACCACCTCGATTTTGAAGGTGCGACCATTCCCTGGAAAGAAATCTCTGCGTACAAACGTTATAACTGCGATATCCAGTGTGATGAGCAGAGGTATTACTGACGCCAGTCAATTGAGCCTTTACCAATTCCATATGTTTCAATTTTCTAACATGGGGTCCACGTTGTTCGGGGGGTAAAATGCCATTATACCTCTATGACCTGTGCGACCACCATCAGGATTAACGCGGATCTGGGTTGCACAGAAATTCTCCGAGGATGGTGTACATAAATGGATAATTGCTGATCTTGGCTACACATATTAGGTGTCAGTAGCCTGAAACATGATGGTCAACTTGGAGGTCTACTGCAACATGTTGCTAAATTTGGTCTGAGGCGTTGGGATCGTTATTACAAACTAGTATATTGTTTCAAGAGACGCTTTCCACTACGTGCTTCTTCTTTCTTTTTTCCACTATCTCTTCACAACGGTATTTGTCAATGTAATGGCCAAAGCAAGAATTTTTGTTCCCGGAGATATCGCAAGTAACAAATTAAGCGATCTCCCAGGAAAGTTTATTTTTCGAATTATGTATACCGAACGACTGATTTTCTCATTTCCATTCTCTCAAAAGGCATCTTTCGGATCCATTGTTTTCATGAACCTGAGCTTAGCACACAATTCGGTAGGTTTTTACCAGCGTTCTAAGCTTGCCTGCGTCCCTGTTATTATGCTGGTCGAATACTTTATTTCTATCACAGAGGCCCCTCTCAAAGCAAGTGGCAGTCACCATCATCGTTATCGGGGTGGGGGTGGCCAGTGCGAATGATCTGACGGTGGACCTCGTCAGCGTGGCACTGGCCGCGATTGCTGTGGGGTGCACTGTCATGGCTCAAATACTCTGCTCACATCTTGAATAGGACTTGGAATGTACTTCGATTCAGCTCTTGTACAGTACTTGCCCTCTTGTGACAATCGGGATGCTTGTCGTTATCCCGCTCTTTCACGACGTGCAACAACTGGTTCAGGTCGAAGTTTTCAAACCTTCGTAAGTAAACGTCGTCATTTCCTGCATTCTGGCTCTGGACGTCAATGTGTCAAATTCCTTGGTTTTAGGAAAAACATCACCCTTGGTCTATCAGGTTCTCTGACATTTCAAATTATCTGTCATCTTTATATTGGGCTTCAATGTCTTCCATTACCAATAAAATGCGAGCGTCATCGTTGGCATATCTCTAGCTTTGGGAGGTGTTGTGGCGTATATAGAAATTGGGCGATGTGAGAAGCCAATGATGCATCACATCGATAACAATTGCAATGGACTTAAGGACGGCCTTTTATTGAATGATTATCCTCGACGACAAGTTGAGGAAATCACTGAACAGACAAAAAGGTCAGTATAGCTCACGATAAATCCTATGTATGTAAATAAGACTGCAGATTTAACAAATGTCCTTCGGATGATTATAACTCTTGCCAATCAGAATTACCTCGCGTTTATGAAATCAGGATGGTGTTGTCATTTCTTCGAAATTACGACGAAGGGTTGTATTCGATATAGAGATTCTGGTCGCTAGTCGCCCAAAAGCGCTATCTCATTACACAAAGTAGAAAGACGCAGGATTTTGCGACTGAGGTCTTGCGCTTGTGAGAATAAAAATTAAAAGCGTGATGTGCGGTAAAGACACCGCGGCTCTAGGGTTTAAGTAGAAGCAAAGAAGAAAGTCTATTAGAATACAACATTGAGGATCCATTCCAGTCCCTCAATTCGCTCCCGAGCTAATTATGAACTTGTTAGTTTTCAAATGTATCTGTACAGGCCGGCCCTTTCTGTAGAGTGTTCCTTAAAGATTGGCAGGTTTCCGGGTCACGGCATCAAAAACCGAGATTGCTTCCGCTCATGAACTTGTTAGTTTTTAAATGTATCTGTACAGGCTGGCCCTTTCTGTAGAGTGTACCTTAAAGATCGGCAGATTCCCGGGTCACGGCAACAAAAACCTAGATTTTCCGCTCCCAAGGAAAAAGTCACTCTCGAAGGCCCACCATGGCTCTCTGCCATCATGCTTCGCATGCCTCTGAGCAGCGACGGTAGCACCGACTCGGTTGAAAGGACATTGGAATGCTGTTATTGGCCTAACATTGCTGCCCAGTTTTTAAAAGTCGACAGATGTCGAGGGCTTTTCGATATCCGGGATGTACAGTGGTTCTTGGGTTTAAAGGTGTGCATATACGCATAGATAAGGCAAAAGGAAAAGTAGAGCAGATGTAGACGAGCTAGAATGGCCCGCGAAGGAGCTCAAAAACGCCGCGAGAGGTGGCCAGTGTTCCGTGCCGTATCAAGCGTACTATGACCGCCTCCCTTGATACTTTCTCGACTTCAACACTACTTTTTTTTTTTCCAGAAATGACCCTACCAATCATAGCACCCACATTTTATACCTTAAAAGCTCAATCCCCTCCTAATCATTTGGTCAGGTGTACTCCATTGCGCCACCCACGGTCTCAGCCGCCGCCTGGCCCGCTGCCACTGAAGAGAGGAGGCCCAGCGCAAAGTCGCGATCACTCTCTCCTACGTCCGGATTCCCGTCCAACCCCACTTGCACCACATTCTGCTCCTCCGTCTGGTCTTCTCCCTTTCTATTCAGGACCACGACGTCCTAAACGCGAGGCCCACCCTCATCACGGAGGCTATAGAGGCGCGGTTCTCAGCAGCGAGCGGATGCCTGATCTCTTCCTCGATTACCTTGCCGTCCGCGTCGCGCTTCTGGCCCTGCAATTTTTAGCATCCCGCCTCCTTAAGCTGGGTGATTGCGTGGTCCAGGGTCACCGCAGCGGCTTGAACGAGTTCTTGATTGAGTCTGCCACCGCGTAGAAGTCGGAGAGGCACTTTTTTGTTTGATTGAGCGGGAGAGGGAGCTGAGATGTTGAACTGGTTCCCATTATCCACCCACCATCCCCTCGCGACATAAGTAGGGTTTTGCACAAGCGGAAGCACACACCTCGAAGCGACACCCTGAGGCCTGGGAGGCTATGCAGAAGGAGGAGGAGGACGATGTGTGTTTCCGCCTGGGCGGCAACCTGCTTGTAGAACTTTTGGCATTGCATGCAATATCAACCTCCCCGGGTGGTGGCCTGAACGGGCTTGTAGAGGAATGAAAGCCTCCACATGGCCGCCGTGAGACTCTTCATACCCTTTGTCTTCCGCAGGCTGAGCTCCCTGATTTTTTCGACGACAATTTCGGCCTCAGACTGGTTAGCGGAGGCGGCGTCACTGCACAACTCAGATATCCTGAATTGTGCATTTGGCCTTGCTGTGCCACTGCAAGATGAGAATGCCTGCTTCCTAGCCGCCACATCAGTGGTGCTGTCAGTCGTCCGGGATTGTGCGTTGGACGTGTGAGTTACATTGAATGAAAATACAAAATTTTGCGGTCTATTTAAGACACATACGCTTGCCTAAGGATGACAACATTCCAATCCTTCTGTGCTTTGATATTAAAGCTTTGATTGTATTTAAAGGGCAAGAAGACGGGGAGAATGATAAGCGCACGAAGAAGCCACGAAGCGTTCGGGCTTTTTCGATCGATTTTTGGGCGAAAAAGGGACCAGGGCTGACAAGTTGACATTGTTGTGACCGCTAGTTCTCCTTCTGATTTCACCCAGCTTTCTGCAGCACTTATTAGCGCCAAGCCAAGCCCTTGGGGTTGAAACGGCCAGTAGACCAATAGGGGCCATGGACGTATCACTGACCAGCTTAATGGTTATAAAGCCTGCAATATCTCCACCTTTCGCAGTGTGTCTGATTACATGATCCTTTTGGGTCATCAAAAGCTCCGGGCTCTGACACTGCACTGCCAAGATTTTGTCTGCGGCCTCCCCGCTGATGGAGTTACTCACCCAGGCCGAATACACACGTTTGAATTGGGCTTTGGTAAAAGCAGGGTCCCGGTGAAATCGACTTTGCTTCCAAGCGATTAATGCATGCTATTAAGTGAGTTCATCCACCCTGGCCTTGAAGTATTCGATCTCGAGAATACTGGAAAAAAAACGTAGAGTCAGCGCGGCAGCTGACTGTCGCGCCCTCTCCGTCTAACGCACGACTGAGCTATATAATCTGCGCTACAGCGTACCCCGGAGCATTCTCAATGTAGGTAGCGGATAAGCTTCCTGATTCCGGGGTCCAATAGAGGAGCTCTGTGTCCTCGGCGACGCACTTCTCAATGATTGTCTGCAGTCGTGACCCGGGCAGAGATGCTGTCAGCCTAGCTGTTTTGACCCCAAGAACATGGGTGTCGAATGACAAAATCTCCCACGAAGATGGCAGCTTATCGATTACATTTGGATGGGAGGTTATTGCTTCGGATGTAGACAGTGTTGCCATCCTAGAGGGGATCTCAGTGAAGTCAAGAGTGAATGGGTGTCTATAATCCATTAGGTTGCGATTTAATCAAGGTATCATTGAGTTTTTGCGTGGGTGTAGAGTGGTGGGATCCAGGATCGACGAGTCCCCGAAAGCTCTTGTAATTGAGTTGAAATACTGTCTTCTCTCCGTTGCGAGGAAAACACATGTGCACACACAATAGGTAATAGCAAATATGAATTGAAAAGTCAAGCTGTAAGGAAAGTTTACTCTTCAGAAACGAAGGACAAAGGCGCTTTTGGGCTCCGATCGGATCGATCCGTGCTTTCGAGCGGCGGTCCTACTAGCAGTGCCACCTATCAGCAGTGCACTCTCTCGCTCCTCGCCTTTCAGTCCTTGCTCATTTGGCCTTCAGGAACCTATTAGGAGCATTCTGTGACCCTAACACATCCTATAAATGTATATATGCCAATCGCACTTTATTTGCAGTTTATTCGCACTGCGACGTATCCACTCGCACTTTTGATCCCACTTCGATTTTCCAAGTGCTTTCTTTTCCTGCTGCACGGTCCACTAAGGGAAGCTAGCGTGCGGTACTTTGAGTTCTTTCCTCCCTTTTACCACTCAGTAGGCCAACGGAGCTTAACTCATAGGAAAGCACTGTCCGTACGGCTTCGTTTGGGCTCGAGCACCTCCGACCCAATTTCGTCGTATCTTGAAGCAATCGGCTGTCGCCCCTATCGTCCCTCTTTTGCCGAACAAGTGCTACATTTCTCTCTCATTCACCGAGGAACTTTGCATGCATTGCGCCTTTCTTGGCAGTCTCTTGCTCATCCAGCTAATAATACTGTTGACGAGCAAGAAGTGTGCCATTTACGCCTCTCATCCTCAAGAGGCGTGTAGTTCAACCACAAGCAGCATCTCCTCTGCCGTCAATAATCGCAAAGCCACCGGCAACATGTCGAGCACTAATGTCGTCGGGAATAATGGCGGAGGTGGCGGGAACGTAGCGTTGGGTTGGGATCTCTTGCGCGACCCTTTCCGTAACAAGGGACTGGCTTCGTCCGCGGAAGAGCGAGAGAAACACCACACGCGCGGACTTTTGCCCGCAGGGATCGTGCCTCTGGAGGTGCAGGTCGCGACGGCCTTGAAACAGGTGAGAGATCGGCCAACCCCTATGGACAAGTTTCTATTCTTGGACCATGTGAGAGACGCCAACGTGCAGGTAAGGCTCCTAAGGGTTCCCGGGAGACACGCATGCCCTCCTCTTTCCCTCTCTCCTGACCCAATGTGCTGGGGGCAACGAGCCGTCCTCACCCAAATCTCCTTCCTCCGTCGTTCCCACAGCTTTTCTATGCCCTGCTCATCGCGCACGTGGAGGAGCTCCTGCCCTACGTGTACACTCCCACTGTCGGGGCTGCTTGTCTGGCTTTCTCCCACATCTTCGCCCCCCGCCCCAAGGGCCTATTCCTCTCCCTGTCCGATAAAGGTCGCCTCTTTTCGATTCTGAAAGCCTGGCCGTGTAAGTCCATCAAGGTCATCGTCTTCTCCGACGGCGAGAGAATCTTGGGTCTCGGAGATTTGGGTGCGAACGGTATGGGCATCCCCATCGGGAAAGCAGCGCTCTACACGGCCTTGGGTGGGGTACGGCCTGAGGAATGTCTCGGAGTGCTGCTGGATGTGGGCACAAACACGGAGAGCATTCGCGAGGATCCCGCCTACATCGGCTTGCGGAGGCCGAGGGAGAGGGGCCAGGCCTACGAGGACTTCGTGGAGGAGTTCATGCGGGCGGCGCAGCAGGTAAGGGGCCAAGGGAAGATATGAGAGCGAGAGTTGGTAGGGTGAAATCGTCGGAATGGGCCGCGCGAGGAAGCAGAGGGCTTTTCCAAGGAAGTAGGACGCCTCTTTCCCTGGTCGGGCTCGACTCGAGTCGAGACTCCAGCCACCGCCGTATCGCTAGCCTGTGTCACCCAGCTGCAATCTCATCACATGTCTCTCCTGCTTCTGTCTAGCTTTATGGCGACGGCGTTTTGCTCCAATTCGAAGACTTTGGGAATGCAAATGCCTTCAGCCTGCTGGAACGGTGGGAGAACGAAGCTTGCTCCTTCAACGATGACATCCAGGGCACTGCCGCAGTCGCTCTAGCTGGTTTGTTGGCTGCCAAAAGGATCACTGGACGCACTTCTCTTGCTGAAGAGACATATCTGTTTCTGGGCGCGGGGGAAGCGGCACTTGGCATTGCAGACCTGATCGCTTTTGCAATCACCGAGGAGACAGGGATGGCTTTGGAGGAGGCTCGGAAAAGAATTTGGCTTTTCGACTCCAAGGGCTTGATTGTCGAAGGGCGGGACCACATCACACAGCATAAATTGCGCTACGCGCATAGAGGTCGGACGAATTATAAGACTTTCATCGAGGCCGTGCGTGCCATCCGACCCACAGGGATCATTGGTGTCTCGACAATCGCCAACGCCTTCGACAAAGCTGTGCTGGAGTGCATGGCTGTGATCAATACTCAACCTCTGGTATTCGCTCTCTCTAATCCCACCTCTAAATCCGAGTGTACCTTCGAAGACGCGGTGATCCACACCAAAGGCAAAGTCATCTTCGCCTCTGGCTCCCCGTTTCCCCCCTTGGAGTTCGACGGGAAAACTTTGATACCGGGACAGAGCAACAACGCCTACATCTTTGGAGCCCTGGGTTTGGCTGTGAGTCTCACCAAGATGCGTCGTGTCACGATGGAGCACTTCTATTTGGCTGCGAATACGGTTGCGAGCATGACAAGTGAAGCACAATTGGACCAGGGATGTTTATTCCCATCCTTGAGGGAAGTGCGACATGTTTCTGCTGCTATTGCTGCAGCAATTGCAGAAATTGAGAGAAAGGAAGGTAGACTTCTTGTGCCAGATCAGAAAGATTGGGTCGCGTACGCAAAAGCGGCCATGTATGACCCTTGGAAGGAATGAGTAAAGAGTCCAAGGGGTGCAACAATTTGGAAAGTGGGGAATGAGAGAAGATTTGTTTGTGATCTATTGGAATAGAACTTTGCTGGCTAACCACGTCGTATGTATGTGTCATCTAGGAGTACGACCCTGAAATGAAAGAAATACAAGATCTCAAAATTACACCCGACCCCGCCACCATATGCGAACGTATGTACACACTGTAATGTACATATCGCGGTACACATACACGATGCTGCTTATGCAAATGAGACTTCACTTACTCTGGGGACATTTGTTCAAGACTTTGTCATTTTTCCATAAGAGTGGTGATTTAAGGGTAGTCTCATTGTCGATGTCATAATTACCAACTAGAACAGGTGCTGATCATCACAAGCAAATTTGACCTACTTTATAACAGAACTAAATTTTGTTATCCATAGGATGACCTTTTCGTGTACTTGGCAAGGAGTTGAAATTGAGTGTAGAGGATCGAACGACGAGAAACTTCTTGAGGCGATGTGGCCTTAAATATTTGAAGAACCGGTAGGACAGTTACGGGAAAGCCGTTTCGCGATTTCAACCACCCTATTGGGCCCTTCCACCTCCTATGATGTATTGCTGTGGTCACCGCGACTTACATCTGTCCGTCTGTATTGCATCCATATTGAGTATTATGTCAACCTGGCATGTCGCTCCATTCTGGTATCCTTTCCGCGTCCGATTATTTCCTTCTTGTGTTTCGTTGAAGGCGCGGCAGAGAAGTTGTAGGGAAGACCAGCTGATTCAAGATGCACCCACTGACCTTTAATAGTTTTCCTATCCAAGACATGGACCAAAAACCTACTAAACTTTGCGAGGATAAAGGCGAAGATGAAAATCACTGTAATCTCGAAGAAGGCATGCACATGCAGCTTACTGGTAGCCCGTTAGATGCGGGGGGGGCGAAGGACGTCCCTTCATTAGATCACGGAGAAAAGTCCAGTTCTTTTGACGGTACGTACATATTGAAAAAAGCATATGATATACGACTTGCATCTAATCTTAGTCGAATAAATTCACATGAATGAGTAGAACAGCGTAGCCCTTCGTCTACTGCCTCGACAGCTTCTCTAAGTGATGGAGAAAAAGAGTTTTATCTGGGCAAGGTTCCTCGAAAGGAGCATAAAAAGGTAAAAAATAGCCTCACATCATAAAAGTAGATAATCGCATAAATCCTTACACATATTGTGCAAGGCATTATAGGGAAACTCTTCGACTGCACTGCATATCTTATGGGGAGGCTCGCTTAGCTTGAGCCGTCACAAATGATCATGCTACCATACGAGGTCCACAGTGTTATCTATGCTTCATCTTGGAGGTTTTGTTACAATTGTCGGTTCTTACTTCTCGTTTCTGGTTCCATTTCCTTCTTGTTCTCACCTCCCTCCTCAGGCAGTACGATCTTTTGGCTCTGGATTCGAACTTGTGGAGTTGCATCATATTCCGGGGCATTGCCCGCCTTTCATGTCCCAAACAAGTCCCACAGTAGTAGTTATGGACCTTGAAAGCAGGAAAGGACGCGAGTCCAGGGAAGGGCACGACTGCAATGCCTCGTCTGCATCTTCATGCTCCGGTGACAAAGAATTACCCCCTGAAGACGCTTGGCGAGACGGATTGTTTGACTGCTTTTCTGGCTTCGGTATGAGATGGGATGAATCCTCCATGAATATATGTCTTTTCGCGTCAAACCACATCCATGCTTAGTTTTCTAGTCAACATTTTCATGAACTTTTAGGCGTCATTTCCTGCTTTGCGACCAGTTACGCGCAGACCCACGCAATGCAGGAGCTTAATTCGCATACCTCTCTTCAACGCATTTGCCTCCTCACTTTTGTCACTACCCTATGGATCTGTGTTCCAGTTGTCCTCTTCTTTCAACTCTATGCCCTCTCGAGTGCCATTTTTGCGGTAAGTTGGATAATCGAGTCCATTGTAGCTTTCGAGCTGCGACGGATTACTCGACGCCGTTACAGCATAGAAGGTAGTGAAGTAGAAGACGTTTTTGCAAGTCTATTTTTTCCAAGCTGTGTCACTGCCCAAGTCTTGAGGCATTTGAGAGGATAAAGGGGCCTTTTCAAAAAAGGGAGCAAGCACGGTCGATCGGTGAGGAATCATGGACATGATCGGATCTGATGCGGGTCTTCATAGAAAGAGTGTCTATATATATTGTGACCAGTATACAATGACTACATGGTGTGCAATCACTTAGGAAAAAAGACCTCAATCACATCGAAAGGTGTAGGCTGCAAAATGTGAAGGAAGGACATACAACGACACCAGGAATAACAGGGGAAAAGTGTGGTAGTGACGCTTGCTGGATGCAACGTGTAGAAGTTCATGTGGTTTGTCACTTTTAGCCAGGATATCATAGACATGATGCGCTTTTGAGTGACTTTGATGTGCTGCTGATACGAGATAAATGTGAGTGGGGACGTCGACGCGCTGCGCAATTTGCCGTGACGTGGAATGGCTAGGTATCGGGGGATCCTTAATCTTAGGGAAGATAAAGAAAAGTTATGATCGCGGGCAAAGATAAGGTTTTAAAAAAATGTTATCGTTTCTTGTACCTGTTAAGTCATAAACAACAGTTGTCAGGGCGCTTTCCCCTTAGGCATGAATAGGCCCTAAGGAGGATAGCAAAGAAATTGTGGAATATAACGAGCTGTACAAAAATTTCAGCATACATATGATTACGTTATTGAAAAGCTTAGCGTCAGATTTGGGCCCCACTTAGCTTTACACCGTACTCTCCAGGCACCATGTCCTATTGAAAAGGTTGAAAACCTCCTGACCCCCAGCGACCGCTGGAGAGCCCGCCCTCGGCTCTTGTTCCTCCTCGTCTCCGGAGATCTTCGTCTGCAAGAACGCCAACGGAGACACACATACACAGGACGTCTTTTGGAACCTCTGTCATGGTGCCTCGACCGCTTGTCGCCCCGCTCCTGTTTCTCCTAGTCACTGGTGAACGCTGTCCCGTGACATTGGCCTTCCTCTCTTCCTGGGCCCCCGTCATGCCGCTTCAACAAGTAACCCCTCTGTCCTCGAACATTGCGTCTTCTCCTACAACATCAATGTCATCAAGCCAACGCTTACAATCTCAGAGACAGACGACTTCTCTCGCCACGTCTTGCACTTTCCGAGGCGGAGAAGTGATTCCTCCCAGTTCATCCTCCACCTCGTTGTGGAACTCTGCCTCCTCTACGGACACAACCCAATCCCGCGACCCCTCCGTGGACGAGGCTTCCTCTGTTTTGATGGACAGAGATAATCGTGTGCCCATCACACTAATCTCGGGCTTTCTGGGCTCAGGGAAGACAACTTTACTAAAGCATATTCTCGAGAATAAGGATGGGATTCGTGTGGGTGTGATCGTCAACGACATGGCTGCAGTGAACATAGATGCCAAGCTATTACGGAATGATCCGAATCAGGGCGAGCGGGAAACAGTTGAGTTGCAAAATGGTTGTGCATGCTGCACTATGCGGGACGAGCTATTCAATGCCCTGTACGAGCTCTTAACCCTGGCACAGGTGAGCATTGCGTGGCCCATATCAGTCGTCAAATCCTTGTATGGTTGTGATCACTGCCTTGTTGCAACCTGGACCTGACTATCGTCGAAAAGGTCTTGGCACGTGGAAGCTCCTTCCTGTCATTCACGCAACGTGCCCTGTCATCCCCATCCATCTACCTAGCTACGTGGCGTCACCTACGACCACATCGTTATTGAAACGACGGGTATCGCCGAGCCGAAAGCGATCAGGAGCAATTTTCATGCGGCAGAGGATTACGGTAGGTGTGGAAGGATAGCGGGGCGTGGGACGACTGGAATCTCTCCTTGATAGACAGGCTCCACATGACGCTTGCCCTTAAACACTCGCTAGAAATGCCTCTTTTGGACTTGGTGCGCCTGGACACGATGGTAACAGTCGTGGACAGCAGCGTCTTCCTGGACGCCTACACGAGTCGAGATAGTCTCCTGAAGCGCCCCGAGCTTGGCCTGGCGGAGATGATGCAGAGCGGACCGGAGGGAGGGATCCGGTCCCTGGATATCGAGGCGCGCGCGACTGCTCAGCGGGAGGTGGCGGAGCTGCTGGTGGAGCAGGTGGAATACGCGGACGTGGTGATTCTGAACAAGGATGGTCTTCTCGCCCACCCTAGCCGGGCTCTTTTGGCCGAGGTGGCGCAGACGCTGAACCCGTGGGCGCTGGTGGTGCCGGCGAATTACAGTCGTGTCCCGTTGGAGGTAAGGGAATCCTGGAGAGGTAGCGGAGAAATTGGAGCATAAAGATTTGATCGGAGTGGAAGAAAGAACTGGAAGTCGAGCGAGGGGTGCGGGGTAAAGTGCTATCACCGGGCTAAGGAAGTCGTATTCCTCCCAACACTCTCTCGTCGCTTAGGATTTTCTTGGCGTGAACGAGGGGAGGATGGGGGTGGCGTTGGGAGGGGCACTGGACGACCACAAGGAGGCGGTGGAAGGATCTGCACGACTCGCGCAAGAGCAAGCGGCAGCTTCAAGACAGACAAGAAAGGAGGGGGGGGAGGGAGATTCTGGGGGGGCAGTTGGGCTTGAGCACAAGCATGATCACAGTCACGATCATCAGCACAGTCACGATCATCAACACAGTCACGATCATCAGCACAGTCACGATCACCAGCACAGTCACGATCATCAGCACAGTCACGATCACCAGCACAGTCACGGGAAGACAGCCAGTGAAACGACAGCCCGAAGCCGATTTCAAATCGGGACTTACATTTACCTGCGACGAAAACCCTTTCACCCAGGGCGCTTCGCGGACCTGCTAGAAGAAATGGCGGCCACTTCTTACGCGGCCGTCGAAAACGTGATGGCTCCAAAGACCGGCGGGCACGCGCCCTCCCCTCCCTCCGCATCCTCCTCTCTTCTGTCCAGCGTCTTGTCAGGCCTGCTCCGCTCCAAGGGATTCCTTTGGCTCGCCTGTACGGACCAAGCCGCCTTATACTTCTCCCAGGCCGGCCGCTCGCTCGCTGTTTCCTGCATGGGCCGATGGTGGGCCTCGGTCCCGCAGGAGCAGTGGGCGGTAGAGCGGGTAGAGGATATCCTCGGTGACTTTCCCGAGGGGGAAGCGAAGGGTTTTGGGGATCGAAGAAACGAGCTGGTGTTCATAGGGGTGGATTTATTTGAGGAGGAGCGGCAGCGAGTCTTGAGGGAGCGCTTGGATGCCTGTCTATTGACAGGGGAGGAGGCGGAAGGGGGAGGGTGGGAAGGGGAGATGAAGACCTATGTAGAGAAGGCAGGGAATGCGAGTGCCTTGGCCCTGTTCGACGCATTTCCCAACAGGATAGAGATTGAGATGGCGGGCGGTCCAGGCGAGGGATGAAGCTGAGAGAGGACGAGACTTTGTGGCCCAGGGCCGGATGGGCATCTGGACGCTTGTACGAGTGGTCCCTGCGAACGAGTCGGGTGACGTGCGGTCCGAGAATCGCAGCGTCGGAAATGGGAGAATCATTCGTGAAGAAGAGATAAGTCTGGCATTTGTTTGGAATTTTGGCTTCTTACTTTCCGTCGCCTCCCTAAACTTCACTTCCTTCGTCAAATCCCCCCTCTTGTCCCCCGATCGTCCCTCCCACCCTTTCAGGAAACTACCTTTTCTCTCTCTGTCTCCTCCATTTCCTCCCCCTCCCCCTTGAAGTTCCGCCGCTCTCTCAGGTACTCCCTCAAGTCCGCCTCATTCAACGACCCCACCCAGCTTAAAAAGCTTCTTCGCCGCTCCTCCTCCGCCACGTGCAAGAAGTCCGTGAGACAGAGGTCAACCCCTAGCAGTTGGGCGTCCGATTTGTTCAAATCCGGACATTTTTCTTTCACAACCGCTATCACCTTCTCCAAGGTGGGCACTAGCTCCCCCAAGGCCCGCTTCTCCGCCTCCTTGCCCGCGTGAAGAGGCACGCACTCGGCCAGAAGCAAGACCTTGTCTTCCGCGTTCATCATCCCCGTCATCTTTCCCAGAGGCGCCCAGAAGTCGGGCGAGGGTTCCGAGAGCCCCAGGCCCTGTCGGAGCTGCTCCAGCTCCTCCTCCGTCCCGTGGTAGTGCACCGCCACCCTCGTGGCCAGGAGGGCCTTGAGCTGGAGGGGGATAGCGTTGCCCATCTCCTGGAGCACCGCGTAGATGCGGGGCAGGGAGGAAACGGCTTGCACAACGCCCTCCTTCTCGGCCTCCGACCCCGCCTGCCGCCAGACCTGGAACATGCGCGCCAGGGCCAGGGCCTTGTCCTCGGCGCCCATGGAGGAAACCGTCCACAGGGCCGCCTTCATCCTCGCCGCCACATTCTCCTCCCCCCCGCCCTCCTTCGGGACCTCGTTCTTGACGGCCTGGATGATGTGCAAGGGGGTCTTCCCGGAGAGACCGGCCATCATGCCCTTGCTGTCTCCCTCGCTTAGGTCGTAGCCCTTGAGCTCGATGAAGCCCTCCGCGCAGGCGAAGTAGATGAAGGAGCCCTGAAGGGAGGCATTGGGGAGGAAAAACGGGATAAGTGTTTACAGACGTGACATGCCTGCAGGAGTTATCCAGGGATGGGGGCACAGGGGCCGAGAGCAAGGAGAAGAAGGAAGAGGAGGGAGAGGAAGCTCGTACCACGATCCACATGCGCTGGTCGTCGTTCATGTTGCCCCAGATCTTAATCTGCCGCTCCTCGTTCACGCGATTCTTGCTCGCAAAGGATATAATCAAGTGTCCCCCCGGTTTGAGGGCCTGCCAAGCCTCCCTCAGCACCTCCCGGGGCTTGACCAGAAACTCCATCGTGTTGGCGATGAGCACGGCGTCGAAGCTGTCCGGAGGGACGGCAGACGCCGGGAGAGAGAAGTCTGCGTTCAAGTCTTGGACGATCCGGTCCGTCAAGGCAGGATTGGCCGCCATTTCCTCCTCGTTGACGCCCACGCCGACGAAGCGGGAGGGGGAGAGGGAGGGAGGGAGATAAGAGTGCGCCGAGGCGCCGATTTCAAGAAGAGACCCGGAGGGGGGAAGGAAGCGCAGGTAGTGCTCGGCCAAGGCATTTGCTGCCTTGTTATCGTAGATGGGGGAGAGATTTGGAGTCCCATTGAGCGGGACGCTGTCCTCCTGTCTGCGAGAAAAGTAGTCGTCGTTGTAGGGCCAGGACTTAGGCCATTTCCAGGCAGAGGGGGATACCTGGAGGGATGCGGTCCGTAAAATGGTCAGTGTGGTCAGATCAGCGCCGACGAAGCGTCTCGCGAGCTCACGAGTGGGGCCGTGAGGAAGTGGAAGCATGACGGAAAACGGGGGGATGTCTGGTCATCTCGCACCTTAATGCCCTTGTCCTTCTCTTGCTCCTCCTTCGTTGTGAACGGTGGAGCGGTGGAGGGCTTCAACTGCATTGTGATTCCACCTCTTCTTTGCAGAGTGATACGAGTGCGCCCGCAGACAAGCTTGCCCGCCCCAATGCCATGAGATACTCCCGCAGCCTCGATCCGCCCTCCACGGCCTTGGCCCGGAGGCTTGCACCGCCCGAGCGCCAAAAAGGCATGTGTTGTCGCGGTAGACGCAACGGCAGCTAAAAATATGCTGAGGATCAGATGCCGTGGCATGGCTCGTTACCTGTATGTAGGTATTAAGGCGTGCGAATAAGTCGACATCAAGAGGTAGTTGCAGTGCGAGCTTCCTCCTCCGAGTCGAGTCTGCCCGCCGGGAGGTCGAGCACGCCTCCGCAGGTGGGGTTGGATCCTACGAGGAAGACTTAGTGGTCTGGCGAATTGAATAATCAGAGGTCCTTTTGCTTCGAAAAGTTCACAAAAGAAGTATTATGGACCTCCGTCAAGGTCTGTGACAACTTCTATGGATCCAGTCTGATGATTCTCTTCGCGCCTCGAGCCCGAGCAGGACTGAATGCAAGCTTTTCTCTTAGCAGCATCGAGTTTCCCATTGTTTGATCGGTTTATCCCGACACGCAACACAGTGTAGGGTAGGCGGCACCTAGCCAGCCATGATAGCAGGGACTTTAGTGGGGACGATGAGAGCTGGACTGCGTCGACGCGTCGCTACCCTGAACATCCAAGGTAAGCATGTCAAGTTGACGTTGAATGCGGTTGCTCTCTTCCGTCACATTTTTACAAATTTACCTTTAGGTCTTCTCCCTTACTCCTTGACGTCTAGGTCTTGTTCCTTACTCCTTGGCTTGGCAACTGCAGCAGAAATTGGTGGCACAACGCATTGTCTGGCAGAAGGAGGAACAGTGAGTCCCAAAATGCCCTTATTCGAGGATGTGGATTGCCCTCTCGCTCATCACTTCCTATTTCTTTGTAGATCTGGCTTTGACGCCATGTTGGTCCTGGAGCACTCGCCTGTCTACACATTAGGCCGCTCTGCCAAGCCCGGGGATGTTAAATTTCCTCTGGTGGAGGGTACTGGCCAGGGCGGGCGGGGATTTGAGGTGCGTCGTGAACGAGGAGTACACAGACAGAGGCGTGCAACTTCCATGCATTGCATGATAAAGGCGTCTAAGCCGACTAGCGATGTTTCATTTTTTACCTCAGGTCTTCAAAACGGACCGAGGCGGACAAGTAACTTGGCATGGTCCCGGCCAGATAGTGATCTACCCAGTGGTGGACCTGACGCACCACAAGAAGGATTTGCGGTGGTACGTCAGGGGCCTAGAAGAGGTGGTGCTTCGGGTGCTCGCCTTACACGGGGTGGAGGGACAGCGGGACGAGAAACACACAGGCGTGTGGGTGAAAGAGCAGGGCCCGGAGGGGGAGGAGCTGACGAAGGTGGCCGCGATCGGCGTCTCCGCGAGCCGGTGGGTGACCTGCCACGGCCTAGCCCTGAATGTAGACCCAGACCTACGGGCTTTCGAGTCGATTGTGCCGTGTGGCGTGAGAGACCGTAGAGTCGGGTAAGTACACAGCAGAAAATGTGCCGGGCATCTTGTGGGATTGTCCTTCACAGTGGAGCGACGAGGCGAGTCTGTGCTTCCCCTCAGCTTTCAAACGTCGAGTATAAGTTGCCTTTGCTTTGAAGCGTCGAGTCCAAGCTCCCTTTGCTTCTCGCATCCCACACAGGTGCCTCAAAAATCTCCTCTCACCTCATGTCGCAGCCGAGCTAACGACAGCTCAAGTGCGCTACGAGCTCATGGAGGCTTTTGAAGATGTTTTCCCGAGCATGGAACTGTGTGTCCAGGAGAAAAAGGATCAGTTGAAGGGAACGGTGGACGAGATGGTGCTTGAGGATGAGGAGCGAGAGGACTATGTGTAGCTTGGTGGATGAACGTGGCTAAAAGGCAATCTCCACGACAGGAAAAAAGATTATATAGGAGGTTTCCTGCCTGTAGATATTTGTTACGGACGGAACTGAACAGAATGTTCACCATTGCCAAGGTCTTTTGAGGGCTTTCTTACCGGAGAAAAAGAGAGCAGGGAAAAAAATGGTTGAAAAAGAAAGTAATTTTCCCGACAAGACACACCAAGAAATATTGTGAAAGATTTATACTTTCAAAAAAGGAGCGACAGGATGTAATGACGTAAGGAATCAATTCGCAGCCTCAGGCTTGCCCCTGGCCCATATGTTTAAATGACGTCCTCAAGACACGTCAGTGCCTCGCTTAAGGTCTTACGCGCAATACGCCTTTCAAGGCACACGTGTCTTGAGCTTCTTGTTTATTGGTAGGGAATGTCCGAGCCATGTAGAGAGGCCTGATGTGCATATCGTTGCTGAGTGGTTCACTGACGATCAATCCCCTGATTTCCTGTGATTCGTGCAATCTGGCCGCTTGACTGCACCTCAAATCGCGGCTCATGCTACCTCCACAGTGGAACAACAAAGGCGTCAGGGGGAAAACCTGCCATCACCATGCATTCTCTAGCAGATGCGCTGGTATTTCTCCTTGTCGCAACCAGCCTCGGCCAGGCTTTTGGGAATGCGAATGTCGAGCAGGAAGAACCTCTTCCCCGACGGTCAGGGGAGGCCTTTCAATGCGATGTGGACAGAGAAAGTCGCGCGACCATAGCTCTGAAAGCTTTGGAGATACTGAAGATGAATGACTTCACAGTGGTCAAGCCCGGCATATTTGCGGGACATGTAAGCACGGGGGGCACTTACGGGCGTCGGGGAGCATAAGTAATAGCGACTGAGACAGCGCCTGCCTCCTTTATCTGTTTTAAGATCCTATCTGTCCTTTTACATGGAAAACGCCCAAGAAAAGCCAGTGTATTGGAAACTCAGCTCTCCTATCATTTCCCTCGTCTTCTTTTGTATTCGGCCAGCGGCCGAGTAACGGAGAACAGGTCGGGGGGAACCCGAACACGCTCTACATGCTTGCGGCCTTCAACGACACGGATCGACTCCTGACCCCACCCGACTACCCTCCTGCCGAGTGGCCTTTCGATCCCTCCTCGGACAACGGCCCAAGCCCTCCCCCCGGGCCCGTCTCAGACCAGCTCATGGGCGTCTCTATCCAGCGAGGGGAGGCCATCGTCTTGCTCTTTTGCACTCCACCCCCCGCGAAGTACTTTGGTCTCACCTCCTACGTGACGAACCGGGTCTTGTTTAATGACACAGGAGGCGGCCGCGGGGATGCAAGTCTGGTCGTCCACATGCCCCTCGCCGAGGTAGGTGCTGAATCCTTCAGAGCACATGCCAGACACCTCGTTCGCTTCGAACTGGCTGCCCTCTGACTTGAGCGCACTCATCACCTCGTTCCTTCCCCGCCCCTCCCAGATCAGCAACCCTCTGAACTATCTTGTCATGAATACGACTAAAGGCATGGCTACTGCCGCTCGTAAAGTGGACCCATCCTCCTTCTTCAACTCCCTGTCCCTCGCCGTCTTCTCCCCTTCACGTGAAGTATATCAAACCATTACGGAGGCATTCGTCCAGGCGGGTCTTGCGGAAAGGGCAAGCAATTTTTATCCTCTATCGGCACAGACGATCCGCCTGCATGATCGGTCCAAGCCGTTCGAGTGGAATTACCCGGACCGGCTTTCCGTGCTCTGCCGCGTCAGTTACTTCGAGGACAAAGGTCTGTATTCTCCGGACAGTCCTTAGCACGTACTTGACTTTGCTTTGGCGCGTAGATAGTGAGCATCGCCACTCTCATGCGTGAAGATGTTCTCAAATTATGTGCTATGACATCGCTGACCTGGCCAGCATTGCAACCTCAATTTTCGTCCTCACTCCATACTTCCGCGCGTATTTCATGGTCTTCACTCCTATGCTCGCACAGCCGCGGCAGACGCATGGGCCTCGCATCCATGGCCTGCATTCTTCATCAAAGCCCCGGATTTGCCTCACTACCAACGGAGCGTTCCAGAGCAGAGGCTCTTGAGCGACATAAGCGGGGAGAGCGAGCAGGTGATATGAAATTTAGAACATTTCGGGTGGAGAAGGCAATTTTTGGCGAGTATCTTCCACATACTCACCTTCATCTCCTTGTCCTTTCTCTTCTTCACTCTCGATATTCCTTCTTCTGCGTCCTGCTTCTGGAAGACCTATCTTCCCACAATCCACTCCCTGCTAGCCGCCATCATCGCCAATAAAACAGCATCCGGCCACGCCCGTTTGCTTCGACAGGAGCAAATTGTAGCCGTTCCCAACGACCGAGGTACCCGCAACCAGTGTCTGAACAACAACAGCTTTATCGCCGCCGTGGACCCCTTGATGATGGCCGGGGGTTGTGGTTTTGGCACAACAGACTGCAGGTTCGTCGACGTTATCGCTTTCCAAATATTCTATTGGACGTTTGATGACTAATTACCGCTCTGAACGACCTGAATTACAGGTACGGGACCTCGGCCGCGCTCGATCAGCCGTTTGGACTCGACAAATTTTTTATCGTAGTGGGCGTGCAACATGAGCGCCTGGGTCATTCGTCCTATTCTTCCATCATGCTGACATCTCAGCTCGGCTACGAGGAGATAAATCATACCATTACTATTCGAGAGACAGATGGACGCGAAGCTCCAGCTCTGTACCTCTCAGAGCACGACTATCCTGACCTGAATGTACTGTATTCAGTCACATTTGCAAGAACTTGTCCACAAGACGAAAGATTTTGCAAAGAATTCAGCGAAGCACAATTCCGAGGAGAAGATATAATCTATTGGATGGAACGGTGAGCATCAAGACAGTGGGAGGGGAGAGAAAGAACTTTCTGGCATCATTCCATCCTTTTTGTTCTCATGCTTTTCGTCGTCATTCTTCATTTTCCACTAGTGCGTACCTCCAGCAATCAACCGGTGTATCTCCAAATATTGACGAATATGTGCAAAGTTTTGTATTGACTTTTCAAGGAACTTTGGACTGATAGTTGTACTTCAAAACGAGGAGAGCGAGAAAGGAATTACTTGAGAGTTATAAGCGCTTGTCAGGGTGAAAAAAAATAATAATAAGGTACGAAAAGTTAAGCGTGTTCTATCAAAGTAAAGGAATATACATCATTGGTACCGGACACGCGCACTACTCGAGGAACGAACCGCATCTGTTGTCTTGCTCATCAACGCGCAGCTCATTTTGAATTTTCAAATTTAAATTTGAATCGACCGACGTGTCGGCGCCCGAAGATGTCTGAAGCAGGCGGTCCACATGCTTCAACGCCCGGCACACGATATCAAACTTGTGCCAAGCTCCGAGAAACATACTCCTTTGCCGTATGTCATTGTTAGGTAGTGCGCTGAATGGTATTTTGATTTCACGCGCTGATGACTCTCACTTAAAGAAAATCAAGTGCGCGAAGCCTCTCAGTCGTCGACTGCCAACGGTCGGGCTGCCTCGAAAGTTTTCGCTGGTCAAATTATGCATTGTAAAGTTCCAATTTGTATCCTTCTTACGTTTAAACGCAATATCAGGACGATTAAGTCATGTCTTTGGCTCACCAATACTTTTGCCCCGGAGAAAATGGCCTTAACGTGTTTTTTATTGCATCCCTTTTTTCCCACTCTCATGACAGCCAAACCTTCCGTTTTATTCCTGGTTCTTCTTTGGGATCTGCCCATTAACTCGGGGCAAAGGGTGAATCTTTGTGACACATTTATCTGGTAACACATTTATCGTACCTATTGATGCAAAACGAGCTCGTGAAAAACGTGGATGCTTCCCCGCTCCCCATGCCTAGGGCTCTTGCGTCTACGGACATTCGGCCTCAGCCTGTAGAAAAGCCTTCAGTTGTACTCGAGGGCCCAGCAGAATCCCAATCAGATAGTACGTCTAAGACAGTTGGTGACAATATAAGAGCGATTAAGCCATCGACGGATAAGCGTTCGTTTATTCCTGCACCCACACCCTCCGGTGAACCCTGCGTGTCGTCGCTTCTCGGGTCAGCGGCTATGACCTCTCCTGTCTCACAGTCCTGCGACTTAATTGTCGATGACCCAACGAGAACTTATTCATATGCATCAAAAATGAAAATGGGAAGCATGGGAAAAGCAATCAAGTCATCAGAGTCCCTCAAACAACTTGAGCAGCAGCAGCACACAGATGAGACAAATCAGAAATTTGACAGAACTTCGCTTTCTTCAACTCACCCATCAAACGGCAATGTACGTGCTGCTGACGTTTTCCAGAAGAAAAAGTATAAGTGTGGCGATCCTTGCAAGGCACCCAGCTCTGACATTTCCTCGGATTCGACGACCGAGCATGTTACCCTGGACACTCTTTCCAACCATTCGAGGAAAAACTCCCACTCCGGTTTGGAACTCGACAAATTTCACGAGGAGACAGGCAGAATAATATCACATTCCAAACTTCCTTCGTGCGGTACCCTTGGGTCTCTGATAAACGAAGACCTCCTCGAGATTGGGGAGGATGAGGGGCTGACGCAGGCAGGAAGGACTGAGGGACTTTTGCTGGACGATACTTGTGTACAGGGAAGAGATCTTCCTCTTTCTCCTCCATTCAATTATTATCACGACCAGGATTATTTTTTTGAAGGACAACACCCAGAACATAAATCTCCGCAGGAACAGGAACCGCAGCAGCAGATCCAATGCCCACAAGCGAAGGAAATGGCCGCTGAAGCGTTGCCCTCGGTGGCAAGCGTCTCTCTTGATATTGAAACCCCTGCTAAAAAGGGAAAGGCCAAGCAATCTTGCCCCTTGTTGGTGCTAGACCCATCCACGGGGGTTGAAGCAATTACAAGATCGATGGAATGCGGCAGTGGTACCACGCAGATAAGCGGCAGCGGCAGCAGCCTCAGGGCGTGTGAGAGCAACACCAGCAACGGCTCTGGAATCTTGCGGAAAGGAAAGTGGACCGTCGAGGAAGAGGAGTATACAGCTCGACTCATTTACTACTTTAACCGCGGTCTGCTTCAGCTGCCTGAGGGGCAGACTCTACGGGCGTACATCTCCCACAAACTCAAGTGCGACCCCATGCGCGTCACAAAGAAATTCACCGGTGCTTGCTGTATCGGAAAAAAGGCTTTCAGCGGTGCACAGCAAGCTCCACAGCCACATCTACAGAGAGGAGAGGTAGGACAGGGTGTGGCTCCTGAGGACGTGAATCGAGCAAAGGAGGAATTGGAAAGATTGGAAAAACGCTTTTGGACGACGCTGGAGCAGTCGGAAGAGGGCTACTGCTATCGAAACGGTGTGCTAGGACTGGGATGGGGATTTGACTGCATGATGCTGGGACGAGGGAGAGAAGCAGAGATGGCCCAGCAACAGTCCTGGAATCCCATTTTGCTCGCTGCTTATCAGCAACAGTTGATGGCGACAGCTGCACCGAGAGCTGGGGGGAATGCAAAAGGGACAGACAACCAGGGGGAAGGCGGCGGAGGGGCTGGGAGTGGAGTCTCAAATAAAGGCAACGGAAGCAACAGTAGCAGCACCACCTTGCCTTCTTCACTCCCAAACACGATCAAGATGGACCAGAGCCAAGCCCTTGCTCTCTACGCGCGCTTAGGCATTCCACCGCCGCCGCCTACGTATTTAGACCCCACCGTCCGAAAGACACTCAACCTTCCACTGCCGGGAAGCAAGCAGCGGGGCGGCTTGAAAAACAACTTTGGCCTCAACCTAAATGACCTTGGCAGCACCATCGGAGAAAAGAGTGCTAGCACTCGTTTTTCTCGCACCCTTGACGATGTCAAGAACGGGTCTGAGGGCCGGGGGGATGTCCAAAGTTGTTCTTCGATCGCCCAGGCTATAACCCCTCTCGACGTGACTCCGCACGCGGCGCACCACACACCTTTTCTACCTTCGCTTCCTTCCGCACTCTCCTTGCCAGCTCCACTAACGTCTCTTCCTCCTCCAGTGCCCAGTGCGGCAGCGCTTGCTGTCCAAGCAGCTTCTACTTCCAACGCAACACACGTGGGAGCTGCAGCTGGCCACGGGGAAAAGATGCAATCAACAGCGGCTACTATGCTTACAGAGATATCGCCCGCGGAAAAAATGACGCCCTCAACGACGGCCGAAACGAAGGAATGCAAGGGGGGGAAAAAGAATGCAAGAGATTGTGGAGCTGCAGAGGCTTCTCACCTTCTGATGCCCATTCCTAGTCCTCGTAACGTTCAGGTGGATGATCGCTCCTCGACTTCAAAGGTTTCCCCCGCAACGAAGATATGTGAGGGCTCACCTATCGATAAATCACTCGTGGAGGGGAAGGGGATAAATGGAGCGGGACCACTGAACGTTTACGCTCAGACTGGTCCTACAACCTTCGCTCCTTTTATGCCCATGCTGCCTACATCCATGACACCGCAACAATTGTACTATTACCAACAATTCTTAAACTTGCAGCACCAGCTCCACCAGCAGCAGCTAGCTTTTTCCTTTCCCTTACCCGGACACACCTCGGGAACGACTCGAGCCGCAAATCTTGACGCGGGAAATACCTGCGGCATCAAAAGCAACTGCAAAAGCAGCAACGAGATGAGCATACCTTCATCAGGGGGCACAGTTGTTGCTGTAGATGGCTCTTCCATCGCGCCCAAGTCCCTGGTTTCCCCTGCGGCCGACGTCGCCGCCTCCGGTTGTCGGGGCCCAAGCCTCGCTAGCCAGGGCAGGCTCTCGGCTGCTGCGGTGCAGGTTGGCGGGAAAAGGAAATGCGATACAACAGAAGAGAAGGAAGGAGAGAAGAAGCCAGTTTTGGGTAAGCGGGGCCGCGGTCGACCGAAAGGGTCTTCATCTAAGAAAGCAAAAGACGACAGCGTGATGGTGGTTGCTTCGGCGACGGGGGGCAGGGCTTATGCCAGGACAAAAGGCAAGGAGCTGGGCACAAAAACAGAGAGGGATGAAGGGGACAGAGACAAGGCACACTTGGAGGCTTCTATAAGGGCCTCCGTTGCCCAAAACATCGAAGAAGACGCTGTCCTCTCTCATCCCTGCAGATTGCTTCCGGGCCAGCAGCCGCAGCAGCAACAAGGTGAAAGCTGGCCGTTGTCGAGCGAATTGGGGCTAGGAAGTGGATTAGGCTTCCTGATGACGAGTTGCAGCTCCAGCTCTTTCCTGCAGGAGTTTTTCGAGGGGCAAGAAAATCTTGACAAAGAGAAAGCACGCGAAGCGGGGGGAGGGGGGGAGTCGACTCTACCTCTGGATCTCAGTTTCAGCGGGAGCCTCTTCTCCTCGTCAGTGCAGTGGCCCCAGACGCCCCCCTCGGCTGCAAATGTTAAGCGCAGTTCGCCGTCGGAGAGTGAGGATGAGAGCCAGGCCATGGCGGGCAAGAAAAACTTACAGCATTGCAAAGACGGCACGGATAATGTGGCCTCAGGGCAACATCGTCCTTATAACTCCATGCCTTCCACCTTCATACCTCCTCCTTTTCCTTCGTCCCACACCTCCTCGGGTCAAGTGATGGACCCCACGTCCTCCCATCTTCCCTCCTCATTCTCCCATCTTCCATCTTTGGGCACTGCCGCCGTCGCCCCTGTCTCTGCCATCCCACCACCTATCCGCACAAAAGGGGAGCTGACTGCCGCTTTCTCCGACGCGTCATCGAAGCAGCACCAATCCAACCCTTCACTTCCGGTCTGCCTGGATACTTCTGCTGATCTCAAGGAAGATGGTGGAAATGCTTCCACCCCCATTCCTATTTCTTTTCCCTTCGATATGGACCTGCTCTTTGCCTCTGGATTGGTCGATAGCAATCAGCATCTCTCTATCCCTCCTTTTGCATCTGCCCCTTCCTACACGCCTTTCCTTGCAGCGTCCACAATGCAGCCCGTGAAAGGGGAGCCAACAAAGGAAACGGAACCGGAACAAACGATCGATGAAGGAGAAAAAATTGGGAAAGAGGAAGGGAAGAAGGGAAGAGAAAATCTTTTTTGCGCCCTCACCCCTATCTCCGCAGCGACCACACTCCCCGGCAGTGGTTCTTCCCTGTCTTCATGTGGTACCAGAGGGGAACAAGGAGCAGGGTTGGCTTTTTCCTTCTCGTCCGCTACAGGTGGAAGTGGGCAGCAACGGGCATCAAAACCCCCATCTCTCAACCCTGCTTTGGCTCCCTTCGCCCCGCTCCCTACTCCAGAGCAACATGCCAAAAGCATCAATCAGATCCGGGGTAATGATGCATATCCCTCCTTTTTCCCGCCCTCCTATGCATCGTATGCATTACCGAATGCTTATGGAGGCATGAGCATTGATTCTCTCGGTTCTCTGGCTTCCACGCCGTCCTCTGTTCCTCTCTCCTTCCCACCCTTTCATCTGCCTCCGCTACTTCCTTCATTCCTGAATGGGTCTACGTCTTCTTCCTCCTGCTTACCCGTCAATTTTTCTTTCGCGCCAAAAAAGCCTTGGGGTCAAGAAACAGCAAGAGATGGCGGCAGCAAGCGAGGTCGAGCAGAGGAGGAAGAAAGTGCGGCAAGTACCAAAAAGCATAAAAATGACAACGCATGAGAATATCGTCCAAATGAGGAAGGAACGTATTGACAGGATTACGGGGACTTTCACTCCAACAAAATTATCAAGACCCCATAAACAGCTAGAGGGGAAATAAAGGTTTGAGAGACTGAGGACAGTGGAAAGCGTCGAGAATGATCATAGACATTTTCAAAGCGCTTTCTCAACCCATATAAAAAGGGAATCAGGGAGATTCATCTCTCGTGGAAACTGGGAGACGTCTTGGGACGCTTCAGGCGGAAGGTATTACCAGACTTTAGTGCATATAAGGAATTAGTTTGTACGTATGAAAGAAGAAAGAATTCGTATTTTGTAATCTTCATGAAATATTGCGTGTTGAGTCGGAAAATAGCATTTGATCTCAGCTCGGACACTCGACCGCGAGGGTAGAAGTGGAGGCCAAATATGATGTGGAATTGTACGCAGCACCGATCGCCCATCATTCCCTAGGTGCACTGTGTCACAAGGGAAGAAATATGCGATGCATTTCTTTGGAGAGAGTGCACAGGCTCGTCCATTCTACCTATATGTGATTTGAGGAGCAAGTCAGAGCCTAGGAATAAAAAGAAAAGGGTTCAAACAAAAGATGAACGATATCAGATACTATCGCACAAATTGGCTTTTCCTTGAGCGTCTCGTTGTAGACATACCCGTTTAGTATCCTTCCGTTAGTTGCAGTTACAAGTCCTCGATTTCCATCTCCTCATCATCATGTAATCTATCAGACGTCGTCTGTACGCGGCTGCGCGAGGAAAAAGTTTCGGCTTTCGGTTCAGCATCCTCCCCTTCCGGGTGCCCTTGCCTCTTTTCTCTTTCCTTCGCATAATTACTGGATTTGATGCGCCCAAAATGCGCGTGCAAACCCTCAAAAACCTCTCGTGCTCGCCCACTCAGCCTCGACACCCCTGATTTTCCCTTCCTTGCTCCTTCCCTATCGTAGTTTCCCTCCAACGTCCCGCTCGTACTCAATTCCCACGCTAATCTGGCAACTTCTTCCGCTGCTTCATTTATCCCAATCCTGCCTGCGTCCAACTCCTCTTTGCCAGTATCGATCCCACTATCTTGTAGGAAAACCCTCCTACCTGCCAGATCTATGCTCAACTCCATGGGGCCCCTCCTTCCGCTCGCTTTCTCTCTCCTCTCTTCCTCCCGCCGTTCCTCCTCCTCACACTCTTTTTCGTCCATCCAGGCCATGTTCCCCGACGTTCCCGGGAAGTAATCCGCTTGGTCGTCGTAGACTTTTGTGCGCTCGGCCATGCTCAAATCGAACACCAACAACCGATCCCGCATCTCGTCGGCGCGTTCACTGCCGTCCTTCACGTCCTCCCTCACTTCCTTACTTTCATTTTCCACCGCTAGCTTGCCCCTTGCGGCGAGCGAACGCAAAAGGACCGGAGGACGAGAGCGATAACCATTAGCGGGATTAGTCAGGTCTGTCTTACAAAACGAGCAGATAGTCCATCCCTCCTTGGAGCATATCACTTTACCGCACCGCAAGCAATTCCCGAGAGGGGTGTGACAAGTACCCATGCAGCGACATGGAAGGGGTGCGGGACGGGCCATGATTGAAGGCTGATAGGCGAAATCGTCAGTAGGAGAAGCAGTTAGGGGCTGCCTGCAGACCACATCCCTGCCTCCGCCGCTAGCAGCAGGGACTGCTCGTCCTCCCCCTCCTTGATTTTTTCCCTTTCTCACCCTTTCGCTTTCCCTGCTCTGTGATTTTGCCTTGTCTTCCATACGACCTTGCCTTTTGCCTGACGTACTGTTGTCTTGACGCCCACCACAGGCAGAAGCAGCATCGGAACGATGAAGTGAAGTAGACGAGAGAGTGCCCCAAAAATCATCCTCCGCCTCTTCCTGCGCGGTCGTGTCACGCACAGCCTTCCCAGGAGGCTTCATCATTTCTCCCCTTTCTTCCTTAGCATTTTGACGTTTACCACTTTTCCCTCTGCGATCTATGTCGCTGCCTGCTTGCGTTCCCCCCTTCGCTTCGTCGGCCCGTTCCGTGACGGGAACTCCTTCCTCTGGACGTCTCCTTCTCTGCACCAACTCTGTGGCAAATGTTTCAACTTCCGCAGAGCTTCCCAAAAACTCTTTTATTAGCTGCTTGATCTCCCTCTCTTCTTTGTCAGTGGCGCAGGGCATGGCCAGCACACACGCCGCCAGCTCCTCCGAGTCATTCACGTCCATGCAGAGCAGACGTGCTACATTTTCTCGGACCCAGGCCTCAATCTTACCGACTCCTGCCATTAGATCGCTCACTGTGCTATGAAGTGATGTTTGAGTGCTTAATGGTCAGGCCCTGGAGATTGAGAGATAGATAGCAGGGATTATTTGAGGCGGTAGTCATGAGGAGGGCTGAACAAGGGTGACACCGAACGAGTTTGGCTGAGAAGTCTATCTCTCCTTCCAGGCCAGTGACATTATACTCTCGTTGACATTTTCTTCAAGACTCCTATATCGATGCAAATACCCCCTATACTGCGCACCACTCTTGGGACCAAAAATGAATCGAGCCTTACCGAACCCCTAACACCGGGAAGGATCTTGATTAAGGTGTGGTCACTTATAAGCGCCCTAGCTCCTTTTGCGTGGCCACGTCTAAGGCTCGCTGCAAAGCTGCCTGGTCGATAGATCCAGTGAAGAAAACTTCTTGCACCGTCCGTCCTCGTCGCACTAACGCCTTGTATCCCTGTGGAGTGGGGGCACTGATTCGTATTCGAAAGTGATTTGCCTTCCCACGGGTAACAGCCAAACGCCCAGGAACTACAGTATGAATTTCTGGCGGGCCGTAGGCAGCAATCACACGGCGAAGCACGGGTAGCAGGCCTTCTACGTGTGTAGAATGGTTGAGCGCCAGACGAGCAGCTAGAGCGGGTGCGCTGGCAGTGCCAAGAGTACGGTGGCTACCTCGGACAACAGCGAATTGGAAGAGGAAAGGAGCAGAGCAGCAATTTAAAATCGTGTCAGACCAGAGTACAGCCGAGTAATGGGGCCGTCGAAGCATTAAAGTGGTGACAAACACTGTCTATTTGTAATCGAAGAAGCTCGTGAGTCGTTTGGATTTACCAAGGCCCTCCAGCCAGTATCGAAACGTCCATTTGTCTCATTTTGAGAACGGTAGATATGAACATAACCATAGTCGTGAATATTCTCATCAACAGAACGGCAAGGCATCTAGCTGCTTGCGCGTGTTACCGCGTGTGAGCAAAGGGTTAGGAGCAAAGGGGTCAGGAGGTCGCTTGACGAGTCGTCGCTGTCGCCCTCCTTCCCCTTCCGCCGTGAGAGGGCCAGACCGCAAGGATGCTACGGGTAAAATAGGGCAGGGTACAATACTGACCTTATGAACTCGCGACTCGCGCTACTTTCAAGTTGGCTAACTATTTCAGGGTTGCAATGCTCAGATCCCCAAAAATGGCGAAAAAACTCCTCCCAGTCTCCTTTTCATATTTTTCGACCCGAAGCAAGTGTCATGGTAACAAAATAAAGCCCCAAATTTTCCATAATTGTGGTACAACCTGACAGTGCCTTCGATAAGCGATATAACAGACGTTTCTATATAGATTTCTCACAAAATATAAGAGCGCGATGTTATATTTGTCGAAGACGACAAAGCTTATCAGTAAAGAGCCCTTCTGGCTTTAGGTTTGACAGTATGATGAAGAGTTTTTCCGAAACTTACATTCACGAGTTCTACGGAAGACAACACAAACTGTTATAAATGTGTGAGATACGTGAGAAGTGCGATGGTAGAAAAGACAAAAATGCAAACGAAAGGTTCAAGCGAATGGACAGTATTAAGAGTCCATAGGTCATTTTCAGTAAAAACCTCATATGACTTACATCTGTGGCATTTTTCAAATGCATGTTTTTCCAGTTTTTGCGGATCATACATCTTCGTACAGTATTAAACTAGCCCGCGATCCAATTTCCGGACTCAATGCCTCTCCTACCTCTACGATGAATATCAATCCCTCCTTTCTAAGCGCAGATTTTGCCGTAGAATAGGCTACCATGCTAGGCGTATCCTCCAAAAGTTCACGTATTTTCAACTGAGCTTGGAAACTCCGAGCTTGCAAGTGAATGGCGACTCGAGGTGACGAAAGAGGAACGGAGGTGGAGGGTTGAGCAGACATTGTGCCAAATTTCAAAGAAGCCTGTTCCGCTCCAGAAAGTGAAGTCGAATCCTTCCGGGAGGCAACGACGTTATTTTCTGTCTCCGAAAGATGGGATTTCCCTTTCCTTTTATCTACTGCAGGAAAAATAGAAGTACCAGGGAGTGTGGAAAGGCTAGAAAGAGGGAGGCACACTGCCCTCTTGATATCATCCCGGAGGTTTGGAGCACCAGGTCCATCATAGGCAGACTTGACGATGGGGTAGTATTCTACATCAATTGGACCCAAAGGGAGCGGAATCCAGGGCAATCGTGAAGAGGTCTGCGAAGGGCAAGCGGTAGTGAGAGCTCTCATGAGACAGCGGGCCAAGGAAGAAGGAAGGACAGCAGAAGTAGTAGAGGTGGAGCGCTTGCGATGTTGGATGATAAGGACAGCAGGTACCAGGACACCTTCAAAGTAGTACTCGATGATGTGACCGAGTTCTTCGCTCTCCTCCAGAATATCCTCCTCCTCTGACACCTCGTCCTCCTCCTCATCGAGTACCCCCTCCTTTCTTTTTTTACCATTTCCTCCAAACCCTCCAACTCCACCCGCATCGCTAATAAGCTTTCCAACAAGCCTAATCTCCTTGTTCCGGTCCATCCTCTCCGCTTTGAAGGCTTGAACTACTCTCTCGACTCGATCATCTAGGAAACGCCCTTGAAAGGGGCAAGGAAAAAGGTTCCTGATCGTGACCTCTTTATCACTGACATTCTGTCCCCCACATTTCACCTCCTGCTGTTGGTGTTGTCGTTGCTGAGCCTGCCGCAGTTGCCGATACTCCTGCACCGTATCTTGCTCCAGTCGGCTCGATTTCCGGAATGCTTGCAGTACACCACCGCCTTCTTCAAGGAAAGGAAGTCTTCTTGCCCTGGCCCGCCGAAAACGCAGGATCACATTTCCATCGACTGTCACGTTCACCAAGCTCTCAGCTTCCTCTCGTACTTTTCCGACACCTTCCTCTCTGACCGATACCCGTATCGTCCTGGTTTTCCCGTCCTTCTCTCCTCGCTCTTCCTTCTTCCAGGCATTCGCCGTCAAAAAAGCGAGTGTCCTTAGCTGTCGCACCATGCCCCGAATGTCTCCTTCCCCTTCCAGCCCTGCTTCCACCCGAGCCCCCGTCTCACAACCACCGAGGCCTTGGACCTCCTCAACCTCCACGGTTTCCCGGGGCCGAGCCAGACGCCGGGCAAGAAGCTCTCCCAGGTAGTCTCTCGCAAACTTCTGTCCCCTGCCGACGTTTTCCCCCCTCCCTTTCAACCCCTCCATTGGCACATGGACAAGGTGCTGGAAGAGGGGCAGAGGGGAAAGCAGGATGCGGGCAGACGGGAGGAGAGGGTAGTTGGATGTGAAGATGCATAGGACCTCCGTGTGCGTGCTGATCCCATCTCTCCCCTGATACTGCCGCTGTGCTTGCCTGGATAGGTGAGGGGATGCCCGTGGCTGGGCCGATGACGCGTCCTCGCCAGTCCGGCCGGAAAACCGACGGACGAGAAGGGAGAGTGCTGAGACTTGAGACATCACGTTCGCGTCCTCCTCACTCGCCCCGGCAGTCCCCTTTGCGATTGGAGGGGGCACTTCCTCCAGTCCCACCACCACGAGTCCAGGGTGCGCATGCGCAAAGCTTTGTCGTCTCCCCTGAATGATGCTCATTACGCTCAGGTCGTTGTTGTTGGGTCGAAGGGTCATCTCTCGCTCCAGATCACGGCAAGTTTTGTTTAAATTCTGGGTGGAGGAATGAAGGGTACTTGTTTCAACATTTACAGGGAGCAATCACATCCTACGGCGATTGACGTCCGTGAACATTTTCGTCCGACAACCCCTTCGCCAAAACCTGAAAGCAGGGAATGGAAAGATCCCGCCGCGCAATGCTGGGACCAGCGAGAGAAGGCGTCGGGGATAGGCATGTTGCGACGTGCTGCACGATGGATACACCGAGACAGGACTCAGGCAAATAGGCTGATAGGCGTGCTGGATGGACATTCACTCACCTGCTTGACGTACTGGACCTGGATCTGGGGGTCGAAACACGCCTCCACGGCCGTGGCCAAGGCAGGCGGGAAACGAGCCACAAAGGCGCTCTTGCCCACACCGGCATCACCGGTTAGGTACAGGCTGAAAGGACGCGTCGGAGAAAAATGGGCGAGGACACTTGTAGCACCTGAGGGAGGCAGAGAGGGAATATATATGAGGAATTATCAAGGCGGAAGGGAAAGGAGGGAGGGAGGGCCCAGGACCATCGACACAACAGCTTCATCTCCCCTCCCTCGGAAACCCCACCTCTTTCCCCCAGTGAAGATGCAGCAAAAGCGAAAAGGGCGGGCGTGACGCGCTCTTTCAAGTTCGATTCTGGGTGGTAACCGTTCAAGAGCAAGGCTTGCCAAAAAGTGTCTGTAAACAACGACACCACTTTTTCCCTCCCTCCCTCCCTTCCTCCCTCTGCCAGCAGTTTGGTCAGGGCAGGTAGAAGGAAGAGCGGTGGAGGCGTAGACTGATGGAGGGAGGCCTCCCACATGAGGAGAGAGAGGCGTGCTCTCCCACCATTGCCGGGGGGGGGGGCTCTATAGGTGATATCACTGAGGGTGAGTTGAGTGGCGTGAAGAAAGCGCTGGAAAAGCGCATTGGCCAGAGAGCAGTGTCTTTGTTATTGTGAAGAAGTCGAGAGCACAGGAATGAGTAGGATGCCATTTTATCGATCCATCCTTTTTCTTCCCCCCTCGTCCCTCTCTCCCTTCCTCACCTTGCTCCCTTTCCCTTCCGCCCTCCATTCCTTACCTGGCTCTTTGCCTCGCCGCTTCCCGTTTAAGCGTTTCCCGCCGGTTTTCAGGACACACGCGCACGACGTACTCGACCACCTCTTCGACGACCGCAGTCCAATTTTTCTCGCCACTCTCCAGCACCTGCCTCTCCAGGCTCCGCACGAAGCCCTCCACTCTAGCCAACGATGACGGACGCAGAGAGGACAGGCACGCGTGGAGGAAAGCCAAAGCACTCTTCCTCTCCGAGCTCTGCTTTCGATAGCTTGATTCGGCCATTTCTTGGTCGGGGTGTATGCCCAGCATGAGCATTACGTAGCTGTCCCTCCCCCCCTCCATCCGCCTCTCCATGCCGCTTTCCTGACTATTACCCGTGCCCGGGGCCATTCCCTCCGTGTTTTGATGCACAACCTTACTCTGTCTTGCGTCATATCTACGTCCCATTTCGTTTTTCTCGTCCGGTCGGTCCAAGAGGATTGTGACGGCATGGTGCGGACTGCTCACTAATGCGGTGGTAAGGCCGCTGGAGCGGAGAAAGGAGGACAGAGTCGCAGCAACTGCAGCAGGAGAGGAAGAGGGTGAGAACCGTGGCCAAAGTTGTGGAGCAGGGGCGCCATACGGGTAGAAGAGGAATGCTGAGAGGTCAAAAGACGGAGAGGAGGATAGGATGGAGGGGGCCGTGACCGGTTGGGAGGTCATAGACAGGAGGAAACAGGGCCCGACATCCCGGCTCCAGCAAATTTAATGACGCGGTCTTGCTGACCAGCTCTGCGTACTTCTTTGATTTCGCTAGACTCCCCTCGCCTGCACGAATAAAAGGGGATTGTGCATGAGACTGCTCTCCCCTCAAGGGGCTTGATCTTTCAGCTCAAGCGGCTTTTACGAGAAAATGGCACGTGAAGTGTCGCCCCTTGATGGCTCTCTTGAGTGACTTGAACGACAACGTGATACACATGGTGACCATTGAGCACGGGGAGGGGATTTACGATCCAAGAAGCAAAGCATCGATCACTCCAGCATCAAAAGGAGACATGCCGAGGATACTCTTCGATAGCGGCAATCTCCACCTCCCCCATACTTTATTGTCTTTGCCTCAAAACTTGCGAGTCTTTGTCTAACTTTTGCTCATCTCTCTACAAATCAGGCTTTTACTGTCCCTGGCCCACATCTTCTCATCGGGGACGATCAAAAAGACTTGTCATCCTGTGGCCAGAACGTTGGGCGTTTCCGAGGGAGGCAGATTGCAACATAAAACTGATGGAGAATGCTACGCTAAAATCCGGCAGAAAAGGTCAGCAGCAGCATGAATCGCAGCAAATCGATGAACAACGACAGCCACGCCGATCGAGTCGCGGAGGCGCGAGGACAAAAAGAGGATTAAAAACGCGCCGTCCTGTAGACGCTCTGTGGGTGAGAGCCTTGACCGCCCTTCCTACAGAAGAAGAAGGACAAGGACGTTGGCGCTTTGCCTTCACTCAGCAAACACCATGTGAATTATGCGATGACAGTGGAGGATTGGTGGTTCAATGTTCCAAAAGCGGTAAAGTACCGGAAGCGGGTCCTTCAAGGGTTTGAGCATACTGCATGGTCTCAAAGATGTATCGCGCCTGCCCCTTTTCGTATATTGAAGAAGCGCCTCCCTCTCTCATCCTTTCTGTACATCTAGGTTGCTCGAAGGAGTTCCATCCGTCCTGTGCCTTGATGCACAAATTGGCATTTGCGTGCGTGGAAACTCCTCAGGATCCGGAGGCCCTGACCAAGGGGCCGGAGGGCGGGGTCGAGGGCGTGATAGAGGCACCTCCTCCCCCACCTGACAGGTTTAGGGTCTTCTGTGAGCGCCACGGCACACCTTGTGTGTATTGCGTCTGCCGGAAGCCCTATGATGAGGAGGGGCAGTTGATCGAGTGCGGGACATGCAAGGTGATGAGGGTGGAAGGAGGGAGGGTTTTGGAGGTTCAGGAGGAGGAAGGAGATGCCAAGGCCTGGTTCTCACAGAAGTCGACATATACAGGACTGGTTCCATGGCAGGTGCATGGGTGTGGACACATCCCTGTACGCAGATACGGAGCAAGACTACCAGTGTCCGTCGTGAGTCGTCCTGTCCTTTACCTGCTTCCCTCCCTTCTTCGGGCCCTCCCTGTCGGTGCCGTCCCATGGCGTCTATCCCTTCTTCTTTCCCTAACTCCGCTAGCTTCTTCCCTTTCCTCTATTCTCTTCTTTCTGCTCGTCTTTGTCGTCCTACCTCGTTTCCTCCTTCCCCTTCTCCTTTCCTTTCACCTTCCCCTCCTCGTTCCCTTTTTCCTTCCCTTCCTCCGTCCCTTCCTCCATCACTTCCTCCGTCCCTTCCTCCGTCCCTCCCTCTTTCCCTTCCTCCTATCTTGCATGGCCTCCATGAGGCCTTGACTCGCCACTTGCTTGCTCCCCCTCCTTCGCCGTCCGAGCCATACGAGCGAGCGGTGGGATCTCAAGCCACACGCTTTCTGATTTCTCTTGGCGTGAAGTGTCCTCTCAGGCTTTCCTCCCTCCCTCCCTCCCTCCCTTCCTTGGCTTCTGCACAGCTGCGTCCTTTCCCTCCCCACGCCGGAGACAGTCAGGGCGAACATCTTGAAGGAAGCCCGCTACAGCCAGCACGAGGACGTGCAAGCTCAAATCGAGCGAGCCAAGCAGGTGTTGGCGATCATGCAGGTGGGCGCAGAAGGGGAGGGAGGGAGGGAGGGAACATGTTGGGAGGACGCGTGCAGATGCTCACGGTCCCACGCCTTGACAGCCGCTGGAAAGGGAGCAGGAGGCAGGAGAGGTCAGGGCGCCGCTGGAGGAGGCAGCTTGCTCCTCCCTCAAGGTACTGTCACCCTCCTCTTGGGTGGATTTCCCGGCTTGACTCCCTCCCAACCCGCGTCCCTCTTACCCCGGCGTGCCGGCGCCCTCCCTCTCCCCTCCCTCAGGCCTCCCTTGCTGCCTCCCCCTGGCCCCTCGGGCTTGAAGCCTTGCGTCTGGAGTATCTGTCTCTCTTGGAGGCCGAGAGGGAGGAAGCGAGGACGTGGACGGGAGCAGTCAGGGAGATTCTCGCCAAGAGGGAGCGGAACCCCGGGCTGTGGGAAGGAGGGAAGGAGGGAGGGCGGTGGCTGCTGACGGAAGAGGAGATGGAGGAGGAGAGAACGGGGCTGACGCAGGCGGTGGAGGCAAGCAAGCCGTTGATCTGGTGAGATCCCGGCCCGTCGTCGTGTCGCCCTCCTTCCCGCGCCCCCAGGCTCTCACTCCTCACTCCTCCTTACGCACCCCTCCTTGTCCCCCCCCCCCGACCGACCTCAAGCTCGACCGGCATCCTCCCACGCATCAAGGCGGCCCTTTCTCTTTTGACCAGCGCCCAAAGGGCCCGACGCGCGGGATTCGACCCGCCTCGGAGCAAGGTAGGGAGGGGGGGCGGGCGGGAGGGAGGGAGGGAGGGAGGGAGGGAGGAGTGATGGGAAGGTACACCAGCCGCTTGGGAAAGAAGGCGG
>Ga0102934_1000159_pt1 | contig 39697 bp, 39 predicted proteins | sample SalPonR2_A_D1_MG_FD_78175 | JGI IMG/M metagenome (GOLD analysis project Ga0102934, IMG submission 78175) | Salt pond soil microbial communities from South San Francisco under conditions of wetland restoration - Salt Pond MetaG R2_A_D1_MG | ecosystem: Environmental > Aquatic > Marine > Intertidal... | reverse complement strand
TCTCCTATTTTTTTCCCCCACATCTCCCCCGCGGACCCCTCCGAGGAGTAAGCTTACAAGGGCACGTTACTGTGCTTCCTAGGTGGATTCTCGACGCTCTTGTTGCGAAGGACCTCGAGTTCTTCACAAAGGTGCTGTCGCGTCATGGCGGGGTCGATCACCTCGTCTATGTAGCCCCGCGCGGCCGCCACCATGGGGTTCGCGAACCTCTCTGTGTACTCCAAGGTGTTGGCCTCCACGTCCTTGCCCCGGAAGATGATCTCAACCGCCCCCTTGGGCCCCATGACCGCGATCTCCGCCCCCGGCCAGGCGAAGTTCGCGTCCCCCCGGAGGTGTTTGGAGCTCATCACATCGTAGGCGCCCCCGTAGGCTTTGCGGGTGATGACGGTCACCTTGGGCACGGTCGCCTCCGCGTAGGCGAAGAGGAGCTTGGCCCCGTTCCGAATAATCCCGCTGTGCTCTTGGTCGACGCCGGGGAGGAAGCCCGGCACGTCCACAAAGGTGAGGATGGGCAGGTTGAAGGCGTCGGCGAAGCGGACGAAGCGCGCGGCCTTGACGGAGGAGTCGATGTCCAGACAGCCCGCCAGGTGCGCCGGGTTATTGGCGATCACGGCCACTGGATGGCCCTCCATGCGCGCGAAGCCCGTGAAGATGTTCTGGGCGAAGGCCGGCATGATCTCGAACACCTCGCCCTCGTCCACGACTTTCTTCACCACCTCCCGCATCTCGTACGGGTGGTTCGGGTCGTCCGGGCACAGGTATCGCAGGCACGCCTCTTGTCGGTACCTGGAGTCCGCTGTCTGCACGGAGGGAGGCTTTTGGCGCGAGTTGAGAGGCAGGTAGCCGAGGAGGAGGCGCGTGGCCCTGATCGCCTCCAGCTCGTTGTCGAAGGCGCAGTGCGCGACGCCCGACATGCTCGTGTGCGTGTCCGCCCCGCCCAACTCCTCCTGGGAGATGGCCTCCTGCGTGACGGTCTTGACCACGTCGGGGCCCGTCACGAACATGTAGGAGGTCCGACGCACCATGAAAATGAAGTCCGTCATCGCCGGCGAGTACACCGCCCCCCCGGCACAGGGGCCCAAGACCAGGGAGATCTGAGGCACCACGCCCGAAGCCAGCACGTTGCGTTGGAAGACCTCTGCGTAGCCGCCCAGGGAGTCGACGCCCTCCTGGATGCGGGCCCCGCCCGAGTCGTTCAGGCCGATGACCGGCACCCCCGACTGCATCGCCTTCTCCATCACCTTGCAGATCTTTTGGGCGTGGGTCTCGGACAGGGAACCCCCAAAGACAGTGAAATCCTGGCTAAAGACATACACAGGCCTCCCATCGATGGTGCCCCAGCCTGTCACCACCCCATCGCCGGGGTAGACCTCTTTTTGCATGCCGAAATCCGTGCACCGATGGGTCTTAAGCATGTCCGACTCCCGAAATGTGCCCTCGTCCAGAAGCAAGGAGAGACGCTCGCGCGCGGTCAGCTTGCCTTTTGCGTGCTGCTTGGCCACGCGTTTTTCGCCACCTCCTTGTAAAGCTTTGGCGCGTTCGTCTTCGAGTCGCACACGGAAAGCATTCTTCAACGTTACAACACTAGGCTGATGGTTCACCGCCTTGACCTTGGACGAAAGAGGACGCAATACCTGCTGTAAATGCACCCGTGTGCGTACTTGACGCAATGTTTGATGGGTCGACGGAAAGCGCGACAAGATTGTGGCGGCGGAGACTGCCGTTTGCATGGTGCGGTGCCCTGAGCTTGTTCTTGCCGGGGCTCTTCAGTCCGAGCTCGTGCCCGCCCCCTCGTGCACGTCTGCTGAAGGTATAGAAAGGCGAGCGACGGACAGAAAACCGAGTCCTCCACGGATACACTGTCTGTGAGTGCACCTAGGGGCCTGTGGGAGGGCCAGAGTGGGTTCGAGGAGGCAGCCTGAGTGTGGGGTCGGGTTGATTGAACTTGTCGCGGAAGCGAGCGAGTCGTTGTCGTCCACGTCGCGGGGCTACGAAATTGGAAAGTCTCGTGATATGGCCAAAGCTGCAAGAATTTTAGCGGGCCACGGCATCACATGTGCACAATATTGTTATTCATACCAATGGACAGGATCTTTTATCGAAACAGGTTGTTTCGAGCCCTGAATACAAGCCATGGAAAGTAACTCGGGGGGGGAAGAATTGTGTTTTTATGAAATTCTGGGGGTACCGCCTGCCAGCTCCACTGATGACATCAAACAAGCGTACCGGCGATTAGCGCTTCAGATGCATCCCGATCGTAATCGTGGCAATGAGGAAGAAGCGCGGCAGACGTTCGTGCTTATTGGAGAGGCCTACGAGGTGTTGAGCGACCCGGAGCGACGTGACGTTTACGATCGCTTTGGGCGCCAGGGACTGGCAGCTCATGATCAAGGTCGCAATCCTGCCGATCCATCCCCTCGTGGTCCAGGCGGTAGTCGGGGAAGCGGTGTGGAGGATTTCTTCTCTTCCGCAGGGCATCATTTCCATCGTGACGCCACCTTCGGATTCCCACATGCGCAAGAAATATTTGACGCTTTTTTCTCTGAAGAACGCGTAGGTTCCGGGAATGGGCGAGGCAACTTTCCCTTTGGGTTTGGCGGGGAAGGACTTGCCCCGAGGACATCCTTCTTTTCCCCCCCATTTTTCGGCGGTGCCATGCAGCAGCAGCAGGGATTTGGCTTTCGTCCGTTCTCTTTCGCTCCCTTCACAGACTTCGATGAAGGGGGAATTTTTCAGCAGCAATTCCAAAGCAGTAGCAGCACCAGCAGTCGCAACGGCTTTTCCATGAGTCATAGCAGTATCGGTAACACCCGGAGCAGCAGTAGCAGTATGACAGGTGCCGGTGGTGCGATCAGCAGCATGTCTTCAAGTATGACCAGTCAGGATATAGGCAGGGGCACGAGGCGGTCTGTAAGGACTGTAACGACAGTGGGAGCGGGTGGTAGGAGTCGAACCCGGAGGGAGACAACCGTGAGCTACCCGGATGGGCGGTGCGAAACGACAGTGGAGGAGCAGGAAGCAACCCCGAGTCCTGATACAGATGCCCATACGAGAGGAGGAGGGTCCGGAATGTACTATCTTCAACAGCAGCATCAACAACAGCAAGGTAGTAGCAGAGGATGGATGTGAAGAGATGTCTTCTACCGAAAATGTCAATGAGGGGAAAAGAATAGACGGATGATGAGCTCTCTAAACAATGGAGGTTATTCGTGAAAATCAACTTGCCCCCACGTTATAACAGATTATTTGCTTTGGAAAGATCTGAGAGCGACATGAGCACATTAGGTCGCGGATCAAATATTTTGGTTTCTTGTTGTCTCACAACCCCAAGTGTCACATACGATGATTTAGCATCGTCTCTTCCATTTTTCATGTCATGTATCGCACTTATGATGTTTAATGCCACTTCATACACCTCAATCAACAAAAAAGAAATAAAGCGGAAAAAATGATACTTCAATAGTTCCTTGTCGCAACCCTGCACTATCTCTTACTTCCCCAAAGTCTGAGCAAATAAATAGTGTGCTATTAATGCTCATCGCAAATGTGTCTCGGGATGGCTATCCCTTGGGCTGTCGAGGCTCTTCGGTCGGGTATGTAATAATTAAAGTTGGCCATTTTCTCATATTATTCAAATTTAAATTTTCAAATTATCGCCAACTGTAAGGCTATCACGTCACGGCCCCTACTCTAGCGCCGCTTCTCTCACTTTAATAGATCTTCGAAGCTATGAACAATCTATTTCAAAATTATGGCATTTTGTTTGAAATGTGATAGTCATGACGGTGTTTTGGTGCAATGCAAGCCGTGTCAGCAAGATCGCAATTTTTTTTTCTTCCTGCACCTGGTTGCTCGTTCTCTACATCCGTTTCTTAGGTCCCTCCTTATTATTCATTCACGACATTACGACGCGGAAACATTTATAAGTACCTGCAGATAATCTTTCTGGGTGCACTGCACAGTCGATTTCCAGGCGTTTCATCGAGTAGGACTCTGCCGGAAAACCTAGGAGAAGAAAGATCTCGAACTCGCGGCAAGCTCCCTGACATTACGTAAGAACGCAAGTACCCATAAATCCCCCACATAATCTCACCACCACAGTACAATTTACGAATTTGTACATTAAAAAAAATCTATGCAAGTTTAGCAAGATGTTTTTGGACGCATTACTGTATATGTAGCCCTATCTACCGGTCTGAGTACAAATAATTCGAAACGAAGTACCATAGTATGCGAAAAGACATCGGTTTTGCATAATATAAGATGCTCTATCAATGTTGATAATATCTTGCAATTGAGACGATTCCGGCCACAGCAAACCACCCACTTAATGCGCAGGGGCTATACATCTCTTCTGTTTCCTCTTTCTTCAGGCGAGATCTATGGCACGAGCTGAACGTGACGAAGTCGACCACCATGTGCATGGGGTAGACAATGAAGAGAATAAGAGCCTTGCAATTTCAAAGAAGGATTTCCCTGATGCTGATGCTGAAGTTGGCGGACTGGACATGCTTCAGCACCAGGCCAGTCGTCTGCATGCGAACTCCCAAGAAGTTGTACACGCCAAGAGTCCGGCAAGTTTCGCTCGACCATTTTCGTCCACTACCTTACCAACCATCCCAATGTTTGACTCTAAAAAGCAGACATACCCCGCTGAATCGATGAAGTGCTATCAAGATGCCAAAGCTAGAGCTATGGAAAGTCTTGCTCAAAACTATGCCTTGAAACTGGATGTAGTCAAACAGATAGAAGAATTCGAGATCGCACGCCGAGAGTATTTTGACAATAAGCGAGGGTCAAATGCTATTTACTTGATGGCGTTTACCGAGATTTTGAAACGGAGCAAGGCTGAGAACACTCAATATCTTGAGTTTTTCAATCGTAAAGTCGCAGCGGAAAATACCTATGTTAGGTGCATCTTGGAAATGATAGAGGAGTCGGAAAAATTGAAGCACGGAGGTGCCCACAAATCCCCTTGTGAAAGGACATCGGTAGATCCAAAAAAGAATGCACTTGATGATCTTATGGCTGTGCAAGAGCACATGGTGCAGCAAGTACATATTTTTGCGAAAGTCATTGAAACGAATATTATTCCCGTTCTTGAGGAAATGATCACCACATTCAATGCTTCTGAGGAGTCCATTCTTCAAGATGGCGGAACGTACTTGGAGGATATCGACGTAGCCGAAGACCACGTGCAGCAAGCCTTCATCCAGTATCGCGACCAAGCACAAGCTTTGGAAAAGATGGGTATGTCGGAGGGGCAGGATTTATGGATATATGAGATGCACTATCGGATGGCTGTTGTCATTTTGCTGGAGACTTGGGAACTCTCTTCCTCTGCCTTGACTGCAATGTTTGCGCGAATGAAGGACACAGAGATGGCTAGGCGACAGGCAATCCACTCGGCCCTCCAAACGTTGAATGAAGAGCAGACGGCTTACTGGAGGAAACTCCCCCACCTAGGGGTGACGCTCTCCTCTTTGGTTCAAAGCCATGCTACAGACCCACGTTTGATCGAAAAGCAGATTGGAGCCGATATTCGTATGGGCGCGAAGCGATTGGGACTGTCGGAGGAAGGTATACATCTCAAGGGTCAGATTATGGCGACCCGTCCCCTGCGCGTCTTTACACAAGCTTCGATACAGTCTGCCAATTTGGGAAAGACCTCCAGTTTTAACGAGTCCACAATGGAACATCGAATCAAATCAGGGTCCGGGAGCTTTCGTTGTGAGACCGAGGTGGTGCCGAACAAAAAAACTGCGAAAGCGAACAAGAATAGGAGGAAGAAACAGGCCAAGAAATTGTTTTCGCAGAGACTGGATGGGCCTCTTCAAAGCCCCTTAATCACACGAGCACAGATTTTTGAACAGAAGAGTACTAATGTTTTCACATGTAAGAGGCATGTTCTCGCTGTTATGACAATAGACAGCTACCTGCATATATTTGATCTTCCTCAAGTTTCAATCCGAAGTCAGACGGTGGCCGCCAACACCGCATCTCCTGCTGCGCAAGCCGCGCTATACGGCCTAATTAAGAGGCCGGATCATGTAAGCCGAGCGGTAGGACATACCTCGTCCGTCATCTCCAGCAATGCCGTCTTCACCTCCGACAAAGAGGGCACCTTGAAGACTTTGGACTTAGTTTCTCCTCGTCTAACATTAAATCTGGCCCAGTGTGAGGCGTATGTGAAAGGTGCGGCGAGCAAGAAAGACACTTGTCTTGAAATTGTTGAGGTTGGAGCAGGGCTAGGCAGCAAAGGCTTCAAAAAGGTCTTGGAGGGTCTAGCCCACAGGCGTGTAGTCGTTCTTAAAGGGAACACCCAAGAAGAGCTAGAGGACTGGTGCGGGGTGATAGATGCGTGCAAAAGGATGTCAAGAGCAGGAAGTCCTGCAGTTGTTGGTGCAAGGTGACTCGATATGACATCTTGATAGTACACAAACCCTGAAAAGGCTGTTTTCTTCGTATTTGATCGACCAAGGAATGAGGGATTTGGTACGAGCTTGATCTTCAGTATGTATGATTTTCAGAAAATGTCACAAGGTTTATCTCGCGAGTGTAGCAGAAGGCGCCATGCAAGGTGTGAGGCTGAATGAGGCAATACGTATAGATTAAATCTGAAAATTCTTTTTTGTGAGTAATGTCAGAATAAATGGATCTAAAACTTGAAAAACACTACAAATGTGCCTAAATTACGTATGAGAGTTCTACGATAAAAGGACATAAGAGGGCATAAGCCATCAATGGCAGCACAATTCTCTAAGATGATTCTTCTGTTTTGCTGCCGCACAAGGTTTGCATGGCAGATAAATTCTTATTTTATTGTCCCCAAAAGTAAATAAGATCTCCCTCTGTTCCAATTCATTCTAACCTGAACATCATAATTCAATAAGGTTTGCTTACATCTTCGGCCTATGCCTTAGCTACATGCAGGCCAGATTGTTTTGAATGAAGGTCGACTCGTTCAATTCAACGGCAATCTCAATTCTCAAGGAGTGGTCACCGAGGGTGATGCAAAAGGGAGCGTAACAGGCAAATCTGTCGGGCCAAGTGCTTGTCCTTGAAGACTATGCATTGACGGACTGTTCACGCCCATGTTACTCATAGGACGCCTTGATTTGCGAGAATATTCTGCTTTCCCGTTATAATGTAACTCCCCTCTAAGATGACGTTGGCTCAGATTATGTGGTTTTGGTGTCTCCAAGCGAAAAGCTGACGAGAAAGTCTCAGGTGTAATACTGCTTTCAGTCACATGCAGCGTTGCGTCGACAAATCCTGCATTATAAAGACCATTCCAAATTTGACCGACCGTGCCGCGTAAGTGACTTTCGTGGGCGTATGCACTGCAAAACAGCAGGAATATGAGTGCCATTCGTTGAAAACTCATAAAAACCTCCTGAAGGTGGCTTAAATCGCGGGAACATGAAGAATCCTTAGTTGAAATAAAATAAATTTTAACGTAAGCGTGAACCAGAATTGTACTCAAACATTGAAAGTGATGCCTTGCTGATGTCTGAAAAGCAATCTCTCATTGTCAAGTAGCACGCGGGCACGCTATATACGCAAAACACATCTTTCTCAACATTACACGAAGCGAAGCCATAGCCATACATTTAGAAGGATGATCTTGATCACATGAGCCTCAACAACCGATTTTTCAGCTAGATCGCCCAGTCCTTTCGCGGTATGGACACGGGTAAAAGAATCTTCTTGACCTCCTCCTATAATTTGAAAAATAACGGAAAGTAACGGCGGAGAGTCGTTTCGTTTCAAAAACGAGCAATCCCTCCTGCTTGGTACCGAAGCAGGTTTGTAAGTGCAAGACTTCACGTTCCTCAACAATAAAATTTGCTGGTCTTTCAAGATCTTGATATATTTGGAATCGTCGAAGTACGTGACCGGGACCTTTATCTTTCACTCATGAAACGGGTCCAAGCGGCTCGACATCCTCAACTTTCCTCGCTACCTCTCAATGCAACGGGCAATTTTATCGAGCACGAAGCAGAGGGACACTGTGTACCCAATCCAGCCCGACATGAAGCATTGATGAAGGCAACTGTTATAATCGAAATTTGTGTTCACTCTCAAGTGTTCTCTGGAAGCATGGATACAGTGAACATGCGATGACCCTTCGAATAAACAATTGAAGTGGCTTGGTTCTAAGTTGTACCGCAATAGCAAAGACGACTCTCATAAAGTATGGTAGGTATTCAAAATGACATTTAGTCTCATCTCCAATATACAGGTTCAAGTTTACGGTCGGGCCTGTACCGACCTGGTTTGTCTGTAACAAAAATGACAGACGCGGAGCTTGCCGCTGCTACAGAGATCTTGCCTGTAAGTGATCTTTCAAACGCCTCTTTTTGAGGTCAGACTCTCTTCTCAATATTTTGTCCTCCTTCTTGCGAGAAGATAGGAATTAGTATTTAAGGAAGCTCCAAAAGTTCTCTCGCATACTTAGTGCATGCCTCGCGTAAAATGAGTGCATAAGCGACTCCGCATGCTCCTCTCCATACCAGTGAGGTCTAGAGCTATAACCTACCACTCAAGGTCTAGATATCGTCGCCGCTGATTTCAATATGCGTAATTAATCTAAATACACTATACTCACCTCGCATGGTTTCATCCTTCACGCGTGCATTCAGGACCGACTCTATCACGTGAGTCTGCGTGGCAAACTCCCAGCAGAGACAACCAGGAATGCCCATTTTTTCAGCATGGACAATGAATTAATCTATTGGAACTTTTTTCTTGACTTCGGACCGCTCAATCTTGCTCAGCTTTACCGCTTCTGTCAGCGGCTGAACAGTAAGCTTAAGTCGGAATCGCTTCGGGATAAAATAATATACTACTATTGCGGCTTACATGCACACAAAAGGACCAACGCTGCTCTACTCATGGCGGCTTGGTCTATGATATATCTAGACCGGAGCCCTAAGGAGGCATTTGAGCCCTTTTGCAAGGTCTCCTCCTCCTTTCCCCCCTTCCATGATGCTTCTCCTTGCCTGTGTACCTATCCCCTTTCCATCCTTGACTGTTTGAAGGGAATTGCAAAGGCACGCTTTTACAACTTCTTCGATTTTTGCCGATTTAATGTGGAAGAATATGAGCATTTTGAGCAAGTGGAAAATGGAGATCTTAACTGGATTGTACAGGGAAAGTTTTTGGCATTTGCCGGCCCACAAAATAATCGTGAGCTATCGCCTGAGGGATACTACACCCTCACGCCTGAAAACTATGCGGGGTATTTCTTAAAGCGTAACGTTCAGCTAGTGATTCGTCTTAACAAGAAGTATTATGATGAAACCAAGTAAGTAGCTAGACTTATACTGCATATGAGAGGGAGGGAAGTGCTGGGAATGTTTCAACGCGAGAAGTATGTCGCTGGTATGGCCCATGTCTTCATGTGTTGCGAGGCATACTCCCTCATGATGACATCCGTCTTCGTGACAAATCCAGACAGTCAATCCCGTATTAATCCCATCTCTTTTTCACTTCATTATTCACTCAGGTTCACCTCTCTAGGCATCAAACACTTGGAGCTTTATTATCTCGACGGGTCGATCCCCACGAACGCTATTCTTCAGACGTTCCTTAAAGCCTGTGAGGAGACCCCCGGAGCGATCGCTGTGCATTGTAAGGCTGGACTAGGAAGGACTGGGACGTGCATTGCCTGCTACTTGATGAAACATTACCGCTTTACGGCGGCTGAGGCGATCGGGTGGCTTAGGGTGTGCCGGCCAGGCAGCATCATTGGTCCGCAGCAGCATTATCTAGAGGAGATGGAACAAGTTATGTGGCGACAGGGGGATGCTTACCGACAAGAGAAGATGCGAGAGGCCAAAAGCGAGCAAAATGAGAGAGATAATGGGGTAGAAGCCTATCGGACATCCAGAAAAGGCCTCGGGAGCAAGCCTGTGGCTGACGCTGCAGGCAAGGTCGACGACGCATCCATAGCTGAGGTATTTGAAGATGCCTCCGACGAGTGGAAGGAGCAGAATGGAGGAAGCGGTGCATTTGGACGAGACGAGTGCGCGGACGGGATACCGAGTAATGTGGTCCCGGCTACTGCAGAACTCTCTTCCCCGTGTCTCCCCGGGTATGGGGGAGCCGATGGCTGCAAAATTAATGCCAACCATTTCAGCAATATAAGCAAGCAAGATTCCTACATGACAAGTCAAGGAGACTCGCTTCTGCATCGGAGGGCGATGGTCCAACAAGAGCAACACAGGATGTCGTCAGCTACATGAGGCAGAAATCAAGAGAAATCAAGTGATCAATATAAAACGGCAGAAAAGATGGCAACAAGATGGAGTGCAATAGAGAGCTCCAGTCTCTTGTACATATATTGCGCAAGCACGTGTAGCGACTGTTGAAGCTGTTTAGATGCAGCAGCAGTTCGGCTCCGCATTAAGGTAATATTTTAGAACTACATAGATAAGAGGGCGACATGGTCACGATGCCTGAGCTGAAAAGAAGATGCATAAGAGAGTCTATCCTGTTCCCTTTTTTCCGATTCGCCAGCCACTCTTCGGATCAAGGCGTGCATTCACGAATGGCATAAAGATCAATTGAGTAAGAGGCGAAGAAAACTTCAAGCAAGAGAAAGTATATAAGTTCTAGGTACAGTATCAAAAGACTGGAGAGCGGTTGCTGTCAAAGTAATATTCCTGCCCTCCCCGATGAAGTATTGACTTGGCATAAATCCTTCTTCGTGTTGTTGTCGTCGTTCTTGGTTATGTTGGTGTTGCTTGTGGTGCTTGGCCAGACTATTTTTTTACATCTTCCCCCTTTGGCTCTGTCGCTTTTGTTGATTCATGCATCCAGTCCCTGAACTCTCAAACTCTGCGGCACCTCTCTCAGCTCCCCCCTTCTCGCCACCAGGTGATCCAACATCGAAAATTGCCGTGGCCAGCCCACCGGATACAGGAAGGGCCTCAGATCGAAGCGGTTGTCATCGGGCGAGTACTGCTCGGCATGGTACGCTGGCGTTAGAGTTGTCATTTTGTGTCTGTTGATTGCATAGAAGCGGAAGAATAGCTTCACCTTCTCTGCAATGACAAGAGGGCTCAAGTGGGGCCACGCAGAGATTAGCTTCAGAAACATGGACACAGGCCCACAACGATCAATCTTTCGCAGTCGCCCGTACAACCCCAATTCCGCATATGACATGCCCATATCTTCCTCGTCAATCTGACTGTGCTCTTCGCTGCCCCCACTTCCATTGCCCACCCTACGTCCTTCACTCGTTTTTTCCATTGGACGGAGCTCAGCCGTCGGGGGTGCGGCTGCCACTTCTGCCAAGGTCGAGTACCCAAACCTGTCAGCCGCCCACATCAGAGTCTTCTTCAAGTCTCCCTTAGAAATGGAACCAATGGGATTGAGGTCCGCGGAGGAGCAGTCGTACTTGGTCATGTACCCCCGCAGAGCCTCGTCGACGTTGGCACTGCCCAGCACAAGAAGAAAATTCCGACGGACCTCGACTTTTTGACTTCCTCGGGCGTTGTCGCTGCCAACACCGCCCATTCCGCGAATCCATGGCGTGAGTTGCGCCAGCAAATAAGCCATCACCATCCGCAATCTCGCCTGTATGTTCTGCAGCGCCAAATCCTCCGTGGCCGTTCCCCCCTCCGATAGATATCGCGGCATCCGTCCTCCTGAGACAAATTTAAAGACGCCGAGCACCGCTGTTACTATGGAATCTATGCTCAAGGAGTAATGGAAAGCCCCCACCTGAGCCGCTAGAGCGGCAGCGCGTGCCTTGGTGACCGTCGAGCTATTGCTCGTGCCCATGTACACAGTGTGGAGTACAGCATGCGCGATATCCTGCGGGCTCTCTGGGATAAAATTCGAGTCGGGAGCATAACCCATCACTCGCCGGACGTCTTGCCGCACGTCCTCCTGCCCTACGTCTTTCCCGTCGTCCTCGCCTCCACCCCCTTTTCCCACCGCTTCGTAAACCAAGTGACACATGACCCCAACGATCGCCGCCACGGCCGCCGAGTCCGCCCCGCCCGACAACGGGAGAAGGAATCCCCCGCCCCCGGACCGACGCAGATAGTCCCAGAGCCAGCAGGCAGGCCCCAGACCGCACTCCTCCTCGGGACTGTGACACAACGCGCTCGGATCCAAAGGCAGTGTCGGCAACCCCTGCTGCCTTTGTCGACCCCCCCATCCCATCTCGCTTTGATCGCAGCCCTCCCAGCTGCACTTGGGCCCGTCCCACTCATAGACAAGAGCAACGTCTGGCACATACACCTGAGGAATGGCCTCCGTCCTTGAAGCCTGCTCGCGGATGGAGGCAGAGGAGGCGCGGAATGAGCGTACGTCCTCAAGATCCACGGTCGCCGTCACCACGTCCACGTCCCTAACGGAGAACTGCGGAGCCTTAGCCACCACTTTCCCATTGACTACAATCAAGGAGGAGCCGTCGAAATAGAGGCGACCGCCGTCGCAGCCGCGCTGATTCGCGTACAGATAGACGCCCCCGCATTTTGCCGTGGCCCCGCAGATGAGCTTGATGCGGTCGTCTAGTTTACGAAGCTGATGATGGGAAGCGCTCCCATTACCAATTATCTCCACGCCTGCAAGAAAGTGTTCAATGTGAGGGGCGCGGGCCGTCCAGAGCTCTTCGCAATTCTCCGAGGCAATCATCGTGTCGTGGGTAGCGATAGCCCCGATACCGAACATAACAGATTTTTGCCCTGTTGCGCGACGAAGGGCGAGAGGTAGGAGGTGTTCTTCCAAGGGGGACCCTGCGCGTTTCCATGGTGTGAAGTAGCGGCTTTCACGGTAGTTGCCGTCGTCCGCCAGAAAGAGCTTTGGCCGGATGAGCAGGATTTTTTGGTTCAAGCAAAAGACCCTACAGTTATAGCGGACGCCGTGATGAAGGATAGGCATACCCACATCACAGAGGATATCATTCGTCAGATCTGTCTGCAGAAGCGAGGCTAAACTCTCGTTGCAATGCAGGAAAGTATCTTGTTCTAAAAAATGGTCCTCACAACCATACCCACAGATCTCCAATTCCTGGCACAAAGGCGAAAAAATTCAAACAATGAGATGTCTTACAAATAATTCGAAATAATTTGTATTTGTCACGCGACTTAAATGTGAAGGTTCCGAATAGAAGCACGATATAGCAGCCTCTGGACCACTATCTGACTTCATTTTGCGCTGACGGATAAATGATGGCCAACTTTCTTCGCAACTCTAAGCTCAAATTCAGAAGAAATGTTCCACTCACCGGTCCCAGGCGATAGCTAGCTCCTTTCGCTTTTGCCTGAAAGATAGACTGTTTAATCCGCTTCAAATTACCGTCAAAGTCCAAGGCCCATTGGTTCAGGTTGCATGTGGCGACGGTGATGAGCGACATCGGCAATGACAGCGGCTCTTGTTATCAGCACAAATAATGAAGTGAGCAGTTACCAGTAATTTGGAAGCTTCAAGACAAACAAAGCCTTGTTTTGACAAGAAGAAGGCCAGCCGTTCTTCAATAATTACGTTTATGCGCCTTGTCTGGTACATGGAGGAGACGGAAAGAAAGGGAGCCACAAAATAAAATGGAAAAGCTCCATGCGGATGTAGCGGTCATCGTCTGCCTCAGATACTCGAAAATTTCCTTCCATCGCAACTTTCTATGAAGCTGAGGCATACTGTGCTACATGCAAACAAGAGGCCTCAACCCTGTCCCCGGACCTCGGCGGTCTATTGTTCGCTTTCGCGCCTTTTTTTCCGCCTGCCCTGGGGGCCCGTGACGGCCCGTCATCTGTCATCTCTTTCGCGCCATTTTTCTCATCTCCCTCCGTCATCTCAAGCCCCATGCTCGCCCTGGGACTCGTCATCATCAACGGCTTGGCTACTCATCGCTTTTCTGAGCGCCCACTCGGCTGCGATTAGTGGCGATGTTGACGATAGTAGTATTACATGAACAAGAAGACGGATGTGAAAATCTTTCATTTAAACGGTGGCTAGTTGCATCTCGAATTTAAGCCGTGTCGGCAGATATTTGGAAAGGCCAACGCAGCACCCCCCACATCTGACGGGAAGACTTAGTCGTTGCTGGCAGATACCGGTTTTGGAAGGGACCGCTTTTTCAGCGGTAAAGCTTTTATTGCGATTCTGTGCCTGGTCTAGAAGCAGCTTGTATGGAATGCAACCTCATTCTCTCCAGACTTGCGTCCGAATACTCTTGATGGGAGAAGATGTCATCGCAAGCGCGACCAGGTTGTGCGCTTGCTCAGCGCCTGAGGTGGCCACGGAGGCACGGGTAGGCCAGCGAGGCGGAACAATGAATGTTTCCCCATCCCGTCCTTCACACGGTGACTTGTATGATCCCCTGTAGATCCCAAAATGGGCAGCGCAAATTGGTAATCTATCGTACACCCATAGTGCACGATCTGCGCCTTGATGTGGCCGGATCCGGTTTGGTAATTGGGAAATTGTGCGCCTCATAATGAATGCTCACCTGTCGGATCGCGACGACAACCACCCGTAGTAAGCGAAGTTTGATGACGCGCGAACTACATTTGTCATAAGATGCAGTGAGAAAGCACTTGATTTCCTATCTCGTGCAGTGCTGTCTCTCCTCATTATGGTGGTCTCTCTTTTCCCTATTCGTAGGTCGAGCACCTGGTGGTAGCAAGTAGGTCAGTCAAACGGTGATAGCATCAAGACATCAGTATGGGACGCGGTGGTGAAAGAGTGGAGACGCAAGAGTCTATAGCTACTTACTCGGCAAGCAAAAGTGGTGACATCAGGCAGCATGGGGGTAAAATTACTTGGGATGAGGTGAGAAAGCGATGGAATCGAGATAAGCGGTAGTGATGGGAGGGATGACGTTTCGTCTGATGCCAATCTAGTCGTCCCAAATCAAAACTATGGCAGACTGTGCCTAACTTCTCCCTTAGTTGAAGCGTTGACTCTTATTTGATGCATGTGGCTTATTCATCCGTCCGCCTTTGCAGGTGCGTCAACACAAGACCCCTCAAGATGCGTGGCTCGTCTACCGCAACAAAGTCTACGACGTGTCAGGCTGGCAAGATCATCCCGGGGGGAATGTCATCTTTACGCATGCGGGGGGTGACTGTACTGACATCTTTGCAGCCTTCCACCCTTTGGGTGCGACATCTTACATGGATCCCTTCTACATTGGCGAGCTCGTTCCCGGCTCTGACAAAAAGCCCGAGGCGCAAGCCAGCTTCGAGCGAGCGTATCGAGACTTGAGGGGGAAACTCATCACGGGCGGGTTCTTCAAGGCGAGTCCTTTGTACTATGTGTGGAAAGTCGTGTCCACCGTCGCCCTGGCCGTGGGTGCCTGGATGCTCGTCGGCTGGTCCCAAGCCCTGTCGATTCAGATGCTCTCTGCCTTCATCCTCGCCCTCTTCTGGCAGCAGTGCGGGTGGCTGGCCCATGACTTCTTGCACCATCAAGTTTTCAAAGAGCGAGCATACGGCGATCTCGCGGGGATCATGATCGGCAATGTATTCCAGGGCTTCTCGGTGGCCTGGTGGAAGAACAAGCACAACACTCATCACGCCGTGCCCAACCTTGTCGAGTCCTCTCCAGACGCCCAGGACGGTGATCCCGACATTGACACCATGCCCATCCTGGCCTGGTCCCTGAAGATGGCGGACCGCGCAAAGGAATACTCGTGGGGCCCTTTCTTCCTCCGGCATCAGGCTTTCCTCTACTTTCCCATCCTCCTTGTCGCCCGCATCTCCTGGCTCTTGCAATCCTTCCTTTTTGTCTTCGAACACGTCCCCGGTGCAAGCTTATGGGCTACGAAAGGCGCAACGACCGAGCGACAGGCCATAAAGAACGTGGGACTAGAGAAAGCGGGGCTTCTCCTTTACTATTTGTGGTACGGCGCTCTCATGTTCTGCAACATGTCTCTTACGCGGGTCCTGATCTACTTCGTGGCTTCTCAGATGATGTGCGGCTTTCTCTTGGCCCTCGTCTTCGGCCTCGGCCACAACGGCATGGCGGTCTACGACGCCGACGCCCGCCCGGACTTCTGGAAACTGCAAGTGACGACCACGAGAAATGTGACGGGGGGCTGGTTGATACAATGGTTCTGTGGCGGTCTTGGCTACCAAGTAGACCACCACCTTTTTCCAATGATTCCGCGCCACCGTCTTGGTCAGTTACACGGTTTGGTGGAATCTTTCTGCAAGGAGCATGGGGTAAAGTATCACGAGACAAGTATGTGGGAAGGGACACGGGAGGTGTTGGCCCACTTGGCGAGCGTGACAAAAGAATTCGTAACAGATTTCCCAGCAATGTAGTTGATCGAAATATACCCGGTTGTCGGAGCGATTGGTAAACTATAAACAACTGAGATAGATACAGTCTTATGGGAAGAGCAGGAAAAACAGGAAGAAAAAAGCTCTGTTGAAATCGTTTTTCGTGGTCCCTTTTGAAAAAAATATGGAAGCTCAAATGCTGATTATTTGTTGGTGTTTTCCTGCGTTTCCATGTGTTTTACTTAAAATGTACAGAAGTGGGATGACAGCTCTCAACCAGAGGACAGAAGAAAGCTGAGCATTCCTGATCGAAGAGGGCTGTGAAGAAAGCAGAGATGATGAAACCTTTTTATGTGGATTTTTTTAATATTTATGACGAAAGGCCTGGTAAAGACGGTAGTGAATGTCTTAAAACGTAAGAAAGTGGATGGAAAGCATGCGACATATCAGGGAGAAAGACTTTCTGTGATCGAGAAAATCAATCGTTTCTTGGAAGAGGCCGAAACAAAGCTTATGAATGCAGGACTTTGATAGTCCAACCCTTTCTTATTTCAATTAAATCAAGGATACGTCGATCACCGCTGCACAAAAGGAAAAGAATATGAGATTGAATACGAATCATTGCCAGGCCGGTGTCCGCAAACTGACAGACTGGGCTATTTTTCAAACCTTTGAAAAGCGCCGTTTCGGAATTAGTCCGCATGAACTTTCCCGCCCATGCTAGCAAGTATGAGGCCGCTCACGAGTAGTTTCACGCAGGGAATGTGCTCCAAAAAGAATGTTCGTAAAACTACCATATATTCAACTTTTAATTCGTCGAACTAATGTGTTTGCTCCTCGCACATTTGAGAGGAGTCAAGAAGTAGCAATATACTTCATATAGTTTAGCAATACACCTGTATACTTTACAGCACCTGCCAACAAGCCTCTTTCTCCTTACCAACTAGATTATCTAAGTCCATGGAGAGTTTAGATGTCAAGTACATTAATGAAGCAGTCTTATCGAGACTTTTGAGCGGAAATCCTACACTTACTAAGGTTGCTGTCGAAACATTTTATACTGCCGATGCCACATTCAAACATCCTTTTTTTCTCATGAAGGGTATTGACGAAATAACACGTATCTTTACTTTTTGGGCGCGGGCAAATAGCACGATCACCCCATTACCAGGCGTCACACAAATGTGGTTCGGGACCAAAAATCATCCAGTAGACATGAACGTCACGACTCATACCATCAGAGATCGAGAGTTTGAAAGCCTTGTGCTAGACATTACATATGAGGTCGTCCCCTTCCTACCGATACATTTCCTATGTCAATTTCGCCATGTGGCTCGAATTGTTGTGATTTTATACATTGTTCGTGAGAAAGATGGAAAATTTCGTATTTGGAAGCAAGAGGATTTGCTTCAAGTAGATTCAATATTGTCCGCATTCTTTCCGTATTTCCTCGGCAAATCTTTGGTTGAGTCGACACAACATTTTTTGCGTTTGTCAGGGCTTTTTATCATTTACGTGCTTGATGCCTTTGTGTCTTTCGTGAGACGTGTATCTTGCATGTAGAAAAAGGAAGTAACAAAACCGACTGAATTCAGTCGTACCGAAAGGCGAGAAAGCCAGAAGGCCCTTGATTGAGGCCCACTCCAAACCTGAAATAGGAAGGGAGCTCCCTTCCTTTTCGCAGCTACCTGCATTTTTACTTACTTTCTTTTAAAAGTGCGCCAATAAAGGCTCACGCCTCGCGGATTCTAGTCTTCCGTTACTCCTCCTCATTCCTCTTGTTTGAATCGCGTTCTATGATCAATTGCGCACTTCTTTCAAGCTCCTGAAGAGTCTCGTCGAAGAGTTCTTTGGGTGGGGGCGGTAAAGACCGTCCTAGCTCAGCTTCTTCACATTCTAATGAGACCGAGGGAGCTGTATTGATTGGATCAGCCGCGAAGGAATCGCCATGCTTGTTCAGCAGACGGGGAAGAGCTCGGAGCTTAGTCTTGGCCGTCCCGGCTCTTTTGTCATCCTTCTTCCCTTGCCTAGCGGCCCCTCTTGACAATGAAGCCCCTCCCCTCTGTCTTCGCTCGCAGGCCGCGTACTCCAAAAGCTGTCGCTCTATATAAATGGCTCCAGCCCATTCCGGCAAGACACTGCCGTCCCTTCCTTCCTCCTTTAGCAGCCCTCCCGTAGCCCCCCTTTCTCTCTCCAGATCATGAAGAAGTCGCACCCACCTCCTCAAGAACGCATCGTAGACAGCTTGTGCCTTTGCCCACATTTTCAAGGACGAAGCCAGTACGGGACCATCTCCCAAGCGGCAAACCTCCCTGTATTCCTGGACTGCGATCGCGAAGCCAAGTAATTCCGACAGCTCCATCCGTCTTCCGTCTTTCTCCCTTCTATCTCTTTCAACTTTTCCCTCCGCATTTATCCCTCCCTTGCCTAATAAGTTTGAGCCTTTTGCACGCAAGAGCTCTCTCGCTCGACTCTTCACCATCCCGCGGCTCTCCCTCTCCACGCTTAGACGAGCGGACGGAACATGGCGAGTTTCGGGGTGCCTCTCTTCGGCCCCCGCGACTCCCATCTCGACGTTTAAGGACGCGTTACACTCTTTTCCTTTCGTTACCCCTTCTTCGAATTTCCAATTATCCCTGCCTCTTTCTGTGCAAGCAGCCCAAGCCCGCTCTACTACACCCTCGATCCTCCTCTCCCTCGCTTTTTCTTCCTCTCCCACAACCAGCTCAGCCATTGCTAACCACTCATTCTCCGTCGCCAGTCTCACTCCCCTCCTCATCGCCTGCACCCACTCCGCCTGCTGCTCGCGGCTGAGGGCTCGGAAGACGAAGACCCGGTCGGCGGTCTGCACCTCCACGCCCAAGGGGGCCACGCGCTGCAGCTCTCGGCTCTCTCCTTCGCCACATTCCAGGTCCAGGACCTGCATGCCCATCAGAGCGATAAAAGCCGCCTTTCCCCGCATGCTCCGTCGATGCTTCGCTTTCATGTACCAGAATTTGTCCTCCCCCAAGACGCACCAGCGGCGGCGCCAAAGACACGGGTCCCGGGAGGATCGCTTCAGAAGATAACCCGACAAGCCGGGCTTGCTCCACCCCGCCTGGTCGCTGAACCAGGAGGCCGCTGGACAAGTCGGCGACGTCTCGTCGTCCGAGGCCTCAGGGCCGCTCAGGTACCCCGGGAAGTCCAAAGGCGGGCCCTCCGTGTCCTTGAGAACCCAGCTTAGGAGGTGCTCGTCCAAGAGCTGCTCGCGGGTAAAGGCCGTTCTCGGGCTCATAACTCTTATGAGTCCTTCGCCCTTATCGCGGCCTATCTGCGGCCCGTATTGTGTCTCGTAGTTTGCCTCACGACCGCCTCCCGGGGCCCCCTCATCGGAGGAGTCAGGACACCCGCCCGTGGAGTCTGCCATGCCGATGGCCCTGACCCCCTCTTTCCGTGTGCCCTTTGACATTTCTTCCATTTCTACAAGCATAGAGTTTACCAATTTGATGGGCCGCTCGTGAGGGTTCAACGTGCGCATCAGATGTGTTAAACTCCCGTCGACCTCCCTCGTTGGGTACACCATCACAAGGGCAAAACGCGCTATATCACGGTCAGACACAGCGGGGATCTCCGACTCTATCAAAGTACGAATAATTGTTTTTGCTGTCGTTCCGGCAAGAGCAACAACATCTCGCATTTGGTGATGCGTGTCCTTCCAAAGCGCCCGTCTGCTGGGAGGCTAGTGCGAGAAAGTGGCGAAGGTCAAACACCTTAATGCGGTCAGTTTTCCTCCGCAAGAAAGAAGCATTTGATTGCCTGTCACGTACCAGATCAGCGATTTGCACACGAAGGAGCAGACGGTGGAGTCCTGGTAGACGTATTGTCTTCGTATGTAAAGTATGTGCGGTAGCTTGCTCGGACGGGAAACCTTGAAGAGAAGTCGCCATATTAAGACCGAAATCTGCAAGCCCGCACACTCTGGTGTCCTACTTCCATCCAGTTCCAGTTTGCGAAAGCATGGCTGTGAAATTTGGAAGAAAATTTCGTGAGTGGAGTTGGCCAAGGACTTGCAGGGCCCACCGGGGACAGAGGCGAAGAGCAAGTCCCGAGAGGGCGCGCGACTTCCGTCTCTTCTTCGGTGAGGCCAGCCTTTTCAGCCCAGAACAACAATGATAGAGGGAAAATCTTTTCGATTATTTCAATAACCTTGTAGTGATTAAATGCGCTTGCGCTTTGGCAATAGAAATGAAAGATTGTCGTTGTCAGACGTACCGGCTTTGCGGTCCAACCGAGAAACATCACAAGGGGCTACGAGGAAAAAACACGGCTCAAGGAAGATCAAGCATTCGAGGCGCCTTTTCTTCTCGCAATGATGTTGTTTCAATACGAACCTTTTCAAACATTTTGTAGAAAAAGAAAGGAGATCTACAGGTCTGCGCAATGAAACCTTCAAAAAAATCTTCCTTCGACAAACGCATGCACTAGCTGCCAGTCCGTAGCCTGATTGATGCATGTGGCCCATGCTGAAAGAACTTCTCCCCCCCAAAAAAATTGACAGGTTGCATACGAACACGTCTTCAATCCAAAACCTCCATGAGAACTCCATTTGCCTTCGCTGCCTCACCAAATCGTCCATGGTCTCCATCTCCGTCTTCAATTTCTATTGGCTCAGGGGCTGGTGTTTCAATTGTTCCCGCGGCACAAAATAAGAAAAGGGCCATCAACAGCAGGTCGCGCTATCTCCAGGCAGCTCAGCAACGCGCGATTGACCGATCTGCTCCACAGCTACGCTTATTGCGTCGATCAAGGCGGGGTGCGAAGAATGAATGGGACACGGCTGCATACGCTGAAGAAAAATCGGAGACAAAAATACTACGCCTGAAACAGCAAGCGCCATCTTATTCATACCAAAATACTGTTATAGTGCCTGGAAAAATGTCATTGAAAGCGACAAGCAGTAAACCTTACGTATACTCAAACCCCGAATCTTCAATATCTATGGATGACAAACGGAGCCTGCGCCATTTGCCGTCTAAGACCAGGCTTATCCCCTCAGTCAAGCATACCCGCCCTAGCATTTCCTCCGCCACGAGTCACTCATCAACCCGAGCACCTTTAAGCAGCCCTTCCTTTTGGGGAAAAAGAACTAAGGTATCCGTTCGATGTTCGCGTTCAAATGTTCAAGATTGCGAGGCAGGGCATGAAAAAGATTTTTCAGAGGTTGAGAGCCAAAAACAGAGAGAGAAGGTAGGGCGCCAATGCCATATGTCTTACACGCGTGCTTGCTCGCCTTTCGATTTAGCTGTAGTAGAAAGGATCTTGAAGGAAACAAGCGGCGAAGAGATTGGCCTGCAGAAGAGTGAGCTATCAGACAGCAAAGACCGATGCGTGGAAGTCCTAAAAGATCACCAGCGGAAGAAAGCTCAAACGGGAAATGATTACAAGAGTGTTCCACGTCATATTCGGCTCCGATATCTTCCTACCGAATGTCGGCAAGCGTCAACATGCATTGGCCCAGTCAAGCGAACTCAGGACCAGGCAGTCGTCGATATGGGAACTGAAATGACCCACGGAATAGAAGGGTTTGAGCCGACGCCGTGTACCGACTGCAAAAAAGAATATTGTCGCCCGGTCTGTTCACCGCTCCTCAAGCTCCATCAATTGTCGCAAGTCTTTGCAATCAGACAATGGCGTGGCAGAGAAATGCCGTGCCCTCACTCAGCTCAAAGTTGGACGAGCGATTGCTGCGACGATTCAATGGAGCAAGTCATCAAGCGGTAAGTAAAAGTACATGTGCTGGTTTCTTAAAAAAATAGAGGCGGGCAAGATTTTGCTGTGCTTAGCGAGAGCCTTTAGTAGTAACCTCGTTGCTAGGAAGGGATCCTCATCAATAACACATGTATTGTCACACAACATCAGGCTGGCGGATGAAATCGCCGATGAATTGGTGGAAGAGGCCGGAATGGAGCTAGAGGATGTCTTGCGTGGTGGCCGAGAGCCATTCTTTCTGAGTAATTAAAACACTGCTGGGGGCTGTTGGAAGTAAAAAAGAATAAATATCCCTCCTTGTATCGCTCCACCAAGCAAGCAATAAACTTGACAAGAGCAAAAACACGTGGAAAAGAATATGTTTGTCAATTTCTGCCTTTCGTCGATTGCTCACGCCAGTCGTTTACAAGCTCTCAGTCTTCAGCACTTGAACTCTTCATGACGGGCACTTGTCATCGCCGCGAAGCAGGTACCTTTACACTCTGGGTGTGGGTAGTTGGTGGAGATGAGTGAATATGACATGACAAGTAGATGTTGGCTGCGCGGGTCTGTGTAGTCACATATCCAAAGATTCATCCGATCTCACTTCTCTCCTTCTTTGCCCCTCCCGCCTTACTTGCTGTATTCGAGCTTTCCCTCAAGCTTTTTGGCATCCATAAGCTTCCGACTGGCCTTCATGAAGTCCTCCTCCAGCACGTAGTCCCGACCTGCGCGGATCGCGAAGAGGCCTGCTTCTGTGCACACATTCCGCAAGTCAGCACAGTTGAAGCCGTCTGTGAGCTTGACAATGCTCTCGAAGTCGATGTCACCTCTCTTGGTGATCGGCGCCGCGTGGATCTTGAGCACGTCCAGACGGCCGGTCTCGTTCGGCAGTGGGATCTCTATTTTCCGGTCCAGACGCCCGGGTCGAAGGAGGGCGGGGTCGAGGATATCGGGCCTGTTGGTGGCCATGACCATCTTCACGGCCCCAAGTCCGTCGAAGCCGTCCAATTGATTCAAAAGCTCCATGAGCGTGCGCTGGATCTCGCGGTCCGCCGAAGTGCCTGGGGGAGAAGTGGTAAACATAGGGAGAGAATTGAGGTGCAGAGCAATGAGTAAACTCCTGCAGCTCTGAGATAAGATATCGGATGGGTTAGGGACCCGGGAAAAGTGAAAGAAGAAACGGATGCCCGGACGCCCCCCTCCTGGCGTGCCATCCATTCCGACCTTCCGAAAAGCGCGAGCCCCCGATGGCGTCCACTTCGTCCATAAAGATCACGCAGGGCTGATGCTCGCGCGCATATCCGAACATTTCCCTAATAACCCGGGCCGACTCCCCAATGTACTTGTCGACAATGGCTGACGCCAGGACCTTCAGAAAGGTAGCTTGGATATTGCTGGCCAATGCACGGGCTAGTAGCGTCTTGCCTGTGCCAGGAGGGCTGGGTCGGGACAGAGAGGTTGAGCAAAGCAGCGAACATCCTTTCCATGTAAGGTCATTGAGAGACTCGAGGTCACGCGCAATGTAGCACCCAGGTGTCAAGATGCGGGAGGAGGAGACTAAGGGCGAAAAGCGCTCTCACCCGTAGAGGAGGACGCCTTTGGGGGCCTTTATACCAACCCGGCTGAAAAGCTCGGGATTTGTTAGTGGCAACTCGATGACCTCGCGAAGCTCTCGGATCTGGTCATTCAAGCCTGTTTGACCAAATAAACATGAAAGATCTCAGTACACGATCGACAGGTCTTCCCAGTTTCAACCAAAGGCATCCGTGAGTTCACAATATGTCCGAACGTAGCCCACATAAAGGAAAGATTGAAAAACGAAGCGATAACTTGCTTAGCTTACCGCCTATAGATGAGAAGGAGATCCCTCCTGCGTCGTCGTGGAGCATATGGTAGACGTTCGGATCTACTTCTCGGGGCAACTGGCGCATGATGGTGAGGGTCGTCATATCCATGCTTACACGGGTGCCGGCTTTCAGCTTGTTCTTCTCTAGCTTGTTTCGACATCCAACGACGTAACGGGGACCACTGCTGGCCTTGACTATGAAGCGCTCATCGTCTAGCTGCTTGAGGACGTCGCCTATAATCTGGCCCACGGACTGCAAGGCCTTGAGATCGTCTTCCGTCTTGCTGTACTCCTTGCTTAGACCCCGGACTTGCTCACGCAATTGTTTGACCCTGTACCAATACCGCAGAAAGGAAGAAAGACGAAGCTTTGATGAATCGACTGACTCCTAACAATTTCCGTTGCACGAAGCTTCAGTCAACCGTGTTCTTGCCAGCGGATTTTTCTAAATTGCACATCAACTCGTGCTTTTCAAAACCTGTGTAAGACACTTCTGAAAGACAATATCGTGCAGTGTCTCTTGCGCTTTACAATAAATAAGGTATGCAACTGATAGTACTTCGCTTCACCCTCTCTCTCCACACCATCCGCCGATTCGTCTTCTTCCCAGCTTACCGGAGTTCGACTTCCCGGTGCTCGCGAAGTTTGGCTCTGTATTGCTCCAGCAACTGACTTCGATCTACATCCATGATATCTTACTGAGTGAACGAATAAAATAGTTAGAAAAGACGATAAGAAGCACGGGCGATCGCTAAGGAAATTGAGGAACACGCTGAAGTCGTCATCGGGCTTCTCACTCTTTTTCCGATGAGATAAAATTTATCAAAGCAAGTCCAAATGTGTGCGATGGCCCTCTGATGCTCGAGTGGAAAAGGGATTCGAAAATTTTCTTGCCAAGAAAATGTGCTGTTTATTGATGTCGCATGGGAGCCGGGCGACACTCGGGAGAGGGCAGGGGAGCGGGCGAGACGGCGGAGGCACAAAACATCACATGCGGACCGTCATCGTCATCCTCAGCCCGCGACGAGGGCAGCTGCGACCTTCTTGAAGCACGCCACATCTCTGAATCAGCTCACAATTGCAAAGTCCAGCCTGCCGAACTGTGCGTCGCCCATCGGATGACGGCAAGGGGAGTGAACAAAAAGATCACGGGGTTTGTTCGTCAGTTTGTGACGCCTTGACATGGTGAAGATTTAGTTCGCTGGCTGACTCAGACGAGGGCAGGTTTAGATTTCTTGTTCCGTCCATTGTGCTGCATGCATATTGCGGTCCCGCACCTCTCCTCAGTCCTCAAATTCTAACGTCCTTCATCACAGTAGCTTCCAGCACCTTACTCGTCTAACAATGTCCAGTCGCGACAAGGTCACAGCTCAACTGGAAAATTATGCAGCTTCTCGGTCCGCGGCGGATGGCGTCGCCACCAGCAGCAGCGGTAATCCACTTGACTCCGTCACGACGTCTTTGACTGCAGGACCTCGGGGGCCTATCCTGCTTCAGGTAAATACTCTTTGACTAATTGCGGTCAACCTTTTCCGAGGGTGCATTATAATACTTGTGCGGAGCACGAAATTGTACGCCTCGTGAGGACAGTATTTCCGGCCTCTGCTTCTCTTGACGAAATGTGGTTTTACTTGTTGCTCAATTATGTCATTTGGGCGGTTGTGCTCTTAAATTTAAATTGATTTGGTATTCAGCGTTGCCAAGTTTTAATCGTGTCTGGTCACTTGAGTGGTTCCTGTGTCCTGAGGGGCACTCCAACTGAAGACTCACCACGTTTCTCTATTGAACAGGACTTCAACCTGATAGACTCCCTAGCACACTTTGACCGGGAGCGCATCCCTGAACGCGTCGTCCATGCCAAGGGAGCGGGTGCGCTGGGCTACTTCGAGGTCACAAGTCCATTCATCAGCTCTATCTGCCGCGCCAAACTCTTTTCGGCCGTAGGGAAGCGCACGCCCGTGGCAGTCCGCTTCTCAACCGTGGGCGGGGAGAGCGGGTCTGCGGATACGGCCCGGGATCCTCGCGGTTTCGCGGTCAAGTTCTACACTGAAGAAGGCAACTGGGACATGGTGGGAAACAACACGCCTATCTTCTTTATCCGCGACCCCGCGCTCTTCCCGTCGTTCATCCACACCCAGAAGCGGAATCCTGTCACGCATTGCAAGGACCCTGACGCCTTCTGGGACTTCATCTCCCTGCGCCCAGAGACCACGCACCAAGTTTCCTTTCTCTTCTCGGACCGAGGCACGCCTGATGGGTACCGTCACATGAACGGGTACGGCAGCCACACCTTCAAGAGCGTGAACGACCAGGGCGAGGTAAGAGTCCAGGAGCTCTCTCGTCCGGGAAATTGACAGGAGCAATGGGGCAGGCATGGCTTGCTCGTCAAGCAAACCCTTATCTTTCGCTCACGCGCCTCTTTCGTGTCGTGCAGGCCGTATACGTGAAATATCACTTCAAGACAGACCAGGGGATCCGCAACCTCCCGGCCGAGGAGGCCGACCGGCTCGGCGCGAGTGATCCCGACTACGCCATTCGGGATCTGTACAACAGCATCGCCGAGGGCGCCTGTCCCTCTTGGACCCTCTATGTGCAAGTCATGACCTACGCGCAGGCTCAGGTATGAGTCCCTGTGGCCCTGGGCGTGCCGGGCCTCGCTCTGGCTTCAGCCACTCATTCAGTCCCCCCTTTTCCTAGGCGGCGCCCTTCAACCCCTTCGACCTGACCAAGGTTTGGTCGCACAAGGAGTTTCCCCTCCAGGAGGTAGGCCGCATGGTCCTTAACCGCAACCCCGCCAACTACTTCGCCGAGGTGGAGCAGCTGGCCTTCGCACCCGCCCACATGGTGCCCGGTATCGAGCCCTCCCCAGACAAGATGCTTCAGGTGTGGTTACTGACTTGCTTTCGCGTTGAATGAGCTCGATGATGGAGACCGTGGGCGACGGGCGTCGCGGTGCCTGTCATGTGCATGCCTCACCCCTTTTCCTCCGCCGCCCCATCCCCCTCTTCCCCTCAGGGTCGGCTCTTCTCCTACGCGGACACGCACCGGCACCGCCTCGGTACCAATTATCAGCAGATCCCCATCAACCGTCCCTTCAACGCCCGCGTGCGCCACTACCAGCGTGACGGGCCCATGTGCGTGGACGGCAACCAGACCGGGGCGCCCAACTACTTCCCCAATTCCTTCTCAGGCCCCGCCGAGGACGCGAGCCAGGCCCTCCACCGCGACGTGAGTGCCTCCCTGATCTCTCCCTCCCCATGAGCCCACCAAGCTCCGACAGGACCCCCCTTTGTCCAGACCGAGCGTCCATGAGCTCTCACCCAAGCCGCCAACCCCCCCTTTTCACGGCTCGTTCCCTCTCCCTCTCTTTTCGCTTCTCCCTTCAGGTTGGCGTTGGGGACGTGGCCCGGTACAACACAGCGGACGACGACAACTTCACACAGGCGGGCTGCTTTTACCGGGAGGTGCTGGACGAGGGCGCGCGCGACAGGCTGGCGAGCAATATAGCCGGGCACCTGGTGGCGGCACAGGATTTCATTCAAAAACGTGCCGTCGCCAACTTTGCGGCAGCAGACCGAGACTACGGGGCCCGCATCGCGAGGAAGATGGATGCGCTCAAGAAAAAGCAGCATGGAAAGAGGGGGGGGGGCGGAGTGGCGAGGGCGGCCCCCTTGAACCCTCCACGAGCGGTACCAGGGCCTGTCTACGCCAAGGGCGCGGGCTCTTTGTAAAGCAAGTGGAAGGCTCGAGAAGATGCGTCTGAGATCCCGTGCCCGGGGTATTGGAGTTCTGATGTGATGTCGGCGGCGCAAGCAAGCCGAGAACCCGCCCATAGATGCATCACGTCGTGCTTGTTTTGATTCTGGGAAAGTGGAAGAAATATGGTTACAGCTGAATGATCAGAGTTTACAAAGGAGTGGAGTACGGTGAAAAAAATTTATGTGTCCTTTCCTGACGCGATGGGACGAGGTTGTTGAGAGGATTGAGGGAGCAATTCGCGTCACTGCGACACTGCCCTGTAATTCTCTGGCTCTTCAGGCCTCCGAGTAGGTCTCGTTTCATTTGTAAGAGTTCTCGAGTTTGTAGGAAAAGAAGTAAAATGAAAAGGAAGTGTGATGGGAGGGCTGGGAATGACATGAAAGAGTGTAGGGCGCAGTAGATAGCAGAGAACGATGATATTAAAGAAATGTGAAGTCGATCCTTGTTTTTTTCGAGCTGTCATCTGAGACTGTTATCGTTATTCCGTGACAGTGGTTTGCCTGAGAAGTTGCTTCTTTATTTCCCGAGACGCCCCCTCATTTCGCCGGCTCCAGCGAACATGTCTCAACCTTTCCACCAAGTCAATGCTGCGCTCAGGAAGCTGCCTGGTGCGCGTTTGGTCTTGCTTCGCCTCGAACGTGCCTGCTGTGTACTACTACAAGAGGTGATATACACAAGACGCACATGTCACTTCCATGTGTCTGCCTACCCGCATGTACAAGATACCGCTCGCCTGATTTCTCCTCGGCCACCTTTCTTTTCGCCTACGCTGACGTTTCAGGTTGATTGTCTCCTCGAAATGTCTCCACAAGGGTTGCGTCAAGCGTCCATTCCTCGACTTAAATCTTAGCTCTTGGCGTCAATTCCTTGTTGCCTTCGGCACCATCTTCGTCACCTAGACCATAGAGATCCCGCAGGAACTCTTCACGCTCCGCATCATTCATAATAGCTCGTCGCTTCTCTCTTTTAACCTTCAAATGTGATTGTACTGTGGCGCCTACTAGTGGAAGACCCACGAAAACTAACAACAGAGAAATTCCCCATCCAGCTTGCCACAAGTGCTGAGCTTTGGCCCCTTTGTACTGACGCCGGTACCAGGGGACAGCCTCTTGCTGTGTCGTCTTCCTTGTGGTGACATTCAGTGGAAGCGCAACTGTTTTCATCAGCAACAGAGTGCGACGCATTGTTCGCGACAGATGACAGGGCAAATAAAATGGGAAATTCCCTTTGTTCCGAGCGTTTGCTGTCAGTCTTCGGGCAAGACACCTGACCTGGCGAAATGGGAATTACAATAGGTTTTGCGGGGAGGATATGAAGAATGAATGAGTAGGGGAAAATAAACTGGAACGCACAGTTCGGACGGCACATCGATTGCCCTTGCCACCAGATCAAAAATCTCAAAAAAGTAGAACTGGCACAAACTCCGTGTCGGGTGCCTGTGGTGCGTCGAGACGGGGGAGGTATGGTAGGGCTGCCGCACGCAAGGGAGGCATGTTCGCTGCTTTCTGCATTTTATATGACGGGCTCGTCCGGCGTCGAGCTCCCTTCACAAGGCTAGGTTCATGCGCAAGTGGGCACAAGATTCTAGGTATCTCGATCTTGGTGCCGATGTAAGCACTCACATCGTTTTTAAAGAATATGAGGCTGTTGGACACACTCAAACAATTTTGTCTTCCCTTTGCTTGAAAGTCGTCCCCCGGCTGTTCAAACCTCGCAATATCACACGCTAACTATCAATAACACCCAATACCATGCCAGGGATTTGATGATTGTGTCAAACATCTACAATCGCTTAAAGAGCCTTGTTCGGGACAGTCATTGCATCCCTGAGACGCCCGATGGAAGTGGCGGCGGTTTACTTGTCGAGGACGACGACAATTATCGACAGAGGCCTTTTGTGAAAACCCTTGACAACGGTACAGTATACGTTTTCAACAGGCATGTGAACACTGAAATTGTGGGTGTAGTCATATTCTCAGGGAATCTTTCGATCTCGGGTAGAAAATTATTACGAGATACACAAGCGTGGGGACATTCGAGTCTATGATGCAAGCACCGCAAAATTGCGTACATGTCTCCATTCTTGCTGTTTGTTCCTTGTATAGAACCTTACCCCGCCTGACTTATCCGCTCTTCACCAATTTTACTGACGCAGTGACTGAATTACGTCGAAATTTTGTTGCCCGACTTAAAATTCTCGACCCGCTGGTGGAGTCGAACCTGATTATCCATCTTTTCGCCATCTCCCTCCTTCTATGGATCTGGGGCATCTCGCTGGCTCGCGCCCATACGCTTACCTTGTTTTCCTTCCATCCAGTCTTCATGTCAATGGGATGTGTTCTATTCATGACCGAAGGCATTCTGGTAAGAGAAACCCAAGATGTTAAAATTAATAGAAATTTTCGACCACCAAGCAGGAAATACATTTTCATGAAATTGACGGAACAATCACTCAAAAGTATGTTTGTGTGCTCATGGCCCCTTTTGAAAATATTTTTAGGCCTATCGCAACCACGCATGCTTTCAATTTCTCTCACCAATTATGCGAAATTCTGCTCGCGTCAAGCTGCAAAATATTCACCGTGGATTTCACATTTTAGCAGCCGTTTGCGTGGTTATGGGCATGGCATTTATTTTTAGCAACAAAGGTAAAAATATCTCTTTTTTTAATGGTTTGTTTGACATTAGAGCGAGTATGTAACTAACTTCGATGTCTCTGCATCTTTTCTTTCATGAAACAACTTCTCACTTCATTCATTATTTATTCATCTCCGGAATTTATTCGTTCACTAGTCAAGAAGCACCGCACAATTTTGCCCACGTCTATTCACGCCGCCCTTGGCTTCCTTGTTTGCGCACTTATGGTCTTACAAATGATTGCGGGTCTGGAAAAGCTGGATGCCCAACGCTCTGGAGTTATTGGGGGGAATGGACGAGATGGGGGAGGAGTTCTGTATCGATGGCATGGAAAGGCGGGTCTCATACTGTATGACGTGGCTATGGCGACAGTGGCAACAGGACTCGTTAAGAGCCTTGGTTTCGGATTAATTACCTTTCTTATGGTGCTTCATGTTTGCTTGGTCTGGTTCATGGTGCATCTGCAAATGGGAAGCAAACCTTTCAGACCGACTGAAGATGGAGGTTTAACCGATAGAGAATTGATAGAATTACGGAGGGAGGGAGGATGTGATGGGGGTGATGAGAAAGGCGAGAAAGGGAGAGGATCGAAAGGTAATTTTGTGCCAAGAAAAGATAGCGGGGATTTCACGGATCCAATATAATCTGAGGAGAAATCAAATGTATGAGTATTCGCTACGAGACGAAAAAAAAGAGACACAATCATATTTATTGCATCACGAGGTAAATGCGTCCTGCTAGAATTAAGTCTAATCGTTAGCATAGATATTGCCTTCTACATCTTTCAGGTACATGTTAATACTGATTTGACGATGAGGTCTGCATCTGCTAAGTGAAAGAAATAGGTCAATTGACTTCGTGATTATGTGATATCATAAGCCATTCTCTTTGTACCCATGAACGTCCTACCCTGTCGTCACATTTTGCAGACTGCCTTTTTAATTCTTTGCTAGCTCCATTGGACAGTAATGATGGCTTAAGGCTCCAACATGCTATAATCTTGCACTATGGTATAAGAAAATACAAACAACCAATATATTCTGTTCAGAATTCTCGTTGCTTTGGATTTTAGCAGATCACATGAAAATGAAGAACAGAACAAATATTTTTTTGGGTACGTTGATCTCTTTGAATCTGTTATCTTCAAAGCATACAGAATTGTTTCAAATTGCTTTATAATAAAGTTTTATTCATAAGCTTAATCAAGATTTCGATAACAATATTCCTCTGTTTTAAGACAACAGACCCCAACACTCTAAGTGAATACACATCTTTCCCCTACCATTCACGAAAACATTCAACAATTTGATCCTAAAAAGCATACAGTAGTGCCAATAACCATTAAGCTCTTCTATACATGATCTTTGCTTTTCCAATTCGGAATGGAAACGCTAAAAAAGTTTCGCTGTTCTCCAGAGTATCTGCATTCATTCTAGATGGCAAACAAATCTACACTACTTGGAAAAATAGGATAAATATCATAATGGTTTTTAAAATGTACATGCCAGAGATTTACGTTAAAAAAGTCATGGCTTGAGTCCTCTACCAGGAAGGCAGAGGTTAAGTAGTTTTGGGAGTTAATTTGTATTCACTGTGTGAACAAAATTTCAAAAGGTGAAAAGCAAATGTGCCAAAACTGGCGTCGAGATAACTTAATCAGTAACTTTCACCGCATTTGGAAACAATCCATTCAAGATGGAGTTTGTAATGATCGGATGACGACAGGTATAAGGTCAGTATTGTCTTGCTACACTTTACAAAACATCTGCCTTTTAGGCTCGGAATAAGACTCCAAATGAGAGGTGAAGGCGTTTTTACGGAACTGTAAAATACAGTTTTCGTTTCCGAGATACGAGATATAGTCTTTCGTCCCGAATTGAGCAAGGCTTCCAGAACCATGAAAGCTCATTTCCCAGGTAAAGGCCCCATTTCCATTTTTCACCTCATCAGGCTACTCTTGAGAAGATACTTCTTGATGACACTGTCATGTGTAAGTCTGCCTCGGACATATAATATCCGTGAATTGCAGACAACTGGGCAACAATTTACTCAATGTTGCCATGCTTTAATATTCTGTTACACGAGAGAGGGAGATGACAGCACGCGAAGAACAGAGTAGCAGCAAATCAAGGTCTCTAGTTCTCTTTTCAGTGAAAACAAGGAGACACTGTGATACCTTTGACAACTAAGAAAAATGAAACCTGGTGAAAATTTTAACTGTTGACCTTTACATGAAGCAAGCAATTACAGCAATTTTCAAAATTATCGCGCTAAGGAAGCTGTATAGTAAAGTCTAAATTCAAACGTGCTTTCAACATCCCGCCGCGAATTTGTTAATTGCGAGAGGTTAGCTTCTAAGGCGTCAAAGCTCATAAGCTGTCAAATTCAGACTTTAGAAGTGTACTTGATGCTTATCGAGGAGACTTTGAATGTAATTTGAAGTCAAGAAAATACGAGAAATACTTTAGTGATACTTTTTTTAATAGGATCACAGGAGGGTGCACTTAGCAGCCGTCCATGCGTCGAAACGTAGAGAAAAATAGAGATGTTAAATATAGATATGTTCAGTGAGTGGTAAGAAGCTCTCGCGGCATATTAAAGCAGGATGATATTTCATCGAAAGTATCGACAAACACAAAGTAGATCACTGAAAAAAAAAGAGGTGTCCGGTGTCCGCTCAACGGCTGAGTTCAACTTGAGGATATTAGGTGGCGAACAGAGGGCGGCGTAAGCGACCATAGGCATGTCGATGAAGGCTTGTATAGTTATAAGATCTCATCGACCTTCAACCAATCTTCTAGTAAATGCTTATGGCCAGCTTCTTATCGGGCATATTTACCGCGGGGCTCGCAGCGTTTCGGGGTGGCTCGGATGCAATGCAAACGAGTACTAGCACCAAAGCAGAACAAACTGGGGAACAAGCTGCCATTCTAAACTCGAATGAAGGCGACATCCTACGCAAATGCTGGAGACTGGAGCAAGCCGGAAGAATTTCGGAGCTCTGTCGAGTGGAAGAGCCATTGCCCGCCCCTGGCGCAGGCGAGGTCCGCGTCAAGGTATGCTGAGAAATGAAACCGCGCCGTCACTCGCATAGACGGTAACATAACATTGTATTGATGAAAAAAAGCATTCGTTGTTACTTCCGCATAAGGTTAAGGCTATTGGACTCAACATGGCGGACATTTTCGCGATACTCGGTAGGTTGGCGGTTAGGAGTTTTTCTTGCATGCACCTTTGGATTTGAATATGGATTTCTTATATTGAAATGTTGTAAGATATCTCCTATCCTATTGCTGAAGGGCTGTATGGCGCCACCCCGCAGGGGTCCTTCATCCCAGGTCTTGAATACAGCGGCGTCGTGGACGCCCTAGGCCCTCCAGACACAACCTCCTCCCCCTTCCCTTCCTCCACCATCAAGGCGGGGGACCCTGTTTACGGCTTCACGCGCTTCGGCGCCTACGCCTCTCACCTGAATGTCCCCCTCGCCTACGTGCGGCCCCTGCCTTCGTCCTTCTCGTTCGCGCAAGGCGCCGCCTTCATCGTCCAGGGCCTGACTGCCTGGCACGCTATGATCGAGTTGGGAAATCTGAAGAAGGGGCAGACGGTGCTGGTGCACTCAGCCGCGGGGGGCGTGGGCTGCTTCGCTCTTGAGATCTGCGCAAAGTTCCAGGCATTTCCCATCGCCACCATCGGCTCCGAGACCAAACGGGCGTTTCTGCAGTCAAGATTTGGCCTGAATGATGGTCAGATAGTGGTCAGGGAGAAGGAGGACAGGAAGTTTGCCCGGCAATTGAAGGACGCCGTGAGAGGGAAAAGCGGCCGGAATAGGGTAGGAGAAAGGGCACGGGGATCGCATGAAATGCAAGAAAAGGAGGACGGAGGCTTCGACCTGATATTGGATGCATTGGGGGGCATGTATTTCAAAGAGGGCTACAAGCAATTGGCGAGGGGAGGGAGGATGATCACTTTTGGCGCCGCTGATTACTTGTCACCGACAGACGGACCAAATTGATGGAAGATCATCCCACGGTATTTGACACGGCCGCGCTTGGATCCGGGGGATATGTGTGCGGAGAATCGAGGCGTACTGGGCTTCAATCTGATCTGGTAGGTTGTATTGCGAGGCCTTTGCTATTATTGGTGTGGCCGCGGTAGGAGGGCGAGACATCATCAATGTGTATTCTTATGAAGCGTTTGTGTTTTGCGAAATAGGCAATATCGAGGCCTGGCACATTGAGTTATTTCCTTCATTATAACACTCTTATGCCCGGTCCCTTTTCATTCTGCTACTCACACAATGCTGGTGTCAGGCTTACAGACAAGGTCAAGGAGCTGAATGCGGAGCTTGACGACATGCTCAAGGTACAGACACGATTACAGTGAATAAGATACGACTTTGTCTATGAGATGTATGGTGAGGGAAGCTGTGACTCAAGTTGATGCGTGGAGATGGTTAGCTTTAGAGGATGGCGCGCAGCGTGAATAAGGCCTCTCACACAACATTTCCGTGTTCTCTCACTCATCGACAGATCGATTGGAATCCTCCTCACGTAGGAGCCACATATCCATTTCATGAACTTCCCGATGCTGTCAGGGCGCTACAATCAGGACTGACAACGGGAAAGGTTGTGGTCTTGCTAAGCGACGAAGAATGTGAGGGTCAGACCGCCCTTAAAGCGTAGTAATATGCAAATCGGGACAACATATCTGCCAAAAAAATAATAAATCTGATGTCCCTTTTACCTGAAGGGTTTTTTTCAAAAAAAGCTGCACATTTTCCTCGTTTTCGAGTGCCACACAGCAGTAACCTCCCCCCCGTTCCGATCTTTCCAGTCCTCGCTCGCCCAAGGGCTGCCCCTCACGCTAGCCGCAGAACGAAGGCTTTCTCGTGTCCTCTTTCCCTTTTGCGTTCCTGGCATGCTTTGTGTGGCACATAAAGTCTGGCGATTCATTAGAGGTCGACTGAACCTGGGTTTGTATCGTGTGGAAAGAGCAGGTATCGAACGCACAGTTCCCTTGACGAAAAATTTGCCCATCTTCGCTCATTTTGGTCTTGACATTTCGATATACCTTCTCCATCGTGATACTCCAGTCAGCTTTTCCAGAGGTCCAGACAGATCGAAAACTACAGCAAGCTGATATTATGGCTGCTGCGACTCGTCTGGTCAATCCAAGCGCAGAAATTGTCTCCAAATCGCAGGCATTGCTTGTAAATTGTTCAGCCGCAAAGGGCCTCCAGAATGTGCTGAAGTCAAACCTAGGTAAGTTGGCGGGTCTGAAAAAGTGACGACTTATAATCGTTAGTGCTGCTCACAAAAGTTCTGAGAATGCTTGTACTAGTGCTGAGAGTCTTCCCGTGCGTGAAGACGGGACGGAGAAGAAAGCGAATGATAAATTAGCATCATGTCGGACAGCTGCACCCGCCTCTCGCTCTTCCTCCGTTGATCCAACCTCTTCCGTCTCCTCAGGTCCTCGGGGTACGCTGAAGATGCTGGTGGGAGGCGCGGGTCAGATCAAGATCACCAAGGACGGCAATGTCCTGCTGCACGAGATGCAGATCCAGCACCCCACGGCCTCTCTCATCGCCCGCACCGCCACCGCCCAGGACGACATCACGGTACGCGACCTGCACCCCCGCGACGCATGCGAATGTGTCAAAGCCTTTGCTTGTGTTTTGCTCACTGATCTCTGGGTCTCCTCTCCATGCGCAGGGTGATGGTACCACCACCAGCGTCCTGCTAGTGGGCGAGCTCCTGAAGCAAGCGGAGCGGTTCCTGTCCGAGGGCTTGCACCCGCGGGTCATCGCCGAGGGCTACGACCTGGCCAAAGACAGGGTCCTGGAATTCTTGGATACCTTCAAGGTGGGTGTCGCCCGCCGTTTCTGGTGCCGGCCGGGCAGTCCCTGTCGCTGGAGACATCCGCCTCCCGCCCGGGCCCTCCGCCTCCTTTGTCGCCGGCCCATCGGTGTGTACGTCTGCTAAGACTCAGCCCCCTCCCTCCCCCCCCTTCCCCCCGCAGGTAGCCCAGCCCGAGATCAAGCATGACCGGGAGCTGCTCCTCTCCATCGCCCGCACCTCCCTGCGCACCAAGCTGGCCGCGGAGATGGCGGACCGAATGACGGAGGCGGTGACGGACGCGGTGCTCACTCTCAGCCAAGGCCCGACCATCGACCTGCACATGGTCGAGATCATGCACATGACCCACAAGCTGGGCTCGGACTCGCGCTTCGTGCGGGGACTGGTCCTCGACCACGGTGCCCGGCACCCAGACATGCCCAAGGCCCTGAACCGCTGCCACATCTTCACCTGCAACGTCTCCTTCGAGTACGAGAAATCGTAAGTACCTCCTAATCCGGATCTTCTCCTGTCTCCGCGTCTTCGGCTTGGTTGTGCCCGGGGCGCCTTCCTCACTCCGTCTTCCTCCCTTCCCTCCCCCTTTCCCTCAATGCCTCAGCGAGGTAGCGTCGGGATTCTTTTACTCGAACGCGGAGGAGCGGGAGAGGTTGGTGGCCTCAGAGCGTCGCTTCACGGACGATAAGGTCCGGCAAGTCATCGATTTCAAGCGCAAGGTAGGTCGCCCCCCTCCCCCTGCCCCGGCCGTTCCCCACGAGGAAGGAGAGCACCGACGCCTCTCTCCTTACGTCCCCAGGTGTGCAAGGAGGGCGAGTCCTTCGTGGTGATCAACCAGAAAGGCATCGACCCCCTCTCCCTCGACATGTTCGCCAAGGAGGGGATCCTGGCCCTGCGCCGGGCCAAGCGCCGCAACATGGAGCGGCTGACGCTGGCCTGTGGGGGCTTGCCCATCAACTCGGTGGAGGACCTGAGCGAGGACATGCTGGGCTGGGCGGGGAGGGTGTACGAGCAGACGCTGGGGGAGGAGAAGTACACATTCGTCGAGGACGTCCGCCACGCCAGGAGCTGCACCATCCTCATCAAGGGTGAGTCTCCGGGGTCTGGAGGGGCCGGCCCTCGCTCCCGCCCTTGAGAGCTCCGCGCTGGCTTCGGTTTGGGGTCCGGGACTGACTCGCTGCAAGCCCGAGTTTGTAACCTCTCTTCCCCCCCCTCTCGCAGGCCCGAACCAGCACACGATCGACCAGATCAAGGATGCGCTGCGGGATGGCCTGCGCGCGGTGAAGAACGCGATCGAGGACAAGGCCCTGGTCCCGGGGGGCGGCAGCTTCGAGGTTGCGGCCTCGCACATGCTCCAGACCTACAAGGAGGCGGTGAGCGGAAAGCCCAAGCTGGGGGTGGTCGCCTTTGCGGAAGCCCTGCTGGTGGTGCCCAAGACCCTGGCCGAGAACTCGGGCTTCGACGTGCAGGATACGCTCATCGCCCTTCTAGAGGAGCACGCCAAGACGGGGATCGCCGTGGGGTTGGACGTGACGACAGGAGAGGGGATGGCGCCCGCGATGGTCGGGGTGTGGGACAACTACCGGGTGAAGCGACAAAGCCTGCACCTGGCGACCATTCTCGCTACTCAGCTTCTAGTCGTGGACGAGGTGATGCGGGCGGGGAGGCAGATGGGGAGGGTGGCCGGGGGAGGTGCAGAGGAGGAGTAGATGATGTTTTGGAGGAGGTGGCGATAGCGTCACCTTTGGAACCATACCCATGGCTTAGGTCAGTTACATGAAAGGGAAATAGGCATTGAAAGAATAATCCACCAGTCATTCTTGCACCTGCGGATCATTCGGGTCGCCGCAATACATTTTCAAACCCTTTTTCTAGTCCTGCCCCTGTCTCGTCCTTTCTTGTTCGCTGCTGTCCGCGGGAGACTACGGACTGGTACGTCCCTCTTTTTTCTTCGATCCCTCCCTCCCTCCCTCCCTCCCTCCCTCCCTTCCTTCCTTCCTTCCTCCCGGACATGAATAATGTGCCAGATAGAGGGGAAATGACCCTTCTGGAGTCTAAAGACGCCGATCCAAGAGAGCCCCACCACATTATAGTTCCCATTTAACAGCTGGTGGTCAACGGGAGTGGGAACGTAAAGGGATCACGCAGTTTGTTCAGTTTTGAAGCCGCAAGAGCGCGGTTTCCACAGACTAAAAAGGCCGCAAGGCTGTCAATGCCGTGGATTAAGCCCTACTTTTATCAAGTTTAGGCTTAGAACAATCATTTAACGGTGCATGTCAACTGAGTGTTGCTCGCACGGCGCAGTGGCGTGGTGCGTTTCCGGAAGCAAACGTACTCGTGTTCCACTACCCGAGATTCTTAACCCGGGTCATATGCCATCTTAAGTGGCACGTGCATCGTGCCCCCAAGTTAAAGCGGCCCCATGACTGTGCGATGCATTTCAAGACTGCTCAAAGTCAGCTGCACATGCCCGGTGTCCAAGAGCGGATGTTTGCACAATACTCTCGCGACCTTCTGCAGCCTTGGGAGACGGTAAAGCCCGCCTCACATTCGGGAACACTCACGTACGAATTTTTTCACCACAGGAACAGTTGCACACTTTAAGCCATGGCTCTTCCTACCCTCACCAGTCCCGTTGACCTCTCTAAAAAGGTATGCTTTTTACCAAGGCAGGGACAGAGAGAGTTGTGACGATTTGTTTATAGTAGTGTCCTCGAAATCAACTCTCATCTAGATCAAGAAAGACATCCCATTTCAATGCGATAGTCTTGTTTGAGACCCAAGAAACAGGGCCCTGTGAACAGGAAAGAATAAATGTGGCTTAGATGGCTTTCTGTGTATGTTTTTGACCTTTCGGGGAGGGGAATGGTGCCTTTATCACTGTCTTGCCTCGCCTCCGTGCATCGGAGACATATTTCTCTTTCTTTTTCGACTGCCCTTGACGGCAATTTACGGGGGACGCGTAAGCTCTCACTCCTATGTCTCATCACGGATGACAAACTGAATCCTTCAACACACAGATCCCTCCGGAAGACAACCCCTCGTCCGGCCTGCCCCCCTCCAAAGCCACGACCTCCTCCTTCGCCTCCTCCCCTTCCTCTGGGGCCCCTCTTCCTGTCACGGTGGCCCAGGAGCCTTTCTGGAAGGCCTACCTCAACTCGCCCATTACCTTTTCCTTCGAGAGCGAAATCAAGAAGGCCGTCCGGTCGTGCCACAACATGCAAGCCTCGCCAGAGGCCCCTGTCTTACGGTCTCTGCTCAAGCAGTGCGACGGATTGCTCTTCCTCACGGTGGCCCGCGCAGGGGTACGTGGAACGCTCTCTCAGTACCTCTACTTCCCCTGTCTTCCCGAGTAAACGGCGGGCGGTTCCTGGCGTGGCCCGTGCCTGACAAGACGCGCCTCACCGACCCCCACTCCCTCCCCTTCCCCGCCATCCCTTGCGACAGTGCTTTCTGACCGGGCAAGCGGGTTCGGGCCTGGTGCTCCTCAAGGACTCGGAGGGGAATTGGTCGGCGCCTGCCTGTGTGGGAGCCGTGGGCGGCGGGTGAGCGAGAAGGGGGAGGGCGAGGGGAGGAGGCGGGGCAGGGAGGGTCGGCCTGCGCGGGAGTTCGTCCCAGACCCTCTGTCTTCG